>Ga0182027_10006177_pt1 | contig 18017 bp, 18 predicted proteins | sample 712E1DmetaG_FD_121300 | JGI IMG/M metagenome (GOLD analysis project Ga0182027, IMG submission 121300) | Permafrost microbial communities from Stordalen Mire, Sweden - 712E1D metaG (Illumina Assembly) | ecosystem: Environmental > Terrestrial > Soil > Wetlands > Permafrost | place: Sweden... | reverse complement strand
GGAATAGGGTCAGTAACAGGAGCAGGGTGGGAAAGACGCTCATCTCGACCGCTCTGCGGATCTGCACAGCGGAGAGGAAGACAATGATCGAGGCGGCTATCGAGAGGGCCAGCAGGAAGTCCAGCGCGGCAGCCGGCAGGGGCACGATCATGACGAAGATGACGCTGATAGAGGCCAGCGGCAGCAGGTATTGGCGCAGCCGGTTCAAGATGGAATTGGGGTGAGCCGGCAGGGAGCCGGCGGCCAGGGCCGTGGTACTCATCGCGGACCTCCTGCAAACGGTGGAGTGGTGAAGCCGGGCCGTCCAGACTGTGCCCCCGCCTGGGCCTGCGCTCTGGCGCGCGCAGCCGTCTCGCGGGCGCGGCGCTCGCGCATCTCGGCCTCCAGCCGCTGACGGTAGAGCCAGGCCAGAATGGCGGCCACCGCGGCGTAAAGATCGACCGGAATCGGCTGGCCCACCTCGACCGAGCGGTAGAGGGAGCGTGCCAGGGGCGGGTTCTCGATGATCGGCACCCCGGCCCAGCGGGCCTCGGCCTTGATCTCCTCGGCCAGCAGATTGCGGCCCTTGGCCACCACCTTAGGAGCCTCCATAGTGCCGAAGTCAAAGCCCAGGGCGACGGCATAATGGGTGGGATTGGTGAGCACCACGGCCGCATGGGAGACGTCGTTCTTCACCTTGCGGCGCCTCATCTGGCGCTGCAGGTTGCGGATACGGCCGCGAATCTGCGGGTTGCCTTCGGTCTCGTTGAACTCCTCGCGCATATCCTGCTTGCTCATCTTCAGCCTGGATTCGCGGCTCTGCCACTCGACCAGGTAATCGATGGCCGACCAGCCGAAGAGCAGCCAGGCGGCGGCCAGCAAAAGGCTATAGACGTCCGCGCCCAGTAGCTCCAGCCGGGCGGTGGAAAAGGGAGGCACGGTCAACTGCCTGGCGATGCGCTGGAACGCAAAGACGGCCAGCAGGCTGGCGGGAAGAAGCGACTTGCCCATCCGGGCCGCGGCGCGCAGCGAAAAGAGGTTCTTCAGGTTGCCGATGGGGTTGATACGCTCCGGCTTGAAACCCACCGTACCGGCATAAAAGTTGATTCCGCCGGTCTGGAGAATCCCCGCGCCGAGAGTGGCCACGGCCACCACCGCCATCACAACGCCCGGCGGCCCGAGAAGGGACAGAGTCAGCCGGCGCAGGGCCGCCAGGGTCGGCGCCAGCGCGTCCGGCTCCCAGCGAGATGGGTTGCCAAGCTCGAGAAAGGCGGCAAAAGTACCGCGCCAGACGATCAGCGTCCGGGCACCCAGCGCCCCCAGCGTGAGAATCCCGGCCAGGGTGCCAGCCGCGGCCGAAAGCTCGCGGCTGTGCAGTACGTCGCCTTCTTTGTGAGCCTTCTCCCGGCGATGCTGGGTGGCCTGTTCTGTGCGCTCTCCTGGCATCGGCTATCCTCCCAGACCCAGACCAAGACCCGGTCCAGCCAACTGGCCGGAGGGAGCGATCAGCCGTTCTGCCAAGTCCAGCAACCCCGCGAAGCGCGCTTCGATGAAGCGCGGCCACAAGGCCAGGGAGCCTGTCAACAGAGCAAAGCCGGTCAGGGTTTTGAGCGGCACGGTCAGGTTCATCACCGGCAACTGCGGGCTAAGCTTGCCCAGCAGGGCCACCGCGATCTCGACTAGCATGGTGGCTGCCAGCACCGGCGCAGCCAGCTCCACAGCGGCCAGAAAGACACCGCTGGCGGCTCTCACAATGCCCAGGGCGGTAAGCGGGGCCATTGCGTAGCTGCCCAGCGGAACCACGCGGAAGCTACGCACCATGGAGGCCAGCAAAATGCGATCGAGTCCAGCTCCGAGCACCACCAGCGTGCCCAACAACTGGAACAGGTCGCCCATCAACGGGGTTTGAATGGCCGAGTTGGGATCGAGCAAATTGACCAGCGAAAAGCTGAACTGCAGACCGATAATCTGGCCGGCGAAGAGGAGCATCTCATTCAGCAGCGCCAGGGTGAGGCCGTAGACCAGGCCCACGGCCAGCTCACCGAGCAGCGCGGAAAAGCCGATTGAGGCTTGGGCGCTGGGCAGAGTAGCCACCAAAGGGGCCAGCAGAAATGCTACCGCTCCAACAAAGACCGCTTTGGCGCGCAGGGGCAGCGCGGTCGAGGAGAAAAAAGGGGCAAAGGCCACCATTCCGCTCACCCGCACCAGGACCAGCGTCATCGCGCTCAGAAAGCTTGTCCACTCCGGCATGGCGGTCCTCCCTCTTTGCGGAGCTAGCGGTGTTTGCCGCGCTTCGCGCGTGTTTGCGGTGATTAACCCCGCTAACTCCGCTTCCAGCTAGCCCAGGTAACGGTGAAAATCGGCCAGCAACAGCCGCGTATAGGCCGCCATGCGGCCCAGAAACCAGGGCATCCCAACCAGCAAAATCATGGCCACCGCCGCCAGCCGGGGAACAGAGGTCAGCGACTGCTCCTGAAGGCTGGTCAGGGTCTGGACCAGGCTAAGCAGAAAGCTCAGCAGGGCCGCTGCAAGCAGCACGGGCGCGGCCAGAATCATGGACTCTCGCATCAGTTGGCGCAGCAGTTCGGCTACCAGGTCGGGCGTCATTGCATTCCCTTCAAAAGCTCTTCAAGAGTGAGTTGGCCAGCAGATTCCAGCCATCCACCATCACAAACAGCAGTATTTTCAATGGCGTGGAGATCACCACCGGCGGCAACTGAAACATGCCGATCGAGGTGGTGATCGCGGCGGTGACCATATCGATCAGGAGAAAGGGGAGAAAGAGCACCGCGCCGATGGCGAATCCAGCCTTCAGTTCGGAGAGGATATAGGCCGGGACCACGACCCGCATGGGCAGGTCGGCGGGCTTATCGGGGCGCGGAATCTGCCCGGCCGAGGTAAACAAGGCGAGGTCCTTTTCGCGCGCATAGTGCAGCAGGAATAACTTCAGCGGCTGGGATCCCCGGTCGATGGCCTCCCAGCCCGTTACCTGGCTGGCGCGGTAGGGTTCAACGGCCTGCTGGTCGACCTGGTTGAGCACCGGAGCCATGAGGAACCAGGTCATCATCAGGGCCAGCCCCATGAGGGTGGGGTTGGAGGGCGCGGTCTGTGTGCCCAGGGCCTGGCGCAGGAAATGAAAGACCACCAGCAGGCGCACCAGCGGGGTCATGCACATCAGAATCGCGGGCAGCAGAGTGATCAGCGTCAGGACAAAGAGAATCGTCCACGGAGTCGAATCCGAGGAATGGAGGCGCTGACTGAGATCGGGCAGCAAAGGGGTGGGCGCGGCGGCCGCCAGGCGCGCCGTGGCCCACATCCCTACCATGAGACCCTCGCAACCGAAGCCGAGCCGGACCTGGCCCGCTTATCGAGCGGATAGAAAGCGGGCGCGCCCTCCTGCGAGGTGGCCACCAGAAACCGCCGGCCCTCGGCCTCCACCAGGGCCAGCGAATGCCGTGGAGCCAGAGCAATACGTTCGAGCAGCGCCAGGCGGGGCCGTGAACGCTCGGTGACGCGCAGCTTCTTCAGCAGCCAGCCGGCCAACCCACCCACCGGCGCGATGGCCGGTTCCGCTTTCCCGTTTTGCTCCGCCTTCATTTCCCTGGCCTCTCTGCCGCCCTGCCCTGCAGTGCCCCGCACCGTTCGTTCAGGCCAGCCGGGTGATCCTAACTGCCAACTGTGAATCGACAACCTCGAATTCGCTCCAGGCCAGTTGCACCTTGCCGGAAGCCAGCGGCACATCCTCGCCGTGGGTCCATTGCGACTCGATGACCTGGCCCGGCTCAAGAACCAGGAGGTTGCGGACGCGAAACTTCCCTAATGGGACGCTTACACCCAACTCGATCGGCAGCCGAGCCACCGGTACGCTGAGCGGAGTGGAATCTTCGTCCTCCGACTGGCGAAGCGAAGGCACCAGCGATTTTTCGCCGACGGCCTGGTCCGCCCCGATGGCCTCGGGCTTGCGCGGCGGTTCTGTCGCCGTCGCCGGCAGTGGATGTGCGGTAGCCATGTGATGAGGAATCATGCAGAAACGTGACCAGAAGGACGACAGTATGGATTGGAATGGCTTAAGAAATGCAAAAGGACGGATGCCGCAACCTATGGCCTTTCAAACTTTTCGGCAACACCGCTGTTACACTGGATAGGAATACAAATAATGCGGTTTTCCCGGCCTCCCGAGAGCCCGGAAGCCGCCTCGAATCGAGGTCGGAGACTATGCAAGAAAAGAATGGGAATAATAGCTTCACGGGAACCAGCCTGCGCCTGAAGGTGGGCCTGGCGGAGATGCTCAAGGGCGGCGTCATCATGGACGTGATGAACGTGGAGCAGGCCCGCATTGCCGAGGAGGCCGGCGCTACCTCGGTGATGGCTTTGGAGCGCGTGCCGGCCATGATCCGCGCCGAAGGCGGCGTGGCCCGCATGGCGAAACCCAGCCTGATCAAGCAGATCATTCAGGCGGTTTCCATCCCGGTGATGGCCAAGGCCCGCATCGGCCACTTCGCCGAGGCGCAGATTTTGCAGGAGCTGGGCGTGGACTTTATCGACGAGAGCGAGGTTCTTACCCCCGCCGACGAGGCGCACCACATCGACAAGCACGCCTTTACCACGCCCTTCGTGTGCGGCGCGCGCAACCTGGGCGAGGCTCTCAGGCGCATTGCCGAGGGTGCGGCCATGATTCGCACCAAGGGCGAGGCGGGCACCGGTGATGTCGTCTTTGCCGTGCGCCACATGCGGCAGATTATCCGCGAGATGCGTGCGCTTACCGTGCTCAGCGAGCAGGAACTCTACGCCGCCGCCAAGGAACACCAAGCACCGTATGAACTGATCCGCATGGTTGCGCAGACGGGCAAGCTGCCAGTGCCGAATTTCTCCGCAGGCGGCATTGCTACCCCTGCCGACGCCGCTCTGATGATGCAACTGGGAGCCGAGGCCATTTTTGTTGGTTCCGGCATCTTTATGAAGGAGCGCGCCACTCCGCTGGACGTGGAGAACGATCCCAAGGAGCGCGAGGAAGCCGTCTCACGCGCCAAGGCCATCGTGATCGCCACCACGCACTACAACGACCCGAAGATTCTGGCCGAGGCCTCCGAGCAGGTTACCGGCACCATGAAGGGACTGGCCGCAGCCGGTCTCGAAGAGTCGCAACTATTGCAGACGCGGGGTTGGTAGAAGCCCAGTTTTACAGGAGAACCGGGGGTTGACGGAAAAGCGCACGCAGCCGCGTATCGGCATACTGGCAATTCAAGGCGACTATGCCGCTCACGCGGAGGCGCTGGCCGAGTCCGGTGCCGAACCAATTGAGGTGCGCAAGCCGGACCAGCTTGCCGGCCTGGATGGGCTGATTCTGCCCGGCGGCGAATCGACCACCATGCTGAAATTTCTGAAGCTCCGCTTCTTTGAAGCTTTGGAGCAGTTTTGTGGAAGCCATCCGGTCTTTGGCACCTGCGCCGGAGCCATTCTGTTGGCGCGGGAGGTTCGCAACCCGAAGCAACGCAGCCTGGGTATTTTGGATGCCGTGGTGGAGCGCAATGCTTATGGCCGCCAGATCGATTCGGCCATTTTGAGGGCCGAGACTGAGCTTCCCGGCGGTCCGCTGGAGATGGTCTTCATTCGCGCCCCGCGCATCGTCGAGACCGGCGCAGGCGTTCAGGTGCTGGCTCGTCGCGATGGCTCTCCGGCACTGGTGCGGCAAGGCGTAGTGATGGCAGCTACCTTCCATCCCGAGCTCTCAAGCGACAGGCGGGTTCACCGGCTTTTTGTCCAGATTGTCTCTGACGCGTGTTCAAAATAGCCAGATCCGATTGGCAGAACCGGTCCCGACCATTCCTCAATATATACATTCTCGCTGAAACCACTCCCTTCTTTGCGAAACCCAGTGCGTCCAAATGAAAGCTGGAGTAATCTCTTCATCACAGAGGCCCCATGCCTTCCACCTATACGCACACCCCGGCGGAAACGGAACGGAAAGAGCCCAGCATCGGCGGCAAACCACCTCTTGACCGGCGGCCGACCGGCGGAGGCGGTGGCGGGGGCGATGACGACGGCGGCGGGCACCAGCGCAGGGGCCCGCGGGAACTCCTTTACCGCGTCCGGTTCTTCGTATTTTCAGCCCTTGCAGCCGAAGCTCTGTTCTTTGCCGTGCTGGTACTGTTCTTTTTCGTGCGCCAGGCGGGCATGCGCATGGACCCTCGCAGCCACCTGCTGGGTAGCGACTGGCATCCCATGCTTCTGCCGCCGATTCTCTACCTGAATACCGCAGTGCTGCTGCTGAGCAGCCTAACCATGGAACGAGCCCGGCAGAACATCTTCCGCGAAGTGGATGTGCTGGAGGAATGGCTGGGGCTGGGCCGGCCGGCACTGCGCAGCACGCTACCCTGGGTGGCTGCGACGCTGGCGCTGGGCGCGGCGTTCCTTGCCGGACAGGTAATGGCCTGGAGGCAATTGACGGCGCAGGGCTTCGCCTTCGACCGCTGGTCGACGCCTGCAAGCTACTTCTTCTACGTTATTACCGGCCTGCATGCCGCTCATCTGGTTTTCGGCATAGTCGCCCTGATCCTGTGCCTGAGCATACTGGGCTGGCTCAAGCGCGTGGAGTATCGTCAAATTGCCGTCGACGCAACCACATGGTTCTGGCACACCATGAGCCTGTTGTGGCTGCTGTTGCTGGCGGTGCTGGCCGTCGGGCAGTAAGTAACCCGCGGTTGAATGGAAAGATTCCCCAGTGAGAACGATTATGACGGACGAAGACCCAGAACGAGCGCCACCGCTCGCCAAGGCTGGGCACTTCAGGGCATTCGAAATATATCTTGCGGTTGAGCGCCATAAGCAATTGCACGGCTTCCAGCTGCTGGTTGCTGATGGAAAACACCGGGGCATAAGAGACGAACTCGTCCGTGAGGTATTCGATCGCATGGCCCAATTTTTCCAGGGCGTGCCCGGCTCGTGCGTCGATCCGCCGCCGACGCCTGGCAAACGCATTGGCTGTCGATATGTCCCGCGGCGGGGCCAAGGGCAGTGCGCAACTGATTGTGCTAGCTCCCATGATGATCCTCCTCAACTTCTTTTTCGGCATCCAGCAATCTCAGAACAGATTACGAACGTACTGTTCCCCGTAAAACAATCTCTTACTACAGGTTGGAGACGCCGTACATTGTTCCAGAGCAATCGCTTGTTGAATCCGACAACAGGGTCTGCAATGGAGGCAGGTACTGTCTGCCATCGGGCTTGCCACGCCTGAAAGAATCATCGAAGGCACAACCTCGAAAAACAACGCTGAAAGGCCGGCGCACTGCGCTCAATTCCCAATCCGGTCAAACTGGGCAGAATTGGCAATGAGGCTACGGCTGCAGAGTTGGAGCTTTTGGAAACCGGATTCGCAGCCTTCGATTTCGCTGGCCGCGGCGAGTTGGACGATGCAAGCGAGAACAGCGTGTATGGGCAAATGCAGCAAGTTAGCGGCGGCATTGCCGGAGGCAGTTTCAGCTCGCCGAGGTTGGCGACGGCGGTGGACGACCCCAAAGGGCTCCAATTTCCGGGTGAAAAGCCCTGGTTTTGGCGTTGAAATGCCACTTTTGGGGCTCAAAACAGGCCGAAATCGGCCCAGCTAATAACCAATAAGTCAATAGGTTAAATTTACAACTTGTTCATTCTTGACTACTTACAAGCGCTTACCGGTCTAAAAGGGGGTTTTTAGGGGGGTGGGTATTGGCCGGTGGTAGGTATAAACCGGTCGGAAGTCCGATATATTGAACCGGAGACATCCCTGACAGAGCGGGCCGGAGCGGGGTACAGGGTTTTTCCCGTTGCCGCTCGATTTGTTTCGGCGCTCGAACTCTAATCATCCTCTTTGTCCGGTCCTACCTCAGTACATTGTGCGCCGATGGAAGCTAATTTTCGGCAAAACGAGCGCATTTGTCCGGCAAGGTTGAACAATGCAAACGTAGACAGCGTGTTCGGATAAATACGGCGAGTTGGCCCCCGCTTACGCGGGGATAGCAAGTTGGCAAGTTGGCGGCGGCGGACGCAGTTTCATCCCTCTGTGGATCGGCGAAGCTGGTGGACGACTCACAAGGCAACGAAATCATGTGCAATTGGCAATTTGCGCGTCCTACAAGGCCGGTTCTCTTTTTCCGCAGGCCAGGACCATTCAAACGGCTCTATTCGCCTCCGGTTTGCCTTGACGGGATGCGGCTGAAAACCTAATCTCAAACCAGCAGCCCATCTGATTCGGAGCCGTTAGCGGCCTCGTTGGACAGGATGCAATCTTGGCGAACCATTTTTCAGACTGGGCGGCGATGATCCCCTATTATTGGCAGTATTTACCGCTGTTGATGCAGATTCTTGCCGCCTTTTTGCTAGGGCTGGGGATGGTTACGGCCTCCTGGTTCGTTGGACGGCACCGCAACTCGGCCACCAAGCTGGCCGCCTACGAGTGCGGAATCGAGGCCGTGGGCGACGCCCGAGGGCGCTTCAGCGTGCGCTTTTACATGGTGGCCGTGCTGTTCATCCTCTTCGACGTGGAAGCGGTTTTCATCATGCCCTGGGCGGTGGTCTACCGCAAACTGCCCCAGATCACCGGCTTTCGGCTATTCGGCTTCTGGGAGATGATGGTCTACCTGGGTTTTGTTGCCGTTGGCCTCTACTACATTGTTCGCAAGGGCATCCTGAACTGGAGCCAAGACAAGGCGGACCTATAGGGTGAGCGACACAAACACATTCATCGGCAAGGCGGCCGTTCTCGATGGGCTGCGCGAGCATCCGGTGGTGAAAGCCATTCTTGCCTGGAATCCGCAGGCCCTGACGGACGCAAAATTTGACCGGAACGAGTTGACGCTGACCATTGCGGCTGAAGAGGTTCGCGGCGCGGCTGCCGCCGTGCAGGCAGCCGGCTACAACTTTTTCGAGGATTTGACGGCGGTGGACTGGTTCCCTTCCTCGCCACGCTTCCAGTTGAGCTACCACATTCTTTCGCACACGCATAAGGAGCGCATCCGGCTGCGAGTGATGCTGGAGGAGGCAAACCCGACGGTCGAGTCGATCACGACGGTGTGGCCCTCGGCCAACTTCTACGAGCGCGAAGTCTTCGATCTGTTCGGCGTGCGCTTCGCGGAGCATCCCAACCTGCGCCGGATCATGATGCCCGACGACTGGGAAGGCCATCCGCTGCGCAAGGATTATCCGGTGGAGGGGTACCGCTGATGACCGACGTTGCCGGCACGCCCATCCTCGAAGCCGCCGCAGCCCAGGGCGCCAAGGACCAGCACATGGTCCTTAACATGGGGCCGCAGCACCCGTCGATGCACGGCGTTCTGCGCCTGGTGGTGGAGATCGACGGCGAGATTGTTCTCAGGGTCTATCCGGAGATCGGCTACCTGCACACCGGAATCGAGAAGACCTGCGAGGCGAAGTTTTACCAGCAGGTGGTGCCGCTTACCGACCGCATCGACTACCTGAGCCCGATGGCCAACAACCTGTGCTATTGCCTGGCCGTGGAAAAGCTGCTGGCTCTGGAAATTCCCGAGAAGGCCCAGTGGATCAGGGTTCTGCTGACCGAACTGACGCGCCTGAACTCTCACCTGGTGTGGCTGGGAACGCACGCCATGGATATTGGCGCCCTGACCGTCTTCCTGTATACCTTCCGCGAACGTGAGGATATTCTCAGACTCTTCGAGGCTGTCTCAGGCCAGCGGATGATGACCAGCTACTTCCGCATCGGCGGGCTCTCCATGGAGCCGCCGCTGGACTTTTTTGACCGGGTGCAGCGGTTCATCCATACATTTCCCGAGAAGATCGACGAGTATTCGAATCTGCTGACCGGCAACCCAATCTTCAGAAATCGCTTGAAGGGTGTGGGCTACTTGTCAGCAGCGGATGCAGTTGCGCTGGGCGTGACCGGGCCGCCGATGCGGGCTTCGGGCGTGGACTTCGACCTGCGCCGCGATATGCCTTACTCCGGCTATGAGAAATTTCAGTTCAAGGTGCCCGTCTCGACGGACGGCGACTGCTGGGCGCGGTACCTGGTGAGACTTGAGGAGATGCGGGAGAGCGTGAAGATCATCCAGCAGGCGCTGGACGGGATGCCGGAAGGGGCGATTAAGGCCGATGCGCCAAAGATCGTGCTGCCCGACCGGGAGAAGATGAAGACACAGATGGAGGCGCTGATTCATCACTTCAAGATCGTCACCGAAGGGTTTGCGGTACCGGCCGGCGAAGTCTATCAGGGCATCGAAAGCCCGCGTGGGCAGATGGGCTACTACGTCGTTTCAGACGGCACGGCGAAGCCGTATCGGGTCCATATGCGCAATCCGTCGTTTGCGACATTGCAGGCGGTTGAAACCATGTGCAAGGGACGCATGATCGCCGACCTGGTTGCGGTGATCGGTTCGATCGATATTGTGTTGGGGGAGATCGACCGATGAGCCTGGAAACCATGAGCCTTTTTTCGCTCCAACTGGCGACTCGCTTCGACGCGCTGGTGGAGAAATACCCGGTTCGCCGCTCGGCGCTGATTCCGATGCTGCTGTACGCGCAGGACGATATCGGCTACCTCTCCGACGCGGTCGTTGCGGAAGTGGCCCAGCGCATCGGCATTACTGAGCTGGAGGTGCGCAACGTGGCCAGCTATTACTCCATGCTGCGCTTCAAGCCTGTGGGCAAATTCAACGTGCAGGTCTGCACCAATATCAGTTGCATGTTGAGGGGAGCCTATGACCTCTACGAGCGGTTCCAGGAAGAACTGGGCGTTGGTGACAAGGGCATCACGCAAGACGGCGTTTTTTCGCTGGAAGAAGTGGAGTGCATCGGGGCTTGCTGCTGGGCGCCGGCGGTCCAGGTGAATTACGACTTCCATACCGAATTAAAGCCCGATCTTGTGCCGGGCATTCTGGACGGCTATCGCGGGAAGGCACAGACCAAAGGGAAAGGACCCAATGCCTAAGCTGGTTTCCCATCCCGACGAGGTCAAGATCGTTACGCGGCGCTTTGGCCTGGGCGCGGCAGAGATTGACCGCTATATCGAACTGGGCGGCTACGTGGCCGCGAGAAAGTGCCTGGAGCTGGGGCCGGACTGGATCATCAACGAGATGAAGACCAGCAATCTGCGCGGGCGCGGCGGCGCGGGCTTTCCGGCGGGTATGAAATGGTCATTTGTGCCCAAAGAATCGGCCCGGCCGAAGTATGTTCTGGTCAACGGCGACGAAAGCGAGCCGGGAACCTGCAAGGACCATCTGATCTTTCTGCACGATCCTCATGCGGTGATTGAGGGCACGATCATCGCCGGGCTGGCCATCGGCGCCAAGGTGGGCTTCATTTACCTGCGCGGCGAGTACCGCTATCTGCTGGAGATCATGGAAAAGGCGGTCGCAGACGCTTACGCAAAGGGCTTTCTGGGCAAGACGATCTTCAGCTCGAATACTGAGTTCCAAGTGATTACCCATACCGGAGCGGGCGCCTACGAAGTGGGCGAGGAGTCGGCGCTGATGGAATCGCTGGAAGGCAAGCGCGGCATTCCGCGCATCAAGCCGCCGTTCCCAGCCGTCGTGGGGCTTTACGGCGGTCCCACGGTGATCAACAACGCAGAGACCATCGCCACCGTGCCGCATGTGATTGCGATGGGCGGTGCGGCCTACGCGGCGGTAGGCACGCCGCGCAACGGCGGAACGCGCCTGTTCAGCATCAGCGGCCACGTTGAGCGGCCAGGCGTTTATGAGCTGCCCATGGGCTACAACCTGAAGAAGATGATCTACGAAGTCGCAGGCGGGGTGCGCGGGGGACACGGGTTGAAGGCCGTGATTCCGGGCGGCTCTTCAACTCCGGTGCTGCTGCCCGAGGAGATCGACATCGGCATGGACTTCGATCAGGTGGGCAAGGCAGGCTCCATGCTGGGCTCGGCCGGCGTGGTGGTGATCGACGACCAGACCTGCATGGTCGAATTTGCTCTGCGCACCATCAGCTTTTATCAGCACGAAAGCTGCGGCTGGTGCATCCCCTGCCGCGAAGGCACGGACTGGCTGAAGAAGTCGCTGACGCGATTTCACGCCGGCTTCGGAACGGCGAAGGACATCGACAACATTCAATACCTGGCCGAGAACATGCTGGGCCGCACGTTTTGCCCGTTGGGCGACGCGGCGGCGATGCCCATCATTGCTTTTGTAAAGAAGTTCCGCAAGGAGTTCGAGGACCACCTGAACGGGAAGGCTTGCCCGTTCGCCAAGCACGTGGAGTTGGCCGTAATTTAAGGGCGCTGGAGACGAATGGCAGACGTAACCTTCACAGTCGATGGAAAGAAGCTGACGGCCCCCGCGGGGACGCTGCTGATCGACGCCTGCCGCAAGGCGGGGATCGAGATTCCGGCGTTCTGCTACTACCCTGGGCTGAGCTTGCAGGCGGCCTGCCGGATGTGCGTGGTGCGCCAGGAAAAAGTGCCCAAGCTGCAAACGGCCTGCACCACGATTGTCGCCGAGGGACAGGTATTTATTACCGAGTCCGACGAGATTGCGCAGGCGCGCAAGTCCACCATCGAGCTGCTGCTGGGCAATCATCCGCTCGACTGCCCGGTCTGCGACGCGGGCGGCGAGTGCGAACTGCAGGACATGACCTTCAAATACGGCGCGGGCGAAAGCCTGTACGCCGAGGCGAAGGAGCACCGGGATGAACAGCAGTGGTCGCCGGCCGTCTATTTTGACCGCCCGCGCTGCATTCTTTGCTACCGCTGCATTCGCATGTGCGGCGAAGGCATGGACGTGTGGGCGCTGGGTGTGCAGAATCGCGGCGTGAGCTCGGTGATCGCCCCGAACGGCGGCGACCGGCTGGACTGCGAACAGTGCGGCATGTGCATCGACGTTTGCCCGGTGGGCGCGCTGACCAGCGGCAGCTACCGCTACAAGACGAGGCCGTGGGAGATGAATCACGTCTCCACTGTTTGCGCTTTTTGCGCCGATGGCTGCAAGGTGACGCTGGGCGTGCGGCAAACGAATGACGGCTCGGAGATAGTGCGCGCGGACAATCGCGACAAAAGCGGCATCAACGGCGACTTTCTCTGCGCCAAGGGCCGCTTCGGCTTCGACATTGTTGAGAACCCTGAACGGCTGACCAAGCCGCTGGTGCGCAATGCAGAGGGCACGCTTGTAGAGACTACGTGGGAGCACGCGCTGCGCGTTGCGGCGGGCAAGCTGAAGGAGATTCGCGACGGCAAATCCGGCGCGGCGATCGGCGTAGTCGGCTCGAACCGGACCACGAACGAAGAGAACTACCTGCTGCAAAAGTTTGCCCGGACGGTGCTCCAGACCAACAACATCGACCATGAGCGCAGCACGGACTACGCGGCGTTTGCCCGCGCCCTTGCCGGACGGAAGGGCAAGACCGCCAGCCTGCGCGAGACGGCAACGGCTCCGGCGATCTTGCTGATTGGCGGCAATCCCACGGAAGAGCATCCGCTGCTGGCGTGGAACCTGCGCACTAATGTGCGGCTGAACCGCGCCCGGCTGTATATCGCCAATTCCAAGCCCATCAAATTGGTGCGGCAGGCCAAGGCCACGCTGCAATTGCCGGAGAACGGCTACCAGTCTCTGGCCGCTTACCTCAGCCGGAACGATGCCGATCACGAAAATGCTGCCTTCAGCAATGCCGTGCTGGCCGAGGAGTCGCTGCTGGTGATCTTTGGCCAGGAATATCGCGGCCAGGACGTTAAAACCCTAGTTGCCTGGGGATTGAAGCGCAAGAATGTGCGCTTCATCTTCCTCGGCGACCACGCCAATTCGCGCGGAGCGGCCGATATGGGGCTTTTGCCGAACCTGCTTCCCGGCTATGTGCCGGTAAGCGCTCCCGGAGTCTTTGCGGAGTATTCGGGTTTGCTTGCGACGCCGGGAAAAACACTGCCGAAAATGTTCGATGCGGCGGCCAAAGGCGAGTTGGGCGCGTTGCTGGTGGTGGGCGCGAATCCGGTTAGGAAGCTGGGCATTGCTCCGGATTCGTTAAAAGATACATTCGTCATCGTGCAGGACCTGTTTTTGACCGAGACCGCTGCCCTGGCCGACGTGGTGCTGCCGGCTGCCAGCCTCTACGAGAAATCCGGCACGGTGACAAATACGTATGGCGATGTGCAATTGGTGAAGAAGGCAGCCGACCGCGCCGGGGTCAAGCCGGACCTGGAGATTCTGGTGCGGCTGGCAGGCGCGATGGGCGTGGATGTGAAGACGCTGGTTCCTTTTGGCAAGGGCGGCGTAACGGCTGATCTGGGCCAGTCGCGCGGCGCACAGTCCGGCGAGGCGGACCGCCATGCGGTGTGGCTGGCAGCCAACAACCTCGAACCGAAACTTAGCCCTTTCGATCCAATGGCGGTATTCGACGAAATTGTGCGGCTTGTTCCCGGCTATACCGTGGACCGGATCAATCTCTTTGGCGGCAACGATGTGCGGACGGAGCCCGGCCTAGTGCCGGTTTCGGCTCTGATTAAGGCTCCGCCCGCCCTTGTGGTTCCCGCACACGACGGTCTGTTCACCTCCGGCACGCTGGGCAAGTACAGCTCCGCACTGAAGGAACTTGAAAGGCATCAGGCGCACGAATTAGCGGAGGCCGCGACGGAGTGAGTTGTTTGGATGGATTTGGATGGAGATGAGCGAAGAGCAACCGCAGATCCTTCGACTCCGGTCGCCGCGGCGACCTTCGCTCAGGATGGCAGCGGTAAGAAAAGAAGAGGCTGAAGGCTAGTGACGATTTTGCAATTTTTCCTATGGAGCCTGCTCAAGGTGGCCGTGGTGACGGTGGTGATGCTGCTGGCCGTCGCCTACACCGTGCTGCTGGAGCGCAAGCTGGTGGGCCGCATCCAGAACCGGTGGGGGCCCAGCCGCGTGGGACCTTTCGGCCTGTTGCAGCCGCTGGTGGATGGAGCGAAATCGTTTCTGAAAGAGGATCTGATTCCCACCGCGGTTTACAAGCCGCTTTATTTACTCGCTCCAATCCTCGCCCTGGGCTGCGCACTGATCACTATCGGCGTGGTGCCCTTCGGCGAACCGGGCGTGGGGCCGGGGGGCGTGGATCTCTTTGAGATTTCCGACGTGAACGTTGGCCTGCTGGTGATTCTGGGCATCACCTCGATCGGCGTTTACGGCATTGCGCTGGCCGGGTGGTCGTCGAACAACAAGTATTCGCTGCTGGGTTCGCTGCGCTCTTCGGCGCAGTTGATCAGCTACGAACTGGCGCTGGGCCTCTCGCTGGTTGGCGTGGTGATGCGCGCCGGGTCGTTCAATCTTCGGGTTATTGTTGAGCAACAGGCCACCATGGGCATTGTCTCCTGGAACATCTTCGGAGGATTCCAGTTTCTGGCCTTCTTCATCTACCTGATGGCGGCCTATGCAGAGACCAACCGCTCGCCCTTCGATTTGCCCGAGGCGGAGAGCGAGCTGACCGGCGGCTACCACACCGAATACAGCTCAATGAAATTCGCCATGTTCTTCATGGCCGAGTACGCCAACATGATCAACGTGGGCTGCGTGGCCACGCTGCTCTTTCTGGGCGGATGGACCAGCCCCTTCGGCAATCTGATTCCTCCGCCGGGAAACATCCTGGTCCATGCGCTCTTTCCGATCTTCTGGTTTGTGCTCAAGGTCTTTTGCTTTCTCTTTTTGTACGTATGGGTGCGGGGAACGCTGCCGCGCTTCCGCTATGACCAGTTGATGAACTTCGGATGGCGAATCCTGATGCCGCTGGCCATTTTGAACATTGTGGGAACAAGCCTTTGGCTTGCGTATCACTGATTTACAATCGGGAAGGATTTCCGGGAGCCTGAGTCCGTTTGCTCCACGGCCCTTCTCCTTAACCGGCCGGTTTTCATTACCGGCTCATGCCTGCACGCCAGGAACGCGATGCACCTGATTCTGTTCGTAGTGTTTGCCGGATTCTGCCTGGCCGGAGCCATCAACCTCCTGCTCCAGAGCCATCCCATTAACAGCGCCCTGTCGCTGATTGTGGTGATGACCTCTCTGGCCGTGCTCTACCTGCTGCTGGGCGCGGAGTTTCTGGCCATCGCACAGGTGATCGTCTATGCCGGCGCCATCATGGTCCTGTTCACCTTTGTGGTGATGCTGCTGAATGCCGGACGTGAAGAGCGCACCATGGGCAGCCGCACCTGGCGCGCCGTGGGCTTTCCCGCGGTCGTGGTCATCCTGGGTGTGCTCGCGACCGTGATTCTGCGTGCGCAGGGCCTGGGCGTAGCGGGACTGCAAGACGGCATCACTTCAACCGAAGACCTGAGCCGCGTTCTCTTCACCGAACTGCTGTTGCCCTTTGAGGTGACCTCGGTGCTCATCCTTATCGCGATTCTGGGCGCTGTTGCGATGGCGCGTCACGACGGAGAAAGGACGCACGGCCAATGAATTCCCTGCTGACGCAAGAGGTTCCCGTCTCCTGGTACCTGATTCTGAGCGCGGTACTGTTTTCGCTGGGCGTGCTCGGCTTCCTCATCAAGCGCAACCTGATTACGGTCTTTATGTCCATTGAGCTGATGCTCAATGCCGTGAATCTCTCCTTCGTGACCTTTGCCCACGAATGGCACGCGGTGAAGGGCCAGATCTTCGTCTTCTTTGTGATGATGGTGGCTGCGGCGGAAGCTGCCGTGGGACTGGCCATTATTATTGCTGTTTTCCGCGCCCGCGCCACACTGGCCGTCGACCGTATCGACCTGATGAAACTATGAACGGATCACTCCATCTCTGGCTGATTCCGCTGCTGCCGTTCGCGGGATTCATCGTCAACGGACTCCTCGGGCGGCGGCTCCCGAAGTGGCTGGTGACAACGGTTGCGCTGCTGGCTCCGCTGGCTGCGTTCGGCATTGTGCTGAATGCGGCACGAGTCCTGTTCGGAAATGGGCCTGTTTCTGGTCTCTTTGGTTCATTTGATTCCCTGCCCTACGTCGAGACCTGCGGTCGGCCCTGGATCAACATTGGCGCGTTGCACATTGATTTCAGCTTCGTCCTCGACCAGCTCTCGCTGGTGATGCTGCTGGTGGTTACCGGCGTTGGCTTCCTGATTCACATCTACTCCGTCGGCTACATGGGCGATGAGGAAGGCTACGCGCGCTACTTCTCCTATCTGAATCTGTTTCTCTTTTTCATGACGCTGCTGGTGCTGGCCGGGAATGCCCTGCTGATGTTTGTGGGCTGGGAGGGCGTGGGGCTGGCGTCGTATCTGTTGATCGGTTTTTATTTTGAGAAAAAATCGGCGGCGGATGCTGGCAAGAAGGCCTTCATCGTCAACCGCATTGGCGACGTGGGCTTTTTGATTGGCATGTTTCTGCTGCTGGCCAACTTCGGCACGCTGACCTTCTCAGAGATTGGCGCACAGCTCGGCGCGAACCCCGGCTGGCAGGGCGGCGTGCTCACCGTGATTGCCCTCTGCCTGTTGCTGGGCGCTACCGGAAAATCTGCTCAATTGCCTCTTTATATCTGGCTGCCTGACGCAATGGAAGGCCCCACGCCGGTCTCCGCGCTCATCCACGCGGCCACCATGGTCACCGCCGGCGTTTACATGATTGCGCGGACGCATGTGTTGTTTGACCATTCGCCCTTCGCGCTGGACACGGTTGCGGTGATCGGCGCGGCAACGGCTCTTTTTGCGGCAACCATCGCTCTGGTGCAGAACGATATCAAGCGCGTGCTGGCCTACTCGACGATTTCGCAGCTTGGCTATATGTTTTTGGGCTGCGGCGTGGCGGCCTATTCCGCCGCGATCTTTCATCTGGTTACGCACGCCTTCTTCAAGGCTCTCCTCTTCCTTGCCGCAGGCTCAGTGATTCACGCTATCGGAGGCGAGCAGGATCTGCGCAAGATGGGTGGGTTGTGGAAGAAGCTGCCGGTCACGTTCTGGACTATGACGGCAGCCGTTCTCGCCATTGCCGGATTCTTTCCCTTCGCCGGTTTCTTCTCGAAGGATGCGATTCTCTACGCCGCCTTTGTACGGGGCGCAAATGGCAGGGCGCTTTGGTTTGTGGGACTGGTTACGGCAATGTTGACCTCGTTCTATATGTTCCGGCTGTGGTATCTGGC
>Ga0182027_10006176_pt1 | contig 18020 bp, 12 predicted proteins | sample 712E1DmetaG_FD_121300 | JGI IMG/M metagenome (GOLD analysis project Ga0182027, IMG submission 121300) | Permafrost microbial communities from Stordalen Mire, Sweden - 712E1D metaG (Illumina Assembly) | ecosystem: Environmental > Terrestrial > Soil > Wetlands > Permafrost | place: Sweden... | reverse complement strand
CATGGGCGATGCCGCCGGCCATCACTCCCAAGGCGGCCAACTTCTGCGCCTGCAACAGTTGGGCTTCGAGCTTGAAGCTTTCGGTCAGGTTGCGCCCGACGGCCACAATGCCGATGGTTTCGCCCTGGTCGTCCATCATCGGCGAGCAAATCCAGGAGACGGGAACCGCCTTGCCGTTTTTCGTCACCAAATTCCAATCCGGCCGCTGCGGGCCTTTGCCCGCTTCCCGTTCGGAAAAGCAGCGGCGCACATCGGCTTGATGTTCCGGGGCGCAAAACTCCGAGAAGGGCTTCCCCTCGACTTCCTTGGGGGTGTAGCCGGAAATCTGTTCGGCGGATTGGTTCCAACTGAGGATGCGGCCCTCGGTATCGGTCGAGAGAATGATTTCGCTGGTGCTCTCCACCACGATCCTCAGATGGCGCTCCATCCGCCGGATGTCCTCGCTCAAACGCTCCCGTTCCGTCACGTCCTCCATCACCAGGATGGCAAACTCCACGTTGTCGCGGTCCGGCAGGGGGAGGACGCGGTAATAGTAAATCCGCATCAGCCCGCCCGGGGCGCGGTAGGTGATTCTTTCGCCGGTGGTTGGCTTGTTGGTCTCAAAAACGCTTTGAATGCGCCGGACAATTTCCGTGTGATCCAAAATCGCCGGCGGGAACACTTCCGGCAGCCGCCGGTCCAGCGTTTCTTCCTTGGTCCGCCGGCTCCTTTCCAGGAAATTCCGGTTGGCCAGGGTGATGCGCAAATCCCGCCCGACCAGCAACACCGACGAAGGAATCGCATTCAACAGCATCTCATAAAGGCTGTCATCCCCCTTCGCGTTTGCATGTTCTCCGCTCATGGTTTTCCTTCCCTTTTGTGGCCCCTTCCAACTCCGGCTCCGGTTCCAGGGCCGGACAGAAACTGTAGGGAGGCCAGGGGCCTGACACTTCCAAGGCCAGGCCGCCACGATTATGTTCGGCGTTCGCGCGCTCGATCTGGCCGCGAAAATCCGCCACCGCCGCCGCCGGCAGCAGCAGCGCCCAATTGAGCACCATCTCCCGCGCCGCCTCGGGCCTTTCGTGCGCCAGAATCCGGCGCGGGACTACTTCAGAAGCCAGGAGATTCAACTCGCCCAGGAGGTCGCCGCACGTCGCCGCGAGCCGGTCGTCCAGCGTCTCCCTGGTTTGGATGCGCAGTCTTTGTTCCTGCAAGTAAGCCATGCCGGGCGGGGAAGCCGGCCGGCTTGGCTCTTCGGAACGCCGGCGAGCCAGCGATTCGGCCTCCGCGCGCGCCTGGTCGAAAAAGCCTTTCACCGCCCATTCCGCTTGTCCGCGCACCTGCTCCAGAAACCGGCTAATCGCCGCTTCGTGTTGGCGCATGAAGCTCTCGAGGCTTGCCGTCGAGGAAAAGAGCGTCCCGAAGCGGGCCGGGAACACCGCTCCCAGGCGCATCACCTGCTCCAGCACCGCCTCGTGCCGGCAGGCCCGCGGGGCCAGCCAAGCCAGGTCTTGCAGATTCTTCTCACCGGCCGGCCCGCAGAACTCCGATTCCGAAACCCGGCTCAGGATCGCTGCCACTCTCCCGCTGCGCCGGAAAAATGGAGGGTGCGGTTCATCTATTCCGACACTGAAGAGGCTGGTGGAAACCCCGCCTTCAGGCACAGCCGCCCCCTCGGCATCCGGCACGAGGCCGGCCTGCGTGAACCCATAGAGATAAAACGCGCTTTTGGAGTCTTCGTTCGTATTCATAGCTTTGGAGAGACTTCCGCCAGCGCGGCCGTCAAATCATCCGTTTCGATCAGCGCCTTCGCTGGAGTTGCCGCGGGCGGATTGCCGGTGTCCGGGCCGCCGGCCAGCCCCACCGCCCGGCGCACCGCCCGGAGCGCCGCGAGGTTGCAGACCGACGCGATTTGCGCCCCGGTGAAGCCCTGGCTCCGGGCCGCCAGGTCGTTGATTTTGACATTCCGCGCCACCGGCTTGCCGCGCAGATGGACCTCAAAAATCTCCCGCCGTTCCGGTTCCTCCGACAGCGGGATTTCCACCACTTCGTCAAAACGGCCGGGCCGGAGCACGGCCGGATCCAGCCGATCCAGCCGGTTGGTGGCCCCGAGCACCAGGACGCCTTTGAGTTCTTCGATGCCGTCCAACTCCGCCAGGAACTGGCTTAACACGCGGTCCGTCACCGGCGTGTCTGAAACCGCGCCGCCGCGCGCCGGCATCAAAGCGTCCAGTTCGTCAAAGAAGATGATGCACGGCGCGGCCTGGCGGGCCTTGCGAAAAATGTCGCGCACCTGCCGCTCCGATTCGCCGACATATTTTGACAGCAGCGCCGGTCCTTTGACGGAGATGAAATTGACCTGGCTTTCGTTGGCGATGGCTTTGGCCAGGAGCGTCTTGCCGCAGCCGGGCGGGCCGGAGAGCAGGATGCCCTTGGGCGGGCGGACTCCCGCTTGTTCATACAACGAAGCGTAACGCAACGGCCACTCGACAGCTTCCACCAGCCGTTGCTTGAGCCGGGCCAGCCCGCCGACGTCGCTCCACCGCACATTGGGCACTTCGACAAATACCTCCCGGATGGCCGACGGTTCGACCTCCCGCAGGGCGCTCAGGAAATGCTCCATCCGCACTTCCAGCTTGGCCAAACGCTCGTAAGGGATTCTGGCCAGCGAAAAATCCAGGTCCGCCAGAATGTCCCGCAGGCAAATCATCGCCGCCTCCCGGCAGAGCGCCTCCAGGTCCGCCCCGACAAATCCATGCGTGATCTCCGCCAGCCGGTCCATGTCCACATCCGGCTTCAGGGGCATGCCCCGGCTATGGATTTCCAGGATGTCCAGCCGCCCGCGCCGATCGGGAATCGGGATCGCGATTTCGCGGTCAAACCGGCCGGGACGCCGCAGCGCCGGGTCCAGCGCGTTGGGGATGTTGGTCGCGCCGATGACAATTACATTCTGCCGCTTGTTCAGCCCGTCCATCAGCGCCAGCAATTGGGCGACCACCCGCTTTTCCACCTCCCCCACCACCTGCTCGCGCCGCGGAGCTATGGCGTCAATCTCGTCCAGGAAGATGATGCTCGGCCCCTGCCGCGTGGCCTCCTCGAAGACCTTCCGCAAATGCGCCTCGCTCTCCCCGTAGAACTTGTGGATGATCTCCGGCCCGCTGACGGCAAAGAATTGCGCCTCGGTTTCATGGGCGATGGCCCGCGCGATCAGCGTCTTGCCGCATCCGGGCGGCCCGTGGAGCAGCACGCCTTTGGGCGCGTCTATGCCCAGGCGCTCGAACACTTCCGGATAGCGCAACGGCAGTTCAATCATTTCCCGGATGCGGTGCATTTGGGGTTTCAGGCCGCCGATGTCCTCATAAGGCACCGCCATCCGCGCGCGCTCCTTGACCTCCGTCTTCCCAATCACCAGCTCGGTGGTCGGACCAATCAGCACCGGCCCGCGCGGCTGCGTGTTTTCCACCTTGAAATCGGCCGAGCGGCTGCCGAACAAGGCCGCCCGAATCCGGTCGCCCGCCTGCACCGGCAAACCGTCCAACAGGCTGCCGATGTATTGCAGGTCCCGCCCGTCGGGCGCAATGGTCAGCGGCGCCAGCCCGATGCGCTGCGCCGGGCGCACGGCGATTTTCCGCACCTGGACAAACTCGTCGAGCGCCGCCCCGGCGTTCTCGCGCGTCAGGCCGTCCAATTGGACGCGGGATTGGCCGCGGAGTTCCTTGTAGGCCGGCATGACTTTGCAGACGGTGGCGCGTTTGCCGGCCACTTCCACCGTGTCCCCAATGGCGACTTGCAACCGCTCGAGGTCTTCCGGCCCGATGCGCGCCAGGGCGCGGCCGACGTCTTTGCCGATGGCCTCGGTGACCTTGAGTTTTAACTGCGCGGATTCCGTTTTATCCATGATTCAGGTTCCCTTCATTTGACACACCGGATTTCCAGCACGCCGTTGTTGCACGACCGGCTCATTTTTTCCCTGGGATAACTGCCGGGCAACAGCACCTCCTTGCGGTATTTCTTGTCGCCTTTGGCCGCCGTGATGGTCAGCACGTCGTCCTTGACCTCCAGGCGCACGTCCGCCGCGCCGATCCCCGGCATCTCGGCCACAATCAGCAGGTGGTCTTTCTCCTCGAACAGGTCCACGACCGGTTCCCGGATTTCCTCCACCACCGCCTGGCCGGTGGTTTTGTCGGTGCGGATGTTGCCGAACGGCTCGACGCGGGCCTCCTGGCCGCCCAACCCGACCTTGACGGTAAATCCGTAGATGCCTTTGACGCCCTTGCCGGCGCCTTGAATCTCCCCGCCGCGCTGCAGTTCGCCGCCCGTTTCCGCCAGCTCGTTGAGCTTTTCCACCAAGCTGGTGAGTCCGGACAGGATGCCGCCGGCGCTGCCGCCGGCCTGGCCTTGGCGTTCATTTTTATCTGGAGTCTTTTTCTTCATGCTATTTCTTCCTGGGAGCTTATCCCGTAGTGTTTGATCTTTGACCGAATCGTCTTGTAGTCCACCCGCAACAGGCGGGCGGCCTCGGCTTTGTTGCCGCCGGTTTGACGCAAAATCTTTGACAGGATCTCGCGTTCCACGACCCTGGTGCTCCGCGCCACGATTTCCTTGAGCGAAAGCTCGCCGGCGGAGGCGCCTTGGGCCTGGGCGGCGGAGGCCGCGCGCCGCCAGGCCTCGTTGTTGGCCTGGAGAATATCCAGATGCTCTTCGGTCACCATGTCGCCGGCCAGCAGCACCGCCCGCCGGATGGTCGAGCGCAGTTGCCGGACATTCCCCGGCCACGGGTAATCCAGCAGCACGCGGACGGCCTGCTCGGAAAACCCGGCCACCGCCTTTTTCAATTCCTTGTTGGTCAAATCCAGGAACCGCTTCGCCAGGTAGAGCAAGTCCTCCTTGCGCTCGCGCAGCGGCGGAATCCGCAGCGTGAACTCGTTCAACCGATAGTACAAGTCCGCCCGCAGCCGCCCCGCCGTCACGGCCGCGTCCAAATCCTCGTTGCCCGCCGCCAGCACCCGCACGTCTATCTTGATTGGGTCCGCGCCGCCGACGCGGCAAAAGGACTTTTCTTGCAGCGCCCGCAATACCTTGGCCTGCGCGATGAGCGGCATGTTCAAAAGCTCGTCCAGGAACAGCGTGCCCCCGTTGGCCTGTTCAAATCGGCCCGCCTTCCGGCCCACCGCTCCGGTGAACGCCCCCTTTTCGTGCCCGAACAATTCCGCCTCAAAAAGCGCCTCCGGTATCGCCCCGGAATCCACCGGCACAAACGGGCATTTGGCGCGCGCGCCGCTGGCGTGAACGGCTTGCGCCACCACTTCCTTGCCGGAGCCGGTTTCGCCGATGATGACGACGCTGAAGTTGGATTTGGCGACGCGGTTCAGGTCCACAATCAGCCGCCCGATGGCTTCGCTCGGTCCCATGATCTCGGTCAGATCATGGCTGGCGCTGGTCTGGTGAGCCTGTTGTTTGAGCTTGAGGCTCAGTTGCCGTTGCGCCAAGGCGCGGCGGACCACACGCACCAATTCCTCATGATCGTAGGGTTTGGCCAGGTAATCGAAGGCCTCCGCCCGCATCGCCTCCACCGCCCCGTGGACCTTCGCATGAGCTGTCAAGATCACAACCGGCAGATCCTCGTCCAGCTCCTTGGCCTGCCGCAGGATTTCCAGCCCGTCCAAATCCGGCAGTTTGAGGTCCACGATCATCGTGTCCGGCGACGCCGTGCGAAGCTGTTGCAGCGCCGTCTTTCCATCCTGCGCCACCAGCGGGATCAGGCCCTCCCGCTCCATCAAGTGCGAGACCAGGCTGCGGATCGCCTCCTCGTCGTCCACAATCAGAACCTGGCTTTTTCCGTTGGTCATGGGCATGGGCGTCCCTCCGGTGAAGGCGGATAAAGCGGATGCGCGACCTGGATGTCCCGGTCCAGGCAGCCCTCCAGCGAGTGCAACATCCCCAAAAACAACAGGCCGATTTCACCCCGGCGCAGCGTGTGGTTGATCCGTTCCGCGATGGCTTGGTCGCGGCGTTTGAGCAGGGAATGGCTGTTCTCCGGGTGGCGGGCTTCCCGGCGCGCCACGGCCGCCGGGTCGCGGGCCGCGAGTGTTTGCTTGATTAGATTATACTCCCGCACCAGCAGGTCCGCGGATTCGGTCCCCATCAAGGTCGCGCCGTGTCCCTGCAACCGCAGCAGCAGTTGGTGATTGCGGCTGCCCGCCTGGGCCAGTTCCGAGACGATCTCCAGTTCCCGCCCGCACACCGGCAAGCCATCCTGGTAGAGGCGCACTTGGCCGTAGGGCAGCGACCATTTGTCAATCATTTGCTCGATTTGGGTCCAGAGGCCGTCAATCAAGCTCATGTTGCGCTCCCACCCTTTGGTTCCCAGCTTGCGCACCTTCATGGCCTGGATGGTTGGACTGAGGCTCCCCATTTCCGCCTGGCTGTGGATGATGGGGATATGAAGCAAAAGCCGCCCTTTCAGGTTCCAGTCCTTGAATCCGGACGAACCCGCCACACCTAAACCCGCCATACTGTCGTTTCTCGTTCCCACTTTAGATTTCCCTGCCCAATGAGCACACTAAATGAATTTCGTGGCCGGCGCAAGGGAAATCGGAAAAAATGTGCAAGGCGTCATTGACGGGGAGGGAAGAGGCAGGGCGAGACTCTGTCGAGCCGTGACTTTTTCCCAGGCAATCGAGTTTCGGCTCGACAGAGTCTCGCCCTACCCGCCAAGCCGGACGCATTACAGGTGTCACCTCCGAGCCATAGTCCCTCCTTTGGATGGCCAGTTCTGCCCGAGGGGGCCGCTTTGGTTTCGCGGGGTGCATTTTGAGGCAGACTCCATATTGGTCCCTTTGGCGTGCCGCGCAATGGGAAGAAGTCGCGTCTTCTTGTAGGACGATCCCTATGACACTGGAGAGGAAAGTAAATCACTGCAACTCAGGGGGGGCTGGCGGGGGCAGGGCGGGGGACTCGACCAGGTTGTGTTCGAGCGCGTAGCGAAGCAATTCCACGTCGCTTTGCACCCGAAGTTTTCCCAGGAGGCGGGTGTGAAATGTGCTGACGGTCTTTGGGCTTAACGCCAACTCGGCGGCGATCTCCTTGACGTTCTTGCCGACCACGAGCATCTGCATGACTTGGAACTCCCGGTCTGACAGTTGCTCGTGCGGGGCATGGAACGGGTGGGCCAGACCGGCGGCCAGCATCTCCCCCAGTTTCACGCTGGCGTACGTCCCGCCGGCGGCGACCTTCTTGACCGCCCGCGCCAACTCCTCCGGGGCGACCCGTTTGTTGAGATAGCCCGCGGCGCCGGCGCGCAACACCCGTGCCGCCATTTGTTCTTCCGGCGCACTGCTCAGGACCAACACCGGCAACTCCGGTTGGATCACCTCGATCTCCCGGAGCACATCCAGGCCGCTTCGCCCGGGCATGAAGATATCCAGCACCAGCACGTCCCACGTTTCCTTGTCAATCTGCGCCAGGGTGTCTTCAAAGGCGCCCGCTTCGCCAAAGATCGCCCCCGGAAACTCCAGGGCGAGGATTTGTCTTAATCCTCCGCGCAACACGGCGTGGTCGTCTGCAATAAGAATTTTCATAGCTGTTTCTCCTCTGAATTGCCCGTTGGCGGGAGCGGAAGCCGCACTTCGACCCTCGTTCCTTCGCCGGGGCGGCCGCGGATGTCGCATCGGCCCCCCAACAACAGGGCGCGCTCGCGCATTCCCAGCAGCCCCACTGCGCCGGGCGCATTTGCCTGGCATTCTTGAATGCCCCGTCCGTTGTCCACAATCGTCAAGATGACATGTCCCGCCTCGCGCTGTAAAACAATCTCCACCCGGGTGGCGGCGGCGTGGCGAGCCACATTGGTCAGGCCTTCCTGCAAGATTCGAAACAGGGCCGTCGAACGGTCTCGATCCAACGGCAGGTCTCTGGCCGGCAGACGCGCCTGGCAACCGATCCCGGTGCGCGCCTGAAAATCCTTGATCTGCCATTCAATGGCGGCGCCCAGGCCGAGGCTGTCCAGCACCACGGGGCGCAGGTCGGTGGCGATTTTCTGCACGGACTGGATGGCGGTATCTGTTGCGATGGTCATCGCCGTCAGTTTTTTGCGGACCAGACCCTGCGCCGGTTCGCCGGGAGACCGGGCCAGAAGGCTGGCGAGCAAGGTGGCATCTATCTTCAGGCTGGTCAAATCCTGGGCCAGCACGTCGTGGATTTCGCGGGCAATCCGGGTGCGCTCTTCCTCGCGCACGGTTTGCATGCGGGCGGCCAGGGCGCGGAGTTTCTCGTGAGAGTCGCGCACATCCTCTTCCGTGCGCTTGCGATCCGTGATGTCCAGGACGACCCCTGTGGCTCGCGCCGCGCGCCGGTCCGCGCCTTCGCCGGCGAAGGTCGTGTGGCCACGGACATGCAACCAGCGCACCTCTCCATTTGGATGAATGACCCGGTAATCATGCAGAAAGAATCCGCTCCCGCGCGAGTCGTTCGCCGCCGTCATGGCCGCGAGGAAGCCTGGCCGGTCCTCCGAATGCAGGCCCACAAAGAGCTTGTCCGCATCCAGGGCCAGTGGCTGGTCGGGCGGCACTCCCAAGAGAGCGCGGAATTCCGGCGACCAGTATCCGGTCCCGCTAGCAAAATCATAGCGATAGATGCCGAACCCGGCGGCATCCGCCGCCAACCGCAATCGCTCCTCGCTCTCCTTCAACTCCTCCCCCGCCCGTTTGAGTTCGGTGATGTCCTTGCCGAAGACCGACACGCCGAAGATGGCCTTATCGAACTTGAGGAGATTGAAGGTCAAGAGCAGCGTGACTTTGCCCGAAGCCGCGAGGTATTCCGTGGTAAATGGCCCCGAGGCCATCGCTCGTTGAAAATAACCGTGCCAGCGTTCGATGTATTCCGTGTTCGGCAGGAGATCTTCCGGACGCTGTCCGACGCGAAGGCGATGGCCGCGTTGCTGCAGGGAGTAGTCGCGGAATGCACGGTTGAACGCCAACAGCCCGAAGCGTTGGGAGTCAACCGCCCAAATGAAGTCGTCCGTGCTGTCGAATATCGCGCGTTGCATCGCCTGCGCCTTGCTGACCGCCTCTTCCGCCTGCTTGCGCTCGGTGATGTCGCGGACGGTCGCCTGGAGCACCCGTTTGCCATCCAGTTCCATCGCACTGAGCAGCACATCGGCCGGAAAGGCCTCGTCGGTATCGGACCGCTTATGCATCCACTCGAAATGGTGACTGCCCTTTTCCATCGCCATGGCGATTTGCCGGTCGGCCAGCGTCCGGGAATCCGTGCCGTCCGGCTGCGTCGGCGGCGACAGATCGCCGGGATGTTCTGAGCAGAACTCCTCCCGGGTCGCGCAGCCGAAGATGGCCAGGGTCGCCGGGTTACAGTCGAAAAAACCTTTGTCGCCCAGCAGCATGATCGCGTCGCTGGTCGAATCATAGAGTGTGCGAAACTTCGTCTCCGAGCGGCGCAGTTCCTCCTCGGCCAGCCTGCGCTCGGTGATGTCATTGAACGTCACAATCAGTCTGTGAGCCAGGAAAGTGGCGTAAAGTTCGCAAATCCGGACCGATCCATCGCGGCAGGAAATCCGGTATTCTCCGGTGTTGACCGGTTGCGCGGATAACCGCGCCTTTTCCAGAGCAGGTTTCCACTGCTCAATCACCTTGCCCCGGTAATCGGGGTCCGGGTACGCTATCTGATACCATTCCGTTGCGGTGGGGGCAGTATGGCCGAAAAGGGTGAGGGCGCTGCGACTCCAGAACTCAATGTTGTAACCCTGAACATCCACCAAGGCAACGGGGAACGGTGTCGCATCAAGAATGGCGCGGAGTTGCGCCTCGCTCTTTCGCAACTCCTCCTCGGCCCGTTTGCGCTCGGTGATGTCGCGGATGACGGCCACATGCAACCCGCGCCCGCGAAGGTAAAAGAAGCTGCCGAAGATCTCGACCGGAAAAACAGCGCCGTCTTTCTTGCGGTGCCAGCGCAACGGGATGAACTTCTGGCCCTCTGCCATGGACTGGCTCGTCTTCTCCGGCTCAGCGGATATGTCGCCGGCCTTGAGCAACAAGAACTCCTGCCGACCGTAACCGTATAATTTCAACGCCGCGGGATTGGCGTCAATAAATCGTCGGGTTTCTCTCTCCATCACCAGGATGGCGTCGGACTCCACCTCGAAGAGCCGGCGATAAAGCTCTTCGCTTTCCTGCAAGGCCTGCTCCGCCAACTTGCGCGCGGCGACTTCCTTTTGCAGGTCTTCGTTCGCCTTTTCGAGCGCCAGGGTCCGCTCTTTGACCTTCTGTTCCAAATAGGGCCAAATCCCCCAGCGGGTTGTGGCCGCGGCGCTCCCATTCGCCTGGCCCATCTCTCTCCTCCCTGCGGCCAAAGCAAAGATGAAATAGACACTCCCAAGGTACTGCGCGCTTCTGGCCACCCAACCCAGCGTTCCTCCCACCGTCCTCAGAAAGAATGCGCAGACCAATCCCAAGGCGGACAGCAACAATGCCAGCCCGTACCAATAGGCGAACTCGGTCTTCATCGCGAAATAAATGCCCGCGAACATCAACCCGGAGAGCGCGAACATCCACAAGGCGCCTCCCAATACAAATTGCCGATACATAGTCGGTCCGGCGCCCGGCGCAATAAACACCGGCAGCTTGCCCAGAACCGCCAGTGCCGCAACCGCACACATAAACGCCGCGATCCCCATATACGGCATCGCCACACGCCGCGAGCGAGTCCTTGGCAACGGTGTCCCCGCCAGATCGGCCAGCAGATACTGCGCGCTCGCGAGGTGACAGACGCCTGCGAACAAGCAGCTCACGTTGTGCAACGTCACCGTGGGATTCACGTTGCCGGTCAATGGCATCAACCAGCTCACCATCAGGTTGCTGACACACAGAGACAATGCCCCGCAGCCCATCATCAGGAACGTCATCGCGCCGGAAACCTGGTAGCTTCGCGTCGCCATGAGGACCACGGCCAGCAGGATGCAGCCAGGGATAAACGTGTTCAGCAACGCGAGCAAAAAGGGCAACTCAAACGAAACGCTTGAATCGTGCCCGGCCAGCATCGCCGCCAGGATTAGAAAAGCGCCCACCGGTATTGCTCCCGCGATCTTCCGCAACGCGGACGCGCGCCGGCCAACTTGGTTCTCTGTGGGCACGGCTTGACACTACTCCCACCACCCCGCCTTTGACAACACCCGTTTGGCGGCCCTGCGGGCCAGAGGTGCATTCACTTTTTTGGGTTCCCCTCTTAATCTTAATCCTAATCCTAATCCTTCGCCCGCTCCCCTGTGATTAGGATTATGATTAAGATTAAGATTAGGAAAAGACCACCCCAAAAAAGTGAAATGCACCCCGGCCCTGCGGGGCGCACGGCAGAATTCCCCCGTCGTGATCACCATGGCGGACGGGATGGCGGACAAAAACTTGAGGTTTTTCATGAGAACAAACTGCTGGCTTCATGCCCCCCCGGGGGGGCGGGAAGTGGAATTAAGTGGAATTAAGTGGAACCAAGTGGAACCAAGTGGAATTAAGTGGAACCAAGTGGAATTAAGTGGAATTTTCTTTTGCGGGTGAACCCTGTGGATTTGGCGCGGCACGCCGCCACCAAAGCGCCGGGTCTGGATGGAGAATTTTCCATGGAGAATCTCTCATTTGTCATTCGGAAAGAGGTTTCGGAAAATTTTGCCGGAAACGCGCCATTCTCAGGAACAACGCCCCGGTGAACGGACCGGAGTCCCGCGGATTCCCGCGAGATCCATCCCAACCACTCTCATCCAACCATACGATCCTTACCATACGCTGGGAATTATAGCATGTAAGCCAAGGTTGTCAAGGGGAAAACGCGGAAATTTGCGGATTTTTGCAAACCCCTGATCCTTAGCCACTTGCGCAGGTTGCAGGACGGATTTGTGAAATGGGCGGTTCCTCTGTTGTTCTTCTAGGCCGCCGTCAACTCTGGCGTTTCGTGCAACAATATCAGTTTTTCCATTGGAACCGGCAGCAGGGCATAAGTCTTGCCGTCGCGATCGGAGAATTCCACTTCAAAGGCGCTGCCATCGTAGGTCATGACAACGGTGCCGATCTGGCCGCGCCGCAGGAGCAAAGGGCTTCCCGCGCTAAAATGCGTCGTCGGCACATCTTCCAACAGCGCCACGACATCGTGCATCTGAATCTGGCAGTTCATAATTACAATATAAAGCAAGTGACCAGCCTTGGAAAGTCTTCTCCATCGCGGATAATCCAACCGCTCACCACTGTCGAGGTTCCGCTGCTGGTCGCCACCTGAAAGTTAAGTTGATAAGTCGCGCCAAATCCATTGTGGCCCTTGTGGATCGCCGCTTCCAATGTTGCGGCTGCCGACTGTAGAGCACGCCGCAAGATATGGGCATTCGACAGGGTAATGCCCAAAGCGGACGCAAAGACGAAAGCCTTGTGCTTTCCCTGCCGATGATCGAAGTTCAGCGAATACTCTTCCAACTTGGTGCCAAGGTCCGCGTTCTCGCCATTCGGAAGTTTCATCGGCTTCTGCCACGGGTTCAGTGATATTCCTGGATGGTCTTGACACCGTAGCCGCTTTTCTTCAGGGCGGCGATGCCCAGCGCGGCGGCGCGCGCGCCGCTTAACGTGGTCATGATGCTCGTGCCGGTATAGACGGCGGTGGTGCGGATTCTTATCTCGTCGGCGCGCGGGGTCTGGCCGGTGGGAGTGTTGATGACAAGCTGGATTTCGCGGTTCTTCAGCAGGTCCAGGGTGTTGGGACGGCCTTCGGCCAGTTTGTGTACGCGCGCCACTTTCAGCCCGGCGTCTTCCAGGACTTTCGCCGTGCCGGAGGTGCAGACAATCTCAAATCCCAAGTCAACAAATTCCCGGGCCACCGCGGCGACGCGCGCCTTGTCGGCGTCGTTGACGCTGATGAACACGCGCCCGCTCAACGGCAGGGGCGCGTTGGCGGCCATCTGGGATTTGGCGTAGGCGATGCCCAGGTCGGCGTCCAGGCCCATCACTTCGCCGGTGGAACGCATTTCCGGCGAGAGCAAAATGTCCTGGCCGAGAAAGCGGTTGAAGGGGAAAACGGATTCCTTGACCGCCCAGTAATCGGTCCAGATTTCCCGCGTGAAACCCAGCCCGGCCAGAGTCTTGCCGGCCATGACCTTGGCGGCGAGCTTGGCCAGCGGCACGCCGATGGCTTTGCTCACGAAAGGGATGGTGCGCGAGGCGCGCGGGTTGACTTCCAGGACATAAACGGTGTCGCCTTTGACGGCGTATTGGGCGTTCATCAGGCCGATGACGCGCAGTTCGCGGGCCATGGCGTGGGTGTATTCGCGCATGGTCTGGATGACTTTTTGGGAAAGGGTGTGGGGCGGCAAAACCATGGCGGCATCGCCGGAATGAACGCCCGCAAATTCAATGTGCTCCAGAAAACCGCCGATCACAATCGTGCCGCCCTGGCCATCGGCGAACTGCCCCACGTCGGCAATGCAATCCACGTCCACCTCCGTCGCGTCCTCGAGGAATTTGTCCACCAGGACGGGCCGTTCCGGGGAGGCTTCGACGGCGAACCGCATGTAATGCTCCAGTTCCGCGTCGGAATAAACGATCTGCATGGCGCGCCCGCCCAGCACAAAGGAAGGGCGGACGAGCACGGGGTAGCCGAGTTTATGGGCGGCCAGGAGGGCTTCGGCCTGGTTGGTGGCCAGGCCGTTAGGCGGCTGCGGGATGCGCAGCTTGTCCAGCATCGCGGAGAACAGCTTGCGGTCCTCGGCAATCTCGATCCCCTGGGGCGAGGTGCCGATGATGTTGACGCCGTTCTTTTGCAGGGCCAGGGCCAGGTTCAACGGCGTCTGCCCGCCGAACTGGGCGATGGCGCCCCAGCATTTTTCCCGCTCGTAAATGTGCAGGACGTCTTCCAGGGTGAGCGGCTCAAAAAAAAGTTTGTCGCTCGTGTCGTAATCGGTGGAGACGGTTTCCGGGTTGGAATTGACCATGAGAGTTTCAAATCCGTCCTCCTTCAAGGCGAAGGCGGCGTGAACGCAGCAGTAATCGAACTCGATGCCCTGGCCGATGCGGTTGGGGCCGCCGCCCAAAATCATCACTTTGCGTTTGGAGCTGGCGATGGTTTCGTCGTCGCCGCAATCGTAAGTCGAGTAATAATAAGGGGTGTAGGCCTCGAATTCAGCCGCGCAAGTGTCCACCAAACGATAGCTGGGCACCAGGCCGGATTGCTTGCGCAAAGCGCGAACGGCGTCCTCGGTCTGGCCGGTGAGATGGGCGATCTGGCGGTCGGAAAAACCGAGGGACTTGGCTTTGGCCAGCATTTCGTGGTTCATGGGTTCGCAAAAAACTCCGCGCCAGTAAGCGGCCTCCGGGGGCCAAATTCAAGGATTAAACTTTGAATTCTCTTCTGTATTGCCTCGTTGCCAGGGCTGTAGTACATTGGGGCCATCATGGATTTGGCCGACGCCTGCATTGTTCGCATGACCGAATTGATGACGGACGTTCGTGTGTTGACGTTGGACCGGACCGATTTTGCCGTCTATCGCCGGAACGGGCGCGAGATCATCCCGATTGTGGCGCCGCCGTAGTAACGCATCCATGAAGCTGCATATCCCCATTTTCAAACTGGCGCTGGCCGGCCTCCTGGCCGCGGCGGCCGGCGCGCGCGCCCAGTTGCCCGTCACTCCGTTGGTCCCGGCGCCCTTCGGGATCGTGGCGACCAATGGCCTCCCGCAGCCCACCGCCGCCGCCACGTCGGAAATCGGGATTGACGCCTCGAAAACGGGCGCGCCCATCAACCGGCATATTTACGGACAATTCATCGAGCATCTGGGCCGGTCCATCTACGGCGGCATCTGGGCGGAGATGCTGGAAGACCGCAAGTTCTATTTTCCGGTGCCCGCGCCCGGCCCCATTTGGGAGCAGACCGCGGATCAGGCCAGCGTGCTGGCGGCGTCGCCCTGGAAAGTCATCGGCCCGATGGGGACGGTGCAAATGGTGGAAGAGGACGCCTTCGTCGGCCGGCATTCGCCGCGCATCATAGCGCCAGGCGGAGGAGTCACGGCGGGGATTTATCAAGAGGAACTGGGGTTGCTTGGAGGCAGGAGTTACACCGGATACATTTTCCTGGCGGCGGAGGGCGACGTGGCGCCCGTGACCGTCCGCCTGTCCTGGGGCGTGGGCGGGGCGAACGAGGCCGCGCAAACGATCCGGTCTGTCGGCTCCAAGTTTGCCAGGGCGTCTTTCCGCTTCACGGCGGGCGCGGACAGCGAGAACGGGCGGCTGACCATCACCACTTCCGGCAGGGGCGCGCTCAAGATCGGGTGCGTTTCGCTCATGCCGGCGGACCATGTGGAGGGTTTCCGCAAGGACACGCTGGAATTGCTGCGGCAACTGGGCGGCACGATTTATCGCTGGCCGGGAGGCAATTTTGTCAGCGGCTATGATTGGCGGGACGGACTGGGAGAGCGGGACAAGAGGCCGCCCCGCGCCAACCCGGCCTGGACGGGCATCGAACCCAACGACGTGGGCATGGCGGAGTTTGCGCGCTTGTGCGAGTTGATTGACGCCGAGCCGATGATCGCCGTCAACACCGGTTTCGGCGACGCCTATTCGGTCGCGGCGGAAGTCGAATATGCCAACGGCTCGGCGGACACGCCCATGGGCAAGCTGCGAGCCAGGAACGGGCATCCCAAGCCGTTCGGCATCCAATGGTGGTGCGTGGGCAACGAAATGTGGGGGCCGTGGCAGTTGGGCTACATGGCCGCCTCCCAATACGTCCTCAAACACAACTGGGTAGAGGAAAAAATGCGCCAGGTGGATCCGGGCATCAAAACCATCGCCAGCGGCAATCTCGGCGACTGGAGCCGGGCCATGCTGACGAACTGCGCGGACCACATGAATTTGATCAGCGAACATTTCTACGTCAACACCAACCTCCCGGACGTGGCCGCCCATGTTCAACAAATCCCCGACCGCATCAAATTCATCGCCGACGCCCACCGCCAATACCGCCGCGAAATCCCGTCCCTTGCGGGCAAGGACATCGGCGTCGCCATGGATGAATGGAATTACTGGTATGGCCCGCATGTTTTTGGGGAGTTGGGCACGCGCTATTGTCTGAAAGACGCCCTCGGCATCGCCGCCGGGCTGCACGAGTATTTCCGCAACAGCGACATTATTGCCATGGCCAATTACGCCCAGACGGTTAATGTCATCGGCTGCATCAAGACGACCAAGACGCACGCGGATTTTGACGCCACCGCCTTTCCGCTCATGCTGTATTGCCGCCATTTCGGCGTCATCCCGGTTGCGGTGGAAAACCCCGCCGCGCCCGTGGATATTTCGGCGGCGCTGACCGCTGACAAGAAAGCCCTGACCGTTGGCGTGGTCAATCCCAAGGCCGAAGCCTTTTCTCTGAAGTTAAACCTGAAATCGGCGCGGATGACTGGTTTGGGCCAGACTTGGATGATCACCGGCCCCGACCCGCTGGCTTACAACCAGCCCGGCGAAAAGCGGAAAGTGGACCTGCACGATGAGTATCGGGAGGCGAACCTGAGCGGCACCCTGACCGTTCCCGCCTACAGCATCACCCTGTTCCGCATCCCGGTGGCGCTGGATTAAGGAGGCAGTTGGACAGTTCGGATGGGCGGGGCCGGAGGCTGCGCCGGTTGGAACCGCGCCCGATCCAGCGCGGCTGAATTCGCGGGCGGGGTCGCGACCGGACGCGGCGTTATTGGCTGCGCCATGCCTGGCACGGAGGTGACCGGGACGGTGATGACCGGGAAACGCGGGTTATCCGTGTTGACAGTGAGGACGACGCTTTGGCCGGGCTGGGCCGCAAACCCCTGCGGAAACACCACGGTCAGGACGTAAATCCGATTGGTCTGCATTATGGTCATGGAGACGTTGACGCCCGGGACGCTGGCGGCGGGATCGGACAGCGTGAAATTGGAGATGTTCTCGCGGATGGTGATATGGCTTGTGCTGGGCTGGGTCAGCGGCCCAACGGGCAATTGGATGCTGGGCGGGAAAACTGTGATCTCCGGGGAGATGGTTTCAAAGACGGGGATAGTCAGGGGATTCTTGTTGGTCGCGGAGGATTTGAGGGAGATTTCTCCCTGGATGATGGTCATGCCGAGGGAAGCGGGCATGTTGTCCAGGGGCGCCGCCGTGATGGCCAGCTCAAACTCCTGCCCGGGAACATTGGTTTTGAGGACGGCGGTAAAGACGTTGGTGGTGCTGTGCGGGTCGGAAAGGGAGAGCGGTGTATCCATCCGGTTGAAGATTCTGAGCACCTGGGTGTTCAGGTTGGTGGCGCCGGGCAGGAGGGAAAAATAGGCCGCGGCCTGGGGCGAAACTTCAATGGGCAGCCAGACCACGCCGGTGATCTGAAGGGTCACGTCGGGGCGCTTCCGGTCATTGGAATTCACCTTGACAGTCTTGTTAATCTGTCCCCGCAAGTTGCTGGTGATGACTTGAATCGGGATGACGCCGGTTTGGCCGGGGGCAATTTCGTGGGTCCAAGTGGTGGCGCTGCCGGGCGTCGTTCCGCCGATGGTGGTGCAACCGCAACTGGGGGTGATGTTGGTGAGAATGAGCGTTTCATCCCCGCTGTTGGTGACCAGGAAGGTATAGCGGATCGGGTCCCCGGCGAGGTTGGTGCCGGAATCGTAGTTCTCGGTGTTGAATTGAATCCGTGGGCCCAGGCGGTTGGCGGAGAGGGCGGCAGGCGCGGGAGGGGCCGCAACCGCGCCAACTGGGGCTTGGGCAGACAAGCACGCCGGGAAGGCGGCGCTTCCGGCCAGAATCAAGGCAAAGCGAATGAACGATTTCATGCGGGTTATTTTAGTCTGTGCGGGGCGAAAGTAAAGAATGAAATGCCAGCCGGACTCCCTTCCCAGGGCCAATTCATAAAGGCCTTGGGAACACATAGTTCATCGCATTCGAGCTGGTTTTCGACCGCGAAATGGGAAAAGTCCAGTGGAGTGGTGGAGTATTGGAGTAATGGATTCAGGGTCAATCTGGTGCAAAAAATACCTTGATTAGCCTTGATTAGCCTTG
>Ga0182027_10006175_pt1 | contig 18026 bp, 7 predicted proteins | sample 712E1DmetaG_FD_121300 | JGI IMG/M metagenome (GOLD analysis project Ga0182027, IMG submission 121300) | Permafrost microbial communities from Stordalen Mire, Sweden - 712E1D metaG (Illumina Assembly) | ecosystem: Environmental > Terrestrial > Soil > Wetlands > Permafrost | place: Sweden... | reverse complement strand
CGGGGTTTCTCACAATAGTTTCGTAAGGGCTTGGTAGTGGTGCTGCGCACCATCCATTATGTCGTTTGCCCTTTTACCCCTCATCAAAGCCACGGCCTATGGCCGTGGTTCTTTACTGCCGCCTCGAGATTTTGTCCGGTTGAGGATCCGTCCGCATCCGTCGGGGTCAGGGCTCGGCTATCACGCGCTGCAGCATCAACGCGAGTTCGTCGATGGTGTAGGGTTTTCGCAATGCGGCTTTGAAACCGAATTCCTGAGGCTCGGACATTACCGGATCGTCGGAGTAGCCGCTCGTCGCAATCGCTTTGACCTTGGGGTCGAGGGCACGCATTTCCGCGAGCACCTGTTTGCCGCCGAAACCGCCCGGGATAGTAAGATCAAGAATCGCGACGTCAAAAGGACGTCCCGCAGTCCTTGCATTGGTAAAGTGATCCAGAGCTTCTCGACCGTTTGCCGCAGTCTTCACCGTGTAGCCGAGTGAGGCAATAACGCCTCTCATCGCGTCGAGCACGAACGCTTCGTCATCCATGATAAGTACCATTCCCTGGCCCGTTTGCGCGGCGCGCGGATTTCCCGCCGGATCGGTTGCGGTACCATCGGATGCCGGCAAGTACATTTGCACGAGTGTGCCCGCGCCTACCTCGGAGGTTATTTCGATATGGCCGTGATGCTTTTGCATAATGGAGTACGCAATAGTGAGGCCCAGGCCGCTGCCCTTTTGTTTCGTCGTGAAGAACGGGTCGAATACGCGGGCGAGATGCTGTTTGGAAATACCCACTCCACTATCCTGTATGAACATCCTCACGTACTTCCCGGGCTTGAGGGGTAGAGCGCCGCAGTCGCTAATCGTGGTGTTCTCGGCCCCGATCGTCACCACTCCCCCTTCGGGCATTGCCTGCTGCGCATTGATGATGCAGTTGTTCACCACTTCGCTCAATTGTCCTATGTCAACTTCGCATGCCCAGAGATCGCCGGGAAGAACAAGCTCAGGCTTTACATTCGTCCCGGACAGCACGAACGACGACAAGTCGCGCAGCAATTCGGAAATCGATGCAAGCTTTCGTACGGGCGAGCCGCCCTTGGAAAAAGTGAGCAATTGCTGGGTGAGAGACTTTGCCTGCCCGAACACCGTCATTGCCTTATCAAGGCAATCCTTGATTCTGTCGTCGTGTTTCCCGAACTCCCTTGCAAGCCCCACGTACCCGAATATGCCGGCGAGCAAATTGTTGAAATCGTGTGCGATGCCGCCCGCCAGAAGACCGAGTGATTCGAGATGCTCGGCCTTGCGGATTCCCGCCTCCATTCTTTCCTTTTCGGTGACATCTTCGGTGTGCACCATCACCAGGTCCGGTTCGACGAACACGTAGGTGAGCATGAGGACTTTTTCGTCCTTGGAAACAGGGAACTTGAACAGCGTTTGTTTCCTGATGATGCTACGCTCCTCCAGGCACCGCACCATGTCCTCCAGCACGAACGGCTGATCGGAGAATTCCGCAGTCAGTTTTTTCCCCAAGACGTGGGATACACCCCCGCGGGTGAATTCCCGGGCGGCATCGTTGTAGTCGATAAAGACGAAATCGTTCCCCGTATGCTGCCAGGTGTAGGTGGGAATCGGGAAACTTTTGTACTGCGTTTGGGCCTTCTTGTCGCTTTGTCGTAACGCTTGCTCGGTGTGCCTTCGCTCGGTAATGTCCGTAAAAATGGCAACCATCTGGAACACGTCGCCGGGCCGGAGATACACGGGAAAAATGGTTGCATCGATATACAAGTCCTCGCCGGCGCCCGGCAAGGATTGCGAGTTTATCGTTCCAAACGGTATTCTGATCTCCGGCAGCCGCGCCACGACGCCGCCAAAGGCCTTTTGCACTTCGTCCAGGATGCCGAGTTCCGGCACGATCGGGTCCTTGAGTACGTTGACTTTTCCGACAATCGCATCAGGCGCGGGAATCCTGAGCAGCTCGAGAAAGGCCGCGTTGACCATCACCACGGTCCCGTCCGTCGCCATCACCAAAACAGGGCTGGGCATTTGCTGCACGATCTGCCGGAACCGTTCCTCGCTTTCCTTAAGGGCGCTTTCCACAAGTTTCTGTTCGGTGATATCGCGAATATTGACAAAGACCGATTCGACCGCTCCGTCGGGCCGATGCATCGGCATGAGCGAGGTTTCCACCCAAAGCTGCTTGGGAGGCAGGAGAAACGGCGGTGAGTCCACCGTGGGTTTTCCCTTGACAAAAACCTGTTTCACGCGTTTGGCGAGATGGTGGGCAACGTCGCGCGGAAGCAAATCGGCAAAGGCCTTCCCCACCGCATCCTCCGGCTGAAGGCCCACGAGCGAGGCGGCGGCATTATTTGCAAACACGATTTTACCGGCTTCGTCAAGGATAAGTACCATATCGGACGACATGTCGAGCATGAGGCGGTTGCGCCTTTGCACGTGCGCAAGCTGCGACCGGAGCAGGCCATTTGACTCCTGCAACCGCTTCACAAGCATGCCATTGTCTGGCTGGGCGTTGTTCACCACATGCTCCTGCGCGTCCGACTGGATTCCATTGACAAAAAAAGACCGGCGGCCAAGAACGCAAAGAAACTGCTACCCCGGCATCAAGCGGCTGTTGAAGGCAAAGGCATGAAAATCAGTTGGGAAAATGGGGTAAAATCAAAATAGATTGTGGCCAATCCGCAAGCGAGTGTAAACATCCGGCCCCACTTACCGTGGATGGCTGGACAGGCCATCGTCCATGCCCTTCGTACCCGATTCGAAACCACTCGACCGTATGGTCCCAAGGAAGTCAAAAATCGCCAAAGATCAGTGTGGATCAAATGAACTTCACTTGAATGACCAGCGACTATGATCCTAGACACCTTATACCTGCGCCTGGGGATCGCGTCAAGAAATAAATCGTAGTTTTATGTTGATTCTATCTGGCTAATAAGGGTATAATTAAGTCTGGGTGAAGCAAAATAGCGTCACAAATTTTAATCGCTTAACCTTTATAGAGTAAATTGTATATGCTAAGAACAAATCATTCGTTCTTGGAGGACTGATCATGAAAAACAAGACCCGAATCCAGAACCAGTACCTTGTCGTTGCCGTGCTCTCATTGCTCTGCTTTGCCGCACCAAGCACAGCTGTGCACTACCCGGACACAATCTGGGTCAAGGTCATCTACTACGACTTTAAGGCAAACGGCACAAACCCCAACTTCGAGGCTTGCAGCCCCGGTGTGAGACGCGGGGAAATTCAGAGTTATCTTGATGCCTGGAGAAAACCGGTATTCAAGGCCAACCTTGCCTGTAACGACAGGGTGGGCGAATGGTTCAGGGTGAGCGGCCGGAACGGTCCGGATACGCCTGCCACGCAATTCGTCTTTAATCCGGCCAGCAAGCAATGGTCGTGGACCGGCCTCGTGCCCTATGTAGTTGGCGGCGTGGCCCTTCCCAACGAATGGGTGGGGCCGGATTACAACCCCAATTATGCCATGGCCGACATTGTCATGTACGATTCCCTCCCCATGATACTCATCGACTCGGTACGGGGCATGTACCAATACAACAACCAGTCGTTCTTCCCGCTCGACAATAAAGGATACGGCAATGAGGGTAAGAAAGACTGCAACGGAAACCTGCAAAATTTCTCCTTCACCATGGAAATCCACTCCTTTTTCACCTACAGCGGCGGCGAGGTGTTCAGGTTCACCGGCGACGACGACGTATTCGCTTTTATCAATGGCCAGCTCGCAATGGACATCGGCGGCGTGCATTCGGCATCCAGCGACTCCATAATCCTCGACAATGTCGCGGCGCAGCTCAACCTGGTGAAGGGAAAGACATATCCGTTCGACTTCTTCTATACCGAACGGCATACTTGCGCCGCCGACATCAAGATAACCACCGACCTGTTTAAGCCGCACCCGGCGGAGATAATCGTGCGGCCCGACACGCTGCAAGTGAACCCGCGCGACACCACGATTAACCTGAAAGACACCACGCTTGTCGCGGGCCAGTGCGTGCAATTCCGGCTGCATGTCGTGGACGACACGCTCGGGCTTCGGCCCGAATACGATTCGCTCGTGCAGTGGGAAATACTCGATACCATGGGTAACGTGATCACCTTCGACACCGTGGCCGACCAGAACCGCATCTGCGTCACCAAGGCGTACGGCTGCATCAAGATCCGCCTCACGTTCCGCGACCCGGAAGACGCAACCAACGTGATTCGGGACTCAATCCAGCTGTGCGTGCACCAGGGGCAGGCGAATCATTTGCGTATTGAGAACAGCCCGGATGTGAACCTGAGCCCCCGCAACGATAACCCGCTCAGGAACCTTACGATCCCCGCCACGGCAGTCAAGGATACGGTTTTTGCCATCCTCCGTGACGCGTATGGCAACTTTGTGTCCCCGTCGCAGCACACCCAATGGTCGGTGATATCGGGCGCGTCGATCGTGTCGGTGGCAGGCGGCAATGCCTCCCTCGGCGCCGGCATCATCGGCAAACTCGGGCCGAGCGGCGAAGCCTGGGTTGTCGCGCGAAGCACCGACTTTGCCGGAGCGCTTTTTAGCGACACACTGCACGTGATTGTGTCCGACATAGCATATGATTCTTTACGGATAGTAACCGGCCAGGGCGGACAACAGGCCAGGATAACCGGCCTGGTGATCGACATCGGACAGGATTCCATGCTTATCGTGGAAGGCCACCGCATCGACGGGCTGGGAGATCACGGATGGACAACCGTGGCAGGCTCCTGGACAATGTCAACAGGAATGCGCACCCTTCTCGCCCCGCCCGCTTCGGACAGCATATGGAACTTCGCGCCTTCGGACACGGGCCGCGGCACCATCAGCGCCGGCTGGGCCGGGCTCTCCTATTCCATAACGGTTCTGGTAAAGCCCGGAACTCCGGCAAGCATCGGCGTGTATCCCAGCGCCGGACAACCGGGCGGGCAATTCGGGAATCCTCCTTATCTCTCCACCGTCACCTACCGCTATGCCGCCGGCTCCGCGATCCCGCTGAACGCGAAATTGTTTGATGCCATCGACGTCTGGCTCAGCAGCTACGAAACCGACACGGCGTTGTCCAATCAGATAACCTGGACTGTGCGGGATTCGGCGACAGGAACCTTTACTTCTGCAATGGGTACCGTGAGCAGCCTTGTTGGTCACGCCGCGGTGTTCACTCCGCTGGCGGCGTTCAGGACATACCTGGCAACCGCAACATTCGCGCAAGGCGCTATTCGCCTCCAATACACGGTTCGGTTCAATGTAACTGCCGGCACGCCTGCGCACCTCGTTGTGGAGGCAAGCCCGGACAGCTCCTCGAGCCCCAATGCGAACAATCCGGTTGGAAGGCTTCAGCTCCAGTCGACGCAAACGAGCCAGGCGGTGTATGCCGTGATCCGCGACATCTACGGCAATTACGTGGGCCGCGCCGACTCCGCTTCATGGTTGACAAGAGACACACAGGTGGTGATCGTGGCGCACGGTCCGGCGGCGGGCCTTGGCCAGGCCACCATCACGCGCGTGGCATCCGCGGCGAGCCGGACCTGGGTGGTTGCGAGTCTCGGTTCGCTCGCCGATTCGGTTGACGTGAGCGTCACCGACATTACCTACAACGGACTGCGCCTCGTGGTGAACAGCAACGGACTCAAGGACGTTGACACGCTTGTCCTTCGCACCGATCAGGACACAACACTGTTCGCTCTTGGTCAACGATCCGACACCAAAAACTGGACCGAAGTGAGCGTCGCATGGCATACCTCGGGCGTGGTGACCAGTCCCGGCGCCCCGAATCTTGCCAGCGTTTTCCATTTTACTCCTGTGACTCCCGCCGGCGGCACCATTTCCATCAGCACCGCGGGCACGGGGGGTGTTGTCATTCGCGACTCGGCGATCGTGATTTTTGAGCCGGGTCTCGCGCGGAAGCTGGAAATTTATTCAAAACCGGGAACTCCTTTGGCCGCGGACCAGTACCCGGATCCCACGATAAGCGACACCGTTACCGCCGGAACGCCGATGCCGCTGTACGCCAAAATCTTTGACCAGAGCAACGTATGGCTCGGCGGCTACGAACAGAACCCGAGCAGCATTACCTGGCGCATTCAGGAACTTGCGGGCAATCCGCCAACGGGAAATCTTTCCACGACCCAGGGGTATACGTCGTCATTCACGCCCGTACGCGCCTACAACACGGTGTACGTTATCGCGGAGCTGGCGGTCAACGGCAGTATCATTTCCGATATGGTAAGAATTTTCGTGAAACCCGCTGCGGCGACCCACGTGGTGATTGAGGCAAAACCGGACCCGAGCGCGAGTCCCAACGCCGACGATCCGATCGGGCTCATCGTATTCGGATCAGGCGACACGGTGCGATATGCCTATGCGGTGCTGCGCGACGCGTATGGCAACTTCGTCGGCAGCTATGCCGCTGGCATCTGGCAAAGCCTCGACACGACGCTTGTCAAGGCGGCATCAGGCTTCGCCGCAGCCGGCGAGGGCATGGTGGTGAGAAAAGGCAACGCGGGCGACACTCGCATTCTGGTGCATTCGGCCGATTTTACCCTTCGCGACACGGCTGACGTGCGCGTCGACAACATTACCTACGATTCGCTTCGCATTGTTGTTGGCGACTCGGCGGCAATCCGCAGTCTCGTGATGCGAACGGACCAGGATACCACCCTGCTGGTGCAGGGCAAGCGCTCGGATACTCACGCCTGGGAATATGTTGCGGCGGATTGGGACCTTCTTGGCAGCGCTCTTGTCAATCCCGCTGCCCCGAAGTCGGCCACGAACTGGACATTCTCTCCGACCGACACCGGGACAGGCGCGATTGTGGTGACGCTGGCCGCGTCCCCGCCCGATACCGTTCGAGTCTCATTTGTTCATGGACTGGCGTTCAAGCTCGTTTTGTACCCGGGTGACAACCAGCCCAACCGACTGACCCCGCTGCAAAGCCCCGTGACGCCCATAACCGTTGCCGCCGGCGACACATTTTCAATGGCCGCGCGCGTTCTTGACCAAGGCAACACATGGCTCTCCGAATACGCAACAATCACGGCGCCCATTTCCTGGAGGATAGAACAGCTTTCGGGAAATCCTCCCACCGATTCCCTCACCGGCACCGCAGGCTATCAAAGCGCATTTACCTCGAGGCGTGCCTACAACAAGGTTTTCGTGATCGCCGCGTTCGAACTCGGCGCCATGCATTTCTACGATACGGTGCAGATTTCGGTAGTACCGGGGGCGCCCAACCATCTGGTGCTTGAACCCAACCCCAACTGGCAGGGCAGCCCCAACCGCGATAATCCGGTGGACAGCGTTACACTCCTCAGCAACCAGAATACCGTCAAAGTATATGCGATGATACGGGACAAGAACGGTAATTTCGTGAGCTACTGCCTGCACACGGCCTGGTGGGCGCGTGATTCGCTGGTGGCAACGGTGGAGACCGGCGTTTCCGCAATCGGTGAAGGCGTTATCAACCGCGGCGCCGGCCCCGGCACGCAGACGATCGTGACGGCCATTGATCTCGACAACCAGCTTCTCTCGGATACAGTGGCCGTTACGCTCGCCAGCTACTACTACACCCGGCTGCGAATAGTTGCCGGCGACTCCACCGACGTCGACTCATTGTTCCTCACAACCAACAACGATACCACGCTTCGCGTGATGGGTCTGCGGTCCGACACCAAGACCTGGGAATACACCTTTGCGCAATGGAAAGTGTCGGGAACGCTCACGATGTCGCCCACCGCGCCCGATGTCGCAAGCGCCTGGACATTCTATCCAGCGGGCGCAGGCGAAGGCACGATCCGCGTGACGATCGGCAACGATTCGGCAACCGTCCCCGACACGGTGCGGGCAGCGTTTGTCAATGGACCTCCCACCAGCCTCCGGTTCGAGCTGCTCACGCCGCCGGAAAAGCAGATTGCGGGAGACACGCTTGTTGCGGTCGTAAGAATCCAGAATCGAACCGGCCTCATTGCGGGGCAGTACTGCTTTGCCCCGGGTTCCATAAATGGACCCGTCGTTTTCCAAACGCTGCTCGCGGGCGGCGACCGGCCCGCTCCGGTGATTATCGTGGATGGAGCGAGCGATTCGATCAACAAATTTCCCTCCTCGACAATGACAGCTTCCGAGTGCTTCAACAATGGTCTGGACACGGTCAAAATCATTCTGTTCAACGCACCGTACGATAAAGACAGTGTGCAGGAATTGTTTGTTTCCGCGGCAGGCTTCACGTCGGCCACCCAGACCTTTACACTGCTTCCCGCTGCGCTGCATTCGATTGCGCTCCAGGACAATCAGGGACGCGACGTCGGCGACACGATCTCGCTTCGCTATCCGGGCGACTCCAGGGTTATCGTGAGTGTCGGCTTCGACGTGTACGGAAACAAGATCGGTCCGGAGAACGGCACGTGGAGCACCACGGGATCGCTGCACCAGATAACGGCGAACACCAATGTCTCCCGCATCTATTACGAATCTGCAAATGTCAAGTCGGGCGAGCAAGGTATGATTATCGCCGTTGCCTCGGACACAACCGGCGGCGCGCATCGGGACGGCGTTTACGTGCAAATCCAGGGCCCCGCTGCGCGGCTCGTTTCCGCCGCGACCCGCGATGTGTCGGGCAACGGGTACCTCGACGAAATCGTGCTCCTGTTCAGCAAGAAAGTAACCATTCCGTCTACGGCAGCGATAACGGTTTCGTACGGCGGCACCGCGTTCACCATCGACAGCATAAGCAGGACGCCGGCCGATTCCGATTCGGTGTTCACCGTGTATCTTGCCGAGCAGAGAACCGCCGACCCGCAGAGCGCGTGGCGGCCCTCGGTGGTTGTGAGCGGCATCCCGGGCATGGAAGCCTCCGACAGCCTCACCTGCACCGATGGCGCAGGTCCAGTGGTGTGGAGCGTTATCAAGACCATCGCGACCATCGGCGACAGGACGCAGGATCTGGTAACCGTGGAGTTCTCCGAGCCCTTGCAGTCGGCAAACGGCAATGCACTGTCGGCGTCTCTTACGCCGTCGCAGATATTTGACGTATGGACCGTGGCCGGCAACGGCGACACGGTTCTCGCCGGCAATGCGCTGACGGGTATTCCATCACTCTTCAGAATAGTTGACGGCAGGACAATCCAATTCTACATGAGCAACGGTACCGACCTTACCGACAAGAACCTTCTGAGCCTGCGCGCCGATTCGCCGGCCGTTGCCGACGCTTCACAATGGGCAAATGTTCCGGTGAAGGGCAACCAGCGCGTTGCCGTCAAGATCAAGACGGCGTTTCCCGAGTTTCTCCAGGTTGCGCCCAACCCTGCGGTTCCCACTCTGCGCGAAGAGGCCGCGGGCGTGCTGCATTGCAGCAACAATCCGCTGGCGCGCACCTGGGTGCGTCAGGACCAGCGGGGCGTGCTTATCACATTCAAGATCATGCCGCTTGCCAACCCGAGCGAGCCCATCAAAGCGCAGCTTACCATATACGACAATATCGGAAATATGGTAAACTGGGACGCGAATTCCGACATACTTCCGCCGGAATGGCGCACGGGCCCGACAACCGCGCACGACCTTGACATTTACTGGAATGGGACGAATAGATCCGGCATGATAGTGGCGGCCGGCGTTTATCGTGTATTTTTATTCCTTGAGTCCCCAAGCCAGAAAAAACGGCTCGTGGGCACCATAGGAATAACGCGATAGCAATTGCCGGAAGGGTTGATGCTCAACGTCATATTCTTCAATGCCAAGACCTTTCTTAACAAAGAGGTGCAAAGCGCTCTCAGGAGAAGAAGCGACATTCATACGCTGAGCGCCGAGGTGCCGGTGTACCCGCCTTCGGACGCCGCGCAGTCGGTGTTCGACCAGCTTGCGCCCTTTCTTCCCGCCGTGGTCGTGTCGCTCAACGACGCAGGCTACGATTCGGCGGGCGTACTCAGTTCGCTGCTGGCGCAATCCGGCTCGTTCCAGATAAACTGGTACTACGACGATCCTCTGTACGAGCATATTTATTACAAACGGGCACTGCCCGACCTCAGGAGGCGGATCGACTTCGTGTCGGAGCAGTCCTTTGGGCCTCTGTTGCGGGACAAGGGATTCAACGCGCATTTTCTCCCGCTTGCCGCAGCCCCCGAGTACTTCAATATGAACGGGCCGGCGCCCGCATACAAATACGACATCTCATTTGTGGGAAGCTCCAGCCTCCAATTCATGGACGGCATCACAACGGAACCGGTGCAGAACGAACTTGACAAATTCAAACCATTGCTTGCCCGCCTCAGGGACTCGTACAACCGGAACCCCCGGCAGAGCATACGTGATTGGCTGTACAAACACGACAGCGAGTGGCGCAGCAGGGTTGCGATCGATCCCGATGCATTTGTGTTTGTGATGCAGTGGATGGTGGGCTATTTATACCGCAAGAATTTCGTTGTGGATATCGCCCGCACCTACAAGCAGCGTTTCATCTGCCTGGGCGATATCTATTGGTCAAGGTTCATGGATCCGGCGCTTGTGTCGACCGACGCACTATACTACACGAATCTGTGCTCCTACTACCGGTCGTGCAAGATCAACCTCAACATCAACAGGATACAAACGCTCACCTCGTTTACACAGCGCATTTTCGACTGCAAGGCGAGCGGCGCATTTCTTCTCACCGACAAGCGGGCCCTCAACAGCGAGTATTTCATTACCGAAGGAGAAAACAGGGAATTCGTCGAATACACATCGCTTTCCCACTGTAAGGAACTCATCGACTATTATCTGATCCACGACGACGAGCGGGAAAGAATCGCACTTGCGGGACGGGAAAACGTGCTCAAGAACCACACCTACGACAACCGGATCGAGGAAATCCTGGCCCTGGCAAAGAAGACCTGGGGAATCTAGGCGCTCCCGCCCTGCTTATCCCCCTCTTTTCCTGACCTTGTAGGCATTCTCCACCATGTCCTTCATCAGTTTGAAGTCCTTTGCCGGCATGTACTTTCTTAGCGGCCGTTCCATGCGTTTGAACTCGGCATAGGCTGCCTCCACCCTATTGTCACGGATGAGCCCGTTGATCCTGTCGATAGCCTCCTGCTCTTTCGATTCGCTCACCGCCGTTTGCTGCGCAGACGGGGAAGCCCCCACTTGCTGGGAAGCCGGGCTTGACGCCATTTCCACGGCAAGCTGCATTATGGCTTGTTCGAGCGTGTTGAACACCTGCACGTCGACATTCTCGCCGATAAACTTGCGCTCAATTTTGAATTTGTCAAGTGCCGCGGCCGTCTGCTTGCGGTCGAGCATGTCGTACAATTCCATCACCTGGTTCTGCGCTTTCTTCCGGCTCTCCCGTATGCCCGCCAAATAGTCCTGCGCGGATTTTGAAATTTCCGGTTCCTGTTGCTTTGCAACGGGCGCGCCCGGTTGCACGGCTGCCTGTGCCCGGGAAGGCGGAGCGCCGGCGGTCTTATCCTGAACAAGCGGCGCCCTTGGCGCGGAGATGCTGTCCTGGCGCGCCTTCGCCTGCTGCGCCTCAAGTTGACGCTTGCGTTCTGCATCGAGTCTTGCCTGCTGGTCCCGCTGCCTCCCGGCAGCTTCAACGCTGTCCCGCCGCTCTTTTTCCTGTGCCGATGCATCCTGTTTTGCGCGTTCTTCCTCGGCGCGTGCCAACCGTTCTATTTCCTTTCGTTGGGTCTCTTGTTGACGCCTGACATCTTCGCCGGCTTTTGCCTGCTGGTCCTGATGCTTCTTGACCGCATCGAGACTGTCTGTTCGGGCCTTTTCCTGCTGACGCCGCACATCTTCGCCGGCTCTCGCTTGCTGGTCCTGATGCTTCTTGAGCGCATCGAGACTGTCTGTTCGAGCCTTTTCCTGCCGCGCAAGAACCTGTTTTTGAAGCTCATCTTCGGCACGGGCGGTGCGTTCCTTTTCGCTGAGCTTCCCCTCTTCCTGACGCCTGCGATCTTCGTCGACCTTTACCCGTTGGTCTTGCTCTTTCTTGGGCGCGTCGAGGCTGTCCTTGTGCGCCTTTTCCTGTTGCGCTGTAGCCTGCTTCTGCTGCTCCTTCTCCGCGTGGGAAAGTCGGTCCTTTTCTTTCTGTTGCGCCTCCTGCTGGCGCCGCGCTTCGTTATCGAGCCTGGCCTGCTGGTCTTGCTGTTTCTTGAGTGCGTCAAGACTGTCTTTGTGCACCTTTGCCTCCAGGGCCAATTGCTGTTTCCGCTTGTCTTCTTCAAGTTTTGCCTGTAGCTCCTGCTGTTTTTTCTGGGCTTCCAGGCTGTCTTTATGGGCTTTTTCCTGCCGGGCCAATTCCTGTTTCTGGCGCGCTTCCTCTACCTTTTGCTTCTTGCCTTCCTCCACCTTCAGTTTCGCGAGTCGATCTTCTTCCTTCTTCTTGTCTTTCAGTTCTTTATCCATTCGCGCGCGGTCTGCGCGTTCCTTTTCTTCCATTTCTTTTCTTGCCTTGGCGTCTGCGATACTCTTTATGCTGTCCGCGCGAGACTGGAGTATGCGTTTCGCCGTCCGAACGATATACGGATCGGTGGAAGGGTCGGGTTCCTGTCCGCTTTCGAGGGCCTTGACCGCGCGCGCAAGGTCTTCATGTTCCTTTGCTTGCTGTATCGCCGGAGCTTCTTCAAGAATCTTCTTCTCCACGGCCTCGATCTTGGGTTCGGATGCGCCAAAGCCACGAAGATCGTTCTTGGTATATTGCAGGGCCGCATCCACTCCCTGAGCCCGGAGAATATCCATGCTGCTCTTGACAAGAGAATCTTCCTTGGTGTTCATGGCAGCCTTCACTTTGTCTATCTTCGACCGCAACGCGATTCCCTCATCCTGCGCCACGTTGTTCTTAACCTGTTTGTACTCGTATTCAAGGAGATCAATCACGCTCCGGGCGTTCTGGATCTTGTTTTGAGCGATGTTGACGTCCGCCTCAGCGAGATCCTTCTCGATTTTCGCCTTCTGTTTGTTCGCGTCGGCCTTGAAGAAATCCCTGGATTCGGCAGCCTCGCAGGCATTGCGCGTACCGGCGAAGAAACAAATGCCCAGAAACGCCGTCAGCAGAATCGCAGTGCTCATCGTGCCGAAAGAGCCGCGGTTATCCATGTGTACCACCTTCCAGTTTTGCCTTTCCGTCAATCCAACAGCTTGCGGATTGCAGGCTGCTCACTGGAGCCTACATCCGGTTGTAATCGCGGTCCCCGAAGCTTGTTTCGGGGGTTAGCAAACGACTACAAATTTCATCCTTGGGGATGGACGATGCCCCGCAGCGGGCTGCGGGGCATCGTCACTTTTGCGCCAGGAAGAGCGCATCGCCCTACGGTAGGAAAATAGGAATTACGACGTGGGGTTGGCAACTGCGGTAAAGGAAAAGAATTTGGGAACCAGCGAGGATCGCATTGCAACACCATTATTAGCTTTGACAACCGTACCATGCAAATGATAGTTTTTGATATAGCGTCACAAGGTAAAACCAAGAAGCAGGTGTTTTATGGCAGTGGTATTGCAAAATCACGATCAGGCAAACTATAGCGTGCTTGTCATTGACGGGAAATTCAATGCCGTCACGGTTTCGGAGATCAGAAAGGCCGCGGATTGCGTTGCCGGTCTTGGAATCAAGAACCTGGTGTTGGATTTTTCCAAAACCTCGATGCTTGACAGCGCAGGCATCGGCTGCATCATATCGATCCAGAAGCAATTTGGTACCCTCAGCGGCAAGGTCTATCTTGCCTCCCTTTCCCCGAACATAAGTGCACTGCTGAAATCGAGCGCGGTCAGCAAGGTCCTCAACCTGATTCCGTCGGTGTCCGATGCGGAGTCCATGCTCAATGCGGGCGTAATCCGCTACGAACGCGGATTCTATGCGCTTTTCAAGCTTCCGGCGGAATTTAGTCTCAACGCCGTAAAACCGCTGCGTCAGAGCGTTGACGAATCAAAAGGGAAAGGATACGTGAACATGGTGTTCGATTTTGAGCGTTGCAAAGCGATCACCAGCGTCGGCATTGGACTGCTTGTCAATCTGCACAAAGACTTGTCCGCAAATGGAGGCGGCCTGTACCTTCTCAACGTATCCGAGGAAATCCGATCCATCATGCAGGCGACGAACATTCTCACCGTTCTGCAGGTCTTCACCTCGATCGAAGAGATCGAAGAAAAAGTGATGCCGAAGAGTCTCTGACTCTTCTTTCCTGAGCCCGTGTTTGCATTCTTCCCTTATCGCCCCGGTTTCCTTTCCTGTTAAGGAAGGTTCTTTTCCTCAGTCACAGCTCGTTCGTCAAAGGGCTCCGCAGCCAACGGATCATACTCGGGAGATTCCAGAATATTGACTTTGGAGATATTCATCTTAATTGCCCTGCCATCGGCATCTATTTTCGCCGCCGAGAGCGGCCGCACGATCACTTTCTTTGTCACGAACAGGTTGCCAGCCTCGACAACCAAAAATCTAATGAGCATGGCATTCTGGTCGATCATGAAGTCTTTCACGTGCCCTGCCTTGCCGTCTAGGGAATTTATCTGCATCCCCGTTACAGCCTTGATCGAAAAAAGATGAGGGTCAAATTCTTTGCCGTCCTTGTTCCGCGTAATGGACGGGAATTCGTATCCCGAAAGGTCCAAGTTGTGGCTACCCATAAACCCATCGGCCCACGAGAAGTACACGTCGACACCGTACTGACGGCCAACCGCAACTTCATATTGCCTGGAAACCGGCATGTCCGTATCGACGTCCGGACTTTTTCCCACCTGCTCCCTGGTAATGTTGAGAAGCAGTTGTGATGTCCAACGGCTGGGCCTTTCCATTGATTGAGGAAGAACAAGTACATCGCGCACTACGGATAGTTTGCTGGTGTGGACTACTATATACCTGATTTTCCACGTTCGTTCATCAAAGTAGAAATCTTCAATCTTGCCTATCGGACCATCAGTTCCGTTTACGGAAAATCCTCTTAATTCGTTCAGAGTTATCGGTGCTTCCATGGCAAGCCTCCTTTCCCCTCTTGCATATTCCGGAACCACTCGCCCACCTTCATCAGGAATACGTGGCGAGGTACCTCATTATGATGCAAAAGGCCACCATTAGGGGAGTACCCTGGAAGGCGGGGTGTCCAATGGGCAATCCACGAGCGCTTGCCGGCGCATGCTGGCGGGCAGGGAGCCTACAAAAAAAAAGGCGCCCTTTCGGACGCCTCTCTCTCTCTCCCCGCGCAAAAGCACGCTTATTGCATGTGAACAACCTGCTTTACGTACGGATATCCTCCCCTCAGTGCTGGACGCACAAAACAGAAACCATCGCTTCTGAATTCGGCTGTAACCGGCTGCCAACCTTGTTCGGCCCCGGCCTCGAAGTCCGCACCTTGCTCAAGAGATAATATACGCATCTTGTGGTTTTTCGACAGCAATCGCCTCCTGTTTCACTCATTTCGTGTTCACTCGGGTGAACACCTGAGCCCAATCTTGCGAGCCCCGGGTTTCTCATAAAATGGTACCCTATTGGGTTGGAAAAGAACGAGGGGGGAAAGCGCGACCGGCCTACCGCTCATGAGCAAATCCAATGCGTCCTCGCAGCGGATTTGTTGCGTGATTGACATCGCACGAGCAATTCGTCGCTTGCGTCAAGTTTCGGCGGAAGGAAATAGTGCGGCGCCGACGAGTAGGAGGAGCGCCGTAAGGCGCTCCTCGTCTCACACCACCGAACATACGGTTCCGTATACGGCGGTTCGTGACTGATTACGGATAGTAAGCATTGTGCCAAACAGTGACTGGAGACCCATTTTGTCGAAGTCTGATTTTGTGCAGGCTTTGTTCGCGTGCGATGCTCCGGCGTTCCCCCATGGGCCGCGCTGGTTTGTCGCTGACTGCCATGCTCGGACCTCATCCAAGCCGCGTTTCATCAGGTTCTTCGCTCTGGGATTCAAAAACGCGATTTGTCATTGCGAGCCTTCGCGTGGGCAATTTTTGGTGGTCCCATATGGTTGAATTATGGGATGTTTTCTGGTAGAAACCACTTTTTACGAAAAGATATTGCCATTTTACAATTGGAACTTTATTTTACGTATGGATAATCGCCAGTCCGTCTTGGACGCGCAGTAAGAACGACCCAGTAAATAAAAAGGGAATGCCGGCAGGCCCTGGAAAGCATCGCCGAACACTCCCCCGTCACGCTCATGCTGGTGCACGAGGCGTTTCTATTTTTAGTTTATCATCCTTTGTCCAAAGAGTCAAGGTATTCATTCTAAACAAAATTGTATCGTTGCTCAATTCATGTCTGCCAGGGCCCGTGTGGAAAACGAGGTGACTTGACAACAAAATTCGATCCATGGTCTGGTTGGCGTCTTGCCACCGGACTTTCCATGATACACAGAGACAAAACCTGAACCGAGGAGGTAGAAAAATGGTTGCAAGAGAAATCAATAGTTCAGTCGTCAGAGTGTTTGCGGCCTGTGCTCTGTTTACAGCATCAGCCGCACTTACGGCCGGAGCGCAGGGCCAGCGAGTTCCTGTCGAGCAGCAGATGCTGGAAATTAGTTCCGCAAACGAGGCACAAACAGTATTCAATAGCGCAAAAAACCCGAAGGATCAGATGACAATACTCAGTCTGTTGCCCGGTGTGGTAAGCCGATTTAAGGTAAATCCGGCCCAATCCATGCCAACCTGGCTAAACAACGTTCTGATCCAGGGGCTTGGCAGCAGTAATAGTGATGTTGTCAATGCTACCATCAACCAGATTGGGTATCTCCGAGCTGTTTCTCTCGCAGATAATCTTGTCGCCAAGTACGGCAGTGCGCAAAATTCAACAATGCGGATACAAATTATAAGAGCACTGGGCGACATGGCCAGCAACATAGGCGTTGCGCTCTTGAAATCGATTATTGACACTTATGCACTTTGTCCTGAAACCGACGAAGCGATTATTTCCGCCAGGAAGATGTGTGCGACAGCGCTTGTGAGCGACATAAGCGCATATGCCAGCAATCTTGATGCGCGAATCACCCGTGGAGAATTCGTTTCGTCAAAAACAATGTCCCTTGCGGCTCCAGACGAATCTCTGATGATCGCAAAGGGTTCATTGCAGGCCATCGTAAATGGGTCATGTGCACAGTAAACTCGGTTTAGCGACCGGGATTGTCAAAAGGTTGACTAGTCGCAAATCCAAGGACACAAACCAGATTAATCCAATGGAGGAATGTTGTTATGAAATCTAATTCCATCAGGAAGCACCAACTTGCAACTGCATGTCTGACTCTTGCGGCCACCGGGCTGATATTCACACAAACCGCTTTCTGCGCGGATGCGACCTACGATCACGTAACGGTGAACAACTCAATGGGAGTAGGCGGAGCAACCCCGACCACGACCCAGGGAATATTCATTTACCATCAGAACTATGGACCTGGAAATGCCAACATATACGCATACCGGGCCGGCTCTCCATCCGGCACCACAACAAGCACGAGCTGGGATGTCAATACCGTTGAGTCTTGCATAAAAGCATACAGCGCGGCTGGGGACACCTTTTCCGCCGCAATTGCTGCATACTCCAACATTACAGCACCTAACAGCACTGCTCTGATAGCCGGGGGAACACGATATGGAACTCAATATACCGCCTATCTTGGTTACATGGATGCCAGTCTTACCCCGTGGGCAGGTTATTTCCTGGGAAACAGTTATTTTAGCGGTACTACAAGATTACAGGGAAACGTTGGCATCGGCGCATCACCCTCAACCACTTCGGGAACGGTGCTTCTGGTATCCGGTAAAGAGGAAGTAACCAATGGACTGCAGATAGACGGGGCCTCACCTGGAGTAGCTTTTTTTACTGTACTCGGAAACGCACAAGTAAATGGGCAGCTTGCCCTTGGGAATACACCTACGACAGACAATTCCTTCAATCTTGTGGTTGCGCTAAAATCACAACTTAACGGGAATGTCGGAATCGGCGGTGCGCCGTCTGCAACGACTACTACGAAACTTGCTGTTACAGGCGATGGGACGGTTTCAGGAAATCTCGGCCTCGGCAGCGCCCCGTCATCCTCCTACAGACTTCTG
>Ga0182027_10006174_pt1 | contig 18031 bp, 17 predicted proteins | sample 712E1DmetaG_FD_121300 | JGI IMG/M metagenome (GOLD analysis project Ga0182027, IMG submission 121300) | Permafrost microbial communities from Stordalen Mire, Sweden - 712E1D metaG (Illumina Assembly) | ecosystem: Environmental > Terrestrial > Soil > Wetlands > Permafrost | place: Sweden... | reverse complement strand
ACTCAAGTCTCATCCCCTGCACAACCTGGCCAGCAAGTATATGAAACTGGCCGACACCGAGGAGCCGATGTTCGGGCACCTGTGCTCCTTCGTGGTCAAGGGGCCGGTGGAAGACGCCCGGCGCTTCTTCGACCGCCTGAACCTCGTCGTCCGGGCCACCGACCTCGGCCGCATCAAGTCGGTCGCCACGATTCCGGCCATCTCCACGCACCAGCAACAGGGCGAAGAGGCCCGGAAGCGCGCCAACATCCCGGCGAACCTGGTCCGGCTGTGCGTCGGCGCCGAAGACTCCGACGACATCATCAACGACCTCAAACAAGCCCTGGACTTCTAGGCAGAACAAAAATCTCCTTCCGCCTAAGCTCCCTCTCTGGCAAGAGAGGGAAATGCCCAGCACCGGTTGGTGCTGGGCATGGGGTGAGTAGTCCGAATTACCTGACTACCCCTCCGCCCTTTGGGCACCTCCCTTGCACTACTCCTCCGTCCCGCGCCAACGTCGCGGGCCACCTCCCCTTGCCAGGGGAGGATAATAGGTAGCCGTCTCTTTTTAGGGAGGGGAAGTTGAGACGGATTTGCGCTCGTAGCTAAAAAAACCGCCGAGTGACGGCGGTTGAGCTTTCAGCGTTTGGGCGCTGGCTTGAGAACGCGAGATGGGTATTGGGCCGACCTTCGTTCTTTGCATTTCGGGCAGCGGCCCGAACTGATCTCGTAGAGGTAGTAATGGCCCTTCCCGTCCTGGGACGTGCCATAGCTGACGACCACCTCGATGGTGAACGGGAGCGGCCCGACGATCTTCTTGATCCGGCCCTCGCAGACGTAGGGGCAGCCGCACCAGTGGGTGCGCCCCTGCGTGGCCCGCACGCGGTCGCCGACCTTGAAGGGCCGCTTCTCGACCCCCCAACGCTCGCATTCGAGAGCGTCTTTCTTGTTGGTGTAGGTCCTGCGACAACGCTTGCACTGGTAGGTTACCTGAACGATTGTCTTGACGATCTTCTTCATCTCGAACCTGCCTTTCTGAAAGAACTCGGAACGTTCGGCGCTTAGGCGCCGGCTTCGAGGTGGGCGGCGGGGTAGCTGGCCGAAACCCAGGACTTGCACTTCGGGCAACGGCAGGCCTCGACTTGGTACAGGTAGAGGTGCCCGGTACCCGGCTTGAGGCCACGAGCCTTGAGCAGGCTTTCGGGGCCAGCGGCGTAGGGCCCGGTGACCTTGAGAATGAAACCGACGATGGCGAAACGCTGTCCGCAGGGGCATTGCGCGCGGGTGCGGACTAGGTCGCCCTTGCGATAGGCCCGCTTCTCGACGCCGGAGCGCTCGCACTTGAGGGCGTCCGACCGCCGGTCATAGTCGGTCCGACACGTCTCGCAACGGTAGACCACGATCTTCTTGACGATCTTCCTCATCTTGGACCTTCCTTTCAAAGAACTCCGCCAAGTTACCACCGATGGCCAAGATTGACAACGCCACAGACAAAACCCGCGCGCTGGCGAACTTCACTTCAAGAACCTGAAAGTCGAAATCATCTTGTCAACCAGCGCCCCGGTTTTACCGGAATACTGGTCCGAGTTCAAGTAATAGTAGATTTGTCGGCCCTTAGTGAAACCGATGCCCATCGAGGGGAATGAGCCCAGCATCAGCCCCGTGCACTTGGTTGCGATAATGCCACCGACGGTGACCCTGCCGCCGTTCGTCGTGTCGTCCGTGCACCCCGTCAGGGCCGCCGTTAAATTGGCCTTGGCATAAGCCTCCAAATTAGGAACGCTGGCACTCACGGCAAGCAGGGACGGCAGGCCCTCCGCCCCATCAACGTGTCGCTCCCTCTCAAGATCGTTCGGAGTGCCAAAAGTCAGCGCAAAGAATGACCGCTCGAAATCCGTGGTGCCGGAAGCGCTGTCGTAAGCGAGGTCAGGCGGATACATGATGGAGAAGCCATAGGCCTCGTTAACGTAAGTCTTCCAGCCCGCGAACGGCGGTGAGTACGCTCCTATTTTCACCTGAGCATCGGCGGACTGGCCGGGGGCAGTCGAGAAAGTGTTCGGCTCCTGCTTCCAAATCACGAAGGTCTTGGTCTGGGCGTTGTAAAAGCTGTGCACAATGCTCGGGTCGTCGGTGAAATCGCCGCAAGACCTCGGCGCCCACTGGTTAACGCGAGTCTGGCTGTCGTTTATCACGAAAGTTCCTGTCTTCAGGTCCATGGACTTCATCGTGCAATTGGAACCCCAAGCCTTATTAAAGGCCACCTGAATTTCTTCAGCCGAGCGCACGTTCTCCAAGATGGTAAAAACGTAGCCGCTAAACATGTCGTCGAAACGCTCGTCGAGTGGGCTCGTGTTTTTAGCACAAGGTTTCCAATAAGTGCCCAGACCGTAGACGTCATCCCGCACTATCCCCAAGGTTATGGGCTCCCTACATCCAGAATACTCAAGCTTTGACGGCACAAACGCTTGGATCCCGTATTTCTCGTCCTTGAGCACCTGCCAGCCCGACGGAATGACGTCCGGCATGGTCTGGGGTGGCGAGAGTGCCAGCGATACGCCGGGCGTGGTGACTGAAACGGGAGCTGTCTTGTTGCTGGCGTGACGCAAAGGCACCATTTTCCAAGCGACCAAGACGCCAATCAATAACACAAAAACGACCGCAAACGCTATTAGGACTATCTTCCTGATGACATTTTTGTTCATGGATTTGATTGTAGAGAAGAACGTCCACGCCGACAAGCGCTTTTATCGTCTAGGCTCATGGACGCAGGTCTAAGTTGGCGGCGTCTCCGGCACGGCGACACCAGAGCCACGTCAGAATCAGGGCCACAAGGGTCGTCGTGACCAGCGCCGCCATCGCGAGGTTGCCAGTGACGGAGGCGAATGGGAGATTCGAGAGCCACTTCAAAATGTACGGCGGTAGGTTGATGACGGGCTCGGTGACGTGCGCGAGGAGCGCGGCGGCGGGCTGATATATCCAAGTCAGGGCGAGCATGGCGGTGCAGATGCCGGTGATGGGACCAACCATCGGCATGACGGCCATGTTGGCAGGCAGGGCGACGACGGAATACGTCCCGGCCATCCAGGCGATGAGCGGCGCCGTCGAGAGCGTCGCGGCCGCTGTCTCCCCCGCCCAACGTCGCGGCGCTTTCGGCAGCCAACGGAAGACGGTCCCCGAGAGCGGCGCGGCGAAAGCGGCGATGCCGAAGACGGCCAGGGCCGAAAGCTGGAAGCCACGATCGAAGACGAGCAGGGTCGGTGTCAGGGCCACGAGCGCCACGACCGAGACGAAGAGCGACCGGAGCGACGAGACCGGCCGGCCGCCGATGAACGTGGCTACCCGACCGGCAAAATACATCGCGGCCGCGCGCAGAGCCGAGGCGGGCGCGCCCGCGATGGCCGTGAAGACCAGGACCGCGACGCCGCAGGCCGCGAGCCGGGCGCGCCGGTCGTAGAAGAGCCGGTTGGTCAGGAACACGACGAAGGCCAGGACGTAAATCAGGTTCTCGCCCGAGACCGCCGTGAGGTGCGTCGTGCCGGTGCGCTTGAAGACGGCGGCCCAGTCGGGCGGCAAGGCGCTGTCGTCGCCGACCAGGAGCCCCGAGGACCAGGCCGAGGCCGGTTGCCCGAAGATCCGGTCGAAAGCCGCGACGACGCTGGCCCGCACGTGCGCGAAGAAAGCCGCAAGCCCATGCCCCGGACCGCTGGAGCGTTCGGTAGCCCAAAGACAAGTCGGATCCGTCCGGCCCGGTTCCAAGCCACTCCCCGGCAGGCAGGAGAATGTAGCCTCGTCACCGAGCTGTGCCTTGCCAGCGTGTAAAGCCACGACTCTGACAGTGCCACCAGTAGTCGAGAGGGTGTAAGTTGTAACCTTGGCCGAGGCCTTGATACCCGTGACAATGCCCGAAGCGCCGTAGCGAGTGAGCCCCGCGCCCAGCCGAGCCCGCGAAGCCAGAGCCATATCCGCCCGCGCCCAGCCCAGGCCCAAACCCAGCAGGGCGAAAGAAACGGTTAATATAATTCGGTTCACCATAAACTTCGTATGAGTATCCCCAAGAGAAAAGCGGCGGCAAAGACTTCAAAGGTAAACCCCCGCCGAGGCAAATCCGCCCGGATTCCCGATGAGGCCCGCTTTAAAGTATCGGCGACGACACGTAGCGTAGGCCGACCGATTTTCGTGTCATTGTCGCCCGTTTTTGTGTCATCCTCGCGAAAGCGGGGATCCGGCCCGGACTTATTATTGTCACCCCGAGCAAGGTCGAGTGGCCTATTCGATGTGGTGTTTTCTTCCATACACCCACCCTTCTAGACAATCTGGAGCTTTTGTGTCAAGTTGTCGGAAAGCTCTTTCCACCAAGCATTGGAGGTCCAATGAAAATTGAGGTTCTGGGCACCCTAGCCACGTTCCTTATACCGTCGCTCAAGGTTCACAATCCTAGGTACTCGAAAAGCCATCGTAATGTTGCCAAGCAGATTCACCGCTTCTTGTTCGACACTTTCGGTGGCTATACCAGTTCACTGGGCAATGTTTCCGGGTATTTCGGACCCAATGCCGCCACAAACCAGGTGGCAGAATACGATGAGCACAAGGAATTCCATGTCGCCATCAGAGACGACGAGCGCGGTTCTAAGTTCCGCAAGCTCCAAAAATTCCTAGCAAGGCTCTGCGCTGATATAGACGAAAAGTGCATCTACCTCGTGCATGGCGGCGAAGCCGTGCTCATCTATCCGTAACGCAAACCGGCCCCCTCGGGCCGGATTTTTTGTTATCGTCTCGCGGGTGCTACAATTACCACAATAACCCAAACGCATGAAAATCTGGATATTAAGCGAGGAGCGGCCAAAGCCAGAAGTCATCGAAGAAATCCTCTATTTGTACGCGAAACAAAAAAATAAAGGTCTCGCAATCCTTGAACGACCGCTTAAAATTACGCCAGAGATAATCAACGGTATATTTCAAGGGACTTATTTGGTGTCTGGCGCCGAAATCGATGGGCAGCCCAACGTGGCAATTAAGATAGCTAGCGGCCACAGCAGTTTCGTTGATTTCCTTGTTTATGATAAATCGGAAAATCCGCCAGAAACCGACGCCAAACCCGTCTTGATCATTGAAGAAACGAAAACGGCGGATACCGAGTCAAGAAATACCGGGATATTCCAACGGGCTTCAAAATTTGTTTTTGTCGATCATTACTACCCGAACAGCAAAAAATATATGCTCTACCACCTTAGCGTGGCCGAGCAGAAAACTCCGACATCGACGAACACGTTTGGTTCGCGTCTGCTATCAACCATCAGCGTTGAAATAGTCGGCAAAAATATTACAAATTTAGCACGAGCCGCTTTTACTTCCGTGACTGAACTGATTAAAGGACGTAGCGAAGTAAGGCGCCCACCCGCTGGAAACGTCCCGATTACCGTTGAACACCGTGGCGACGCCATCTACATAAGTGGCAGACTGCATAAAAGCGGTGGGCTGTCGCACGATCCCAACATAGGGGCCCTAACGCTCATTGCCAAGGGACTACGTGTACTGGGTTGGGATAAACGCATCGTAATCACGCAACATGGCCTTTCGCAAAAAAACTTAAACGGCAGAAACAAATTTGTACTTATTGCGAATATTCTTAATATAGAGCTAGACGGCTTAAAATTACCGGTGGCGGAAATGCCGGAGGTATATTGGGCATATGACACCCGGTCGGAAAAACTGGCGACAATATTGCTTTCTATCTTGTCGCTAAACACCCCGGGACTGCAGCCTATTTACGAAAATCACGCGGGGTCTGAGCGCGGGTATCTCTACGGCGCGGGCGACGATGCGTTTGTCGTTCATAAATACGTAAAAGAAGAAAAGTCCCTGGGCAACGTAAACTTGCCGGATCTAGTTATCCGCGACGACAATAACAAGACAATCTACATTCTCGAAGGCAAAATCTCGGCAAAAATAAAAGACGCACTTGATGACATTAAAAACTACGGCCCCTTTGAAACCTACTTAAAAAAGCACTATCCGGAGTACGCCTGCGTTCGTGGCGTCGTGCTATACGGGGAACACGTGGAAAACCCGATGGTTTTCTTTACGTTGACGCCAACTGGAAAAATGGTTCTTGATAACAAAAAGGCCGCCTTCCTGCAAAATATCGAGGCGGCCATCAGCAATTTCAACAAGCCATCTTAGCAGCGACCATCGGCCTGCTCTGTAGAGCACCAAAACTCCCCGGCGCTTTTGTTCTTGGGTTTTCCAGAATAAACAACTGCTCCTGGATGGTTTTTTTGGTCTTCGCCTCCCCGTTGCTGTTGCTTCTAAAACGACGGTATTCTACGCCAACCAATTTACAAGAGCCTGCGCGGCCCAGCACTTTCATTATTTCTCCCGTTGGCATAATGCCCTCGGAGTTGTAACTCAAGATCATATAACGATACTTTGCCGTGCTGGCTATTTTTTCTAATGCGGCCAAGGCGGTTTTGGCGTTACAGAACTCTGATTTTTGTTCACTGTAATTCCTCAAGCCAGCGACCCCATAAATCTCCGGGGCGTCATATTTTGCAATCGTCTCAACTAGGTGGTAGTTGGAGCCGTATTGTCGTTGGTTATAAGGGGGATCCAGATACAAAATATCTACATCAAGTTTTTGGGCCATGTCCATGCTGTTGACATTGTGCACGCTGTGTCGCAAATGGCTCTTATATATCTGGATCGGGCGAATAACGAATTTCTTAAGGGCGCGGGGGTCGTACTGCTTCAAGAACGCACCATAAACCCCCGAAATGTTTGCGTAAAAAGGCACACTTTCGACGAGGGCGGCAAGCAATATAAAGTATTCATTCTCTTTAAGAAGGCCGTCGTTGTTCCAATTCTCGATCGTGGTTCTTATGGCATCTATTCGCTGCCCATTTTGAGGCGTGAAGAACATTCTTTGGACCTCGTCGCCTCTGGTGCCGTCCTCGGTATAATTCCTGAAAATAAAGCCCCTTATGCCCGGTTGGGAGTTTAGTTTGTCCAGAACAACTTCCAAGCGAGACTGGGCGAATCCCCCTGCACCAATAATTCCGGCGCTATAAAGACCATTAAATTCAGGCTCTTCATTGTTCTCTACATATGCCTTCTGTAACACATATGACGAATACAGAAGATCTGCCGACACGACACTAAAGCCCCTTGACTTGAAGAATCGCCCAACGCTTGCGGTGCCGGCAAAAAAATCACAGAACGAGCCAGAATTTACGCCCGTCGACAAAACGGCGTCGTAGATGTTAGCCAGCAATTTTTCCTTGTTGCCTATATAACGCATCTAGAAGTTGGTTATCAGCAATTCTGATACTTGGCCACGCTTTTCGGCTCTGCTATTTAAAAGCCTGTTGGCTTTGACTTTATGAACGCGAAATCCCCTATAAACATTCCGGATAAGCGGGCAGTCTGAATTCGAAAGCATCACCTTGCAACCTCTGTCGACAAGGTCGGTGGCCAAATCCCTAAGTCTAACTTGGTCTTCCTCGTAAAATTTCTCTTTCGTATACCTAGTAAAATCAGAGTATTCCGAGACTGGGTGGTATGGCGGGTCCATGTAAACCAAGTCGCCTTTACCAGCGGAAGAAACCGCCTCTTCAAAATCAGATTTAGCGATAGTGACTTTCTGGAGGGCGTTGCTTGCCGTCCTTATCCCATCCTCATCGCAAATGAGACGATTTAGTGAACTCCCGATGGGGACGTTAAATTCCCCTCGTCGATTTACACGATAAAGGCCATTAAAGCCCGTTTGATTTAAATAGACCATGCGGGCGGCAACTTCAGCGGCACTCAAATCTTTTAAGATATCCAGCTCGCGGTCTACCAATCTAATCCTCATGTAAAGATCTTCAGAGTGCTTCGATTTCAAGATCTTCAAAATATCGATGACCATTTCGGGCTCGTCCCTAACCCCTTCATAGGACCTAATTAGCTCGGCGTTGCTGTCGCTCAAAATAGCTTTTTGTGGCTTCAGGTGGAAAAAAACGGCGCCACCGCCAAGAAACGGCTCGTAATAATTTTTGTACTGCCTTGGGAAAAAATCACTACACTGAGAAAGCAGGTCTCTTTTGCCGCCAACCCACTGGAGAAATGGCTTGGCGTCAGCTGTGCCACTAAAACGAGCTTCCCTTTTGGCATTATCGGTCAAAGGAAATCGCCTAGCTATTCGCCCCAGTGTAGTTTTGGCAATAGTTGTTGTGCTGGCCACAGGCTCAACCTTAGAGGCTGTTTCTATTAGACCCCGCAATAGTATCACGAAACGGGTCCGACTTTGTTCACAATCTTAATCTAGCAAGCACTTGGGCGAACACGTCAAATACTAGGTAGACATCAATACATTTGGCTTTGATTAGCCTAGAATACTTACCAAACTACTGAATCCCCGCCTGCGCGGGAAGGACACCTTCACTCCCCCGCCACCTGACCCATTTCCAGTTGAAACGGCCTGGGCGTCGACCCGTCGAGCATTGCCGAGGTGAGTTGCCGTGCCGAGGGGCCGAGTTGGGTTTGTTGGTATTGGTCATAGTAATAACAACAAATTGCGTCTTTTTGTTGGTATTAGCGATATCGGCACAAACTCAATCACTCCCCCACCACCCGACGCGTGGCACGGTCACATCGGAGAATTCGATGCCGTTATTTGGCACAGACCAGTGTCTTAACACGATCGGGCACCAAGGTGTCAATGGGGGGCTGACCTCGAAAAATTTCAAGGCTCTTGACACATAAACACCAGAAAGCGTAACGATGCCGCCGCCGTGAATCACGGACACGGCGCGACCTTTAACAATCGACCGGAGGAAACATGAAACAAAAAAGTTCTTTGTCCCGTTGGCTTGGCTTGTAGTTCATTCGTCCGTTCAACCGTTCGCAAAAGGAGCCAGTCATGAAAAATCGTTCTTTGTTCGCATTGCTCGTTGCCCTGTTCGTTTCCTCGTTCACCATCGGCCTGGCCTGTTCGCCGCCCGAAGACGAGGACAACCCCGACGCGACGGCCCCGCAGGAAGAAATCCTCGCCGCCGTCACCGTCACGACCGCGCCGCTCGACCCTGCGCACCTCCGCGTCATCCAAGAGTGCTCGTGGGCCATGGTCGGCAACCACGACACCTACAACGTCGGCAACTGGCCGACCGGCACGACGTACGCCACGTACGCATACACGTCGACCGATATCGGAGCGTGGGACAGTCTAAGAAAGGCCTACGCACGCTGTCCGACGCCCACCACCTGCACGTCCGGATTCTTCGTCTCGTGCCTGTACAAGCGTACAAACGGCTACCTGCCGTCTCCATACACGGGCTGCCAGATGTCCCTGACGACCGGCTACGGCTCGTCCGAGATGCCTGGCTACGCCTGCCAAGGCAACAGCATCGGCGGCTTCTGCCCGTCCGGCGTCCGCTCGCACGGCGGCCAGTGCAAGGCGTTCGTGAACCTCGTCGCCTATCGGTCTGGCATCTACCAGTATTCAGGCTACGGGTTCAAGACGCTGCCCAGCGACGACTGCATCGCCAACACCGCGGCCACTTGCGATCTGTCGCCCAAACAGTGGGTGACGAGACCAATCGACGACAAGGACATGCCGCTGGCGACGTACGACAACGTCGTCGAGGGCGACTTCCTACGTAAGCCCGGTGGCCATGCCGCCATCGTGGTAAAGAAGCTGGCCCGCCCGAACGTCATCATCCTGGATTCCAACTGGACCGGTGGCGACGGGGCCGAAAACATCACGTCGCACCAGATGGGCTTCAACAACTACAAGGACATCACCGACTTGGGCACCTATCGCGTACTCCGGTGCGTCTACACCGGCAAGTGCTAGCAGACTGAACTCGACGGGAGGGGGAACCGTGATTCCCCTTCCCCGACCATTTTTCCCAAAAATGTATAATCACCTTGGATCGATTCTATGAGTCACGCAAACAAAATATCCCTCTACATCCTAACGTGCCTCGCCTTAACGACGGGTGGCTTCGTTCTTGGTTGTGTCTTCACCGTCAAGATGGACGTCACCGACAGGAATGTGGCACAACCAGCCAAACAGCTTCTGAACACTCGACTGCCAGAAAACGTCTTTGACGCTGAACTCAAAATTCCCAGCACGGCCGTAAGTGTCCGGTATCCTAACCGCGGTTTTTACGGATTTGGTTCCAGCATCGTCACCATCAACGGCATCGACCCATCTTCGGATTTCAAGAAAAGCATCAGAATCCAGCCGACTGGACCGTATGGTGAAGGCAACAGTAGCGAATACGTCACCGTCAATGCTGGTGGAATCAAGAAGTTGGGTCGTAACGAAAGACTGGATACGTTGGTCGATTCAATCATGCAGGATTGGCCAAACTACGTCTCCAAAGAAAACCAGATGTATGTGGAAATCGAGGGGCACCGGTTCTTCATCTACCGAGAATTGGAAAGCGAGACTATTTGGCAAGCCGTGACCACTTATGACGGCGCGGCCGTCGGAATAAGCCTGGCCTATTCTGATCGCGATGGTTCCTATGTGTCCCGCCTGGCCGATGAGCACAACAACGAACTCTTCCTCCAAATCCTCTCACACCTGAAGTTCGAGTAAGAGCAATAAATTCCGCCGTTTCGGCGGGGTTTTGGTACCTTTCTAATCTCTAAAAGTGTCAGGCACTTGACACATTAAAAGGGCTTGTGGTAGGAGGAGGTTGTTATGAACCTCTACGAACTCGCCCAGCGCAAGCAACTCCCGAAGTTCCAGCAGATGGACTCCCCCACTCTGGACTGGATTCGCGCCCACCGGCCCGACTTGGGCGGCTGGCGGTATTCAGACATCTGCTCGACGCTCACGGCTGGCCCGGAGATCCCGACCTTCGACCCTGGCTGGTTCCTGGAGCCGAGAGTCGCCGACGGGCTCCATGGCACGCGCCACGCCCTCCGCGTCGCGCTCTTCGCCCGCGCCCTGGCGGCCGAGCTGGGGCTCTCCCCCACCGAACGCCAAACGGTCATCGCGGCGGCGCTCCTCCACGACATCGGACGGCTCCACGATCAGGGCGACACGGAACATGGCGCTCGAGGCGCGAAGTGGGTCAACGAAAACTCCGATGCGCTCGCTCCCCTGCAAAATCTCGACGCCGCCGATCGCGCCACCGCCGCTCTCGCCATCCTCGGCCACGAAATCCCCTATCCCGGAGTTGAGCGGGAACCGGGCTACGCCGCCGCCGGGTGGACCATCGACTTGCTCAAGACCGCCGACGCCCTCGACCGCTACCGCCTGCCGAAAACGAAATGGTGGCTCGACGACGCTTTCCTCAAGCTCCGACCGTCCGCCGCGCTCAAGTCCTTCGCCTTCGACCTCGTCATGGAGTCCGAACGCCGATTCCTCGCCGGTACGGAAAGTACAACGGCCGTCCTCGGCGCTTACGCCGAACTAATTACCTCGTTATGACCGGCCCCAACATCCTCATCGAGAAATGGTCCCGGGCCCACGCCTCCTTCAACGAGGTCGAGGGCGTCTTGGACAAGGGCCGCAGTCTGCCGGGCGGCATTTACCGGACTTTCTTTGACCAGGCCCTGCGCGAGAGCCCGAACGGCCGGCTCTACCGCGATTCCAGTTTCCTGAACGACCTTGGCCGAGGCGAAAAGGTCCGGCTCGGCCACGTCACCTATCGGCTCGACGAAATCCGCCAGTCCGGGACCGTCTACGCCAGCGGCGGCTGCCTCGTCGGCAGCACCTACTGCTTTCCCTTCGCCCGGGCCACGGGGTCGGAGTCCCGTTTCCACAACCTCGGCGAGTACATCTACCGCGAGGAGACCGCTGGCCGCTCGACGACGACGCCCGACGTCCTGATGTTCGAGGTCGACCTCACGGCCCAGCCCCACAGCAACCTCCTCGGACTCGACTACCTGAAGCTGGGCGAAATTCACTACGACCTCTTCGCCGACCTTTCCTATCTGCTCTCGCCCCGGGAGATGTTCGACCTCAAGCACGGCGTCGAGCGACGCGTCATCTCGGCCCTGCCGTTCCTCAAGCTCTGCAACGAGGCTTGGCTGGGCGAGTCGCGGCTCGAACCCGGTGTCTTCTTCCGAACGCTCTGCGAGACCGTCCCGCGCCTGCCGGTCCTGGGTTACCTCTACTTCGAAGCGGTCTCCGAGTATCTGATGCTCTACGCCAACTGTCCCGAAGCCGCGCGGTGCCTGGAACGCGGCGAGTTCTACAACGTGCCCTACAAGCGCTTGGCCTATGGGCTCTATCCGGAATACAAGAATAACTTTCGCCTGACCGACTTCAACCCCACTTTGGAAACGCTCACCGCTTATCTTCAGGGTTCCGGCTTCATCCGCAATTTCGCCACCGACCATTTCACCGAACACATCGTGCGCAAGATGGTCAACCTGGTGAATCGCCTGCTCATCTCGGATGAGGGTGCTAAATGCGTCGCCGCCAACCAGACCTGGAACCTCGAGCGCATGGCCTCGGTGATGAAGCCGCTTCTGGGCCACATGATCCACCGCGAGCTCCGCTCGTTCGAGCGCTACCACGACTTCTACTTCTACTACGACCAGATGAAGGCCCTGCAGGCCTGGAACTACTGGAACCACATGGGCATCGCGGTGCCGTTCAACGGCGTCTTCCCGAAGGGCGAAGTGGGCCTGAACCCTGCGAACCCGGAGCTCGCCGTCCGCTCGTTCCGCTGTCAGGTCCGGTCGGGCGAGGACGGCCTCTACGCCGAGCCGGTCGAGGAACTGAACCTCCGCTTCGTCCCGCGCCTCGTCGACCTCAAGTACACGCTCATGAGGAACAAGAACTGAACGATAAATAAAATCCTATGCTCGTCACGATTTCAGAAACGGTGAAAGAGGCTTACGTCGAACTGCTCGGCAAGTTGATCGCTCATTCCAGCAAGCACGATGACCCGGAACTCTATCGCGAGGATGTCGCCGTCGCGCACATCAGGGGCGAGAGCGAGACCGGACCAGCAATCACTTTGGAAAATGGCGCTATCAAGGACACGTTCCCCTACTCCGAGTATTTCCCGCACGTGACGCCGGAGTTGGTCGACCTGGAGTTGCGCTATCGGAACCGGCAGTTCATCGAGGAACGCCGTCTCGCCGAGATCGTCAGCTACTTGCGGGCGAACCCGCTAAGCAAACGGGCCATCACTCTGCTCTGGCAGGATGAATACCGCGACTTGTCGAAGGGAGCCTCGTGCGAGATTGCGGCGTTCTTCCGACTCAAGGACGGTCGACTCGAAATGCACACGCACATGCGCGCCAACAACGCCTCGTTCCTGCTCTTCATGGACATGCGCATCCTTACGGGCATCCAACGGCTCGTCGCCAAGTCACTCGGGGTGCCGGCCGGCGATTACGTCCACTTCATCGATTCCCTACATATCTACGAGACCGAGAGGGCGGCGGTCCTGAAGCAGGCCGAGATTGTCGCCACGTCCGAAGCCTGGCAGAAACTCTAAAAAATAACTAATCGAAACAATATGAAACCACTCATCGAAGTCGAGTTGCGCGGCCTGATGTCGGCGGAACAGTATCAGGCGCTCATCCGGCGGCTGAACGAGGAAGGCGTGCCGGTCGAGGCCGACGACAAGGACACCTACTTCTTCAACTTCCCGCGCGGCATCTTCAAGGTCTGCGACGAGATCTCCAAGGACCAGGGCAAGTTGAGCCTCAAGATCGGCTCGGAGGAGACCGGCGCGCTCCAGGAGACGGAGATCGTCGTCGGTCGCGAGCAGGTGCCGGCCTTCCGGAACTTCTTCGCCAACCTGGGCTATACCGACTTTCACCTCGTGCCGCAAAAGCGCCAGAACTTCTTCCTGCCGGACTCGACGCTCTCGCTCAAGTTCACCGAGGACTTCCAGCACCACTTCGAGCTGGAGGGCGAGCTGCTGGAGGACGAAGCCGACGTCCCGGCCGAGCGCGAACGGCTGAAGGGCATCTGCCGGGAGTACGGCCTCACGCCGATGGAGCCGGAGGAAATCGCCGCGCGCGTCCAGGTCATCAAGAAGCGGCTTGGGTTCATAAAGTAACGGCCCTGGATCCCCGCTTGCGCGAGGATGACAGCAATCAAAAGCCCCGGGTTCGTCCCGGGGTTTTGTGTTCTTCTACGGGTTAGGCGCGAGTTCCTTGTTCCGCGCGTCGATGGCGGCCTGGATGTCGGCGGCGGAACCGGTGGTCAGGATTTTCTTGAAGCTCTCGACGCGCGCTTGGATGGTCGCGTGGCTCAAGTCGGGGATGCCGCTCTGATCGTCGAAGTAAAAGCTAATCATGGTCTGGCCGCCCTTGCCCTCGTCGAAAAACGAGTAGGTCCCGGCCGCTCCCCCGTCGGCCTTGCGCTCGACGTAATTCTGGTAGATGCAGGTCTTCAAACTCGGGCTATAGAAGAGCCCGTCCATCCGGCTCGTGATATCGGGCACGTCGGTGACGGCCTTGGCGAGGATTTTATCGATTAGGGGCGCGTAGGTGGCGCAACGCTGGTCGATTCCCTGATCGGCGCCGCCCGACGGCGCTGGCCCCACCGGCCCTCCCGAACCCACTGGCGCACTGGCTCGGACGCATCCGGCTCCGACTAGAATCAAGGCGGTCAGTAGCAGAAGATGTTTTCTCATACGGAAGGATTGTTCTCCAAAACGCCGAGGTACGGCAGGTGGCGATACTTCTGGGCGGCATCGAGACCATAGCCGACGATGAACTGGTCGGGCACCTCGAAACCGGTGAATTCGGCGCGGATGTCGACTTTGCGGCGTGACGGCTTCGAGAGTAGGGCGGCGACGTGGAGGCTGGCGGGCCTCCGGGCCTCTAGGACTTCCAAGAGATACTTGAGAGTGAGACCAGTGTCGACGATGTCCTCGATGAGCAGGACATGCTTGCCTTCGATGGGCGCGGCGAGATCGGCGGCGAGCTCGACAATGCCTGACGTCTCGGTCGTGTCGCCGTAACTCCGAGCCGTCAGGAAATCGCACCTCACGTCGCGCGGGATGGCGCGCACGAGGTCGGCCATGAAGACGAAAGCGCCCTTGAGGACGCCGACCGCCAGGATCTCGCCGGGCGGGAGCGTCCGGGCGATCTCAAGACCGAGCTCGGCGACGCGCGCCGCGATGCGCTCGGCGGAGATGAACTGGGAGATTCCCGGAGCTTTTTCCATGCTAGTTAGCCACGATGTTGACCAGGCGGTTCGGCACGACGATGACTTGGCGGACGGTCTTGCCTTCGAGCGCGGCCATGACTTTCTCGTTTTCCAGGGCGCGGCGCTTGAGTTCTTCCTCCGGCAAATCCTTGGGGACTCTAATCTTGTCCTTGATCTTGCCGAGGACCTGGAGCACGACCTCAACTTCGGCGTCGACGGTGAGCTTGGGGTCGTAGATCGGCCAGGGGGCGACGGCGATGAGGTCCTGGTGGCCAAGTTGCGACCAGAGTTCCTCGGCGATATGCGGCGCGAAGGGCGAGAGAACCTTGAGGAACGCCTCCCAGTCGGCTGGCTCGGGAATCTCATCAATGCCGTTGACGTAAATCATCATGGCGCTGATGGCCGTGTTGAACTTGAAGTTCTCGATGTCATCCGTCACCTTCTTGACGGTCTTGTGGAGGCTGGATTTCAACCCCGGGCTAGACTTACCCTCGCCCTCGGCGTAGGCCGCGGCGCACTCGCCGTTCTGACGCCAGACTTTGTCGAGGAAGCGGTAGAGCCCGATGATGCTCTTGGTGTTCCAGGGCTTGGCCTGCTCGAATTCGCCGATGAACATCTCGAAGAGCCGGGTGACGTCGGCACCATGGTCGCCGATGACCTCGTCGGGGTTGACGACGTTGCCGCGCGACTTCGACATCTTCTCGCCGTCCTCGCCCATGATCAGCCCCTGGTTGCGGAGCGACTTGAAGGGCTCGGTGAACTTGAGGTAGCCGAGATCGTGGAGGACCGCAGTCAGGAAGCGGGCGTAGAGCAGGTGCATGACGGCGTGCTCGGCGCCGCCGACGTAGAGGTCGACCGGCATCCAGGCTTCGATGGCACTCTTCGCCGCGAACTCCGCCGGGTTGTGGGCGTCGCAATAACGCAGGAAATACCAGGAGGAATCGACGAAGGTGTCCATGGTGTCGGACTCGCGCCGGGCGCTCTCGCCGCACTTCGGGCATTTCACGTCATGGAAGGACTGGGAGCGGGCCAGCGGCGACTCCCCCGTCGGGCGGAAGTCGACGTCTTCGGGCAGGAGGACCGGCAAATCGGCCTCGGGCACCGGTTGCTCGCCGCACTTCTCGCAATAGACGATCGGAATCGGCGCGCCCCAATAGCGCTGGCGCGAGACGAGCCAGTCACGCAGGTGGTAGTTGACCTGGCGGCGGCCTTTCTCAAGCGTTTCCAGTTCGTCGGCGACGGCGCGCATGGCCTCGGCGGAAGAGAGGCCGTCGAACTTCTCGGAGTTCACGAGGATACCGGGCTCGGTGTAGGCCGTCTGGCCGTCGTGCGGGGTGCCGGGCGGCGGGGCGATGACCCACTTGATGCGCAGACCTTCCTTCTGGGCGAAAGCGAAGTCGCGCTCGTCGTGCGCCGGGACCACCATGACCGCGCCGGTGCCGTAGTTCATCAGGACGTAATCAGCGACGTAGACGGCGACGTCCTCGCCGGTCAGCGGGTGCTTGACGTAGCTCCCGGTGAAGACGCCCGTCTTCTCCTTGCCTTCGGTGAGGCCGGTGCCGGTGCGCTCCAGTTCCGACTTCAGCTTGGCGGCCTCGACGTACATGCCGACCGCGCCCTTGCGGTCCTCGAGGGTGATCCGGGCGACGAGCGGGTGCTCCGGCGCGATGACGACGGCGGTGACCCCCATCAGGGTGTCGGGGCGGGTCGTGAAGACGGTCAGGTCGAACTCGCCCGCGTTGGGCAACAAGCCACGGAAATCCACCTCGACGCCCTCGCTCCGGCCGATCCAGTTCTTCTGCATGGCCTTAATCTTCTCGGGCCAGTCGATGCCGTCGAGACCGGCGATCAGGCGGTCGGCGTACTGGGTGATGCCGAAGAACCACTGCGAGAGCTCCTTCTGCTCGACCAGGTTCTTGCAGCGCTCGCACTTGCCGGCGTCGACCTGCTCGTTGGCCAGGACCGTCTGGCAGGAGTTGCACCAGTTGACCGGCGCCGACTTCTTGTAGGCCAGGCCGTTCTTGTAGAGCAGGAGGAAGAGCCACTGCGTCCACTTGTAGTATTCCGGCGAGCAAGTCGAGATCTCGCGCTCCCAGTCGTAGGAGAAGCCGAAGCTCTTCACTTGGCGGCGGAAGTTCTCGATGTTGGCCTCGGTGATCTTGCGCGGATGACCGCCGATCTTGATGGCGTAGTTCTCGGCCGGCAGACCGAAGGCGTCCCAACCGATCGGATGCAGGACGTTCCAGCCCTCCATGCGGCGCTTGCGGGCGACGATGTCGGTGGCGGTGTAGCCCTCGGGGTGGCCGACGTGCAGACCTTGCGCCGAGGGGTACGGGAACATGTCCAGCACGTAGAACTTGCCCTTGGAGCCGGTCTTTTTCTCGTCGGCGGCGAAGACGCGCGCTTGCGCCCAGCGGTCCTGCCACTTCTTTTCGATGGATTTGGGGTCGTAGCGTTCAGGCATCATATGGCGACAGATTAGCACGAAAAGCCGGCGATTCCAAACCAAAAACCGCGGCCGGGCGGCTGCGGTCTTGTCCTATTCTTTATTCCTCGAAGACCTTGCGATAGACGTACCGGCCGAACTCGATGAGGAGACCGAGCGACAGGAAGGCGAAGTTGAGCTGGATGAACGCGGTATACGGCAGGAGGGAGTAGAGGCGCCGCACTGGCTCATAGAAGGCCAGGGTCGCATAGGCCAGGTCACCGATGACAAAGCCGGTGAGTCCGAGCCACATGAGGGTCTTCAGCCCCAGTCGGCCGGCCGTGAGCGCCACCCACGAGAAGATGATCCAGCCGCCCCAGACGAACCAGCCGTCGCGGTAGGCCGAGAGGAGGGTGAACGTCGGATTGATCGTCCAGCCGATGATCCACCAGAAGACGTTCTGGACCACGGTCAGCGCCAAGGCCCACTTCCACCAGGTGCCTTGGAGCGGT
>Ga0182027_10006173_pt1 | contig 18031 bp, 15 predicted proteins | sample 712E1DmetaG_FD_121300 | JGI IMG/M metagenome (GOLD analysis project Ga0182027, IMG submission 121300) | Permafrost microbial communities from Stordalen Mire, Sweden - 712E1D metaG (Illumina Assembly) | ecosystem: Environmental > Terrestrial > Soil > Wetlands > Permafrost | place: Sweden... | reverse complement strand
TAAAAAGCTGGGTAATGCCGACATGGTGGATTTAAAAGACGGTCCGGCAATAGTGAAGCCCTATGCCACCGGCAAAGTTTTAATCGCCTGTCTGCCTGCAGAAAAAACCAGGTTTAAGGAAAACCTGCAAAAATCCCTGGGCAAAAAGGAGCAGGAGTTGGCGCTGCTGGAAAAAATTCTGACCCCGGGTTTCCGTGAAAAAGCCGACCCCGATCTGGTGGCCGAACGCGAAAACCAGTATACCCGGCTGCATACCGAAGTTGAGATTTTATCGCAGGAATTGGGAGAGAATTAATTGAGGAACTGTTTTAAAGACACGCTACCAAAATTGGTAGTATGATGTGGCTGCAGGCAAAACTGTTTGCTTTTATTTTTTTCTGTTGTATTGTATATACTTAATCGTTGCAGTTGATTTTGTTTATATTTATGGAAAAAGATGTTTTTGATCGGCAAAGCCGTGAATACAGAACAGCAGTCAGAGATATTGTGATCGGTGAATTGTTTGTCAAACACCTGACTGTCTATTAAGAGATTGTCCAAAGGAAACTGGCTAAAGGTGAGGATTGCAGTTTCCAGAAACAATTGATAGCGAATGTCGAGGAAGTAATTGAGGAAACGGAAAACCAGTTTGCTGAAAGAGGATTTGTACCTAATTTGCCGATTATTTTAAACAGACTGCCTGAAAACGTTTATCTCCGGGAATTGATCAGAATAATGGAATCTCAAAAAAACGACCAGCAGGATTTCTGGACGATTACGGAGATCAATACCATTGTCAAAAAAGCCATTCTGAACAAATTGCTGGGCAGGCTGAATTGAATTTCAGGTTCACTCCTTCTCTGCTGAATACAGCGGTGGAACAACCGATTGTCTGGAGATATGCTCTCCGGAGGTCAGGTAATTGAGCATTTTGGCGGCGGCCTCCGTTTTGGCGGCCAGGCGGGATTCGCCGTAACCGGCCACGGCCATTGACTCGCTGATGCGGCATTGGCAGGCGATTGGGCGGAGGCCGCCGTTCCAGATTTCATAGTGGAAGGTTGGAGTGGCAAAGCCGGAATGGTCACAATATTCATATAATTCCGGTACGGAACCGTGATCATTGGCCGGGAATTCCATGTCCAGCCGGCTGGTGGAGGTATTTTTTTTCTTTGGAGGAGGCAGGCTTTCCGAGAGCAGGCGGACTTTCTTCAAAAGCAGCCGGGCGGCTTCGTTCTTGACGGTCTGCTTATCGGCTCTGGCGGTAAAACTGACACTGTGCCGTATGCGCTGCAGGCGCACGCTGGCCTGGCAGGTCACTTCGATATTCATGCCTGGGCTGGCGGTGAATTCAAAACTGGCGTTGCCGATGCGGTTGGTTTTCAGATAGTCCAGCAGTTTTTCCACAAAATCCGGCGTCTTCTCTTTTTCTCTGGCCAGCAAATGGCCATAGCTGCGGTAATTGTTGAGGGAGTTGCGGCCTTCATAATTGGAACGCAGTGTAGCCAGGCGCCTGCTGCGCTGGTTGATGTAATGACAAAGCGACTTCATGTCCCTGGCGGTATAGGGCGGCTTTTCACCATGCAGCAGCGCTTTAACCACCCGGTGCACCAGCAGGTCGGCATAGCGCCGGAGCGGTGAAGTGAAATGGGTATAAGTCGGCAGTCCCAGTCCAAAATGACCGCTGGATTTATCCTCGTAGATGGCGCCGCCAAGGGCCTTGCGGTAGGTGTCGCGGATATTGTCGATCAGGGTCAGGTAATCAGGATTCCTTTCTATTTCCAGAATGATCTGCTCGCGGGTAGGTGGACTGGCCCGCACGGGCTGGTGATTGCGGAAAGGCGCGGATTGATTTTCCTCCTGTAACAGCTGGGCCACGGCATAGTTGGTCAGCACCATAAATTCCTGAACGATCAGGCTGGAAGCTGAAAGACTACCCTCCCTGACCATACCTTCCTCATCAGTGCTGATTCCCTCCCCCAATTCCTGGAAGGCCAGACTCTGCTCGGACCAGCGTTTGCAATTGAGTTTTCTGGCCATCTGGTAATAGTCGCGCAACGGCAAACCGGGATCACCGATGATTTTCCGGTCGCCATATTCACGCAAGCCCAGCCTCCTGGCCGATTTAATATAGCTTTCATAGGCTTTAATGGAGATCAAATTCAGCTGCGGGCCGATTTCCATTTCCACGGTCATGGTGGGTCGCGGCTTCCCCTCCAACAGACTGAGCCGGTTTTCGGAAAGTACTTTCGGCAGCATTGGAATAACCATTTTGGGACGCGAACGGCCATTGTCCTTTTTTTCCGGGAAATAGTGACTGTGCAGGCGTGAAAGAGCTTCTACGTCCAAATAAGAATCTTTTCTGACCAGCGCGTCCACGTCACTGATACTGACCAGCACCCGCCAACCGCCATATTCGTTCGGCTGAAGCCAGATGGCGTCGTCCAGATCAGGCGAATCAGCGGCATCCAGGGTAAAGCCGGTCACTTCTTTCCTGTCCCGAAAAAGCTCGTCGCGAAAAATGGAATTGCGCGCTTCCCGATCAACGGTTTCCGGGAATTTTCCGGGCAACACCGTCAAATTGTTGTGAGGCAGTTTGAGCATGATTGAAATTGACTGGATATATAAAACCAGAGCCGGCTGAATTGTCAAACATATTTCCAGACTGACAAGTATTGACTGCTCATCCTTTTATGATTAAATTGAGGCGCTCTTAATAAAATGCAATGAATGAGCTGATAGGAAATATCAATAAAAAACCTGTAATTCAAGCCAAAGCATTGGTCCCAAAGGCTTCCATCCCCCCTGATGAAAATAAAATTCCGGATCAGTGTTTTTTCTTTGAAACCGATCCTCCGGCCTTCATCCGCAAGGGTTGCCGCGACGCCGACCGCTATCTGATGGAATTATTGACGGATCTGGCCAATGCGGAAAAAACAAGACTGGTTAAACCGCCTGATGATCCGCGAGGAATGGTTTTATATTATCGCAGATGGATGCTGGCCTATCTGGCCTGCGCCCATAAGCAGAAACTTGACCTGGAAGAATTTGAAAAAATGGTAAGGGGCTGGCATAACTGGGATATCGATAACGGTCCTGAGGATCTGGACAATGCCGTGCACAAGAATATCCGCGATCTGGGCATTGTGCTTTAACCACAAAAAAACCCCCACCGAAGTGGGGGCTCCAAATCTCAAGCGCTAATGGGTTCTCAAAAATAAAATATTGGTGAGAACTCTAGCATTTTGTTTTTGTTTTGTGAGATTTGTGGATTGACCTATCCGAATCATTGCCTAGGCTTTGGCTGTTTTTTACAGTCCTGCCACGGACCACCCGCCAGCCAGTGAAGGCTGGTAGTGAATGTAGAAGCCATAAAGGCTAAAGTACTTCACCGAGAAGCTTTGAACGGATACTGACCCGGTCTTTTGTCAGTAACCATCGCCCAGCAAAGATTGAGAGAGGTCAAAACGTTCTAGGGCGTCGTTTACTCCTTTACGGAGGCAACCGCTTTGACACCTCATCAATCTTCACTCTTTGTCCCCCCCTATTTTGGGGGCGACAGGTCTAATTCTTTTTGTGAAGGATCGATCTTTTTGTTTTGATTTTTCTTTATTGGAAAAATCATAACATTATAACCATTTAAAATTATTAATCAAGAATTGGCTCTAGACAGACCTTCTTTACTGTTGTGAAATATACTTTGCAAGGTTTTTGACGCAGCGTCAAATTATGCAAATAACCCAATTTATTATTGGGCGGGTTTGCATAGCTGGTTTGGATTCTCCTTACTTGGATTTTTCTTCCCTTTTAATTTTTTTTGATTGAACGAGTGGACACCAGGTGTTCCCAGCAAAGATCAATCTTATTATTGTGTTTGTCGGAAGAGATGACTTGGGCAAAGAGAATGAATTTTCGACGAGCTTTTGTTTTGTTGGCAAGTTTCTAGGGCTTGCCGGTGAAGCTGTCAAATTTCGAGGAGATATGTTTGTTTTTGTTTTCCTAAATTTGAGCTTCATGTGATTGTATCAAATTATTTCTATTAGGCAAATTAGTCCTGTATACAGTTCCTTGTATTGTTTCTTAATTTATAGTAAAAATACTTTTGACTGTTTATATAGTTGTCCATAAAGGCTATGAGGGAAGGCGAAACAACACTGGTGACTATCAATGAATGGGACTTGCTGAAATATATCAAGGCGCATCCCCAACAAAAGATATATGTCAAAAAAACAAGCGGCAGCGACTACAATAGCCGCACGTCGGGAATCTCCGGTGGCAGCCAGAAATATGAGCTGACCACCAATTTTAAAGGTGAATTGTGCTATCAGGACGGGCCGGCCAAGAGGACTTTCCCGGTCAGCGGCAAAGGGTTTGAAATTTGTGAGGAGTCACAGCAGCTGATGGATGCTGCCTACGAAAAGGAGCCGTCAGATGATCAATCGACAGTTCAGGTGAACAAGGCGGATACCGGGGTAAAGATCACAGCCGGCAGCGGCATGACCAGTCTGGATCCCGATACATTCAGAAGGGGCTTCAATAACTTTGTCGAGGCCGTGGTCAGCGAGCACAAACCCGAGCGGCCCAAAGTCCAGGAGGCGAAGGAATGTCTGCCCAAACTGACCACGCGTTTCCGGCTGGTGGTTCCGCCCGATTTTCAGCTGGAGGACCTGGTGGTGCAGTATGTCCTGGTGATTTCCCAAAGCCTGACGATGTTGCAAAAATCCGAACAGGCCGGCCAATACCAGGTCGATGTCTTTGAAACGGAGGGCAGGGTCAAAAATATTCCGGGGCTGTTTGAACAACTGGAAAAAGAATTGAAGAAGGCCGGCATCGACAGCAGAAGGACCCAGCCTAACGGCGCCTATGCCCGCTGGACTGCCTGGACCGGCCAGCCGAGAACTGTAATTCTGCCATAAATACCGGAAAATTTCCGATGCATATTGAAAGCGGCGCAGTTTTTGTTTATCCTGCAATTGCTTATAATATTATAGAATATGGCGATGATTGCCGGCTGGATACTTTTCTCCATTGCGATCTATGCGACCGCTTACCTGCTTCCTGGTATTCATATAGACAGCTTTACCACTGCCCTGCTGGCCGCCATTGGCCTGGGGCTGATCAACATGATCATCAGGCCGATACTGTTGATTCTGACGCTGCCGCTCAATATTCTTTCCCTCGGACTTTTCACTTTTGTGGTAAATGCTCTGATGGTGCTTCTTGCCGGACAACTGATACCCGGATTTACCGTGGATAATTTTTGGTGGGCCTTGCTGTTCAGCCTGGTGGTGTCAGTGATCAATTCCATACTGCAGGCCTTTATACACAAAAGAAAGCATGCTTAAACCTGTCTGGAACCCCTTTTCGCGCTATGCCGACAAACTGGAGAAGCAGATTGATAATATACTCAAAAGAGCCGCTTTCCTGGGAGTTTTTGAGGCCCAGCGCAAGGTTTTGGAGCTGATGCAGTCCAATCTGGTGATACTGGATCTCTGGCTGGAAGCCAGGTTCAAAGGCTATAAATATCTGACCAGGGGAACGCGCAAGCGTCTGTACCGCAACAGTGAAACCATTGCCCGTGTTTTTCTGGAGTTTGCCGCCAAAGTGCAGATAAACGACGGGGCTGTGACAGATAATCTCCGCGAACTGGGACTGGACAGACCGCATTTGCCCGGCGATGACGAGAAGCTGCGTTTTATCGTGGCCATCATGCTTTTTTTGAGGCCGGACGCGGGCAGGTTCCAGTATCTGGAAGGGGCGTCTTTCGGCAAGCTGCTGGGCGATATCGAGCATCAGCAAAAAATGATTGGTGACTGCAATCAGATCGTAACTTTTTATACTTATCTCTATTCACTTAAATACGATCTGAAGGAATTGCAGATTAAACTACTGCCCAAGCATGTCTGTCTGCATTTCAAAGGCATAGATGTGGAAGCAACGGCCGGCGCCTTTGCCCGTTACAAGGAATTCGACAAGCTGCTGCCGATTGTGGAGCTGATTTCCACCAATCTGCTGGATGTCTCCGATTTCCGCGATAAACAGATCAAGGTGAATCCGCGCGATTTTTTGAAGGCGGCGCAATTGGCCAATAATCTTTCTTCGGAAAGGGAACTGGTGGTGAGCAATCTGAAAATCGCCTACCGGAATGTGGCCGTGGAATCGCTGAACAACAATGATTTCGATACGGCACTGTTCTTTCTGGAGAAAGCCGGCATAGAAAACGAAACGGACCAGCAATTGCTGTCCAGCATTTATCATAATGCGGTCATTCATAACACCAAAAGTCATGATTTCCGCAAAGCGCGCTTTTATGCGGACAAGGGGGGCGACGCGGAGCTGAAAAAATACATCGACGAACAGGAGGCCATCTATCTCTATGACACCAATTCCCTGTCGCGCGCCCGCGAGCTCTTTCTGCGGGTCGGCAATACGCAGATGGTCAAGGCCTGCTTTGCCAAAGAATATAATCAGATGCAGAGCCGCGTGGCCGGCATAAAGGATTTGGCCAGCATGAAAGCACATGGCAGCGATTACCGCAAAATGCTGGATCTGGCCGAAAAAATGGGTGACCAGCAGCTGGTGGAGAATCTGCAAAATATCATCAAGCAGCTCTGAAGGCTGTCCCGTAAAGGCCGTTAGTCCGTTTCATCAGGCAGAAAATATTCATTGCGCAAGTCGGCATTTTTTTCCAGAACGACAAAAGAATATTCCAGACCGTCGCTTTCCTCCGGATCGGTGGCCGAAACGACATCAAACTCTGCCGGGATTTCCTGTGGAAAGAAAAGGTCGCAATCATAATCCTCGTCGATCTGGGTAATGAAAATCCTTTGCAGGGCCGGGTGCAAAATAGCTTCGGCAAAAAGCTGTGCGCCGCCAATCACATAAACCTGGTCAATTTTTTCGCTGGTGGCAATGGCCAGCAGGGCCTCATCCAGAGTGGCAAATTGCAATACGCCGTCGGGCAGATCCAGGTCGGGATTGGAGCTGATTACGGCATTGATGCGCCTAGGAAAAGCTTTTCCTTTGGCCACGGTTTCCCAAGTGCGGCGTCCCATGAGCACAACATTCTGGAGAGTCGGCTTGTCCGCAGTCTTAGTTATTTTTTCGAAGCTCTTCTGGTTTTCCGGCAGGAACCAGGGAATCTTTTGCTGACGGCTGATTCCCATGTTGCGGTCTAAGGCCACTATTATTGAAAATTCTTTCATCTTCTTTTTTGATTATGTCCTGGGTGCCGCGGCGAACGTCCCAATCGTCGGGATCCAGGTCCAGATGCATGGTCAAATCCGGCACGTTTTCCCGCAGAGCCAGGCCCATCTGATGGGCGCGGCGGCGCAGGGTGGGATGAACGGTCTTATTGCTGCGCAGCTCGGCTACATAGACCGAAGCCGGCAGACGGTAATTGACTGTGACGGGAATGGTATAGCCCATCGGAAAATAATACTGGCGGGTCAATTCGTCGACGGACAGTGCCAGGATGTCTTTTTCCTGCGCGGCGATCAGGGCGGCGGCGCGGGTGCGCAGATCGGCGGGCAACTGTTCCAGGTACCAGGGATAGAAACCGTATTTGGCGCTCAAAAGGGGCATCAGGCAGACGCCGTTGCGGTGGCGCTGGAGATCGCGGAAGGAGCCGAAATCCAGCTTAAACTGGAAGGTGCACTGGCCAAACATGTTCAGAAAACTGGGCAGATTGGTTTTGAAGGGACGAGTCTGCAGCAGATCTTTGTATTCGGCCAGCCGGTCCAGCTGCAGGTTGTGGCTGAAGGCAAAATCGGGATGATGATCCGGTGAAAAATAGGAATATTTTCCGACCCATTTTCCCCAGTAAGCTTCCTGGTCGGGAAATTTGGGATGGGAAAAGGAATGGCTGTACTTTTCCTGCAGGGCCGCCCGCAGCCGCACCGCCAGATCGCGGATTTCCGCCAGCGGGTGATGCTCCAGCAGAGCGATATGCTCATGGGCCTGGCGCAGGTTGGTATGCCAGGAGAGGTAGGTGGTGGAGCCCGCCGGCAGAAATCCGCGCAGGATGTCGAAACTGCGGGCGGCGATGGCCTTGTCATAAACGGCCTCGTTTTCATCCGGCTTACGGGGATATTTCTGTTTCAGATGCGTTTGAAGCGGCTCTTTGGCCTGATTATAAAATTCCATCCAGTTGTCCTGGATTTTCTGGCCTTCCGGCGAGCCCGCCGGATTTAAAATAGGCTGCGTGGAATAATCAATATATCTGGTACTGGCCTCCTGCCCGCTATATAACGGCCAGTCCTGCACCGCCTTGGCCACGAACATGCTGACATGCTCCAGAAAAATGGTGGTGGAACCACAATCGGCGATGGAAAGGTGGCCGTAGCCGACATAAAATCTTTCCATGAAATTGCCGGAATCGGACTTGCGGACTTTTTCCACATGCTCCATCACCCCGCGGGGCGAACGGCTGTAGAGAGCCTGCAGCATGGCATTATCCTCCGGATGCAGATCGTCGATTACGTAAATTTCACTCATGGCATAAAGATATGGGCGCCCCTATCTTCTACCAGGATAAAATTATTGCCAAGAAGTTGTTGGGAACTTGGCTGGAAATTTTCCTAAAAAGTTTTACGGCCGATTATTCTTCCAGCGTAAAGCTTTCGCCGCGGGCGGGGACCTCGATATCCTTGATGCCGATTTCCTTCAGATAATCGCGCAGGCTCAAACTCTGCGATTCTTCGCCATGCACCAGAAACACCTTTTTCAGATCCTTGATCTTGCTGATGTATTCCAGCAGATCCGAACGGTCGGCATGTCCGGAGAAGGCGTTCATTACCTGTACTTCGGCCTTCAGGTGGTACTCCTCATCAAATATTTTCACCATGGGCTGCTTCTCGAAAATGCGGCGGCCCAGAGTATCTTGCGCCATGTAACCGACGATCAGTATCAGGTTGCGGCTGTCCTCGATGTTATTTTTCAGATGATGCAGAATGCGGCCGTTTTCACACATGCCGGAAGACGAAATGATGATAGCCGGCCCGTTGATGCTGTTAAGAGCTTTGGACTCCTCTACACTGTGAGTGTATTGCAGACGACCGAAACCAAAAGGGTTTTTGCGGTTTTGGATAAATTCCTCATAAATTTCCTTGTCGTAACATTCGGGATGATTGATGAACACTTCGCTGATATTTACCGAAAGCGGACTGTCCACATAGATCGGAATATCGGGTATTTCCTTGTGCTGCCAGAGCACATTGAGCTGGTAAATCATTTCCTGGGTGCGTTCCACGGAAAAGGCCGGAACGATGATCTTCCCTCCCCTTTTGGCCACGCGGTTGACGATTTCCTTCAACTCGCCCTGGGCATCGATCATGGACTCATGGAAGCGGTTGCCGTAGGTCGATTCGATGATCAGATACTCCGTCGGCGGCATGGGAGTCGGGTCGCGTAAAATCGGCAGATTCTTGCGGCCCAGGTCGCCGGTGAAGGCAAACCGGAAAGTTTTTTTGGTTTTCTTGTCCTTGATCAGCAGGTGGATCAGAGCGGAGCCCAGAATATGGCCGGCATTATAAAAGGAACAGATCACACCGTCGCTAACCACAAAAGCGGTTTCGTAACCGATGCCATAAAACTGGCAGAGGGCCTGCTGGGCATCATCCTGATCATAAAGCGGGGAGATCAGTGGCCCCTTGTCATCGCCCTTTTTTCTTCTTTTATTTAAATATTCGGCATCCTTTTCCTGGATGAAAGCCGAGTCCATCAGCATAAAATTGCAGAGGTCGCGGGTGGCGAAAGTGCTGTAAATGGGTCCTTTGTAGCCCTGCTTGACCAGCAGCGGCAGACAGCCGGAATGGTCGATGTGGGCATGGGAAAGAATTACGGCATCCAATTCTTTTGGATCAAAGCCAAAGGTTTTGTTTTTCTCTTCCGTATCCTTGCGGCGCCCCTGGAACATGCCACAGTCCAGCAGGATTTTTTTGCCGTTTATTTCCAGGAGGTGTCTGGAACCGGTAACTTCACGTGCCGCTCCCCAAAAATTTATTTTCATGTAACGATAATTATTGTTTCTTATTATTTTAACACGAAACCAGCTTGCGGTGAAGCTGCTATTGGCATTTTTGACTTGTTGGCCTATATGTGTTTTAATTTGCTCTTATGGAAAAACAGTCGCCCAATTGGGAAGACGGGGCGCTTTATGCCCCTCTGGAAAAGCGCCTGCCGGAACAGACCAATTTCCCGGTAACTCTGTTGATGGCTATGCTTTCCTATTGGATTGCATACCAGGGGGTCAATTGCGCCGCCGTGAGACATCAGACCCGCGCCAATGTCAGCAAAATAACCGGGACTTTTCACAGTTGGGCCGAAACTCCTTTGGATCAACTGCGACAAATCCGCCCAGCGGATCAGCAAGCTCTGGCGGAATTAAAAAAAGGGCTGCGTGAAGCTTTAAAATCACCTGTGACGCCTTCTTTTGAAGATTTCCGTCTTTCCGGCGAAATAGCCGGTATGGGAATGACAGCCAGCGAGGCAGAGGAAGCGCGGGATGTGCTGGACAGTGATGTAAAATCTCTCACACCAATGAAACCGGCATTTCCCACCCGGTCTTTTTTGGCAAAAATTGAGGCCCTGGCGGATAATCAGGGTGAAAAATTCTCGGCGCTGCGGTCCTCGTCGATCCGTTTTGCCCTCCGCAAATCCCGCGGTCAAAACCGTCTGGGCACTTGCGATGCCAAATCCGCTTACACGGCCATGCTTCTGGAAAGACTTTATCCAGATGAAACCGATAATATTTTTTTCCAGGGATTCGGGGCTCACCGCCGGACGCTGTTTTATCTCAGGGAAACTGAACAAATGGTTTCGATCGAACCCGGTATACCTGTGGTGACAGAAGATGACAGCAATGGCACCATTGTTTATGGAATCCGCGAGTATATAGCCTCTTTTATCGGCGGGGATCTGCAACCTACTCTGGCCGTTCAGGGTCTGGAAGAAGCCCAGCAGGAAAAGCAGGCCGGGAATCCTTTATTCGCTCCGGTTCCTCCGCAACTTGCGACTGACAGCGCCTTTCCCTCGCCAGCGGTAAAAGGCCCGCTGCGTTTATATGATGCTGATGTCAGTTCCCTGGTCGATGCGACGAAAGAGGAACAGGGCATACTTAAACAGGAGCTGGCCCAGGAAGCTGAGGAAGTGGATAAAAGAAAAGGAATTACCATTTTGGTGGAGAACGATCTTCCCAATCTGGAGCCGGCCAGATCTATTTTAAACCTGATGACAATGGGCAGACATCATTCCTTAGAATTCCTGCTTTTACAATTAAAATTAAATGCTGATAACCCTGCAGCCAAGGACATAAAACAGATCAAACATTATCTAAAAAGCAAAGGCTATGCCAATTGCAGTTTCTTCACGATTCTTGACAAATTTATGAACTTTCAAACCGATGCATACGAAGAAATTTGGAAAAATCCTCCGGACGCTTTGGGATTTGACAACTTGGGATCAACCATTCCCCCGGCCTTTTTTCAGGCTTACAAAAACCGGCGTTCCAGCCCTTTCAGTATGATTCTTCCCGAGGAGGGACCAATCAGTGAAAAGGAGAAACAGAGCTTTTTGGCATACTTGAGTGGTATTAAGTTTCTGGAGATAAACGATCTCTCCCCGTCCGATCTGGACAAAATCGCTGCGGCAAAAACGCGTTATGTCCAATTGAGTTTTCAGAGTACCACTTTGTCGAAAGAGCTTGTTGACGCCCTGCTGGCTCATAAGGATACCTATTATTTCATGGAATTAAAACAGTTCGCTCTTTATCCGGAGCTGGTGGAATCCGAAAATGTTTTTGCTTCGGATATTTTATCCGATCAGGACTTAAAGGATTTGCATTATCCCCCCCACATGATCATTGATTATAGAAAAATGGAAAATCTTTTGGCCGCCTATTACGGATACGAAGCTGTGAATAAATTGAAACAGAAAGCAGTGCGGCTTCGCCTGATCGCAAAAATCAGGGCTCAAATGAAAGAATGCACGCGTCCGGAAACCGGTGAAGCGGTCAGATATCTTCATGCCTCCGCCTCCGGTAAATCTCCCTGAGTTCCGGCAAAGGCTGCTTTCCGCAGAGCATTCCCAGGTCCAGATAGATGCCATAGAGGGTGTGTCTTTCACTGAGATGCAACTGGTCGCCATCAAACAGACCGAGCTCTGCGGCGAGGGGTCTCAAAGTGTTTTTCAAGAATTTCAGTTCCGCGCGACCGTGCAGGGCCAGCAATGTAAATTCCACGACTTTTCGAGGCAGTTCCGCTTCCGACAGATGTTTTTCGGGCAGCAGGCCCACGCGGAACAGCTTTTCGACCACCATGAAATAATCTTCACGGCAGGCGGTCCAGAGTTTTTCCATGGCAGCTTCGGGGAAGCCGGCATCCACAAGATTGTTTTTTTCCGCCTGACCGGACAGATCCAGCTCCAAAGAAAAAAGAAAAGCGTCAAAGTCGTCGAACATTTGGCGGCCACTGCCAATCAAAGTATTGATCATGAAATTGACCAGCTGCTGCCGAAATCCCGGGGAAGTGAAGATGCGGTGGCGCCATTTCTGAAAAAATTCCCGCAGGTAGGGGGCAGTTTTAAAATCGCGAAAATTCTGAAAGAGAAACTTAAGCAAATGCTGCCAGTCACCCTGATGAACGGCTTTCAGACAGATATCGCGGATACAGACATATTTCTTTTCCTCCAAGACGCCTTCAAAAAGATCGGCAAATTGCCGGCGGGTTTCGGCATCCAGGCTGTCGGCCAGCTGGCCGAAATCAGCGGATTGCAGTTCGAAATAATCACTGATTTTTCCGTCGATAATTTCTTTTTGCGTCTCCAGCGCCTTGCGCCAGAAGATACGGTGTTCAATCTGGTTTTCCAGAATTACTTCCAGCGGTTTTTTGGGCTGGAAATCTTTTTCGGTCATGGCAATCAAACGAGCGTCCTCCTCACTCAAAGCCGGGTCGATAGCGAGGAAGCGGCCGGCCAGCCTGCTGATGGCTTCCTCCCGCTGATCTTTTTCCTTCAGGACGGGATGGGTAATAATACCGGCCTGCGTCAGCAGCTGGCCGAAGCGGTTGTCCATCAGAAAACGGTTGAAAGCGCTGCCCGTTTTGGCCCTCATAGCGCAAGTGGCATTGATATCAGCCTGATACTGTTCGGACTCCAGCTGGCTGCGGATTTCGGCTGTATCGATTTCCAGGTTGTGCCCTTTCATACAGTTTATATATATGAGGACGTATTCTCATATGCCGAGTGGGAGTTGTCAAGTTGGACTATTGGCAGATAGCCGTGAAAAACTCTCCTTCGATTTGCAGGTTGCTCGCACTGATTTTCAGGCTGCCCCTGGCGATGGCACCATTCAGATCAGTGATCTTCAGGCTGGTGAAATCGGCAGCGGCCAATTTCACTTCGCCGGCGGCGTTTTGATAGATGCCGGAAAGGTCATAGGCAGCGTTATTGGCTAATTCAGCTTTGCTGACGGGCGTTTTGCCGTTCTTGGCTTTGATGGTGATCAACAGACTCTCTTCACCTGCTTTCAGGACGGGACTTTCGTTCTGGCAATAGGCCACAGGTGAACTGGTCAAAGTGATCTGCATCTCGGTCTTGGCACCACTGGGGTAGCGGGAAGTCTGGCTGCGCAATTTGAAATCACCGGCCTGCCCCTGATCGGTCACTTTCAGTACTGGCAGGACTTCATCGTATTGAGTGACGGTGGCGGCTGTTTTAGAATTTACGTCCGGATTGCCGGTGGTATCCGCCGGCTGGACAGGCTGGCAGGCCGACAATAAAACCGCAGAGAGTGCCAGGAGGCTAAGCAATTTGTTTTTAGTCATCGGTGTTCTTGCTAGGTTTTCAAAATAGTTTTTGCCTTGGAATAGAACTTAGATTCTCTGAAGTAGTAAATCAATTATTTGGGAAATTTATTACAATTTTGCCTTTTAAAATTTCATCTTTTGTGATCTGGTCATATCGCCACCAGTCGGCTAATTTCGTCAGAAATTGGCTTCTTTCTTCGGGCACCATCAGGCGGAACTGGCTGCGTTCGATTTTGATGGGCGAAAGATAAATTTGCAGCTGCTGTGCGGTCAGCCGCATAGTGAAACTCAACCCTTCCTGGGTGTCCCTGGAAAAATACTGGTCAAATATGGCATTGCCCAGGGAATAGAAAATCGGAGTATTATTGTAAATTTCGATGCTTTCCACCACATGTGGATGCATGCCCACTATGGCAGTGGCACCGGCGTCCACAAAGGCGTGGGCCAGATCGACCTGCTCGGTACTGGGCGTGTGTTTGTATTCAGTGCCCCAATGGATGAAGGGGATAACTTTGTAACCATCGGCTTTCAGCTCACTGATTTTGGCAACAACGGCTGCCTTGTCGAGTTTAAAATCGGTGTTGTTCAAGCCCAGCAGGGCGATTTTTTGGCCGTTGATGGTGTAAAGGGCGGTGGAATTCTGGTTAAGGTCGCGGGGGTGGCCAAAGGAGTTGAGACCACCGGCCGGCAGAAGCTGATAGGTGTCTGCCAACCCCTGGGCACCCATGTCGAAAGCGTGATTGTTGGCCGCGGAAAGCGCGTCAAAGAAATGCTTTTTCAGCAAGGGAACAATGTCCGGCAGAAAACGGAAAGCAATAGCCTTGGTGGTTTTTACCGCCTTCTCCGCCACCGGTCCTTCCAGGTTGGCGACCAGCAAATCGTTCATCTGCAGATAACCGGCATCCATATTTTCAAAGGGATAATCCAAGCCGAATTGATTCATCAGATCGCGGACCTGCCGGCCCAGCATCAGGTCGCCGAAAAAAGTCAGATTAAGGTTTCCGGTCGGCGTCGGGTACCCCTCGGCCAGGTATTTAATCTGATATTGATAAGTTTCGTCCTCCAGAGTCGGCAGGGCTTTCAAGGCAGACGAATCCTTGGCATATTGATAAACGGCTTTGACGCCTTCCTGGTTGGTAAAGGCTAGGGTGGCCAGCTCCGCCTTGCTGATATTGTCGAAAACATCCTTGTAATGCAGTTTTTGCAGCGCGGCCAGATCCGGGTCCAGATCGGTGTAATTGAGGAATGATTGCAGAATAACCAGCGTTTTTTCCGTCTGATGCGCTTTTATTTCATTGAGCAGGCTGGTTTCGGTGTCGCCGCCGGCCGGCCTGATAACCTGATATTGGGCATTGGGGAAATCAAATTTGGCCTGCTCCAAAAAAGCATCCGGTGCCTCCGGCGGCAGAGCGGGATCCAGTACTACGATAATCTGATCATAGTTTTGGTCCTGCTTTAAATTGCTCAGCAGCGTAACGGCGGCCTGGGCCAGATTTTTCCCGTTCAATTGGGAGATTTTGGTATCTTTCTGGCTGATGATGGCCGCCACGATTTTTCTTTCGGTGGAAAAATAGCTTTTGGGCGGCGAAAGCAGATTGCCCTCCAGCGTGGCCGGCGAATTCCAGCGAAGCAGAGCCAGGCCCGCCAGCAGAATTAACAGGAAAACGCCCAGTGCTGTCAGCAATTTTCTGGCCATCAGTAATGATAAGTTTTATTGCCGAGAATGGTAGAGGCACGAAAGAGCTGTTCCAGAAGCAGCATGCGGATCATCTCGTGCGTAAAGGTAAAACTGCTGAAACTGAGCAGCAGGTCGGCCTTGGATTTTACATGATCGGACAGCCCGAAAGGGCCGCCGATAATAAAGGTGATACGGCCACCTTCGAAATCCCTGATCTTCTTAATAAGCTGCGCAAATTCCAGCGAATCCAGAGATTTTCCCCGTTCATCCAGGGCAATTAGGTAGGATTGTTTGGGCAGGGCTTCCAAAATAGCTTTTCCCTCATCTTCCACAGCTTTGGAACGCAGCTGTTTATTGGCCGATTCATTGATGTGGGACTCACGGATGGTCACCGTTTCCACTTTCGCAAAGCCTTCCAACCGCTCCAGATAGGCCTGTTCCGCCTCCCGGATAAAATTGTTTTTGGTCTTGCCGACTTGGATGATTTGAATATGCATCAGCGGATAATTTAGGCCAAAAAGGCTTTTTTGACAATTGAAGTTTCATCGATTTGTTTTTCAATACGGACAGGAGGCCCGTAGTTAAAGCTCCAAACCGGGTAATTTTTCGTAAACCAGCCAATCAAACAGCTTTATCTGTTTGAGATTTCCATGTTTTTTTATCAGACCGCTATAACTGGGAATATTTTCAGGCTTTAGCCGCTCTCTCGTGCGAACTATATTTCGTCTAGATAATGTTCTGCCGGATGGCCAGAGTGCCATTCCTAAAAATTTCAGCCCCTGGCCGGTTTTGACTATTCTGTCGCTCTTCAAATTCACCTGAAGTTTCAATTCATTGTTCAAAAATTCGATGGTTCTCTCCCTAAAAAGTTTTAGTTTTCCCAGATCATTATCCCCAACAATAAAATCATCTCCATAGCGCAGATAAGCCTTTATCTTCATAGTGTGTTTTACAAAACGATCAAGTTCATTCAGGTAAACGTTGGCAAAGATCTGGCTGGTCAGATTACCAATCGGCATGCCGACTTTTTTGCCCGGAACAGTGGCACAGCTGTAAATCAGCTCTTTCAGGAGATTCAGGGTTAGATTATCCTTGACTCGCAAGGAGAGAATTTGAAGCAGTGTCTCCTGATCGACGCTGTCAAAAAACTTCTTTACATCAGATTTCCAGACCCATTTAAACGGCTTTAGAAAAGCCTGTGTGCGTTCAACGGCCCCCAGCAGTCCTTTCCCCTGACGGCAAGACCAGGCATCATAAATAAAAGTTTTATCGTAAATTTTCACCAGATAGTCGTAGATCAACCGGTGAACCACCCTGTCGCGCACCAAAGCCACAGAAATCTCCCGTCGTTTTTTATCGTTGACAATATATTTTCTATAACCACCATGTTGATACCTCCCCAGACGCAGATCCCGGGAAAGTCCGTACAGATTTTTCTCCAGATGATATTGAAAATCGTGCAACTCGGCCGTGAAATTTTTACCTTTTTTAAAATTGCGCCAACTGCGCCAAATATTTTCTAAACTCAAATCTATGGATTCACTGCCCATTATCAACAAAACCTATGAAATCTATAAAGTGATTATAACTCTCAATCTTAAATTGGAGAAACGATGGCGATATGGGCTGGGACTCAGTCTGGAAAATTCCCTGCTGGATTGTATGGAACACCTGATCATGGCCAAAAACGCTCCCAAACCCGTTAAATCCGCTTATTTGATTAAAGCCAGCAGCCAACTGGAAGTGGCCACGCTGAAACTCCGGCTATATCTGGAACTTCAGCTGGTCAATGAGACCGGAATCTTTCAGATCCAGGCGAAGTGCGCTGAAGTTGGGAGAATGCTGGGTGGCTGGATGAAAGCCAATTAAAGTAAATAACCCTGCACCGACGGCCGCGCACGAAGGTTTGCATTAGTATTATCTGGATTGTTCCCATTGAAGTTGACCTGACGATTGTCCGCGTTGAAGTACGAGTACGCAACATACGAAGAACTGTTGACCGGTTTTGTCCGGGAATACAGGCGGAGCCACGGCCCCGAGTATTGCATTGGTTTGCTTTTTCACCATCCTTATTGATGGTAAAACCGGCTCAAACGTGCAGATTTATTTACTTTTGCAGATGTCCACAGCGGTTTCAATTGCACACCGTTTGGCGGTGAATTCAAAACCCTTTTGGTGTGGAGATCCTCGCGGTAGCCTTGAACCGTGCTGCAGAATTGGTTGAATTCCGATCAAATTCAAGTTCAGGTTGCTATTCACCGCTTGAGCTTATCCTATGTTTTTGTGCGTAAAAAATAAAGTTAAAAAAACTCGCTTCGCTCAGACAAAAGAAAATTAAAATTCAAAGACTAGTATTCTAAAACCTGCACCGACGGCCGCGCACGAAGGTTTGCAACAGTATTACCTGGATTGCTCCCACTGAAGCTGACCCGACGAGCGCCCGCGTCGAAGTACGAGCACGCAACAAACGAAGAATTTGTCAAGTATTCGTCATCCAGGCAGGAAACTGTGTCTTGGCCGGTCTGATAATAATCTACAATTTTGGTCACATCCTTGCTGTTTGCCTCATATTCAC
>Ga0182027_10006172_pt1 | contig 18034 bp, 16 predicted proteins | sample 712E1DmetaG_FD_121300 | JGI IMG/M metagenome (GOLD analysis project Ga0182027, IMG submission 121300) | Permafrost microbial communities from Stordalen Mire, Sweden - 712E1D metaG (Illumina Assembly) | ecosystem: Environmental > Terrestrial > Soil > Wetlands > Permafrost | place: Sweden... | reverse complement strand
TCCTGAAAGAAGGCTTCACGAACATAACTCAGGCAAAAACCGTTATACCAAAGCATTTTCTCCTTGGAATATTTTCTTTAAGGAGTTGCATGATGATTACAAATCTGCCCGTTTAAGAGAAATATATTTAAAGTCTTCTTCTGGTAAAAGGTTTTTGAATTCTTTACTTTAGATACAGGTTCCCTGCCTGCCGGAGTGCTCCGTCACGCAGGCAGGGATTCCTGTCGGGGCTACCGAACAAGAATCCTCAGCAAAAAGCCGGGGATTTTGTGTTTTTGGTGTTCGGGAAATAGAATATTACTTATCTGTTTTATACCCAATTTGCTTTCTTGTGGGTTTAGGCTGGTTTAGTAATTGCTTCAGTGCTCTGAATATGAGTTGTATATCATCACTGTTTTTTGTACCCTGTTTTTCCAACTGTTCCAGTTTAAGTAAAATATCCTTGTGGGTAAGAATCATTTCCCTCATCTTAGTAAAAACCCGGATTATTCGAATATTAACTTCTATAGCTGTTTTGCTATTCAATATGCAAGACAACATAGTAACACCCTGTTCGGTAAAGCAAAACGGGGCATACCTTAATCCCATTTTATCAGAATTGGAGGTCACAATTTGTGATCTCCAATTCTGAAATTCATCTTTACTCATTTGAAACATAAAATCTTCGGGAAATCTATCGAAATTGCGTTTAACAGCTTGATTTAATACTCTTGTTGGGACACCATACAATTCTGCCAGATCTCTGTCAATCATAATCTTTTGCCCCCTGATCAGGTAAATCTTGTTAATTATGGTTTCATCAGGTAAAATTGATATTTTGGTCGTCATAATTATTACGAATGATAAGAACAAATATACTATTTCTAATTATAATTGGAGATCACAATTTGTGATCTCCAATTATTGTTTTGGACAATATAGCTGCTGTTATAATGCTTGGAGGTAACAAATTGGCACCTGCAATTTTATTTTCTTATTCCTTTCAAATTCAAATGTTGCCAGCCTGATATATTGAATAAAATTGACTAAACTATAATAAAAATAGTTCGCAAATCTTACTCTTTGGGTTACTTAATAATCCGAATCAAGGGTTAAAAAAACATAGCCGCAAAGACACCAAGCCACTATATTACACCAAACTTGAATTGCTTTTCTTTGTGAATCTTTGTGTCTTTCCCGCCCGGCTACGCCATGGCGGACGGGGTGCCTTGCCCGCCTGCCATTACTTGCGGGCAGGGTGGCAATTTTAAAAATTCTTATAACCTTAACCGTTGATTTGCTTTAATAAGAAACCTCGATAAAAAGCAGGGGATTCTTTGTTTTTTGGGCTGAAAATTAAATTCTTTGTTTTAATACAGGTCTTTCGTTACCTGGATTTACCTTTATTCCATTCCTTCCACTCGCACACATCCCTGAATCCCGTCCAGGCGTTTGGAGATTTGCATTGAAATGTATCGCAGGTTAATATTTTTTGCCGCTTGTCGGCCCAGCCACCTCCAACACTTATTTCATTTTCAGAAGTTAATTCGCTCACATTTCCCCGAAGATTGTAAACAGGATGTCTTCTTCCGGGTACAAATCCCGAACGACCAGTCAGGGTTGGAACCACTTTAAAACTGTCGTTTATGCAAGGGGTAATATCAGATCGAAATTCAGGCCAGTTTTGTTTACATTTTTTGCAGGTTTTAGAATTACATTTTTGCAAATATGCCTGTTCAACAGAATCGGCATAATGCAATGCTTTTTTCCATTCCTGTGTAGTTGGAAGCCTGTATTCAGGATAGTATTTAAAATCCGGGTCAGGCTTTTGATTGTGGTATGTTCCGTTAAAATACCGTTCTATGGTAAAACAGGTTTCCCTTTTTTGAGCAGTATCCATTTTTATCTTGCCATATGACAATAAAATATATTCAAACACCCTGTCGGAACGCCATTTTGAATACATTTCGGCTTGCTTTTGCGTAACCCCGACAACGGGATAATCTTCAAAACGGGAAAGATGCAGGTAGCTGCGCATTTTTGTTTTCAGACAGGTATCATAATCTTTCCAAACGTTTGAATCAGGTATGGTGGCTAAATATTCCGCTGAATTGGCACCAAAGATCCGTCTGGTCCAATACATATACTCCCTCCAACTGATATTGTCACCTTCAGTTTGGTCATAAAATAGATTTTCTCCAATTTTGACCCCATTTGGAGGTGTAATATGCAAATAATAAGACTTTTCATGAGATCTGCTTAACAGTCCACACGAAACCAATGCTAATACATTGATTGTGAAGATTAAAATCCTGATAAAACCAATTTTTATGTTTCCACTCATTTTATGATCCATAAAAGCTGTCAACAATCTATACAATGCTTTTCTGAAACACCCGGTATCTTTTTCTGATCGTGGCCCCGATTTTACCCATAATATTGCTCATGGGAGTATTGGTTTCAAGAACGAGATGTATTTCAAGTTCTTTAAACCCGGCAGCCCTGGCTGACTCCAGCATCTTTATAATGAGTACTCCGATTAAACCCACATTCAGGTAGTCGGGGTGAACAGCACCCAGCATTAAATCAAGGTGTTTGGTAGTTTTAATCCCCCTGAGTATATGGATAAACCCAAAAGGGAATAACCTGCCTTTAGCACGTTGTATGCCTTTGGTAAGCGATGGAATACAAAGTAGAAAAGCTATTACCTTGCCATTATAAATTATGATCTTAAGAAAACGAGGGTCAATAATGGTGATATAACGGTTGGCAAAGTCCTTCATCTCTTGTTCATCCATGGGAATATAGCCGAAAAGGTCTTTGAATGCATCATTCATTAAACTGAGTACAGGTACAATGAATGGCTTGAGATCCCTTTTACTGGTGAATTCCCTGAGTTTATATTCTGATTTGCTAAGCAGGCGCTGGTTTATTTTTTCATAAACAGGAGGTAGCGGGTTAGCAAGGTCGCAAAAGTATTGCATGCAATCTATTTCTTTGGTATAACCTTCACGCTCCAAGAGCCCTACCATGTATTCCTCGTTTGTAGGGGCGGCTATCACAGGCTCTATATCAAAGCCTTCGATCATCAAACCCTGCGGGTCTTTGTCGGAGAATCCATAAGGACCGATCATTCTGGTTATGCCCTTTTCCCGGGCCCAGTTTTCAATGAAAGATATGAGGGCATGCGAAATTTCGGGGTCATCCAGACTTTCCAGAAAGCAGAAACGTCCTTGTTTAATACCCTTCAAATCGTTGTATTTGTTGTTTATTATTCCCATGATCCGGCCAACAGGCTTTCCGTCGCGCCAGGCTAATAAAAGTTTGGTGTCGCTGTATGAGAAACACTTATTCTTTTTCGTATTGTAATAATCCCATTCGTCAATATAAACAGGTGGCAACCAATTTGAATGATTCTTATGTATTTTTTCCGGAAGGTAAATGTAAGTTCTCAGATCTTTTTTACTCAGAACTTCTCTGATTTCAATTCCCATGTTTTCAATTTTATTGGGTTATTCAATTTTTTGCATTGGTCAATTAACATGTACAACCATGAATAATCATCTTCTTATAAAAAACAAGCTATTTCAATTAATAGCCTTAACAATTCTGAAAACCTTTGTTTCTGATCCATGATCAATACGTATAAAATATACTCCCGGAACAAATGCTGAAAGATTAAATTCTGCTATATTATTTCCAGTAGTGTTGATCATTAACTCCCTGGTTAAGAGTATTTTGCCATGAATATCCTGCAGGGAGAGCAAAACTTTTCCCCGTTTAATTCCATCCAGTATGATCGTTGCCTTGTCTTTCACCGGATTGGGAAGAATCTGAACACTGAAATGGCTTGCCAGGTATTTTACAGATTCAGGAAACTGGGGGAAAATAATTACGGTATAGGTTGATATCAGGGAATCGTCTTTTACCTCAAAGGTGATTGTATCCGTTTTATGAAAAGCCTGACTTGTAATGTAGGTGATTTGAGCCGTGCCTGAATCAATCGAAGCAATTCCGTATAATGGTGTTCTGATGATATGAATTTCAACCGGATGTAAATATTTGCTGTATCCGCCGAAAATCGTAATGGTATCGGTATCATTACCCAGCTTTCGTTTTTGCCATGCATCCGAGTTCACCCATGCATGCGAAGAAAAGTCCTTTAAAGTTCCCGTTATATGATTAGCGGAAATATCAGCCAGTGTATCGCCCGAACGTTCATCAAAACGCCAGTAAGCCAGCAATCCTGAATCATTTCCGTTCAGTGGCAGGTAACGGTATGCATTTATTTGCTTAGAAGTTCTGGTGCAATTCCAAACTCTTACTTCATCAATCTGACCATTAAAAAACCATGTATCACCATTCATACAGCCAATGTAGAAGGTGCCTTTTCCCTGATAATTAGCGTTAGCCTTTCGTTTCCCGGCCCTGACACCATCCCTGTATATTAATTGCTGTTTAGTGGTTGTATCATAGGTTATGGCCCAGTGATGCCATTCGGGGTCGGTATAGGTGCCATTGGTATATACATCATCGCCCCAGAATCCGCACATCAGTTGGTTATTACGAAAGCCGATATGCAACCCTTCTTCAGAAGTATTCCATTTGCCATTGCCTATTACAAATTCATTGGATGTATTGGGATCCCTGCGACACCAGAATTCAATGGTAAAGTCGTGATTGGCAATATTAATACTGTCACCGCAGTTTACCTGGTCATCCACACCATCAAAACTGAGTGCATAACCTGAACCGGCTACCGGTAAATGTAAATTATTGCTTACTATAATGGTATTGGAGGGTCCCGATTCACCGCTTACATAGTCTGCTTTTACCTTAAATGTGGTGCCATTTGGCACAAAATTGTCGAGCAGAAATGAGTCCTTACAATATTTAAAGGACTTATTGTCTTTGAAAACCTCATACCTCACCAAGTCCTTTGTTATTGCCGGTTTGTTCCATGTCAGCAATACGCCATCCGGTCTTTGAGTGGCATTAAGATTTGTTGGTGGCAAGCCGGGATAGTCGATAACAATTGCCGAAGATGTGATACTGTCATTAACCATTGTAATTCCGGTATCAGTGCTCACATATTCTTTTATGCCATTACGGTAATCAATCAGGCTCCAGTTATGCAGGGTTCCATTGGCAGAGGTATCCTTGTCATCCTCTATGATCTGAATAAAAAATTTAACAGGCTCAAATTCTGATTGTGTTAATAATGGTGTGATGTCGAAACCAATTTCAATAGGATCGTTGTTGTTTCCCTGCATGGGATATGCACCGCCTGTTTTATTGAATGGTGCAAAATTCATAGTGTAATCGGGAGTTGTGGCATTTATATATTCAGCAATACCTGCCCTGATGCTTATTTTGTCTCGTTTTTCGTGCGAAAGCCTTATCTTTACAGTCATTTCCGGAGAATGTGTTTTTTCCGGCACAACTACATAAACCTGATGATCTGCAATTCCTCCTTCACTTATTTTGAGGGCAAGATTTCGGTAGGGAGTATAAATAAACCCGCTGTCAAACCATTTTGAGCCCCACGAATTGGCAATGATCATAGCACCCCTCTCCCAGTCGCGCATGTCCACAATGCCATCGCCTGTTATGTCGATATCATTGGTTATCTTACCGTCACCATTATAGTCATAGGCAACCGAATCGTCATATCCGACAAAAGTCATGGCATGATCGACCGGGTCGGACCACGACACGGCAATAAATTTGTGCGCTTCATAAAGATTGTAAGGATAAATCTTGTGGGTCTTTACGCTTTTTATACCGACTGAAAAACAGGCCAGGCCACCAACAGCCGATCCATTTCCATGGTCATACAGCCAATGCTTCAATACTTGTAAACCTTCAGGGGTCCCGACATCAATCTTGTAAAAATCAGAAACCCGGTTCGACATACCGCGGTAGTATTTATCATAACCGGTCATCCAGCCTTTATCGCCTAAATCGTACAATCCTCCATAATCAATGTAATTGGGGCATCCGTTTACTTTTAATAATTGCCAGCCATCAGTATAGTTCGAGCCATTGTCACCACTGCCACCATTCAGAAAATTATAGGTAAAATGTGATGGATACTGATTGGCGGTGTCTTTTGAGCTCAATCCCCTGAGAAGGTTTACTTCGTAGGTATATGCATAGGCAATTCCGCTTGTCTGGGCACAGCTTCCATCCTGTTGAAGTATAATACTTCGGAAAAACTTATTTTTTGAATTATTGACCTTATAAGGCAGGTTAACTGCCAGAGCTGTTTTTTGTACCGGAAGATTAGGAATTTTGTTTATTTCATCCGGGCTTAATGCCCTTAAACCTCCTACCAGCCATGGATCGCCATTCGGATCAGGATTGATATTCTGAATGTGCTGAGCTTGCAAAGTTGAAACACTTAAGATTGCCAGAAATATAAAAATGATTTTTCTCATAGGGATGTCATGCACAATTTGAAATACAAAAATATCAAAAAGCAGACGAACAAGGCTTAACTACAGAATTATTTAATTGTCAGAAAATAATCCCGTTTTAAAATAATATTAAGTTATCAAGATCCTCTGGTAATAAATAAGTAGGAGCTTATTGCAATTAAACCAAAGAAAATAAAATACATAATGTTAGTATAAATGGGTTGGTTACTTAGGGATGATTCCGAAATGATCCGGTAAATTGCATTTCCCCAATGGTTTACCATGGTAACTCCCGATGCTCTTCCAATAAAAGTCTGGGCATACAGTACTTTTTTAGTCGCAATGTCAAAATAAATAAACCAAACTTTTGCTTCTTCACGGTTTTTATCAAATGATTCGACGATAAAAACAAGCCCCTTTCCTTTTATTATTACCGGATCAAAACCATTAATAATTGTCTGAATTTTATCGACGGTTAAACTCATGGGCAGAATTGTAAAAAGATCATCTTCCTTAACCTGTTTATTTTTTTTGCTTACGATGGAAAAGTCAAACAAAAAAGAAGTGCTTTTATATAATTTTAACATGTCGGTGCTCACAATCATTGAATTCCATTCATCAAACATTGATTCCATGATTTTCTTATGCTCTGGGAAATCCCCAATGAATTTTGCATTCGAAAAATCAAGCCCGAACCAAACAATGCTATCGGTTTTCTCAATTTCTTTCAGGATCTTTTTCGGATCGTTCTGGGCATTCGAAAAAAAGATATTACTGCATAATATGAGGCCGATATAAAATAATTTCTTCATTGTAGTATTTTTAGACTAATTACAGCCTTTGCCTTACAAAAGGCTCACGAATTTTCAATTTTTCAGATTACGAATTCATATCTCAAAGATAATACTATTTTTTTTCAGAACTTGACACTGTTCATCTTAAAATGCATTAATTTTACAGTTACAGAAGTCGATCTTATAAATCACAAAAATTAACACTTATGAAGAAACTGTTACTTGTAGTCGTATCGATTGCCATTGGATTTATGTTATTTTCCTTTACGCAACGAACAAACGAAAAAAATCTCATCACTGTCAGGGTGTATGAATCCTGTAAGAGCTGTATGGCAGTGGCTAAAATTATTGTAAGCGGCGATGGTGCCGAAAAGGTAACGCAACTTGAGAGATGGGATGTCAAAACTCCCGAAAGCAATACAAACCTTGAAATGATAAGATACACCCTGCGAACCTATTTTAACGATGGTTACCGGATCGCTGCATCTACGGCAGTTACAAGTGCGGGACAGGAAATCACAACCTATGTATTAATTAAAGATTAACTTTTGTCTGTTTTTTTTATCAGGATATAAAAATGTCGTAATTTAGCTTATCATTAATCTGTAAGAATATATGGAATCACATCTGAAAGTTCTATGTGTTGATGCATCCAATGCATATTACAGAATCAATCGTTTCAACATAGGAGAGTCATTCGGGCCGGTTGATCTGGGTCATTATCTTAGTCATAAATATAACAGTTTAAACATCGGAACCGGTTTGCTTTGCGGATCAATCTTTCCGGGCTCAAACAGGATGATGTTTACCGGAATGTCGCCCTGTTGGGAAGGTTTTTATATTTCATCGATGGGAGGTGCCGGCCTGGTGTTCGACAATCTTGGTATCAACATGCTTTCGATCATGGGCAAGGCAAAATCACCTTCCATCCTTTACCTGAATCGTATACATGGCGAAGAAATTGAAGTGGAGATGGAACCGGTCGATCTTTACAATACCTGGCAGGAAGGAAGGGGAGGGATCTATAATATGATGGACTTTACCCTGGATCGCTATGGGGAGAATTACTTAACTGATCCAAGGATACTGGCTGTTGGTCCGGCTGCACTGAGTACCGATTTTGGCGCTATAGGTTCTGCACCGATAAAAAATGGTAAGAATAGTTTTGTCGATACATGGGCAGGCAGGGGCGGCTTTGGGTCAAAATTATTACAGGAGCATGGAATTGCAGCTATCATTTATGGAGGTACATTTATGGACGAGGATTTCGAGGACCGCAATTTCGCAAACCAATGGTTCGAAGAGAAATACAACAAAAAAATGGCTGCCAAGGATATCGAGGCAACAACAAAATATCGCTACGATCCTAATTTTAATACCGGGGGCACGTTTGGAGTAAACTATGCCACTCTCGGGGGCAGGATGATTACTTTCAACTACCGCTCCATATTCATGGATGAACAGCAAAGACTCGATATACATAAAAATTTTATTCTTGATCATTACCTAAAACAATTCAACGAGGAAACTATCATTCCTAAACAACAGTTCACTTGTGGCGAACCCTGTGCAGCAATTTGTAAAAAAATGCAGGGCGAATACAAGAAGGATTATGAGCCCTACCAAACCATGGGACCATTATGTGGCGTTTTCGACCAGAGAGGAGCCGAAAAGCTGAACCACAAAGCAGATATGTATGGGTTTGATGGCATATCGGTCGGGGGTGTTATGGCATGGTTGATGGAATGTATGGCCGATGGATTGATTCAACCCGACGAATTAGGTTGTAAAGACTATCCGTTATTTACGCCTGATGGATTTGATGTGGTGGCCGATTCAGAACATAATGCAGCTATCGGTTCTGACCTGCTTGATTCATTCATATTAAGAAGGGGAATGGCCGACCTGTCGCATGGTGCACGTAAATTAGCCCTGAACTTGTCAGCCTGCAAGAATAAAGACATCATCAATAAATTGGTTTTTGTTGCAAATGCCCGGAAAGGATGGATGATTCCCAATCAGTACTGGACCCCTGGGGCACTTTCGCCTATGGCAATCATGGGGAAATATTATATGCATTATGGAAATGATTTTGTTCCGCCAAGAAAGCTGGGACAAAAAAATGCCGATCGGTTCAGCAAGGAACTGATACTGGATAACCTTGGCATTTGCCGGTTTCACAGGGGATGGGCTGAAGAAATGATGCCTGATATCATTGAAAAGTTATACTTTAAAAAAGAACAGTTCCTACAGAATATCTATACTACAGCTTGCCGTATCAATAGCCATAATGATTCGGTGTTCTGGGAATCGGAACGGAATTTTGACTTTATACATACTTTTCTGAAAAGACAAAAAGAGGTTGAAAATAACAGCGATCCCGAGCTCAGTAAATGGATCGATTATTTCGAGAAGGACAAACGTGCCGCAGCTTTTGATTACTGGTATGATATTCATAAAGGGATTATGGAGTCGTTGAGGGAAATATAGGTGGGTATATTTCCCTTGATTTAAGAACAAAACCTGCCCAGATTTTTATCGAGGAAATGAGGATTTTTGATTTTGGATGAGAGATCACAGATATTTGCGTGGGTTTATCAAGTTAGGGCTATATAATATAATTGATGAGATGAAAAAAATTGGTATAATTTGTATCTTACTTAGTTCTCTTATTTTAACATCTTATTCCCAGAACGATAGTTTAAAAAAGGAGATTCTTAATTACCCCGATCCAAAATCGGAGATCATCGCAAAAGGCAGGCAAATGATACTTGATAAATTTTTGGAAAAAGACAAATCTAAAGTTAAAGAGGTTTTAAATTATCTGACAACAGAGGTTGAGGATATGGATTATTTTGCTTTGATTCCTGAAGAGAAAATATTATTATATTATTGGACTGAGCAATATGACAAAATATTTAATGAACAGACAAAAATTGATTCATTCTATTTAAACATTTATCAAATGATTATTCCAAAAAATGATTTATTATCTCTTAAACTCTGGGAACAGCTAAACCAGCAAAAAATTAATATTTACTATCAAATTCAACATTCCCCAAAATTAAATGATGAGGGCAAAAGTTTTCTGATACTAAATTTTGATAATTTAATAAGAGGGTCAAATTCTGAGAATAATATTCAAGAGATGGACACTCTTAATAAAAATGCTACAAATTTCTTGCAATCATATCCTCATTCAAAATATAACAAGTATGTAAGGAGGTTTGTCCGATCCGGTTATAAACCTTCAAATTGGGGACTGGTATGGGAATTTTTCTCCGGTTATGGAATTTTTTCGGGCAACTTAGAGGAAAAATTTACAAACAATGTTCCTATTGGAATTGATTTTGATATCTGTTATAAAAATATTGTTCTTTATTTAAGGGATTTTATTGGTTTTAATAATACCAAAGATTCAATACCTTTTAAATCAGCTACCTGGGAAAAAAATACCCAGGTTAGGGTATTTCTACCCGAAGCATCAATTGGTTATGTTAGTCTTAAAAATAAAAGGTTAATGCTGACACCATTCATTGGTATATCCTCAACCTCTCTAACGCCAACCGACTATGACAAGAAAAACACACCAGATTATAAAAATGTTGGTCTTGATTTTACAACGACCTATACATTTGGAATAAATTTGGATGTAAAGTTGGGTAAATTAAAAAACACAAAATTAACTTTCAGACAAGAAAAGCAATACTTGTTTATCAGGTTAAGGTATGCCTATAATATGCCACAATTTGATCATAAATATTCTGGATTTAATGGCAATATGCATTATATTACTATCGGAATTGGACAATTTGGAAGATCATTCAGGTAGTTTATTAGGTAGTGTTTTGCTTCAAGGTCTAATTTCATAACAGAAGTAGAAGGAATCTCAGATTATTTCCAAGTTGTCAATTCAGAAAAATATACTAATTTTGGACTGTATTTTTCAATTATGATTTATAAATAAAAAAGCCATGAAAAAAACGATCATTCTTTTGATGACAATTTTTGCAGTCATTTTAACATATGCTCAACTGCAAGCTCCTGCTCTGAAGTGGGACGAAAATTATATTTTCGACAAATGCAATACCTTTCAAATGGAATTTTATGCCAAAAACAACGAATTGATGATAACTAAACAAATAAAAACCTACTACCAATCGAATGGCGGGAACTTTGATGTTAAATTTATTACCGATAGAAAAGGCATGGGTATGGAAACCGTGTTAGACAAAAAAAATGAATTGGCCATTCAGATTTTTGGATCTGGAGGAGGAGCCACCCCTACATACAATGCCGGAGGTTATAAATATCCGGACGAAAAGGACCTGAAAAAACTTGAATTAGTGCCAACAACGGAAACCAAACAAATTTTAGGGATTACCTGTAAAAAGTACACATATACCTTGAAAAAGATTTTTGGTGAAGTATGGCTAACCGACCAGATAAGCTTATCGAATGATCTGGGTGTTTTTCGGGCATGTAAAATGGCTGCATTGCACAATACCCTGTCGGTGCCGGGTTTTGTGATGGAAATGACCACTGAGGATGCCGGTGGAGGTAAAACTTTAATGAAAACTGTAGCACTTCAGATTGCTGAAAAATATACTATTGATTTGAAAGGTGTGCAAATGAATTCCGCTATTAATAAAGTGAATTATTATACATTTTAAGGGGAATAATAAATAAAATACCACTCTGTCTGTTTATTGTCAGGGAATTGGATCAAATGGACAACCAGCTTATTTGATTTCAGAAGTTAGAAATTTAAAAAAATCTTACCTTTCTGCTTCGATTCCGGCACTTTTATTCTGAGTTCGGCCCGAACCTATGGTATTGGCAAGAATTACTCCTGCTAAAACGATCAGACCGGCTATGATCGTATAAAAATTAGGAAGTTCACCAATCCAGATTACACCAATGATCATTGTTATTATTGGGGAAAAATATAAAAAAGTAGTGATATGTGCCGGTGATTTAAAATGATTGAGTGCATAATTCCACAAAACGTATGCAATGGCACCGGGAAAAATACCAAGGTAAACAATATCTAAGGTAGGGGAAAGACTTGCCTTTTGCATATCTTTTATCAGGTTCGGCAGAAAAATAAGCATAAAAAAAGTACCTGCCCAGATAGAATAGCACGTAACCTGAAATACATTGTATCTTTTAAGAAGTTTTTTCTGGAACATCACATATAAGCTACCACCAATAGCAGCCAGAAAAACCAGCAAAGTGCCCAGGTTCATTTTATCGAAATTGCTTTCAGAAAAAGAGATAAATGCGATACCCGAAAATCCGATGATTATCCCGATCCATCCCCATATATTCAGGAATTGACGGAAAAAGAATATCGAAAATATCGCTGTAAGGATCGGAACAGAACTGATAATAAAGCTGGCAGTTCCTGCTTTTACTGTTCTTTCGCCAAAATTAAGTGCAACATGATATACGGTAATGCCTACGAAACCGGTAAAAATAATAAACAGGAGATCTTCTTTCACTGGCAATCTCATTTTTGAAAAATATGCATAAATGGCAAGAGATGTTGAAGCAATCAGAAACCTTAATAATGCGAGAGAACCGGGTGAATAAAGTCCGTCCAGGGAACCTGCTGAATAACCTTTGCCTACAGCCGACCTGATCCCTACAAAAGCGGATGCCCATAAAAGTATGCAAATTCCAAGCGCAAAGAAGATTCTGAGTTTAGCTTTGTTGGAAATTAAATTGAACAACCGTCTATTTGTTTAAAATATGAAAATATTACTTCCAATCATGATACGGGTGTGTGGTAAGATAAGAATTATAGTATCTCTCATCACCCGTTACTTCCTCTCCAATCCATGCAGGAAGTTCGATTTTCTGACTTTCTGATTTTAGCTCGACTTCAGCAATCACAAGCCCGGAATTCTCGCGGTGAAATTCGTCAATTTCCCAGGTCAATCCCTTATAGTCAAGTATATAGCGAGTTTTGTCGATCAATGGCTTAAAACATAAATTATCAACAAGCTCCAATGCATCTATCACTGGTATGGCATATTCGAATTCAAGCCTTGTAGCACCTGTATTTTCGCCCTTGATAGTTATAAAGCTTTTATCATCAATAACCCTGACTCTGATTGTACATTCCTTGTTCCTTTGTAAATATCCCTGCATCACCCTGAAAGGTTTGCCTTTTTTTTTCCATTCGTCATTTGTTACCAGAAATTTCCTTTCTATTTCTATACCCATTATCTTAAATTTTCGTTTTTATACAGGTTTTTCAGTACTGCAATTTAAGCCATTTCAGGTTAAAAATTGTTTTAAAAAAATATTTCGAAATTGAGAATTAACCAATTTTATACTATAAAAGAAAATGTTAGAGAATGCGCTTAAAGTTGATAAATCAGAATTCAAATATAATTGATAATCAGTATTTTGTTAATAACAAACTAATTGTTTATGTTTGTTTTTGTGGATAAAATGGATATTAAAGGAATAATTATCAATAAATATATAGTTATCTTTGAATAGCGAAATTTTTAACAATCATAAGATGGATGCAAAATTTGAAATTGAAGGTGAACTCGAAGAAGAAATTGAAGAAGAGGATGAGGAGCAGGAAGAGGAAAGCCGGTCAGTATGGGTATATATCCTGTTAGCAGTTTTCATTCTTCTGTTCCTGGTTTCGGCCAGTTTACTGGTCTATTATCAATTCTATAAAGGACATGGGCAGTTCGAATGGTCGCTTCAGAAAAAAAATGCCAAAGTTGTGGATACATCAGTTAGCTATTTAAAAATGCAGCGCGATTCTTCACTTACCCAGTTGGACAGCCTGAAAAAAATAATAGCATCATCTCAATCGCTTTTTACGGTAAATACTGTTGGTGAAGTATATTATGTCCAGATAGGAGCTTTCAGAAATATCGATTTTACAAAATATAGTTCCAACATGGTAAACATGTTTGTTGAGGTAGCCGATGGTATGAATAAACTAATTATTGGTGGATTTACGAACTTCGATGATGCCTGCAGTTTCAGAAAAGACATTATTCGTATAGGTATTAAAGGTGCTTTTATTGTGAAGAAGGTAAATGGAATAAGGGTAAAGTTCAGCCAGTGGTGTAAATAATCAGCTTGTTTGCCTTTTAAAATTCTCAATAATCTTCATTTCTATAGCCGACGTGGAATAACCCGGCACAAAAGGCAGAATAATTACTTTACCGCCATTTTGTTTTACAATATCTGCACCCACAACATCATCAGCCTTATAATCGCCCCCTTTGACTAGAATATCGGGTTTAATTTCATTGATAAGATGATAGGGTGTTTCTTCATCAAATAACACAACCTTATCGACAAAAGTAAAAGAGGCAAGTTGGATCTTCCTGCTTATCTGATCCTGAACAGGCCTGCCTGAACCTTTTAATTTTTGTACAGATATGTCGGAATTCAGCCCGATAATCAGAATATCTCCCAAGTCAGCTGCATTAGACAAATAAACAATGTGTCCGAGATGTATCAGGTCAAAGCATCCGTTAGTAAAAACAATGGTCTTTTTTTCTTTCCTCAACTCATCGCAAACTATTTTCAACTCTGAAAGCGAGCATACTTTTTTTTTCAGTTTATCAAGATTTGTGACCATAAATATCAGGTTGCTGAAATATTTTTATCAATTTCCTCGTCCAGATCAGGTTTGAATAGCGAAACATCTTTATAATGATGCTTTCGTTGATTGATAACGAAAAACATATAGGCAATAGCTCCGGCTGCTATAAGGAAAAACATCTGGGATTCATGGTTGACTATGGCATACAGACCAGAAGTATTCTTCCAGTCAATTTCACTCACTCCGGCCGGTTTATAGAAGGAAAGGGCTAATATAGCTGCAAAATGGAACGATCCTATGCCTCCGGGCGAAGGGAATACAATACCCAGGCTACCGATAGCCAATACGGCAAGACCAGCCAAAGGACCCAGTCCGGAAGTCAGATCAAAAGAAAAGAATACGATATAGGTCATCATCCAGTAACCAGTCCAAATAAGAATTGAATAAAGAATGAATTCCCATTTGCGATCCATGGTTTTTATGGTTTTGATACCTGCATAAAATCCTGTTAGCAATGAATGTATTTTGCCCATAAACTTACTATTGGCTGATTTGTGCCTTATGAACCTGATAATAAGAATAGCAGCTATTATCATGGCAATAATAATCAAACCGATAATAATGATCAATTTGATATCGATTCCGGCAGAATGGGTAAGAAAAGGAGTATATATATAATTATAAATAAGGTCTTTTAATCGTTGGTACTCTGCAATAAATGTGATTATAATTATCAGCAGTAAGCAAATGGTATCGAAAATCCTTTCAATAAATACAGTTCCGATGAGTTTATTAAGTGGAATTTTTTCGGTACGGTTAAGAATGACACACCTGCTAACTTCTCCCATTCTTGGAATGGCAAAATTTACCATGTAACCAATCAATACAGCAATAAAGCTATTTCGTGCAGGAACTTTAAATCCCAAAGGTTTGATAAGCAGGTTCCATCTCAAAGCCCTGAGGAGATGGCTGATAAGGCCAACTGCAAGCGCTATAAAGATATAAATGTAATGGGCAGATTTAAATTGTTCAACCATTTTCGACAGGTTCAGGTTCCTGAAAGCAAGCCAAAAAAGTCCAACCCCTATACTTAAAAATAGGAGAAAGCGAAGAACCCCGGAGAATCTTTTCAAGGATGTAATCTGTTATTGGTTGGAAAAACGAGAACAGGTTGATGTTTTTTTGCTTTCTTTTGTGACATTGTGGCATATGAAATAACGATCAGCAGGTCACCAACCTTCCCCTTTAATGCAGCCGGACCGTTAAGCCCGATGGTACCGCTTCCCCTTTCTGCTTTAATAATATATGTTTCAAGTCGTTCGCCATTATTCAGGTTAAGTACCTGAACTTTTTCGTTAGCCAACATACCGGCGGCATCAAGTAAATCTTCATCAATGGCAATACTGCCCATATAATCAGGATCAGCCTGTGTTATAGCTACTCTGTGGATTTTCGATTTCAGAACTTCAATATACATCACTACTTCTTAACGAACATGTTATCAATCAACCGGATATTCCCGATTTTCATGGCTGTACAAATAATGATCCGGTTAGCTTCATTAAGTGAATTTATTGGCTTTAGTGAATCAGCATCAATAATTTCAAAGTATTCGAAATTAATCAATTTTTCAGTTGAAAATGTATTTGCTGCCCAATCTTTTACTTCGCTAATGCTTTTTTCCTTTAGCAATTTTTTTGCCATTGACATAGTTTCAAAAATAACAGGTGCCAGATTACGTTCATCCTGATTAAGCAACATGTTTCTTGAACTCATGGCCAAACCATCAGATTCCCTGACAGTTTCGCCTAAAACCAGTTTAATATCGTAATTAAAGTATTCAATCAGTTTTTTTATAACGTGGCATTGTTGATAATCTTTCTGACCAAAATAAACGGTTTGTGGCTGAACAAGATCAAATAATTTTTTAACGATGGTTACAACACCATCAAAGTGCCCTGGTCGTTGTTTAGCCTCCAATACACTACCTGAATAACCTAGATCAATAATAATTTTACTGTAATCTTTGCCGGGATAGATCGTTTCTTCATCTGGTGTAAAAACATAATCACAACCGGCACTTTCCAGTTTTTTTATATCTTCATCAACCTGTCTGGGATATAAATCGAAATCTTTTTTTTCATTAAATTGAGTTGGATTTATAAAAATACTGGATACGCAGATGTCATTTTCTTGTTTGCATTTTCGGACAAGAGAAAGATGTCCATCATGTAAAGCCCCCATAGTAGGGACAAAACCTGTTTTGAAACCCTTTTTTTTAATATCCCCGATAATTGCTAACAGTTCTGTTGCCGGAATAATCTGCTTTATCAAATTGGTATTGATTTTAAAATGGGGTTCAAAACTATTATGTTTTTTTTAATTTCATTGTTTTTTTGTAATTTTGTGTTTTAATTAAGGCTTTTAGAAAGCATAATTTTAGCGATTATGACATCAAACAGAATATTGCTTGTTAGCCCAGAAATGTTTCCATATACTGATTTTAGTGATCAATCCCACATTATCAGGCAATTAGCACTTAACTTACAAAGTAAAGGAGCTGAAGTACGGGTTTTTATGCCCAAATTTGGACCAATCAAAGAAAGGAAACACCGCTTGCATGAAGTAATAAGGCTTTCCGGTCTGAATATTTCAATTGGAAGGGACAATAATCCACTTATTATCAAGGTAGCTTCCCTCCAGACAGCAAAAATTCAGGTTTATTTTCTTGATAATGAAGAATTTTTCGATCGCAAATATTACTATTACGATGCACAGAATAAATTATACTCCGACAATGATCTGAGAATGATATTCTTCAACAAAGGAGTCATGGAACTGCTTATCAAACTTGGCTGGATTCCTGAAATTATTCATTGCCATGGTTGGATGAGTAGCCTTGTGCCTCTTTTTGCAAAAACAACTTACAGGAATGAACCTTCGGTCAAAAATGTAAAAGTATTGTATTCACTTTTTGAAGATGAGATCAAACAAGAGTTCGGTACTGATTTTGATAAGAAAGCTCATATCAATATTGGCGATGATCCTGAACTGAAATTTTTAAAAAAACCAAAGACTGAAGATCTTTTTAAAGTAGGTGTGAAATATGCTGACGGTTTAGTCGTTTGTACTGATAAGTCAAATAAGGAGATAGATACTTATATTAAAGGTCAAACAAAGCCTCATATCCACATCAATAAAAATGAAGATGAAGAAAATTATAAAAAATACTTTGATCTCATCAAGACCCTTTA
>Ga0182027_10006171_pt1 | contig 18034 bp, 10 predicted proteins | sample 712E1DmetaG_FD_121300 | JGI IMG/M metagenome (GOLD analysis project Ga0182027, IMG submission 121300) | Permafrost microbial communities from Stordalen Mire, Sweden - 712E1D metaG (Illumina Assembly) | ecosystem: Environmental > Terrestrial > Soil > Wetlands > Permafrost | place: Sweden... | reverse complement strand
TTAGCAGCCTGTTGAAAAACTCGCCCGGTGAGGGCACCGGGCCTACATGACGCGTGATTTACGAGGAAATAATGTAGGCCGCGTGCCCTCACGCGGCGCTCGGTGGGATATTTCAACAGGCTGTTAGGCCAATTTTTGTCTTCTCACGCGCGGATTGTTCTTGCCGGGAAGGGCGATGTAAGGAGAATTGTGAACGGTGAGTTTTGAATCGTGAACCATGAAACTATTATTGATCGGCGTCGGGCGCTGGGGCGCCAACCATTTGCGCGTGCTCCATTCGCTGCCGGTGGAACTGTTCGTCAGTGAGCTGGACGCCAAACGGCTGGAAAGCGCGCGGAAATTGGGGATCGCGGATTCGCATCTGACCGGCGATTACAAGCATTTCGCCGCGCAGGCCGATGCGGTCGTGGTCGTCACCCCGGCCCAGAGCCACTTCGCGCTGTGCCGCGAATTTCTCCTCGCGGGCAAGGACGTGTTTGTGGAGAAGCCGCTCACGCTGCTGCCGGAGGAATCCCGGCAACTGGCGGAGCTGGCGGATTCCACGGGGCGCATTCTCCAGGTGGGCCATATCTTCCGGTTCGATCCGGCGACGCGATGGCTGCGCGACGCGGTGCGGCAGGGGAAATTCGGCCGGGTCAACATCTTGCGCGGGCATTTCGGCGGGTTCAAACGGCCGCGCAACGACAGCGGGGTGATGTTCGCCGACGGGATACATTTTGTGGATTTGTTCAATTATATACTTGACTCGACGCCGCGCAGCGTGCTGGCCATTCACCACGATTTCCTGGGGCGCGGCATGGAGGATGTTTCGCTGGTGTCGCTGGAATACGAAACGCCGGCCGGCCGGACCTGGGCGACGGTGGAGAACGATTATTTCTATCCGGGCAAATTCCGGGAAGTGACCGTGGCGGGCGAAAAATGCAGCGCGGTTTGCGATTACAACGTGGCGCAATATAAAATCAAGCTGCATGAGAACCGGCATCTGCGCGAGGGCGGCGATTGGAAGGCGGTGGAAGGGGTGGTGACGCAGATCGAGTGTCCTCCTGAGGAGCCGTTGCTGGCGGAGTTGCGGGCGTTTGTCAAATCGGCGCAGACGCGCGAGAAGCCGCTGGCGGACGGTTGGGCCGGATACGAGGCGGTGCGGGTGCTGGACGCGGCCATGCAATCCGCGAAGAGCGGGCAGCGGATCGAATTGAAATGAAATTGAATCCGCGAATTGCGCGAATTTTCGAGAATTGCTGAAATTGAAAAAATAATTGGCGTTTATTGGCGTAATTCGCGGATAATGACTTTATGCAAAAAATACCACTGTCAAAATGTTTTGTGAACCCGGAAGTCGAGGAGGCGGCGCTGCGGGCGTTGCGCTCCGGCCAATATATCCTGGGCAAGGAATGTCAGTCGTTTGAAGCCGAATTGGCGGCGCACACCGGCACGCAACAATGCGTCCTCGGCTCCTCCTGGACGATGATCGTCTATATGATGCACCTGGCGCAGGGGCTGAAGGCCGGGGACGAGGTGATCGTCCCTTCGCACACGGCGATTCCGACGATGGAACCGCTCATCCATTGCGGGGCCAAGCCGGTGTTCGTGGATATTGACGACACGTTCTGCCTGGATGCCGGCGCGGTGGAGGCGGCGGTGACGCCGCGCACGGTCGGGATGATTCCCGTTCATATTTACGGGCATCCGGCGGATTTGGACCGCATATTTGACATCGCGGCGCGGCGCAAGCTCTGGGTGCTGGAAGATTGCGCGCAGGCGCACGGGGCGGCTTACAAGGGCAAACGGGTTGGCTCGATGGGGCTGGCCGGTGGTTTCTCGTTCTTTCCGTCCAAGAACCTGACCGTGCTCGGCGACGGCGGCTGCCTTTGCACCAACGACGCCGCGCTGGCCGATCGGGTGCGGATGTTGCGCAATCACGGACGCAAGGACAAGTACCTGCACGAAATCCCCGGCTTCAATGTGCGCTTCAATGAAATCCAGGCCGCGATTGGCCGCGTGATGCTCAAGCACCTGGACGGCTTCAACGAAAACCGCCGCCGCATCGCTGCGCGCTACACGGAGCGATTGCAGGGACTGGTGCGCACGCCGCCGGAACGGCCCTGGGCGAAGGCGGTCTATCACATGTATGTGGTGCGCGCGGAGCGGCGCGATGACTTGCAGAAATTCCTCAAGGAAAACGCCATCGAGACAGGCATCCACTATCCGGTGCCCAACCACCAGCAGCCGGCGGTCACCGGCCGATTCGGCGCCCAGCCGCCCCTGCCACGCACCGAGCAAGCGGTCAAGGAGATATTGTCCCTGCCGATTCACGGCGAAATGGGACTGGACGCCGCGGACCGGGTGTGCGAGGCCATCGCCGCGTTCTACGGCAGGAAATGACGCTGATGCCCATTCTCATTAACGAAGCGTAGCGGCGCTCGGCAGAGCGCCGCACTATTCGCGTTCCACTCGTCCTGCCCGGCACTGAAAGGGACAATGGCGGCTTTCTGCCGAAAGCCGCTACGAGGTTCCTTGCAAGCGCACCGGAGGCTTACGGCGCAGGCATCTCGAAGGCCACGCCGTAATTGGGCTGCGCCGTCTTGGTAACTGCGCCTGCGAACGGGTCGGAATCGCGCAACAGACCCCAGCGAAAGGTGCCCGCGAAAGGAGCCGTCATCCGGGCGCGTTCGCCGATCATGGCATACCCCACGCGGGCGTTGGCGCCGGGATCGGAGGCGCAGGTGATTATGACCGCGTCACCGGATATGGCGGCGGAAACGATCTCAACCCTGCTTCTGCCCGCTGTGGTCACCTCGAAGCCCTTGCCCTGTTTCCACTCGGTAATTGACTGGTGAGGGGCTTGATAGGAGCTATCCCAAACCAGGGGCGGCACCGGGACATGGTAGTGAATGGTGATGACCGCGCCTTTGCGCTCTATGTTTGTGGGCTGGAGCGGCTGCCAGTTGTTGCCCAGAACAACCCGCTGGTAATAGATTTGCCCGTATTTCTCGCCCAGTTGCTGGTATCCGTCCACGGTCAGGTGAATGCCTTCGCGGGACGGGTATTGATACTTGGGGCCGGAACATACCATATCCGCGGCATGGTCCACGCCGACCTTCCATTGCGCGAGCGTGGCGGCGGAGCGGTCGTTCACCGCGTTCTGCTGCGACACGATCATCAGGACGTTCTGCTTTTGTTCCGTGATGGCCGCGAGGTCCGTATTAAAGTCGGACCACAGCTTGAAGAGATCGCTCTCATAATTTGCATTGCCCGCGTCGCATTCGCCGTGGGTGACAATGATGGCGCCGATGCCATAGGTTTTGCCGGCGGCTTTTGCAAGGCGGGTAATGGCTTTGGTTTCGATCAGGGCGGCCTCGTAAGAGCGGCCGTTGACCCCCTTCTGAGTCGCGTTCTTTTTCAGGTAGGTCATGCACTGTCCGTTTTCACCGACTTCCCCATGAACGCCGATGAAGTCGCGGCCTGAAGCCGCCTTGACAAGGGCGCTGATTTGGTTGGCCATGGCCGCATGCGGGGTTTCTCCCGAAATGTTGTCCGGCCACGCGCTGGGGTAGCTTGAGGCCAGCCTTCCAACCGGTTCGACCAGCGGCGCCATGGACAGGCTGGCGTCGTTCGGATCAATGGGCCACGGCAGCTTGCCGGTGGAGAGTTTGAGATTGCCGTAAGGCTGGTTGGTTGACTTGAGCGGCCTGCCGCCGTCCCCGACGGCAAGGCTTTGCCCGGTGCCGATGACACCCGACCAATCCCAAGGGATCTTGACCGCCGTTCCCTGGCTTGGCGCGCCGCCCGGGGCGGCTTGCATGGAAAAGGCGCCAAGCACGGCGCAAAAAATGCCGGAACTCATAAAGCGGGCAAGATGCCATTGGGTTGGTCGCATATCCGGTGTCCTTTACTGTGTTTTGGCCTGGATGATTTTGAAGGCGAGGTCGGCTTGGGTTGTGGCCGGAACTTGCGACGTTACCGAGCCGTTAGCCGCGGTCACGGTGCTGGTCGCGACCGTGTTTCCCGTGGCGCAATCCCACCACTCCATGCGATACGCGCCATCGCGCAGACCTGAGACGGTTAGAGTCTTGCCGGAAATGGGCGTTGCGGGCGCCGCCGCTGGCGCCGGCGTCCCGCGCCGGCCACCCGAGGAGGCGGCCTCGCCGGTGATCCAGCCGAAGGTGATTTGGTCGCTCGTGATGCCCCAGGCGTTCACGCCCGGTATCGTCACTTTCGCCGGGGCGGGATTGACCAATCCGCCAAAGTTGATGTCCGCGATGAACTTGTTGAAGGCGGGATATTGCGCCGCGGCGCTGGCGTTCCATCCTTGATTGAATTGCCAGAGCAGGGGAGTCACGGCAATTCCGCCGACGAGGCTGCTCCAGAGCCTGTCGTGAGCCTGCGGGGCAGTCCGATCCAGGCTGCTTTCGCCAATGATGCACGGCTTTTCGTAGCCGTTCCAGAGCTTTCGAACCACATTGACTACAGTGGTCGGGTCGGAGCTTCCGTAGTGCTCGGTATTCGACAGGTCGTTGGCTTTGTCCCCCTCGTCCCAGAAAGCGCCGAAAGAAGCATTGGTGGGGTGTTTGAAAGGATCGTTTGTCTGGAAAAATTTGGCGATTTTCGCGGTCCAAAGGTTGCCTGCGGCTCTATTGTACTTATCACTGGTGGTGCCGTCAATTTCATCTATCGTCTGCCAGCCCTCCAGCCCCACGCTGTAGCCCCAGCGCGCAATGATATAACGGTACATTTTTGCCTGTAAGTCCCAGCATTTTGCGTCGGTGTAAAAGTTCGTGGAGGAGACGATCCTGTTGAAGGGATTCAGCGTCCACTTGGACGGCCAGGTGCCCATGTCGCCGTGGTTGTCGCACAGGTAATCATGCGGCCAGATGACCAGAATCATCCCAATTCCCCGCTCCGCCGACCAGTTGATGAGGTTGTCGAGTCGGCCGCATTTGCCCTGGTCGTACCTGTCAACTCCCGATGACATGGACGCGATCAGGTTGTCCCCGCCGGCGCTGTCGTAAGTGCCGTTCCAATAGACATACGTGTTGAATCCCAGCCCCTGCATCTGGGTGAGGGTGGTTTGGGAAACGCTCCAGGCATGGCACACGCCCACTCCGTAAAACGAAGTCCCGTCGTCGCAAGCCAGATACCTCTTGTTCGGGGCGACTCTGACCCACCCGTGCAATTTGGAGTCCGTGCAAGAGAATGTGCCCAGTGCCGGCTGGGCTGTCCTCGCCTCTCGGAGCATTTCCGCGTAACCAACGGCCCCTTCTCCACCCGGCGGCAGTACGCTGAAGTCTCTGACATGGACGACGTAGCTCCAGGTTCCCGTCTCATTGGCCGCGAAACGGATTTTCCACGCTGGATTGGTTAGCGCCACGCCTCCGCGCCCGCCTCTAGCCCCTGCGGGCGCGGCTGGAGTTGCCGCTTGCTCCGCGCCGTAGAATCCATTGATCTTCCAGACTTTGCCCGCGGGCGAAGTGAATTCCGCCGACAAGTCAATTTGATCGGGATCGTACGGGTTATCATAGGTTGCTGCCGTCATCGCCACGGTGAGTTCGAGCTTTTCATACTTGCCCACCGACTCCTGATTTTTGGTCACCGACTCGATGCTGGGGGCGGCTTGCAGCGAAAAGGCGGCAAGCGCGGCGCAAAAGACGCCGGGATTGATGAAGCGGGAAAAATGCCATGAGGTCTGTCGCATATTGGGTCTCCTTCTATTTTATTAAAGACCGGCGCGGGGCCGGATCTGGTTTGTTGTTATCACGGTGCTGAGATTGTGGCCGGATGCTGCCGGACGGCCGGCCAGATGTCAAGGGGCGTGAGAATCTTTGCAATTCACATGTCACTTTTATTGGTGGCGGTTTCCGGTTCGTAATCTGAATCCTAATGTTAATCTCCATCGTGAAGAGAAGAAGAGATTAAGATTAAGATTAAGATTAAGATTAGGAGAGGAAACCCCAAAAAGTGAATGCGGCTGCGTCAGTTGCCGGAGGAGAATTCGACCCGGGCCTGCCGCACGGGATTGGTTTCGGACTGGACTGGCGTTGACGGGTCCACGGACAACTGCACCGTAAAATGGCGGGTTGCCGGATCAAAGGTCACTTCGCCCGCCGTCCCGTTTTGAACGGCGATCGACGGTTTCGCGCCGGCATAACCGTGGAGCGCGACTGTTTTTTCGCCATTGGCAAAGAGAACCGCGGCGGTGAGTTTGCCGGGCTGGTCCTTGAGTTCGCTGATGCGCTGTTTGCCGGTGGAAACGAATTTCCCGCTGTCGCCGAAGAAGGCGATGCCGCCTGCGCCCACGGGCGCAACGATGTAAAAACGCGCGGCATTGGGCGGCAGCGAGACCGTGAACGGCGCGTCCGATGCCCATGGCGCGAGCGTTCCGGCGGCGCTGTCATACAGACAGACTTTGCCGGTGTTGCCAAGTTCGGCGGGGGTGAATTGCGCGCTTTTTGACTGGGTTCGATTACGGTTGAAGGCAAATACGTAGCTGGTGCGCAGGCCGCCGTGGCTGGTGCAGGTGGCGGCCAGCAGCGGTTCGCCGCGGTTGGCGGCGTCGGCGACATAGCATTGATCCAGCGGCACACAGGGGACATCGGGCTTGACGATCACGCCGTCGGCGCGAACGGATTTGAAGATGTTGGCCTTGTTTTCCTTCCCGATGGCGTCCCCGATGCCGACCGGGCCGGCGGAAAGAGTGGCCAGGAGCATATTGTCGCTGTCCGCGCTGTTGAAAACGTCAGCCCACGGCCAGATGCCCAGGGCGGACGCGAGGCGCGAGGTGTAGAGGAAATCATTCCACCGCGCCTGGCCAAAACCGTCGGTGCTGGTGCGGATGGTGGTCAGGTTTTCGTAACGGCTGCCTTCCATGAAGAAGCAGGGAAGGGGCATGCAGTATTGCATCGTGAGGCCGCGCTCGCGGCAGGCCCGGGCCATCTCGCGCAGGAAGGTCTCCCCGATGTCCGCCGTGGAGCTGAACTCCGGCGAGAATTTGTAGATGCGGTCCAGCCAGTCCTGTTCGTAGGTGACCACGCCGCAGGAGCTGATGTAACTGGCGATGTCGTCCCACCATTTGGGGTCCACGGCGGCCAGGCCGGAAATTTTGTATTTTTCATGGTAAGGGCTTGCGGGATCAACCCAGCGGTTGTGGGTCGCAAGCGGAAGGCCGATGGATTTCTGGAAATCGGCCAGGCCGTTTGGGAACAGAAACGGATGCGCCTTGTATTCGAGCAGGCCGCCGTAGCGATTCCATTCACCCGCCGGAAGTTTGGCCTGTTTGGTTCTCCCGACTCTCCCGTCGGGGTCGGTGAACGATTTGGAATACCACCAACTGTCCAGTTGCAGGCAGCGCAGGGGGATTTGTTCCTGGCGGTAATGCGCGACCAGCGATTGCAAGGTGCCGGCGTAACCTTTGTTGGTGTCGTAGTTGTAGTAATAAGTCGCGCCGTTGTCGGTCCAATAGGAAAAACAGTTCAGCAGAACGTCGGCGTCGTTGGCCGGGCGTTTGGCGCCGCGAAGCGCATTAAGCGATTGGCCCCACAAATCCCAGGCGCGGTTGATGCCCGTGCCGAAGGCCAGAAGCGTCTGCCGCGAGAAGCCAGCGGGAAGGTTGCGCAGATTGCTGTTGCAACCGCTGGCCACGCGGCTCTGTCCGTCGCCGAACAGGCTGGCCACCATGAAATGGGAGGCGGGCGAAATGACCAGCGCGCCGCCGGCGTCATTGAACAGCAGCCAGGGCGTGGAACCTTCGTTGGCCTTGAAGGAGCCTGGCGCAAACGTGTCCTGCCGGTAACTGAAGACGCGCAGGCGGGGCGGCAATTTGCTGAAATCCGGGAACGGGGCGGGCGCATTGGCGGTGGCCGCGCCGCAGGTGTCGGAGAACTGGACCAGCGGTTTGTCCTGATAGGCCCGGATGCTGCCGGTCATGGGCAAAGCGCCGTTGATCCAGGCGAAATTCACTTGACTATAAGCGCCGAGGGCGTCAGCGCCTTGCGTTATCGTGGCGGGGGCGGAGGGCGAAGGCAGTTTCCCGGCGAACGTCCAATCGGGGTCGCGGCAGACAAGCTGGTAATCGCCGGATTTTTCTTCCCAGGCAAGTTTCACCCAGCCGTTGGAAAGCGACAGTTCGCCCGCAAGAGCGGGGAGGCTCAGAGGGAGGGCCAGCAGGGTGGCGAGGGTATTCACGATCAACCGAGATGGCAGTAGGTTTCGCATAATCGTAGGGATGGGAATAATGGGAAGTATGGGATTTATGGGAGGGATGGGGATTCCATGGTGCAGACTATTCGAGGATGGGGCCGCGGACGGGCAGGTCTTCCTGCTTTTCAGGGACGGTGTTGGTTCGGGCGTCGGCGGGTGGTTTGTCCGGCGGGACGGGGGGCTTGCTTGGCGGAGCGGTTCCTCTGCACGAGGAGAGCAACCCCAGGACGCCGCCCAGGATCAGCGCAAAGACGAATTTCATTTTTCTCATATCAAACCTCTTTGGTGATATGCCAGAGATTGCGCAGCCAGTCAACCGCGGCCATTCGGTGGGGGAAGATTTCCGTTTGATGAAGAACCATGTACACGGTGCGGAAGATCGCCTTGAAAACGCGGTTCGGTCTCAGGCGGGTCAGCAATTTGACTACGGGCGTCAGCGACGGCAGGGCCACCGCCACCGCAAACAGTTTCTGGAGGTTCTCGATGCGGCGCTTTTCCGCCGCGCTCCGGAAACGCAGTGGGGAACGGTTGTAGTAGGTGAAGTCCAGGCTCTCCTTTTCCGGCTGATAGCAGCCGATGTCGGCGGCGTATTGGGCCAGCGCGGTGCCGGGATAAGGCTGCCAGAGCATCGCCAGGGCGTAGTCGGGCTTGCAGGACTGGTTGAGGCGCAAAGTTTCCAGGTCGTGGCCGAAGGTCGCGCCGGGCAGGCCGAGCATGTTGTTGGCGAGGATTCGGATGCCGTGCGCGCGCAGCAACGCGCAGGCGGCCAGGATCGTCTGGTTGCTCATGGAACGGCCCAGCAACCGCCGCCGAAGCTCGGCGTTTCCCGTCTCGATGCCGACGTTGACGCTGTGGCAACCCGCCCTGGCAAGAAGGGCGACGTTCTCCCCGTTGAGCAAATCCAGCCGCAGATGACAATAAAACGGAAGGCCGACGCGCGCCGGGTAGAGGGCGGCGAATTCGCGCAGCCAGTCGGAACGCAACGGAAAGATGCTTTCCCTGAAGGCGACAAAATCGGTTTCGTACGCGCCGGCGACGGCGGCGATTTCCTCCACGAGCTTGTCGGGCGCGCGCAGCCGGACCCGTTTCCAAGCCCCGTCGTAGAGGGTGTCCATCGCCTCGTTGAAGCAATACGAGCAGGAAAACGGGCAGCCCCGCGCCGCGAGGAAGGAACGGACGCGATGGTTGCGGATTTCGGGCGAGACGCCGTAATACAAATCCCGGTCCGGCCAGGGCATCGAGTCAAGACTTGAAACCAGGGGCCGGGGCGGAAGGGACTCGACGGCGCCTTTGCGCTTGACAGAGAAATTGGGGACCGGCTCGGGGTGTCCGGCTGCCGCCAGCCGGTCCAGGAATTCAGGGAAAGCCACATCGCCCTCGCCCCGGCAGACGGCATCCACTCCCGGCTCGCGGATCAGTTCCGGGAAGAAGGTCGGGTGAGGGCCGCCGAAGACGGAGACGAACCGTGTCTGTTCCTTGAGGCAGCGGTTCAACGACAGGTAATATCTCTCAGCCCCGGTGCAAACCGAGTAGCCGATCACATCCGGCTGGAAGTCGCGCACGGACTTGACCACGTCCGTTGACTCCGCCTCGAAAAGCGCGATGGTGTGTCCCTGCCGCTTCAGGTGCGGAGCCAGGGACATGATTCCAAACGGCTCAATCGTGTGCAGTTTGGCTACGAGGAAAAGGACCTTCACTCACGGCCTTTTATTCGGCGGCAAATACGCGGAAGGAATGGGCCGCAACCGGCACGTCAAAGGACGAACTGGCACCGCCGCCACGGCGCGCTCCTCCTCCTCCTCCTCCTCCTCCTCCTCCTCCTCCTCCTCCGCGTCCGCCGCGCGCGCCGCCGCCACGGCCAGCGCGGGCGGCGCCGCCTGAGGAGGCAAGGGTCTGGTTGCTGAGAAGATCGCGCAAGGCCGTCGCGCGCGCGGTGACGCGCGTGGTCACCGCCTGGGCCTTGAAGTTCTGGACGATGAACGTGCGGTTGTCATACACGAACAGGCTGACGTGATCCGGGGCGTCAATACTGGCGAACAGATCGCGGCCCAGAAGGGTGCGGATTTGGGTCAGCATGCTTTGCGGGAGGCGATAGATGTCCGCAAAATCATCCGGCAGCGCCAGGGCATAGAAGTTTCCCCTGCCGTAGGCGGCGTGGACAAGCATAGGATAGCCGGAATCGGCGGTGCTGAATTCCATGCTGGTCGAGGTGTCGTTTTCAAAATGCCGCATTTGCGGAAGCAGCATGCCGGCGCTGGCCGGCGCAGCCGCCCCGGCCGCGCCTGCTCCTCCGCGGCGGCCGCCGCCTCCAAAACCGCCGCGCCCGCCGCCAAAGCCCGTGGCGAGCACGCGGTGGCCGGTGACTTCAATCTCGGCGATGCCCTGAAATCCTTTGTCGCCGAGGGCCTCGATCAAACCGGTCGTGGCGATGGCGGTGCCGCCCTTCTGCACAAAATTTTTCGTCTTGGCAACCAGATCGGGGTCGCATTTGGACGCGGCGGTGAGCAGGATTGTTGCGGCATTGGTTGGAAAGTCGGGAACCAAATCAATTGGGACGCCGACCATGCCGAGGTAAGTGGGCAGATACATCTCGCCGACGGAGTTGCGGGGCTTGTAGGTGGCAACTCCGACGGGCTTGCCGAGCTTGCCCATGAAGCGGTCCAGAAGTTCCGCCGAATAACCCGCCGTGCGCGCCACCATGTCCGGAGTGTATGAAGTGCCGTCCGGTTGGGGAATGGGCGCGCGAATGTTGGCCAGAACGGAATTGGTGTCCTCGTTTCCAACGTCGCCGCCGCGCTGTCCCCACCTTTCCATGATCTGGCGCGAGTCGAACAGAAGAAGTTCCGGCACCTTGGCAAAAAGAGTGTCCCAGAACTGCTCGGCGTAGCGGGCGTCGCCGCCGCCGTCAATCCAGCCGCCCTGATTGCCGCCGGGCTTGATGTGGTTGAGATAATCGGTTTCCAGGTAGCTTTGATAGGACTGCAATCGCTGGCCGGTTTCGCCGTTGCGCGTCTCGGTGCCGGTGTAAATGGCGTCAAAAATTTTCGGCTGGACCTCCAGATCGTAACCGAGGCCCTGGAAGCTCTCGTACCAGTTGGGGTACTTGATGATGATGTGGACTTTAGGATTGACAGCCTTGGCGGGGCCGATGATGATATTTTTGGAAACCTCGTCCAGCAACTCCATGCGGAACTGCGTCCAACTCTTGGACCCCTTGGCGGCGATGGCATCGTCGCCCCTGTCGTTTGTGAAATAAACGTCGTCAAGAATAATCTCGTCGAAGTGCCGCGCCGTGAACTCGGCCCACGACTTGACCTTGTCGCGGTCGGCCTGCGAACTGTAGTCGTAGGTTTGATAGTTGTTGCGCTCATTGGCGGTCAGGCCCATGGCGGCGGAGGTCTTGATGCCGCGGTCGGTGAAGAACTTCTTCATCGTTTCCATTTCGGCGGCTTCGGCGGCTTGCGAGTCGCGGGTGGTTTCCAGATAGACCTTGTCCACCTTCAACTGTTTTTCGACATTGGCCCATTGATTGGAGAACTGGGCCATGTTGGTGACATGTCCCTTGATCTCCCGCATCAGGAAATAGACCGTGACACTGAAGTTGGTGTAGCTGCCCTGCGCGCGCGCCGGGGCAGGGGAAGCCAGCGCGGCCAGCAGGGCGGCGCAGGCGGCCCATTTCGCCAGACTGCCGGCGCGGAGCAGGCCGGTTTGCGACGCGGGGGAACAACGATTGGATCGGCGGGAGTTACACATTATTTGACAATGGATTTTCGGGTTCGTCTCAGGTCATCAGGGGGATACCTTCAGAATATAGAAGAGATGCGAGTTGGTGGCGTTGGTGTCCTGAAGGACCGCACTGCCGCCCGAGAGGTTGGTGGTCAAGAGGACAACCCAGTTGGACATGGGCGCGGTTGGATTCGTAGTGGCATAAAGAGTGTAGTTCTGTCCGGCAACGCCGTTGAGTTGCAGTTGAGACGTGCCTGTGGAATGCGCCAATGGCGCGCCGAAACTCGGTGTGGAATTAAGGAGGGAAATCCAGTAGTTGCCGGTATCTCCATAATCGGAGCTATGCGCCAGAATCGTATAGATGCCGTTGGTCGGCAGCAGGAAACTGCCGCAGGTCCCATAGGCCCCCACGCCTTTCCAGTTGCCCGCAATCAAGCTGCCCGAGGGTTGGTAGAGATCAGCTTTGGCATCCAGAATCCCCGAGCAACCCATGGCGCTGATGACCACCGGCTCGCCCGCCGCGGCGCTGAAAGTATAAGCCGCGGTTTGCGCCGCCGAGCTGAACGTGTTGGTAATCGTCTGGCCGCAGATGATCGGTGTCCCGCAACCATCCTTGCCGCCCGTGACAAAGTTTAAACAAACCGCATAAGTGCCGATGCCGGAGTCAACGAGATCATGCACCAGAATCGTATAGAGGCCGTTCGACGGCAGGGGGAAACTCTTGTTTCCAGAAAGGCACTGATAATCATTGGTAATCAAACTGCCCGATGGACCGAAAAGATCCGCGTAGGCAGCCATGTTCCCCGATGAAGTCATAACCGTGAGCACCACCGCGTCATTTGTCGTGGCGGTGAAGGTATAGGCGTCGTTTTGGGCCACTGTGCTGATCGTGCCGGTGAGCGGCTGGCCGCATTCAATCGGCGTGCCGCAACGGCCTGTGGAAAAGCGCAAATTAAGCTCATAGCTGCCGGTGCTTTCATACATCATGTCATGCGCCAGAATCGTATAAAGCCCGGTGGCCGAGAGCGGGTAACTTTTGTTGCCCGCCACCCAGGAAGTGCCAACATAGTTGCCGGCAGGATCGTACAGGAAGGCGTCGGCAGCCAGGTTCCCGGATGAAGTGATCGCGGTGAGAACCACCGCCTCGCCGTTGGTGGCTTCAAAAGTATAGGCCTGGAACTCGGCGGCGGAGCTGATCGCGTTGGAAATCGTCTGGCCGCAGGCAATGGGCGTCCCGCAACGGCCCGTGGCAAAGCCCAAACCGACCGCATAGCTGCCCATGTTGGTTCCATCGGAGGCGCGGACCAGGATCGTATAGACGCCGTTGGTCGGCAGGCGGCCGCTGCCTATATTATTGCCGGAGGGATCGTAGAGATCAGTTTCAAGCTGGAGGGTTCCTGAGGTTCCCTTGCCGCTGAAGACCACCGCCTCATTGGACGAGGCGTTGAAAGTGTAGGCGTCAATTTGCGCAGCGGCGCTGATTTGGTTGGAAATCGTCTGGCCGCAGGAAATCGGTGGCCCACATTCACCTGTGGCAAAGCTGAAACCAACCGCGTAGCTCCCGGTGTTGGCGCAGGCGGAATCATGCACCAAAATCGTGTAAGTGCCGGTCGCAGGAAGCGGGAAAGTGTACCACATGATATCGTCAAAAGCGCGGCCAAGCCAGTTGCCCGAAGGATCGAAAAGCTCGGCGACGGCGGTCAGATTCCCCGATGTATGCACACCAGTCACGAGCACCGCCTCGCCTGCTGTGGCGCTGAAAGTGTAAGCGTCAATTTGCCCCGCCGCGCTGATTGCGTTGGAAATCGGCTGGCCGCAGGAGATGGTTGTCCCGCTGCCACCCGCAGTGAAGCCCAAACCGACGTCATAATTGCCGCTGTTGGTGCCATTGCGGTCATAGACCAAAATGGTGTAGGGGCCGGTAGCCGGCAACTGAATACTGCCGCTATCTCCCTGTTTGGCGCTGCCAAGCTGGCTGCCCGACGGACTGTAAAGATTGGCGACAGCGATGAGTTGCCCCGACGTGTTTGCAGCGGAGATCAGGACCGCGTTGCCGGCCGTGGCGTTGAAAGTGTAAGTGTCAATTTGCGCCGCCGCATTGATCGAACTGGATACCCTCCCGCCGCCTGCAATTGCCGTCCCGCTGCCGCCCGCGGCAAAGCTGAAACCAACCGCATAACTTCCAGTGTTGGTGCCATTGCTGTCATAGACCCGAATGGTATAAGTGCCGGCAGTCGCCAGCGGAAAACTGCCGCTGGTTCCGTGAAAATGAAAGCTGCCAACCTGGCTGCCAGCCGGACTGTAAAGATCGGCCCACGGAACAATCGTCCCTGATGTGCTTGTGTCGGAGATCACCACGGCCTCGCCCGCCGTGGCGCTGAACGAATAACTGTTCGTTTGGTGGGCCGCTGTGATCGAGCCGCTGATCAGCTGGCCGCTGCTAATTGTGGTGGCGTTGGCAGCGCCAAAGTTAACAGAGCTTGCCGCCATCAGCCAGAGCATTGCCGATAGCGCCAGAGATGGAAGGTGGTTTGCCGCATTTTTGGCCTTGATCATCCTTGCTGCTTTCGAAAAGTGCAGAGTCATAAGGCCGAGTACTTTTTCCTGCAACTTCTCTGTGTTCTGATTCATATTTTCCTCTTTCGATTCAGTCGCGTCCCATCGCAACCGCGAAGCAAAAGGGCGCGAACCTAACGCGCCCTGCAAGAGGCACCGCGAAGCGCCTTTCAAGAAAACGCGCCAAGCCGCGCCCGATGGGGCACGGCTTCGGTCGAGTTCTTGAGGGCCGGATGGAAAATTCGCGGTTTTCTTGCAGCCCGCAGCCGAAGCTACGCAAATATGTTTGTTCTTTTCAGTTTAATACATTGTTTTTCTTCCAGCACCACTGATTCAAGCCAAATCCACCGGTTTTGGCAAGCGATTTTTCTATTTGCCACCCTGCGACCTTGCCGCGAGGTGGCGGAAACATTATCAATAGGCGCCCGGAGTCACGAGGACATTCGAGCGGCAGTCATAGACCGCCGCTACATCAATACGTGCCCAGGGTCACGCGCACGGCTTCCGGCGCGGTGCTGAAGGGCAGGGCATGGTCGGTCTCGTCGCCGTTGAGAATGCGCATCACCTTGAAGGCGGAGGCGGGGGAGTAGGTCTTCGACGCGGATGCCTTGGTGTTGACTGTCCGCTCCAGTTGCTCGGCTTCCTCGACGCGGAGCCAGTCGCGCTGACCGCCGGAGGCGGCCTTGAACTCAATGGTGCAGGAACTGCCGGTGAGATAGAATTGATTCTTGCTGATTTGCGCGACGAGAGCGCGTCCCGTCGGCGCGGGGGCCGGGGCGGCTTCGCCCGCAGCCGGGGCCGCAGCCGCAGCCGCCGCCGGGGCCGCGCCGCGCGCGCCGCGCGCGCCCGCCGGGGCGGCTGCCGCCGGCGCTGCGCCGCGCCTGCCACCGCCACCGCCGCGACCGCCGCCTGCGCCTGTAAAGTTGATGATCGCGCTCCACTCGCCAAAATCGAGGGTTGCGCTGGTTTGGCCAACCTCCTCTTCAACGGCCTTGACTTTGCCCTCGAAGTTAAGCCGCGCCACTTCGCGCATGATCGGTTCCAGCATCTTGTAGTTCATCCCGACCGGCACGAGTTCAGCCGGCGTTGCACGGGTGTAGTCCAGGCCAAAGGGCGACCAGCCGACGGCTCCGCGCCCCAGGGCGGCGAAGCACATGCGGGAAGCGTTGCCGGTCCCGCCGGTCTCGGGCACAAACAGCGTGTTGTCGGGCCGGGAATAATGGTCCAGCACCGCGAGATATTTCGCGGTGTCGTTCTGGTAAATGTCTGGGCAGAGAATATCAATGGCGGGAGCTGCGGCCTTCCAGATGTCCAGCACATTGTCGGTCGCGCCGCCGCTTTCGTAACTGCCGGCGCGTGGATTGGTGAGGGGATCGCGCAACGCGGCATTGACGTACATGGGCAGGGGGTTGACGGCTTTGCCGGCGGCGGCAACCTGGCCGATGTAATGGGCCACACAATAGGCGTGGAAATACTCATCGGCGTTGTCGCCGAAAACTTCCTTCCAATTGCCGCTGGAGGCTTTGGCCCCGTTTCGGCCGGCCAGCGCCTTCAGGAACTCCGCCGGCACCGGCGCGGCAAAGACCTTTTCCGCCTCCGGCGAATAGTCGCGGATGCTGCCCCAGGCGCCCGGCTCATTTTCCACTTGGATCATGATGACGGTGTGGTTCGGGTCCGCGCTCTTGAGGTGGGCCATCAGGGCGCTGAACGCTTTCGCGTCCGCCTTCATGCACGCCTCAGCGAGGGGCGATGGGGAATCCACGGACCGCCCGCGGCTGCCCGTGATATGGGTGAACATATCCGGGTGGCTTTTGGCCCACATCGGGATGTAGTGGCCGCTGCCGTTCTTCCAGGTGCCGAACCAGAGGAAGATGAGGCGGACGTTGTGTTCGCGCGCCCCCTGGAGCATCAAGTCAACAATAGAGGTGTCGAACTTGCCCTGTTCCGGCTCGAACTGCTCCCAATAGACCGGGATTTCCAGGGTGTTGGCATGCATGTCATCCATCGCCGCCCAGACTTTGGGGAGCGTGCCGGGCCAGCCGCTCGAATTGTGGGCCTGCGCGCCGAGGATCAGGTAGGGCGCGCCATCCACAAAGAGCGCATGACGTCCGTTGGTGGTGACCACCTGCGGCATCGGAGCCGCCTGGGCCGGTGTTGGGACGCTGAGAAGGACCAGGCCAAGAGAGGCCAGGGCTGCGGCGCAAAGCCGGCCGCATGTTCTCTGGTTGATTTGAAGTTTCATATTTGCCTTTCCATTTATTATTTATTCGGCCGCGAAGACGCGGAATGAATGGGCCGGAATGGGCACCTCGAATGTAGTGCCGCCGCCGCCGCCGCCAAAACCGCCGCGACCACCGCCGCCGCCGCCACCACCACGCCCGGCGCGACCGCCGCCGGCAGGGGCGCCGCCGCCCGAGGAGGCAAGGGTCTTGTCGGTGAGGAGATCGCGCAAGGACGTGGCGCGGGCCGTGACGCGCGCCGTTACCGCGGCGTTCTGGAAGTTCTGAACAATGAACGTGCGGTTGTCATAAACAAACAGGCTGACATGATCCGGGGCGTCAATACTGACGAACAGATCGCGGCCCAGAAGGGTGCGGATCTGCGTCAGAAGGCTTTGCGGGAGGCGATAGATGTCCGCAAAGTCATCCGGGAGCGCCAGGGCGCAGAAGGTTCCCTTGCCGTAGGAGGCGCGAACGAGCATCGGATAGCCGGAAGAGGCGGTGCTGAATTCCATGCCGGTGCTGGTGTCGTTTTCAAAATGCCGCATTTGGGGCATGAGCATGGTCATGCTGGCTGGCGCCGCCGCCGCGCCGGCTGCGGCGCCTGCGCCACCGCGGCCTCCGCCAAAACCGCCGCGACCGCCGCCGCCGAAGCCCGTGGCGAGCACGCGGTGGCCGGTGACTTCAATCTCGGCGATGTCTTGAAAACCCTTGTCGCCGAGGGCCTCCATCAAGCCGGTCGTGGCGATGGCCGTGCCGCCTTTCTGCACAAATTCCTTGGTCTTGGCAACCAGGTTGGGGTCGAATTTGGAAGCGAGGGTGAGGAATACAGTGGAGGCTGTGGTTGGGAAGCTGGGAACCAGGTCAATGGGGACGCCGACCATGCCGAGGTAATCGGGCAGGTACATCTCGCCGGTGGAGTTGCAGGGTTTGTAGGTGGGAACGCCGACGGGCTTGCCGAGCTTGCCCATGAAGCGATCCAGGATTTCCGCCGAATAACCCCCGGTGCGGGCCACCATGTTGGGAGTGAACGAAGAGCCGTCCGGCTGGGGAATGGGCGCCATGAGATTGGCCAGGATGCCCGTGGTGTCCGACCCGACCGCCCCGGCCGCGCCGCCGCGAGCGCCGCCGCCGCCGCCGCCGCCGCGCATGCCGCCCATGATTTGCTGCGAGTTGAAGAGCATGATCTCCGGCACCTTGGCAAAAAGGGTATCCCAGAACTGCTCGGCGTAGCGGGCGTCGCCGCCGCCGTCAATCCAGCCGCCCTGGTTGCCGCCGGGCTTGATGCGGCAGAAGTATTCGGTTTGGACGTAGCTCTGGTAGGATTGCAGGCGCTGGCC
>Ga0182027_10006170_pt1 | contig 18036 bp, 13 predicted proteins | sample 712E1DmetaG_FD_121300 | JGI IMG/M metagenome (GOLD analysis project Ga0182027, IMG submission 121300) | Permafrost microbial communities from Stordalen Mire, Sweden - 712E1D metaG (Illumina Assembly) | ecosystem: Environmental > Terrestrial > Soil > Wetlands > Permafrost | place: Sweden... | reverse complement strand
GATTTTAGGTGGAGCGGCTTGACCCCAAGACGCTCTCAGCGCGTTGGGGTCAACGCGCTCCACCAGCGGAGCCCAATTTTTCAAACCTCAGTGGATGCAGATTCGCGCTCCGAAGACGCCGGAAAGCGGATCGACCCCGAGCGCTTTCTGGCGGCGCGGGTCGAGGCCAAGGATACATTTCACTGCAAGGCCGCGGTGGGTTGCGGGGGGGCGGGCAACTGCTGCCGGATCGAGCGGCTGCGCACGGTCGTGGCCGGGCAGCGGCAGGCGTTCACCTGGGGCGGCGGCTGCGCCCTGCACGACAAGGGCACGCGGAAAAAGAAACTGCCCGACCTCGCGCCAGACCCATTCCGCGAACGCGAGGAGCTGGTGCGAGAAATTGTGGCGAAGCTGTCGGCGGGTGGGGCCGGCGCTTGTCCATTCGACAAGCCATTTCGACAAGCTCAAGGCCCCGAGCCTGCCGAGGGGCTCAGGGCCCCGAATTTGCCGAGGGGTCGTCGGGCCGCTTCGTTCGATGCCGGCCTGCCGGCGAGCGGCAGCCCGACAGTTCGTCGCGTGGCGTTGACCGACGAATTTGCACTCAAGGGGTTGTTCCCGTTTTTCGCGGCGTTCCTGCATGAACTCGGTTTCGATCTCACGCTCGTGGGCGGCGGCGATCAGGCGGACCTGAAGCGCGGCATCCAGGGCGCCAGCGTGCCGTATTGCGCGCCGATGCAGCTTTACCACGGAGTGGCGGCGCGACTCGCCGACGCCGGCGCGGACTTCGTGTTCCTGCCCATGCTGCGCGGCGGTCCGGCCGTCGCGGACGAAACTCATGCCGTGACGTGCCCCATCGTGCAGGCCAGCGCGGACGTGGTGCGCTGGGATCTCGCCGCCAAGCATCGGATGACGGTGGTGTCGCCGGTGATCGACCTGGGCCGCGGCGGCTGCGATTCCGCCGAGTTTATGTCCAGTTGTCAGCGGCTGGCGGCCGGGCTCGGCGTGACCGGCGATGGCTGGCGGCGCGCGCAGGACGTGGCGCGGACGGTGCAGGCGGAGTTCGAGCGACGTTGCGGCGAACTCGGCGCCCGGGCGATCGAGTTTTGCGCGCAACACGGCATTGTGCCGGTGGTGGTGCTGGGCCGGCCTTACACGATCTACAACCCGGTCCTCAATTCCAATGTGCCGGTGATCCTGCGCGAGCAGGGCGCCATCGGCATCCCGCTCGATTGTTACCCGGTGGCGCCCGACGTGCCGGTGTTCGGCGACATGTACTGGAGCCATGGCCAGCGCATTTTGCGCGCCGCCCACCAAATCCGCCGCACGCCGGGGCAGTACGCGGTGTATTGCAGCAACTACGCCTGCGGGCCGGACAGCTTCAACCTGCACTTCTTCGCCCACATCATGGCCGGCCGGCCGTTCGCCATCGTGGAGACCGACGGTCATTCCGGCGACGCCGGCACCAAGACACGCCTCGAGGCGTTTCTCCACTGCGTGGTGCAGGACCGGCAGGCGTCCGGCGGATTGAGTAGCAGCGTCGGTGACGACGCTGGATACGGCCATTGTAGGTCGGGCTTTACGCCCGACACGCAGGGGAAACCCGTCGGGGATAAACCCCGACCTACCGTCAAATCGCCTGATCCTTATGCAATCATCCGCGCCGTAAGCGACGCGGCTACAGGGAAGGCTACGGGAGGAACCACCGTCGCGGCGGACGTGCCGCACGATTTCAGTCGGCTGCAAACCGAGACCGTGGCCCTGCGCGAAATCCTCAGCCGGGGCGAACGCCTGCTGATCCCCTGGATGGGCGATGCCTCCGACGTGCTGGCCGCCGGTTTTCGCGGGATGGGCATCCTGGCCGAAAGCCTGCCGCCGCCGGACCGCGATGCGCTCCGCCACGGTCGCCGCCACACCTCGGGCAAGGAGTGCCTGCCGATGGCGCTCACGCTGGGAGGACTTTTGCAGCGGCTCGAACGCGCGGAGCCCGGCGAGCGGTTCGCCTACCTGATGACGAGCACACACGGGCCGTGCCGCTTCGGCGTGTACAATCTGCTCAATCAAGTCGTGCTCCAGCGGCTCGGCGGGCAGGATCGCATCCGCATCTGGTCGCCGCGCGACACGGGTTATTTTGCTGAATTTCCGCCCGGGTTCGCGATGTTGGTATTCGCGGGATTCATGGCGGCGGACCTGTTGCTGGAAGCGTGGCTCGACACACAACCGTCCGAAACCCGCCCCGGCGTGGCGGGCGAAATCCACCGGCGCGCGCGGGCTGGATTGCTGGCGTTGATGGAAGGCGCCGCGGCGAAGACGCGCTCCACGCCGGCCTCGCTCTGGCAGGCGGCCAGGGGGCGGCTGTTCGGTATCCGCGACCTGCTGACACGCGCGGCGGCGGAGTTTGCGGCGGTGCGTGGTCCGGCCGCGTTGCCCACCGTGCTGGTCGTCGGCGAGATTTACGTGCGCTGCGTGCCATTCGCGAACGGCTTCGCGGTGGAGGAACTTCAGCGGCGGGGCCTGCGGGTGCAGCTCGCGCCGGTGCACGAGTGGCTCGACTATTGCGATCACCAGCGGCGCCGGAGCGCGCCGGCCTGGCAGTTCGGTCCGTGGCTGGGCGATGCGATCCAGGGCCGCATCCAGCGCGCTGCGTACGCCGCCATGGACCGCGCCATGGGCTGGCCGGCGCGTCCGACCACCGGCGACCTGCTCGACGCGGCGCGGCCGTATCTGCGCGACGACCTCGAGGGCGAGGCGGTGCTGACGCTGGGCAATCCACTCGTGGCGTGGCGGCAGGGCCGCCTTGATGGCGTGCTCAGCGTGGGGCCGCACGAGTGCATGCCCAACAAGATCGCCGAGGCGCAATTCTCCCACATCGCCGAGCGCGAGGGGCTGCCATCGCTGACGCTGCCCGTGAACGGCGATCCGGTGAACCCGGAGGTGCTCGACAACTTCGCGTTCGAAATTCACGCGCGTTTCCGCCGGAAACACGCGGCCGCCGGGATCGGTGCCGGCGGATCACCCGTGGATGAGGGGTGGCGCGAAGATCCCGCCGGCGCGCCACAGCAGGGTTGGCAGTGCGCATCTCGGAGCATGGGCGGGACGCCCATGCCACGCTGGCCCGCCGTGGCGGGTGGCACGGGCGTCTCGCCCGTGGGATCGATTCAGTTAACGCAAAACGCAGGACCTGCCGCGCCGCCGCGGCCGGCCGTGAAGCAGGCTGGCAACCTTTGTCCCGCGTTGATTGAGTAAAGACGGGTTGCCCGGGAGGCCCGGTGCACCCACGTTATAAACTGCCGAAACGAAAGACGGTCTCCCTGCATGAAACCATACCGTAACTATTACCTCCTGCTGGCCGGTCAGTTTCTCGGCGCTTTCGGCGACAATTTTCTGCTCAAGGCGATTCTCGGCCCGCTGACGTATCAGCAGACCTCCGGGCAGGTCACCGAGCAGTACGTGAACAACCAGAATTCGCTCTTTAACCTGGCGTTTTTCGTGGCGGTCATCGCATTTGCGCCGACCGCTGGTTTTCTCAACGACCGCATGCCGAAAACTTCGTGGCTCTTTGGCGGCAATCTTCTGAAATTGCTCGGCACAGCGGTCGGCCTGTTCGGAGTTTGGCTGCACCACGGCGAGTTCGGGCCGAGCAGGATCTGGCAATTGATCGGCTATGGCATCGTGGGCATCGGCGCGTGCGTTTATTCGCCGGCGAAGTACGGCGTCCTGCCGGAAATCCTCCCGGGCGAGCGGCTGGTGAAAGCCAACGGCACGGTGGAGATGCTCACGCTCGTGGCGATCCTCGGCGGCATCGGGGGCGGCGCCGCACTCTACGATCACTTCCTCTCCGTGACGCCATGTTATCTGGCGTGCCTGGGCCTGTATGGCGCGGCGCTGGCGTTCAACGCGGCGATGACGCGCACGCCCTGCGATCCGACGACTTCGGCCCGCCGCAGTGTGAGCGAGTTTTTCGGGAGCCTGCGCCAGCTGGCTGGTCATCCGCGCCTCGGCCGCGTACTCCTCGGCTGCGGCCTGTTCTGGTTTGTCGGCGCGATGCTGCGCACCAACATCCAGGCGTGGGGGCTGGAGGTTTTCCATGAGGCGGGAATCGGCCACGTCACCAACCAAAAACTCGTGCTGCTGCTGATCGGCCTCGTGCTCGGCATTGTCGCGGGCAGCGTGCTTGCCGGCCAATTGCACAAGGTCGGCGACCTGAGCTGGACGCGGCGGTACGGGTTGTTCATGGCCGTCGGCATCCTGCTGCTCGGATTTCTCGGCGGACATTGGGGGCTCGCGGTCGTGGTCGCGGTCCTTGTTGTCACGGGCTTCTTCGCCGGATTGCTGATCGTGCCGCTCAACGCTGCGCTCCAGGCGGAAAGCGACCAGTCCAAACTCGGCAAAACGATTTCGATTCAAAACTTCATCGACTATTCCGGGATGGCGGCCGGCGCCGGTTTCCTCGGATTGCTGACGCATTTCAGTCTGTCGCCGGAGCAGGTGTTCGTCGTCCTGGCGGTCGTGATCGCCGCCATCGCCGTGGCGTTGGGCATGCAAAAGACCATCCGGGAGGCCGAGGCTGGCTCGCGGACGGGAGGAGACGGGTCGTGATGATACCGCGCGACGTTGCACCATACCATCTCATGGGCATTCACCGCATTTCTTTCACCCTCCGGTGTAGCCACGAGCGTGAGCGAGTGGAAGCGCTTCCACTCGCTCACGCTCGTGGCTACAGCTCGACTCCACCGAAGGCGACATCGGCCTATCAGACCCATCGCGGATGAAAACCATTCTCCGACTCCTGGTGAAGCTTTGGTTCCGGTTCCGGGCGTACAACGTCGAGGTGCTCGCGACGCCGGGTCCGGTGCTCCTGGTGCCCAATCACGTCTCGTGGATCGACTGGCTTTTCCTTGGGGCGGTGCTCGACAGCGATTGGAAATTCGTCACGTCCAGCACGAGCGCGGAGCTGAGCTGGCTGCACCGGAAAATCATGACGGGCCGCCGGACGTTTCCGGTGGACACGACGTCGCCCTATGCCGTGCGGGCGATGGCCGACCATCTCGCCGGCGGCGGCAAGCTCGTGCTCTTCGCCGAGGGACGCATTTCGATCACCGGCGCGCTGATGAAGGTGTACGACGGCACCGGGTTTCTGATCCACAAAACGGGCGCCAAGGTCATCACGTGCTACCTGCGCGGGGCGAGCCGGGTGCGTTGGGTGCGGCATCCTGGCTGGAAGGAATGGTGCCCGCGGGTGTCGGCGCATTTCAGCGAAGTGCTCACCGCGCCGTCGATGGAGGGCGTCTCTTACTCCCACGCCCGGCAGAAACTGGCGGCGTGGCTGCGCGACCGGATGGTGCAGCAGCAGTTCGAGGTCGAGATGGAGCATGGGCCCCGCAACGTGCTGGCCGCCATCGCGGAGACGGCGGGCCATATCCCGCGTCGCCCGGCGCTCGAGGACATCGCCTTCCAACCGCTCAGCTATCGCCGGCTGATGGTGGGCACCGACGTGCTGGCGGCGGAGTGGCGACGGCGGTTTGGCCCGCGGGCCGGCGAACGGATCGGCGTGATGCTGCCCAACGTCAACGGTCTGCCGGTCACGCTGCTGAGCCTGTGGGCCGCGGGCAAGGTACCGGCCATCCTGAACTTTTCGAGCGGCGTTCCAACCATGCTCAATTGCGTCCGGCTGGCCGGTTTGCAGCACGTCGTGACGTCGCGGCAGTTTTTGGAGAAAGCCCGGTTCAAGGCCGAGCCGTTCGTGGCGGCGGGCCTGAACCTGATCTACCTCGAAGACGTGCGTGCCGCGATCGGCGGCGGCGCCAGGCTGGCGGCGCTCGTCCGCCACACGTGGTCGCCCGGCGCCGGCCTGCGCGCCGCGCCGCTGCGGCCGGAAGACAGCGCGGTGGTCCTTTTTACCAGCGGCTCCGAAGGCGCGCCCAAGGGCGTCGAGCTCACCCAGCGCAACCTGCTCGCCAACATCCGGCAGGCGAACGCGGTGATGGACCTGACGGACGACGATCGTTTCTTCAACGCGCTGCCGATCTTTCACAGTTTCGGGCTGCTGGCGGGCACGCTCTTCCCGCTGGTGCGCGGCTGCTACACGTTTCTCTACCCGACACCGCTGCACTACCGCGTGGTGCCAACGCTCGTGTACGATCGCGCCTGCACGGTGTTTCTCGCCACGAACACGTTTCTCAACGGCTACGCGCGCAAGGCGCATCCCTACGATTTTTCCACGCTGCGCTATCTCCTGGCGGGCGCCGAAAAGGTGCAGACGGCGACGTTCGACACGTGGGCCCGCAAATTCGGCGTGCGGATTCTCGAAGGGTACGGCGCAACGGAGTGCAGCCCGGCCGTGAGCCTGAATACGCGGATGGAACCGTGCTTCGGCTCGGCGGGCCGGTTTCTGCCCGGCATCGATTACCGCATCGAGCCGGTCGAGGGCGTAAGCGAAGGCGGCCGGCTCCTGGTCCGCGGTCCCAACATCATGAAGGGCTACCTCAACCCGGAAGCCAACGCGGCGTTCCAGGCGCTCGGCGGCTGGTACGATACCGGCGATATCGCGAGCGTCGACGCCGACGGTTTTCTGCATCTGCTCGGCCGCTTGAAACGGTTTGCCAAAGTCAGCGGCGAGATGGTGAGCCTCACGGCGGTGGAGGACGCGCTGGCCGGCGCCTTCCCGCAGTTCGGGCTCCGCTGTCAGGTGGCGGTCGTCACCCGGCCCGACGTCGACAAGGGGGAAATCCTGATTGCGGTGACCAACGAGGCGAAGCTGACGCTCGTCGACATTCGCGGCGCCGTCCGCGCCGCGGGGCTGGCCAATCTTTGCGCGCCGCGCGAGCTCAAGGTGATCGCCAGGATTCCGAAGCTTGGCACCGGTAAGATCGACTACCGGGAACTGCAACGAGTGCTGGCGGAAGCCGCGGCGTAGCGGTGCGACGGCGGGCAGGCACTCTTGCCTGCCATGCGCTCGGAACAGCGGGCAGGAGTGCCTGCGCTCCGGCGGACTCCGGAATTGCGGAGGAGAGCAGGCACTCCCCACCGGTGCTTTGGTTGTGGGGGCGCATCCCGCTGAGCCGGGACCACTGGGTGGGCGGCGTGGCGTGTCATCTGGCGTTCAGTTTTGCGATCATGGCCGGCTATTACCTGGTGCGCATCCATCGCTCGACGATCGTCAATATCACGCTCCATCTTTCCCAGCGAATGCACGATTTCTGCGAGAAGAAGCAGCGGCGCGAGGACTCCAATATCGTGCGTTGGATGGTTGCCAAATTATTGCCGCCGGGCAGGTTGCTGGAAAACGTACAACGGGTTCTGAACCAGAACCGCAACATTCGCCAGCGAGAGTCGCACGCCGTTCTCTTCAGTGTCGCAAATGGTTGGAAGTAACCAGCCGGCACGCCGGAGCGTCCGATAGAAAGACATGCAAAATTGGATCTGCCGCTTCACCCTGCTGACTGTGCTCGCTTGTGGCCCGCTCGTGGCCCAAGAAGCCCGGGTGCGCGCCGTGGACGAAGTGGCGATGCCGACCTCCATCGACAGCAACAGCCCCGCGTTCTGGTTAAACGACCACCTGTTTTGGTTCGGGTCCTGCGGCCGGCCTGTACTGAGTGAAGCGGCCAACCAGTTCGGCCCTTGGGAAAGTAGCCTGTGCGAGATTTCAATGCTGAATGCGTGGCCTCTCTGGATGGAGTCAGTATGGTGCGATGAAGACGGCACACTTTGGGGCTGGTATCATTGCGAGCCTGTTGGCCTTTTCGAATCCTCCACCTTGTCGGCGCCCAAAATCGGCGCCATCATCTCCTTCGACGGTGGGCGGACGCTCTACGATCTCGGCATCGTGCTTGAATCGGGCGATCCGCTCGATGCCACGGCGCAAAACGGTTATTTTGCCGGAGGCCACGGCGATTTTTCGGTGATTCTGGATCGCGAACACAAGTTCTTCTATTTTTTCTTCGATAACTATGGCGGCCCGGCTGAGAATCAGGGCGTGGCCGTCGCGCGACTGGCGTTCGAAGATCGCTTCGATCCGGTGGGCAAAGTCCAAAAATATTACGCCGGTGAATGGAACGAACCCGGTCTGGGCGGTCGCGTCACGCCCATCTTCCCGGTGCAACGCGCGTGGCAATTCAGCGATCCGGACGCTTTTTGGGGACCGGCGATCCATTGGAACACGTACCTCAATTGCTTCGTCATGCTGCTCAATCATGCCTATGGCGAGCCCGGTTGGGCCCAGGAAGGAGTCTATATTTCGTTTGCTTCCGACTTAAGCCGTCCGGATACGTGGCAGGAGCCGAGCAAAATCCTGGACCAATCGGAATTCCCGGGCTGGTATTTTTTCTATCCGCAAGTGATGGGGCTGGAAGCCGGCGACACTGACACGATAGCGGGACAAACCGCCCGGCTTTACGTGGGCGGCATCTCCCGGTGGGAGATCGATTTCTCCGGCAAAGAATCGGGACCTGATTCCGGAGCGGCCCTCAAGACCGATCGTGGACCCCTTGCCTGGTGGTGAGGGCAGTCCCCGCAACGAGCCTCAACTGTAGACGCGTGATTGGGTATATGCCGGCGCTTGGCCCGGGCCGAGACTAGCGGAGGGCAGGCACTCTTGCCTGCCATGCATCGGGGACTGCGGGCAAGAGTGCCCGCGCTCCGTCGAGCCCGGAATCTCAAGAGGAGTGCCGCATAACATCGAGAGCGTGTGGTGCCAGGGAGGAGGGCAGGCACTCTTGTCTGCCATTCATCGGGGTCTGCGGGCAGGAGTGCCCGCGCTCCGGCCGAATCGGGAAAGGCGGATCGGAGGTGCCGTTCCCCTCATTATGCATGGAGCGTGGGCATGCAGACAAGGCTTACGCCTCCACCCACAACGTAAACTGATCGGGCGCGAGCTGGCTGCGGACGGGGTTTTCGGCAATGTAACGATGACAAGCTGCCAAGTGGTCGGGCGAGCGGATGAGGGTGTCCCACGATTCGGGCTGCCAAAGCCGTCCGCCACCTCCGCAGCGCAGATGGATGCGTCGGGCGGAAACTCCTTTCCAAGCGCCGATCGTTCGTTTGGGCGACTCGGTGCCAACGGACGAGAACAACACATGAACGTGGTTGGGCATCGCGACCCAGGCATGCATCCGGTAGCGCGTGCCCTCGAAAGCTTGGAGTACCTGCACCAATTCGGCGCGAGCTAACGGGTCGCGAAGCAGACACGAGCCGTGACCGGCATCGAGCCAGCGGTCGATCATCTGGCCGAATTTTTCTGCGTAACAACGACGCGTAGCGATATCCCATGGCTCAGGACGATGGGCCAACCAGAGCGCACGCTCAGCATTCCAGGCGGCAAGTTTTTCCTGAGGCAGCGCGTCCGCGAGACGCCAAGTCACGAAGACGGCCACCCGCCCCTGTTGCCAGTGAGGTAACCGGCGTTCCTGTTTGTCGATCTCGGCCCAAGGCACGAAATAGGCGATATCGTGTTCCGCCATGCACTGTACTGTGGTTGGGCTATGCGATGATGAAAAGGGCAATTCCGGAAGGCGGGCAAGAGTGCCCGCGCTCCGTCGGGCCCGGTAATGCGCGTGGGACAATCTGTGTCGCCATTGGGAGTGGGGTGCTGATGGAGGGCAGGCACTCTTGCCTGCCATGCATCGGGGACTGCGGGCAGGAGTGCCCGCGCTCCAAGGGATCCGAAAACTCGGACAAGCGGGCGGTCCTGCGGACCCGTCCGCGCTCCCATTTTCCGAGCCAGGAGCGCGGACGTATCGCCGCAGGCGATCGTCCGCTCACGGCCCGTTTATCCCCGGACGCCACCGTTTATCCAAAAAAGGTGTAACTTTGTGTGAGGAGCCCGTGTTGTCCCCACATGCATTTGTCTTTTGCCGCACCGTTTCGCGGTTGGGCCGCAAATCCGATACGCTTCATCGCAAAGAAATTCTCCTTTGATCCGGACCCTGCTTACTCCCGTTTTGTTCGTAGTTATCAGTTGTGTTGTGTGGAGGAGCCCGCCCTGCGCAGGCTCCTCCGTGTTTTTACCTCGGCTGCAACTTCGACGGGGGCGGAAAGTCAGACGGACGCACCCGAACAAATAGCTTCTTGGTTCGCTTGCATTGGGGCCGTAGGTTCTCAAATCTAACCCTTTCACTTAACAATCCGCACCATGTCCCAGCTCACCGCTCCATCGCCCGTGCCCCCATCAGCCGTGCCCGTCTCAGTCGCGCCCAAACGCAAGAGCAAGAAAACGTTCTGGCTCATTCTCTCCGGCATCGCCCTCCTCGTCGTCCTCGTCGTCGTGGCGATCGTGGCCAAGAGCCGCGGCGACAAGGCGGTGGTCATCACGACGGAGAAAGCCGTCGTCAAAACCATCACGCAAATCGTCTCAGCCACCGGCAAGGTCCAGCCCGAGGTCGAGGTGAAGATCCAGCCGGAAGTTACCGGCGAGATCATTGCATTGCCCTTACGCGAAGGAGCGCCGGTGAAGAAAGGCGACCTGATCGTGAGCATCAAGCCCGACCTCTACCGATTCAGCGTCGAGCAAGCGGAGGCGGGGCTGGTCCAGGCCAAGGCCTCGGCTGCCGATGCCAAGTCGCAGCTCGCCAAGGCGGAAGCGGACTTCAAACGCAACCAGGACCTCTACGCCAAGCACCTGATTTCCGATTCGGATTTCGTCACCGCCTCGACCGCCTATGGGAGCGCGCAGGCCAATGATCAAAACGCTGTCGCCAACATCAAACGCGCCGAGGGCATGCTGAGCCAGGCGCAGGATTCGCTGGCCAAAACCGTGATTTATTCACCCATCGACGGCACCGTCAGCTCCCTCAGCAACGAAGTCGGCGAACGAGTGGCTGGCACCGGTTCCTACGGTGGCGCCGAAGTGATGCGCGTCGCCGACCTCTCCAAAATGGAAGTCCGCGTGAACATCAACGAAAACGACATCGTCAACGTGAAGGTGAACGACAAGGCGAAGGTCACCATCGACGCATTCCCCAACCGGAAGTTCGATGCCACGGTCAAGGAGATCGGTTCTGCGGCCAAGGTCACTGGTCAGGGCACGCAGGACGAAGTCACCAACTTTCTGGTCAAGATCCGCATCCTCGACAAGAGCGTGCGCCTGCGCCCGGGCATGAGCGCCAATGCCGACGTCGAGACCAAGACGGCCGAAAACGTCGTTGCCGTCCCAATCCAGAGCGTGACGGTGCGCACGAAGGACAACGCGAAAACCATCGACCAGCTCGCCACCGACCGCGAGAAAAAGAGCACCGACATGAAGGGCGAGGGCGCGGCAACCGCCGTCAACGTGACGCAACAAAAGCAGGCCGACAAAGCCGACCGCGACAACCTGCAACGCGTGGTGTTTGTCCGCGACGGCGACGCCGTCAAGATGGTGAAGGTCGAGACCGGCATCCAGGACACCTCGGTTATCGAAATCAAATCCGGCCTGAAGGCGGGCGACGAGGTCGTCAGCGGCAGCTTCGGCGTCATCACCCGCACGCTCAAGGACGGCATGAAGGTGAAAGTCGAACCGCCGAAGAAGGAGGGGGAGAAAAAATAACCCCGCTGGCATGGCTGTGCTCGCACCGCGCTTTGGCCGGCGAGCCCGCCCGCCCTCCCATCAGATCAACATGACTTCCTCTGCCACCGCCTCCTCTCCGATCGCGCGCAACCGCCGACAGCCGGGCCCCCTCGTGATCGATATCGAGGGCGTCACCAAGCTCTACAAGATGGGCTCGGAGATCATCCACGCGCTGCGCGGGGTCGCCCTCAAGATTCATCGCAACGAGTATATCGCCATCATGGGCCCCTCCGGTTCCGGCAAGTCCACCCTGATGAACATGCTCGGCTGCCTCGATACGCCGACGGCCGGCCGCTACGAATTCAACGGCAAGAACGTCGCGCACATGGTCGACGATGAGCTCGCCGAGATCCGCAACCGCGAGATCGGTTTCGTTTTCCAGACCTTCAACCTGCTGCCGCGCTCCAACGCGCTGCACAACGTCGAACTCCCGCTCATCTACGCCGGCCTCAGCAAGACGGCCCGCCTCGAAAGTGCCCGCCACGCCCTCGAAAACGTCGGCCTCGGCGACCGCATGTTCCACAAGCCCAACGAACTCTCCGGCGGCCAGCGGCAACGCGTGGCGGTCGCCCGGGCGCTCGTCAACCACCCCTCCATCATCCTCGCCGACGAGCCGACCGGTAACCTCGACTCCAAGACCGGCGAGGAAATCATGCAGCTCTTCGAGCAGCTTTACGAGCAGGGCAACACGATCATCGTTGTCACCCACGAGGAGGATATCGCCCGCCACGCGCGCCGCATCGTCCGCCTGCACGACGGCCTGATCGCGAGCGACGCCGACGCGGTATGACCGGACAGCGGCCATGAAACGTCTCTATTACGAGCTGTCGGAATCGGTCCGCATCGCGTTCACGCAGATTTACGCGAACAAGATGCGCTCGATCCTCACGGCGCTCGGCGTGATCATCGGCATTGTCGCAGTCACGCTGATGGGCACGGCGATCCTCGGCATCGACGCCGGCGTCGAGCGCAGCCTCGCCGGTTTCGGCGACGATGTGCTTTACGTCACCAAATGGCCGTGGCGCGACATTTCGGACTGGTGGAATTACCGCAATCGCCGCGAAATCGATGTCAATTACGCGCAACCGGTGAACGATTGGATCGCGGAGCACCCCGATGGTCCGCTCAAGTTGGCCGTGCCGGGCGCCGACTGGGGCGCGACGATCATCCGCGGTGAATACCGCTTGGACGGCATCCGCGTTGTCGGCACGAACGCCGACCACGCCCGGGTTTTTAAGTCCGACATGAAGGACGGTCGCTTCTTCACCGACATCGAGTCGCACAGCGCTCGTAACGTCGCGGTGATCGGGTTCGACGTCGCCGACGCGCTCTTTCCGAACGAGTCGCCCATCGGCAAGATGATCCAGATCCGCAGCCAACGGTTCATGGTCGTGGGCGTGCCGGCGCGGCAGGGCAGTTTCCTCGGGTTGTTCAGCTGGGATTCGCAGGTGATTCTCCCGCTCGGTGCCTTTGGCCGCCTGTTCCCGATCCGGTGGGCCGACCCGGATATCGAGGTCCAGGTCGATCTCAAGCGCATGGACGAGGCGAAGGACGAACTCCGCGGCCTCATGCGTCGCGTCCGCGGGCTAAGTCCGGAGAAAAAGGACGACTTTGAAATCAACAGCCAGCAGATAATCCGCGAGCAAATCGATCCGATCAAAAAAGGCATCGCCTTGGCGGGGCTCTTTATCACCGGCCTGGCGCTCTTCGTCGGCGCCATCGGCATCATGAACATCACCTACGTGAGCGTGAAGGAGCGCACGAAGGAGATCGGCACGCGCAAGGCGCTCGGGGCCCGGCGGCGCACGATTCTCCTGCAATTTCTCATCGAGGCGGTGAGCATCTGCCTGATCGGCGGCGTCGGCGGGCTGGCGATGGCGTGGGGTATGTCGGCCATCGTCGGTGCGCTCTGGCCGTCCTTCCCGCTGGTGTTCTCGCTCGGCCTGGTACTCGTCGGGCTGATCATCTCCATGCTCACCGGCGTCTTCAGCGGCTTCGCCCCCGCCTGGCAGGCGAGCAAATTGGACCCCGTCGTCGCCCTGCGGTACGAATGAGGGAATTTTCGATTTTAGAATTTTGAGTTTTGATTTTTTACCATGACCGAAAACGAACTAAAGGCCCGTACGAAGGAGTTTGCCAAGAGGGTCCTGCGTTTAGTGGAGACCCTGCCCCATACTAGGACGGGTAATATCATCGCGAACCAACTTGGCCGTTCAGGGACCTCGGTGGGTGCCAATTATCGCGCGGCGTGTCGTGCCCGTTCACGGGCGGATTTTGTGTCCAAGCTTGGCGTGGTCGAAGAAGAGGCGGATGAAAGTGCCTTTTGGTTGGAACTGATCTCCGAGGAGGAAATTGTGTTGCCGCACAAGATGCAGGCGTTGCTCGGAGAAGCCAACGAACTCACGGCCATCATGGTGAGTTCTCGCAAGACCATTGGAACCGGTCGACCAAGATCAAAAATCGGAAATTAAAATTCAAAAATGCTATTGATAGAGATCTTCCGCCTCGCGTTCTCTTCGCTGATGTCGAACAAGCTGCGTTCGAGCCTGACGATCCTCGGCATCGCGGTCGGCGTGTTCTCGGTCATCGGCGTGATGACGCTGATCAACGGCATGCGCACCTCGATTGAGAACGGCCTGAACGTCCTCGGCGCAAATAGTTTTCAGATCAGCAAGTGGCCGGCGATCAGCTTCTCTTCCGCGGACTGGTCGCGCTACCGCAACCGCCGCGACATCACCTACACGATCGCGAGCCGCTTCAAGGAACAGATGGGCGACTCCGCCCGCGTCAATCTTCGCATCGGTCGCGGCGGACAGACCGTCATCAACCGCGACCGCCGCACCAATCCGAACGTTCAGCTTGCCGGCACCGACGAGAATTTCATCACTGCCTTCAACTACGATGTTGCCGTCGGCCGCAACCTGGGCCCGGACGACGTGGAATACGGCCGGCCCGTCTGCGTGCTGGGCGCCGATGTCGTCGGGATGCTTTTCGGCGCCGAGGAGGCGCTCGGCCGCCTCGTCCGGATCAACAGTCAGAATTACGCCGTTGTGGGCGTGCTGGCCTCGAAGGGTACGTCATTCGGCATGAGCCAGGATAATCTTGTTCTCACGCCCATTACCCGCTGGCTCGCGATCTACGGCCGCGCCATGCGCTCGGTCAGCATCAACGTGCAGGCGCCGACCCAGGCCGATATGGCGGCGACGCAGGAGAAGGCCACGGGCGTCATGCGGCTCGTCCGCGGTCTGCACCCGGAGGATCTCAACGATTTCGAAGTTTTCTCCAACGAGTCGCTCATCGAGGCGTTCAACAAGATCGCCGACATCGTGGCGATCGCTGCGCTCGTCATCAGCGGCATTGCGCTGCTCGCCTCCGGCGTCGGCGTGATGAACATCATGCTGGTGAGTGTGACCGAGCGGACGAAGGAAATCGGCGTGCGCAAGAGCATCGGGGCGAAGAAGAGCAACATCCTGTTGCAGTTCCTCGCCGAGGCGGTGGCGCTGTCGCTCATCGGCGGCGTGGCGGGCGTGGCGATTGGCGTGGGCGGCGGCAACGCCGTGGCGATGTTCATGCACACCGCCATCACGTTCCCTTGGATGTGGGCCGGCGTCGGCCTGCTCGTGTGCGGCGGCATCGGGATCATCTTCGGCCTCTATCCCGCATGGAAGGCCGCGCGGCTCGACCCGATCGAGGCGCTGCGCTACGAGTGACGGCTGGGACTCGGGCGGCCCGGATGGCTTTGGCAGGAGCATCGTTGGCCGGCACTTCGGTCGATCCGGTATTTCGTAGGCCAGCGAGCTTGCTCGCGCTCCGACACGCTGCGCGAGCAAGCTCGCTGACCTACAACAAACAAGATCAACCTTGTGGAAATCATCGGTTCCCGGCGTGATCAGGCGATCAGCAGAAGGGCGGCAAGGCGCGGGAGACATTAGCCCTTTGCTGCCTGGCATGGGACGGTCTGATTAATGTAACTACTTCACTTTTTGGCCTGTTTGGGGCGTGAAACCTGCTTCAAATTGCCCGTTCTCGTTCTGTAGTCTCAAAACCCAATCCCTTGTGTGCTATGAAACTCGGTGTTCTCACTGTTGTTGTATTGTTATGTCTTGCTGCTGCTTGGCCCGTATCGGCGGCCGAGCCTGCGCCCAAAACGCTGCCTCCGGCGTCCATCGAGCAGCGCTTGGCGGATGTCGAAGCCTATCTGAATAACGCGCCGCGGGCCACCGATGGCCACGCGCTTTCCAAAGTGCCGGGCCCCGGCCCTGGTCATAGCGCTTGGATGATGACCAGCGCTGCCCTCGTGCTGTTCATGACCCTGCCCGGTCTGGCGCTGTTTTACGGCGGCTTGGTCCGCCGGAAAAACGTGCTTTCCATCCTGGCCCAGTGCTTCGGCCTGGCCGGAGGAGTGACGATTCTTTGGTGGGCGTGCGGTTACAGCCTCACGTTCGCGCCCGGCAATGGCGTGATCGGCGACCTGCGTTACGCCTTCCTGCGCAACGTGGGTGTCGCACCCAACCCCGATTACGCGCAATGGGTGTCGCACAATCTTTTTGCCATCTACCAGCTCATGTTCGCCATCATCACGCCGGCCTTGATCATCGGGGCGATCGCCGAGCGCATGAAGTTCAAGGCGATCATGCTGTTTAGCGTAACATGGATGCTGGTCGTTTACTTTCCCGTGGCGCACATGCTGTGGGGTGTCGGTGGAATGATGAATGGCCTGTTCAACCCTGCGGCCTCGGTCCACGCCATCGATTTTGCCGGTGGCATCGTCGTGCACATGACCTCCGGTTGGAGCGCGCTGGCGCTGTGCATTGTGCTCGGCCGGCGGCTCGGCCACGGGCGCGAGCCCATGCCGCCGCACAGCATGGTGCTGTGCATGGTTGGCACCGGCATGTTGTGGGCGGGCTGGTACGGCTTCAACGCCGGCAGCGCCGTGGCGGCGGATGGCGTGGCGGTGAACGCATTCGTGGCCACCACACTCGCGGCGGCGGCCGGTTGCGTCACGTGGCCGGCGCTCGAATACCGCCTGCGCGGCAAACCCAGCGTGCTTGGTTTCTGTTCCGGGGCGGTGGCGGGCCTGGCGACGATCACGCCAGCCAGTGGCTTTGTCTCGGCGAGCAGCGCGGTCCTGATCGGCCTGCTGGCGGGCGGGGCGACTTTTTTTGCCTGCAACACGCTCAAGTCGAAGTTCGGCTACGACGACTCGCTCGACACGTTCGGCGTCCACGCCGTGGGCGGCACCCTGGGCACGATCCTGACCGGCGTATTTGCCTCCGTCGCCGTGAATCCCAATCTGGCCGCGCCGTATCTCGCCGGGCTGGTTGGTCGGACGCTCTGGCTGGAGCAGCTCAAGGCCGGTGCGATCGTGCTGGTCTGGTCGGTTTTGGGCACGATTGTCATCGCCAAAGCCGTGGGTTGGTTGACCAACGGATTGCGGGTGGACGAGGAAAGCGAGTCCACCGGCCTCGACGTCACCGAGCACGGCGAGGAAGGCTACACCTTCGAATAAACGTCCGTTCGGCCCCGTTGGCGCCCCTCCCGCGCTCTGGTCCAGACGGCACCCTCTCCATGCAGTTTGTGCAGTTTTGTGTAACAATTGTTACACAAAACTGCAAAGGTCGTCGGGAGTTTCACTCGAAACCTGGCGAACTGAAGCGTGTCGCCCTGTGCAAAAAAGTGTAACAATTGTTACAGAAAACTGTACGCCGGCGGGCCGGTGGCGGCACTACGGTTTCAGCGTTACCAACGTCGCGCCCCAACCGCCGGCATGCTCGTCGCCGAGGCGAAAGTCCGCCACCAGCGGCGAGCGGCGCAACAACGCATGCACGGTCTCGCGCAGCGTGCCGGTGCCCTTGCCGTGAACGATGCGCACAACGCCAATCCCCCGTTTGCGGCACTCCGCCAAATAGGCCGGCAGCAACTCGCCCAGATCGCGCGGCGCGAAGGTGTGCAGATCGAGTTCGCCCGTGATCGGCAGTGGCACGGGCGCCTCGTCGTGGGCCGGATCGGACGCGTTCATGGTTCCCGGTGAGCGAGCCCGCAGCCTACCCCTCAAATGTCGCTCAAGTGCTCGTAGGGCGACGGCGGCTCGGGCGGAGGCGGCGGCTGGTCCTCGGGCGGCTTCGGCGCCGGGGCCGACGGAGGCGGCGTGTCGGGAGCGGGTGGAGTCGTTATCGCGCTGGGTGACATCTCTTCGATCCCGTATGGGTAGGCTCCATCCGGGTCGGCGGCGGCGGCCACTGGCGCCAAAGCCGCGGACACAGCGGCGGGCGGGACGCTCGGCGGAAACGCAGTGGGCGGCTTGGGCTTGACCGGATCCGGCGCTTCCTCGATGGCGCGCTTGATCTCGTACTCCACTTCGCTGGCCGCCTTCTTGAATTCACGGATCGCTTTGCCCATTCCCTTGGCCAGTCCGGGCAGCTTGTCGCCGCCGAAGAGCAATAGCGCGATGAGCATGATCCACATCAACTCTCCACCACCGAAGCCATCCAGAAAAGCCAATGGGGGGATCATAACGT
>Ga0182027_10006169_pt1 | contig 18038 bp, 16 predicted proteins | sample 712E1DmetaG_FD_121300 | JGI IMG/M metagenome (GOLD analysis project Ga0182027, IMG submission 121300) | Permafrost microbial communities from Stordalen Mire, Sweden - 712E1D metaG (Illumina Assembly) | ecosystem: Environmental > Terrestrial > Soil > Wetlands > Permafrost | place: Sweden... | reverse complement strand
GCCGGAAATCGAAATTGGCATCCCGGCGATGGGGCAAAGCGAAGTGGACGACATCAACGCCGTTTGTGATCTCGATCTGCCTTTGCGCCTCACCACTTGGTGCCGGGCGAAACGCCAGGACCTTCTGGCTGCCGCCTGTTGCCGTGTCCAGGGAGCGCATTTTTCGCTGCCGGTGTCGCAACGGCATCTCCGCGCCTGGAAGAAGGACCGTGATTGGGTCTTCCGGACTCTGGCGGAACTGGCCGCTGAATTTCGTGGCGCGTTCCGTTTCCTTTCGGCCGGCGCCCAGGACGCCTCGCGCGCCGACCAGACATTCTTGATGGAATTTGCGCTCGCCGCGCGCGAGGCCGGGCTTGACCGTTTGCGCATCGCGGACACCGTCGGCATTTTGAATCCGCTGCAAACGTGCGATCTCATCGGCGCTTTGCGCGCAGCCGTGCCGGAAATCAGCCTGGAATTTCACGGGCACAACGACCTGGGCATGGCCACCGCCAACACCATTGCCGCCCTGGCTTCCGGCGCGGATTGCGCGAGCGTTACGGTCAACGGCTTGGGCGAACGCGCTGGCAACGCTCCGCTGGAAGAAGTGGTGATGGCGGCGCGACTGACGTTGAAGCGGGACTGCGGGGTGGACACACGCCATCTCGGCGGGTTGAGTGCATTGGTGGCGCGCGCCTCCGGCCGGCCGCTTAATCCGGACAAGCCGGTCGTGGGCGAAACGGTGTTCCGGCACGAAACCGGCATTCATTGCAGCGGCCTGCTGGCGGACCGCGAAACCTACGAACCGTTCGCCGCCGGCGAAGTCGGCCACACTCCCACTGCCATGGAACTCGGCCGCCACTCGGGGCGCGGTCTGCTCCGCCACAAGCTGCAAAAACTGAACCTGGCCCTCCCTGAGGAATTGCAGGCCGGGTTGCTGGAAGAAATACGGCGCACCGCCATTCGCCGCAAAGATCCCGTGACCGACGAGGAACTGAAATGTCTGGCGGCTGCGCTGAAGAATCACCATGGGCTTCCTTATCTATAAGAAAACAAATGCCGGGGCAAATATCCGTTACGAACGGATGAAACCGCTGAAGCTCGGCGGGCGCGACGGATTGATTGCCCGCCATGTGATAGCGATGCCACCCGGCCAAACGGAAAGCTGGAAACTGGACGCCGCCGGACTGCTCAAGCTTGCTGGCGCCGCCGGTGAAAATCTGGGCGTGCTGTTCGATGCAGCCGGCCCCGACGCAACAGCCATTTGTTTTTATGAACTGACGCGCCTCCACGGCAGTTGTCGCGACACCCGCACCAATCTGGCGCTGGATTTTAACGTCCTCCTCGACCGCAAACTGGAAAATTCAGAACCGGCCGCCGCACCGGCATTTGACGCCCCGGTGGCCGTGATGCCAAAAAAGCTCGGTGAAATGCTCTCCCTCACCGGCGGCCCGGGCGGCGGCGATTGGAAATGGGGCGAATCGGCTCTGCAAATCGGCGCGACGGTGGTGCACCGCCTTCTGCCGCGCGATCTCCTCCGCCAGCGCCTGCAAGTCCTGCCTTAGCCCGCATATTTCATATCCTTGGTGGAACATCACACACCCTGAATGGTAGGGCGGCGCTGCCGCGCCGCCCTGAATTAGGGCGAAGCAGCAGCTTCGCCCTACCAGACTATGAAATATCCGGGTTAGGTCCGCCGCATTGGCGAACACGTCCAGGTCCGTTATCTTGATTTCTTCGAGGTTAATGGGATTCATCGGCATGGCTGCTCTTCACAATGTAGCGGCGGTCTATGACCGCCGCAGGAATGCCGAGGAAGACCCCGGCTCAGAAGGAGCTTCCACCTCCCAGGAAATCAGCGGCGCTCATAGAGCGCCGCTACAGGGAGAGGCCCTCAGTCCACAAAGTCCACCCCCTTCCGCCCCGCCGCTTCCCGCCGGGCCGGACGACCTATTCAAACCTAATCGTGTTTTTTTTCCCCATGCCATTTCTTTGCGACGCGAGTTTCCGTCGGCGGGACGCCGACGGGGGCGGTCGAGACGACCGCGCTTCCAAGGAACCTCGTAGCGGCTTTCGGAAGAAAGCCGCCATTGTCGTTTTTGACGCTGGCATCCCGAGTGGAGCCCGAATAGTGCGGCGCTCTGCCGAGCGCCGCTACGCTTTCACCGCAGGCGTCCAGACAATCTCCAATATGTTGGTCGTTCCTTGGCACAATGAACCCCATCTTGTGGTCGGCGTCTCCTGAAGAAGCCGCTCATGATTGGGGACGCCCCACACAAACTGCAATCCTCCTGTTGAACGCTCTGGAATAGTCTGTTAGATTAAGCTATGCAAAAGAGGTTTCTTATCAGGCTGCGCAAGTTCCATCGCGCCCTTGCGGCCATTTCCCTGAACCTTGCCCGAAAGGCGCAGCCGTGCGCGTTTCCAGCCGGCCTCCGCGCCGCCTCGGCGCTGATAGCGGCGTGCTGGCTGGGCTTCTGGTTCCCGGCCCAGGCGGCGCCTCAGGTTCTCAAAGGCCATCTGCCCCCGGCCGCCAAACGCCTCGCGTCCATCGGCCGGCTTGACAGCGGCAAACGCCTGGACCTGGCCATCGGTTTGCCGCTGCGCAACGGCGATAAACTCACCAACCTCCTTCAGGAGCTTTATCAGCCGTCCAGTCCCAATTTCCGCCACTATTTGACTCCGGACCAGTTCGCCGCCTCCTTCGGCCCCAGCCAGGAGGATTACCAGGCGGTGGCTCAATTCGCCAAGGCCCACGGGCTGACTGTCAAAGGCACCCATCCCAACCGCACTTTGCTCGATGTCAGCGGAACGGTCGCCGATATCGAGAAGGCCTTTCACATCAAGATTCAAGTCTATCAACACCCGCTTGAGGCGCGCACTTTTTTCGCCCCGGATGTCGAACCGTCGCTCGACCTGCAGACCCCCGTGCTCGCGATCAGCGGCTTGGACAATTATGTGAGGCCGCTTCCGCAGATGCGCTTGTCGGGCGCGCCGCTCCTGCCGGAGGCCCGCCCGTTGCGGAGGCCCGGAAGCGGATCGGGCTTCAGCGGACCCTTTACGGGCAGTGACTTTTACGCAGCTTATGGCGCCGGCCTTGCGGAGGACGGCACCGGACAATCCGTGGGGCTATTTGAACTGTCAGGTTTCGATCCCGACGACATCGCCCAATACGAAAACGAGAACGTGTTGCCGGACGTGCCAGTGCAAGTCATTTTGATTGACGGTTTTGACGGCGATGACATGAACACGAATTTTGCCGGCGAGGTCACAGCGGATATCGAAATGGCGATTTCGATGGCCCCGGGGTTGAATAGCGTCCTGGTTTATGAAGGCTCGCCCACGGTGCCGGATGAGCAGGGGCCGGGAACCAACTATGTCCAGGGTCCCGCAATGACGGCCGAGATCAATGACGTGCTCAATCGCATGGCCACGGACAACCAGGCCAGCCAATTGAGCTGCTCCTACGGGATGGATATCAACACTTCAACCGTTCAAATTTTCCAGCAATTTGCCGCGCAGGGGCAAAGCTTTTTTCAAGCCGGCGGCGACTCCGGGGCTTATGCCGGGGCGATAGACGAACCGATGGACGACCCATATATTACAATAGTAGGCGGAACGACGCTGACGACTTCCAACTCGGCCGAGGGGGGACCCTGGAAGTCGGAAACCGTATGGCTTACGCCCGCGGGCTTCGATGTGTTCGGGGATCCCATTCCTTTTGAGGCGACCGGCGGCGGAGTGAGCCTTGCTTATGCCATTCCACCCTGGCAGCAGGGCATCAGCATGTCGGCCAATCAAGGCTCGACCACCAGGCGCAACCTGCCGGACGTCGCTCTGGTGGCTGACAATATTGATATCGTGATAGGCAACGATTGGTTCGGCGGCCTGTTAGGCAGCGGGTTTGACTTCCCGGTATCCGGCACCAGCCTGGCCGCCCCGCTCTGGGCTGGTTTTATGGCGATGGTCAACCAGGCCGCCGCCGAAATGGGCCGGCCCCCAATCGGCTTTGCCAATCCCGCTCTTTACGCCATTGGAAAAAGCGCCAACTACACCAACTGCTTTCACGACATCAAGACGGGTAACAACTTCAACCCCGCCACTCCCGGCAAATACTCCGCGACCGCCGGCTTTGACCTCTGCAGCGGTTGGGGTACTATCATCGGAAGCAATCTCCTCCCGGCGCTCCTGGCCCCGCCGGCTGAAAACCTGGGGATCACCCCGCCTTTGGGTTTTACCTCCAGCGGACCCGGCGGCGGCCCTTTTACTGTGGCTTCAGAGTCTTATGTGCTGACTAATATCGGCCCGACGCCGTTGCTTTGGAGCCTCGTCAACACTTCCCTTTGGCTCACCGTTTCCTCCACCGGGGGCGCGCTGAATCCCCACACCGCCTCGACCCTCACCGTCAGCCTCAATTCGGCGGCCGCCAATTTCCTGATCGCAAACTACAGCGCCAACATCTCCATTATTGACCAGACCGGCGGCATCACCCAGAACCGGCAATTTGATTTGTGCGTGGGCAACGGCGGCTTTGAAACCGGCGACTTCACAGGGTGGACCTTTGTCGGCGACCCCAGCCTGGACTTTGCCCTGGCCGCCGATGACGCGGACGTGGCTGGAACCAACGTGCTGGACGGCGTGGCCGATGCGCAATTCGTGCATTCCGGGCTGTACGGCGCCTACCTCGGGGAGTGCGCCCCGGATGGCTCCCTTTTGGATGGTTCCCTCTCCCAGGCCCTTGCCACCACGCCCGGCCGGCAATACCTGGTTTCTTTTTGGTTGACAAGCATCGCCTTCCAGGGGTCCACCATCCCGAACGACTTCGCCGTTAAATGGAACGGCTCGACCCTCTACGCCCAAACCGACCTGGGCGCTTTCGCCTGGAACAATATGCTGTTCGTCGTGCCCGCCACAAAGCACAGCACCACGCTGGAGTTTGATTTCAGCAATGTCCAGTCGGCGTTTGGATTCGATGACGTCAGCGTGCAGCCCGCTCCCGCCCCGGTCCTGCGGTCTGTCAATATAACGAACGGCACTGTTTTATTGACATGGAGCGGCATTGCCGGCCTTTCCTATCAGGTCCAGTCCGCCGCCAGTCTGAGCAATCCCGACTGGACCAACCTCGGCGCCGCGGTGACCGCCCCCGGCGATCTCATGAGCGCGTCTGAATCGGTTGCTATGGGCGCGGCTTCGCAGCGGTTCTATCGGGTGATCCTTTTGCCGGCTCCCTGACTTCCGGCGTCAGGGCTGCAGGACGACACGATAGTATCGCCCCTGCGACGCGGCCGTCGCATCGGTGGAGGTGACGGAGTTGCTGGTGGGGAAAAGAGTCGCGCCCCAATTGGACCATTGGTTTTGAGCCAAATTGGTCGTGTATTGCAACTGGTACGTCCGGCCCGCCTGCGCGGTCCAATTCAGGCTGATCGTGCCGTTGGTCAGCCTCATTGTTTGAAATTGGGGCACCGGATAGACGGCAACATCGTCCAGGCCGAAATAACTGGAATCATTGCGGAATCCAATGCCCAGCGTCGTGAGTCCGGTGGTGGCGGGGCCTTGGGCTTGAAGGTTGGTCCAGCCGGTGTCACCCATATTTTGCTGGTCGAAGAGCGCGGCGCCATTCCATACGATGGAGAATTCATTGGGAGCGGTTCCGTCGCAATAGAGCCAGCAGGAAATCTGATACGTCTGCCCGACGATTGTGGAGACTGCCTGATCCATGTAATTCAGCGAGGCCGATCCCGACTCGCCAAGCTCCGCGCCGTACACGCCGGAGTGAACATAAGGCTGGCTTGCGGAGATATTGGTCCCCGCCTTCTGGGTGAACGTCCAACCGGTGAACGCGCCCAATTCGAAGCCGCCATTCTGCGCCAACGGCGCGGCGGCGACTGTCAGGGTCGCATTGGAACTGTTCACCGAGCCGAAGGCGTTGGTGATGACGCATGTGAACTGGCTGCCGGAGTCGGTAACCTGGACATTATTGGTCGTGTAAGTGCTGGCGCCGGCGCCGGCAATCCGCGCGCCGTTACGGTACCAAGCGTAGGCCAACGGAAGCGGGCCTGAAGCCGTTACGCTGAACGTGGCCGGTCCGCCCGCGACCGCGGACTGGTTGGCGGGTTGCTGCACGAAGGCCGGAAGACTGGCTGCGGAGGCGAAGGTCAATACGGTCAGCGAGTAAGGCGGGAATGAGTAGCTGAACAGGTTGCCGGCGGTGGTGATGTTGGTGGCGGCGATGTCTTGCAACCCGGCGCTCAGGTTGCTCGAGGTCGCATTGTCCTGGAACTCGCCGTAAGTGCGGCTGACCGCGTTGGTGAGGGGCGCAAAGCCGGTGAAGTTGAGCTGCCCGTTGAAATTGGCGGTCGGATCCTTATTGATGACAAGCACGGACAGCGTGCCGTTGGTCTGCCGGGCGGCATAGACGGAAAGCAACAGGTAATCGCTGCCTGCCTTGACGATGGCGGAGCCGGGCCGCGCAAAGTACTGCATCATCTTCATGGCATAATAGACCGGGTTGTAGCCGGTGGCGCCGCTGATCAGGCCTTCGTCCCCGTAATGGCGCCAGCCATACAGGGAGGGATCCTCGTCGCCGTTGCTGCCCTCCCCATTGCGAAGATCCCACCAAAGGTAACAGTTGATTTCCGTTTGCATCAGTTGCGCCAGGGTGTCCGCCTCATAGAGGCCGTTGACCAGGCTGCTGAGTTGCTTGCCGCCGTTGCTGGAATCGCTGTTGTTCTCCGTGCAGCAGATTTCGATGTTCGTTCCGCCGGAGCCATAGTAATTGACGATCTCCTGCCGCAACGTCGCGGCGTCGCCCGCCCAATTGCTGGTCGCTTGCAGCAGGAACATGTCGCTGTCCGCCTGCGCCGGCGGCGGCGGCGAAGCCGGGAGCGGTTCCGCCGTGTACTGCGGATAGACGTGATGGATCAGGAAATCCGGCTGCACGCCGGCGTTCCTCAACGTCGCCAGCACCACCGGCGTCCAGCCATAGACCACGGCGTGGGTGTTGAGGTTGGTGGCGCCGTTGGTGTTGCCGTTCACGTAACTGCCGTCGCCGGGCGAGGAGACCACGCCGACTTTGATCGTCGGGTCCGCGGCCTTCATGGCCGTGATGTAGGTGGCCGCCTTCACGGCGTAGGTGTAAGCATTATGCGCAGGCAGATTGGTGTCATTTTCCCAGCTGCCATAACATTCGTTGCCAACCTCCCAGTATTTGTAATGGCAATGATTGGTGATGTTGTTGAAGAGGACGTAGCCGGCCGCCATGTTGCTGTCGCCGCTGCCGTAATTGACCGTGATGAAAGCCTGCGCGCCCGGGCCGAGATTGGTGGCGATGTGATTGAAAGTCTGTTCCTCGCTAATATCCGTTGCCCAATTGTGCGTGTCGGCGCCGGACCCGCCCGGCCAGCGCAAGTTCAAAATCCCGGCGTTGGTCAGCGCAGGAAGCGTGGCGGCATTGCCCAAATTTCCATCCCAGGTCTCCGCGTTGACGCCGAACCACCGGGCATCGGCCATCCGGTTGGTTTGGCTGGCCAAAATGCCCAAATGCACCACCGCCGGGGCCGGCAAGGCGCCGATATAAACATCATCCACGTAAAAAACCGGCTGCGCGCCCCCGGAATTATCCTGAATCCGAAACCCGCTGAAATTGTTCTTGTTGGAACAGCCCAGGGCGGAGAGCGTCACGATGACATTCGTCCAGACATTCGTCGGCAATTTTTGCAGGACATAAGCCGTCTGCGTGCCGCCGTTGAGGAGGCCATAGACCTTCAAGTTCTGGCCGCCGTTGGCGCCGCCATTGATCCAGAACTGAATGCTGCCGTAGGGCGCCGAGTTGAACCCGCCGTGCGAAAAGGAAAGGTAGCCTCCCGACGCGGTGATGGTGGCGCTGATGGAATAGGAGCCGGAGTGGACGGTGTTCGTATTGGAGGCGGTGTTCGTGTTGGCGATGCTGTAGGTCAGGCCGGAGTTGTTGCCGGCCGAAAAATTGTTGACGAGGTTGTCGGTGTAGATCGGCCGGTTTGTCTGCGCCGGCGCGCTTGCGCCGGCAAGGACAATCCCCGCGCTCAAAATCGAGCCGGCTAAACGGCAAAAAGCTCTCATGGGTGTTCGGCCTCCTTGGCGATGCTGTGCGTATCTGGTCAAAACTGCCGGCGGTTAATTCGTTAATTCCTAATATAACCCCCATTCAGGAATTTGCAATCAGGCATGGTTGGGTGGTGATTGGAGTGCTGGAGTGGTGGAGAGATGGGTTCACGGAAAAACCCGACGCACCATGCTCCTTCACAAACCAAATAGCCGGAGCAGCACCTCATCAATAGCGTCCAGACGGTTCGTTGGCAAGGGGCCGAGCAGCCTTTCGATCTTGGCGTTGTCCACTCCCGCCAACCCAATGAGGTTGACCACCGATTCCTCCGCAAGCCATTTTGGCTTTGGAAAGGGCACTTCGCATTCACCTCCTCGGATCTCCGTGGTCAAAGGCGCAACGACCGACATGTTGCGACGACTGTCGGCATTGGGGATGGAGACGACGACGCAGGGACGCACCTTGGCGGCATAGCCCAAATCCACCAGGACCACATCGCCCCGCTTAAAGCTGTTCATATAGGACGGTTGGAGCCGGCCCGAGCTTATCCCAAGTTTCCGCTGCCGCCTCCGCGAGATCAGACTCCCTGGATACCCCCTCGCGAACCTGTGGCAGACCCAGTTTAATGGCCTGACGCATGGCGTCGGCCATCGAAAGATGAGTATCTGCCGCCGTCCGCTTTACCTCTTCCATGAGTTCTTCGGGCAGCCCCAGTGGATATGTTGTCATGCTCATGATGAGAGGATACCTGCTCACGGCGATATTTCAAGCCTGCTTCCAACTCGAGTCTTGATCGAGCAGGAACTTCACGATGTCGGGGCGGACATCTGGCGGGCCACCAGCACGTCAATCTCCCCGCGGTGGTCCTCGTAATACGCCAGGCACTCATACACCTGGGCGCGGGTGATGTTCGGGAAACAGCGCGTGACAACGCTGTCCACGGTCTCGCCATTCTGGAGGAGGCTGATCACGTCGTGGACGCCGACGCGCGTGCCCTCGATGATGGCGTGGCCGCCGCGCACACCCGGCTGGCGTGTGATATAGCGGTAACCGACAGTTCCGGTGTTTCCGTTCATAGTTTCAAGGATACCTCAATTGAATGCCTGGCGCCGCATTCTATCCACCAAGTTGTGCCAATTCTGGCACGACCACTGAAGCGATGTTGGAATCGGAGGCCCCGTTTCCCGCCCCGAGCACCTTCTGGCGAGCATCTTGGCGGCATTCGCCACAGGTCTATCGTACCTTTGCCTTGGGCCTTCCCTCGATTCATCGGTTGTGCCCGTAAGCAGGAACTCTATCCAATTCTCAAGGCGATCCTTGGCGAATACGAAAACCACCTGGTCAAATTGGTCCCTTGCAATTCCATGCTGCTGGGCGGTCGCCCAGAATCTGGCCTTCAACTGGTCCCCATTATCCATGTCGTCGTCCAAATCCGCCCACACCATCAGCGTCGTATCGCCACCCATCTCCAGGCACGCCTGGAGTTCTAAGGGCATCCTCGAGATTAACTCGCTTCGCCCGCCGCAATCATTTGTGCGGATAATATTATTCCCCCTCCAGGGGCGAATCCATGCAGGATCAAGCGCCTTCAAGAGAGTGCGGATGAACATGGGATCCATGCTCCGCCCCTTCTTCCCCTCGTGGAGACAAATGATTTGGGTGCGGCTAGGCACGAACCCACCCCCGTGCGATGGCTTCGCCGGGACTAATCCCGGCAGGGGCCTTCAGCGGACCGATCCGTGTCTGGGATGTATGGTTGTCCCGCCAAAGGTAGCGGCCGAAATCGCTGCCCGCATTGCTCAGAATCTCAGGGTGATGAGAAACGAGGATGGCTTGATGATTCTCATCCAGCAATTCTCGAAGAGATAATGTCCACGGTTGAAGCTCTGGCAAGCCTACGTAATTGTCCGGTTCATCAATCAAGACGGTTTGTGATGCCCCGGTGGCTAGCGCGGCCCGCACCATGTAAAGCCCAACGAGAGCCTTCTCGCCATCGGAGAGTTGATCGAAAAAAAGAACCGAACCCCCGCTGTTCGAGCCTTCGAATCGGAGTTGCAGAGCCTTGGTGTTCAATCCGACATCAACCAGCCGGAAAGACCTGAAATCGGGCCACACGTTTTGGAGGGATTCCCGCAGCGAGTCCGTCCAGTCTTGTTCCTGAGAAAGAAACCGGTACCACGACGTGAGATTGCCCAAATAGAGATCGGGGCGCGCGGATTCACCCTTGCTTTCTTTCTCCACGCCCCGCGGACTCGGCCTCAAGATCAAAAGCTTGGTGATGGCTTCTTGAAGAATCTGGATTTCGCGCCGGTCTCCGGCCGGCTGGATGGATGCGAGCGCCGCCTGACGCCAGTCGAGCGGAAAGCCCGTGGTAGTACCGCTCTGCTTCTGGAACCGAACCCCGCCAAGATCCCGGTCGAAGAGTTCACGGTTGTCACATGTAGCCTGTTCCCGCACGATACGGGGTTTCTCGTCGCTGGCAACCTGCTCAAGGTGAAGAAGGTACGTGAAGGAGTGCCCCTCCGCAGTCACGCCGAGTTCGAATTCCTGATTCGTGCTTTCAGGAAGCCAATTGGGGAATTCGAGGCTGGTGATATCCCGCTCGCCCTTCCCTCCAAGATAGCTGTCCCCGGTGGCAAGATCTCGGATGAGTTTGAGGACGTCGAAGACCGAACTTTTGCCCGCTCCGTTGGGACCGCAAATCACGCCGAATGACTCGAATTGAGTCTCGAAGGCGACGAGGCACCGAAAGTTATTCACGTAAAGCCGAGTGATCACGGCCTAAAAATATCGGTTTTCGGCCGGATGTCAATCTTGACGGCAACGAGGTTGACAGTTTCTTGGTTACGCATGGCTCGATTTTTCATTTTCATTTTGCTTTCGGCAATTGGAATTCGGCATTCTTCTTTCCGGCATGCACCGCCAAACGCTTATCAATGCCAGCCGCATCGTTGTCAAGTTGGGCACCGGCGTCCTCACCGACTGCCGCAAACAGCCCGATCTGGCGCAGATGACCCAGTTGGCCGCCCAGATCGCCGCCCTCCGCGCCCAGGGCAAGGAGGTCGTCATCGTCAGCTCCGGCGCGGTCGGGGCGGGCATGGGAATTTTGGGCCATGAGAAACGGCCCGTGGAAACGGCGGAGTTGCAGGCTTGCGCCGCAGTCGGCCAGCCGCGCCTGATGACCCTTTACGAAAAGCTCTTCGGCGAAGCCGGCCATCGCGTCGCCCAGGTCCTCCTCACCCACGACGACTTGGAACATCACGAGCGCCATCTCAACGCCCGCAGCACGCTGGTCGCCCTCCTCCGCCATGGCATCATCCCCGTCATCAACGAAAACGACGCCATTTCGTTCACCGAGCTGAAGTTTGGGGACAACGACCAGCTTTCCGCCCTGGTGGCCTGCCTGCTGCCGGCCGACGCCCTGGTCATTCTGACCAGCGTGGACGGCTTCATCGAGAACTTCGGCAAACCCAATCCCAAAACCATCAGCGCCGTCGAACATCTCACCGCCGCGATGGAAAAACAGGCCGGCGGCGCGGGCAGCGCCACTGCCGTCGGCGGCATGGCCTCCAAACTTCAGGCCGCCAAGATCGTCATCCGTTCCGGCATCCCGCTGGTCATTGCTTCCGGCAAAAAGAAAGACGTGCTCGCCCGCATTTTCGAGGGGCGCGATGAGGGGACCATTTTTGTGGCGCAGCCGGAGAAGAGGCTGACCGGGCGCAAACGCTGGATCGCCTTCTTCCATCATCCCAAAGGCGCGCTTTTTGTGGATGACGGCGCGAAGCTGGCCCTGCGCGAAAGGGGCAAAAGCCTCCTCCCGCCCGGCGTCGCGCGTTGCGAAGGCGATTTCGACGCCGGCGAAGTGGTGCGCGTGTGCGATTTGAACGGCACCGAATTCGCGCGCGGGATTTGCGATTTTGATTCCACGGTTGTCAAAGCGCGCCAGGCCGCCGACGTGCTCGTCCATCGCGACAACATGGTGATCCTCTGAAACCCTCCCCGAACCGGCGCCGATGAACACGAATGTAAAAGAATCCGCGACCGCCGTCCGCGATCTTCTAGCGGTCATGGCCCGGCTCCGTTCGCCCGGCGGCTGCCCGTGGGACCGCGAGCAGAATCATCGGACTTTGCGCTTCCACGCCGTCGAGGAAGCCTACGAATTGATGGACGCCATCGAAGCGGGCGACGACCAGGAAATGGCCGAGGAACTGGGCGATTTGCTCTTGCAAGTGGTCTTCCACTGCCAGTTGGCCGGCGAGCGCGGCGCGTTTGACTTCGAGCAAGTCGCCCGGCGCATCACCGAAAAACTCATCCGCCGCCACCCGCACGTTTTCGGCGACACAAAAGTCAAAAGCGTGGATGAAGTCTGGGCCAACTGGGAAAAAATCAAGACCGCCGAAAAGCACGGAACGGCCCACGCCCGCCCTTCCGCGCTGGACGGCATTCCAAAACATCTGCCCGCCCTCATGCGCGCCGAGAAACTGGTCAAAAAGGCACGGAAGGCGAAACTCCTCGCCGCCGCCGGCGGCCATTCAAAAGTGTTGACAAAAGCATCGCTCGCCAAAAAGCTCTTCGCCCTGGCCCGCCGCGCGCAGGCGCAAGGCTGGTCCGCCGAGGACCTTCTCCGCGCCGAAACCAAGCGCCAGGAACGGCAACTGCGGAAAGAAGAGAGCCTGCGGCGCAGATGACTTTCGGGTGCAGGACAAAATTCTTCGTGTCTTCGGTAGGGCGGCGCTGCTGCGCCGCCCAAGAATTCAGGGCAGAGCGGTAGGGCGGCGCTGCTGCGCCGCCCAAGAATTCAGGGCAGAGCGGTAGGACGGCGCTGCTGCGCCGCCCAAGAATTCAGGGCAGAGCAGCAGCTCTGCCCTACCGGGAAGGCGAAGAAATCTGTCCTGCACCCATGACTTTCCAGGGCGGCGGTTTGCAATTCTTAATCTTAATCCTAATCTTAATCTTAATCGCCTTCGTGCAGGCGATAAACCGAATTGGTTTGGATCAAAACCACCAGCATCGAAATTTGGGATTAGGGCGAGATTAAGATTAAGATTAAGATTAGGATTAAGATTAAGATTAAGATTAGAAATATGAGTGCCATTGCTGAAGAAAAACCGACTCCGTCGCTGACCACGCTGCCCTCCGACGACCTCCGCCAAATCCTGTGGCGCTTTGCCGGCCGTTACGAACTCCAGATGCTCGTCCAAGCCGCCCGTGCTGTCGCGCGAGGGCCGGTCGCCCGCCTCGTCGCCGACGGCGCCCGCAACTCGCACGAATGGACCGCCGCCAAAGCCAGTCTCCTGCCGCACTTCGACGACAGCGGCATCACTGCGGCGTTTCTGGACCCGGAACAGGGCGGGTTCATCGCCGGGCCAAAGAACCTGGCGCTGGCGCTGATCGCGTTTGAGTTGTCCTGGGTGGACGCGGGCGCGGCCACGAGCAGCCTGGCGGGCCACCTGGGCCTGGCCCCGATTCACGAGTGCGGCACGCCGGAGCAGCGCGCCAAATACGTCGCCAACGCCGCTCCGCTCAAGCCCGGAGAAACCCGCAAGCAGGTTCGCGCCGCGTTCGCTCTCACCGAACCGATTCCGTTCGTGGGCGTCGAGACCGGCATGCTCGCCGGCAAAGTCCGCGTCGCCGAATGGAAGGAGGGCCGGGAACCGCTGCTGCAAGTGGACAAACGCGGCCGCTTCATCACCAACATGGGTTTCGCCAACGTCGTCACCGCCGCCGTCGAGTCCGACGACGCACGCCTCAAGGGCAGTTGCATGGTGATTTTGGAGGAAGGCGATCCGGGCCTGTGGGATCGCGGCACGCCGACCAAGAAACTGGTCCACCAGCTTTCCTCCACGAACGATCCGGTTTTCAACTTGACAGTTCCCGCCAGCCGGATCGTCGGCGGCTACACGGTTGAGAACGGCGTCATCATCCCGAACTATTCGCACGGAGAAATCATCGAAGCCGTCTTCCGCCGCACGCGCGTGACCGTCGGCTTGATGACCGCGGCCAAGCTGCTTTCCGCCATCGAGCCGGTGATTCTTTATCACCGCCGGCGCTTTCGCGGCGGCCAGGGAGCGCCCGGCACGCCGCGATACGAACTGGGCATCCAGCAAAAGCAGGACGCCCTGCACCGCCTGGTGGACATCTGGGCCACGGGCGAGGCCAGCGCCTCGCTCGGCTTCGCGGCGGCGCGCTTGTTCGACCAACTCGACCCGCTTGAAAAGGAAAAGGACCGCCTCCTCGGCGGAAAGCGGTTGAGCGGCCGCGCCGCGCACAAAGAGCTGACTCAAGCGCAAACTGCGGCGCTGGCCTGGCTCAACTCCAAAAAAGACGCCGATCCCGGCCCGTTGGTTCAATTCGTCCTATTGGACTCATTGGCCGGCGTCCTGTGTCCCGCGTGCAAACTTTGGAACACCGGCCACGGCGCGAACATGATGCGCGAAGCCGTCAGCCTCATGGGCGGTTACGGCCTCACGGAGGATTGCCCCGGTTTCCTCGGCCAGAAATGGATGGACGCGCAACTGGAAGCCACCTACGAAGGCCCGGAAGCCGTGCAGCGATTGCAGCTTTCCATCACCATGACCAACCCGCTGTTCCTCGCCCAGTTCACTCAATGGATTTCCGACCTCAAATGCCTCGCTTCCTCCCGCCCCGGCGCCGGCGCTTGCGCCCTCGGCACGGCGATGAAACTCTGGCTCTGGACTTTGCAACATATCCAAACCGCCACCGATGCCGGCGGCGTCAAGCTCTACCACAAAACCCGCCAGGGCGTGACCTTCCCTCTGGCCGACGCCCTCTGCTGGCTGCTCGCCGCCCGGCAATTCATCCTCGACGTCATGGAACTGGAAACCCAGGGCGCGCAGAACCCGGCGCTGGCCGATGGACTCCCCGGCACCGTGGCCTTCTTCACCGACCTTTGCCATGTCCAGGCCGCCCGCGCCGCGGGCGAAGCCGGACGCATCTGCGCCGAAATCGTTCACGGCTACAATCGTCATCCCGCGTGGGACCAGGCGGGCTGCCACACCTGTTATGAAGCCGGGGAACTCACGGCCCTCGAAGGCATCGTTCCCGGCATAGACGCCTCGGCCCGCGCCTATTCCGACGTGGCCGAATCCGGCGAAGCCCACCCGCCCAAAGCCGGCCCGTGCGTCAAATGCGAAGGACTCGAAGCGTTCCTCGCCCTTCGCGCCAAATTGGATGCCTGCCTCACCGGCTGCCGTCTCGCCAAGGACCGCGCCGCCGACTCGCTGACCAAAGTGATGACGCGCGAAGCGCTGGATTATCCGGTGTGAAACGCCTCTGCTTTGTCCGAGTTCTTGGGAGCGCGGTCGTCTCGACCGCCGCGTTCGGCGTCTCGCCGAACGCTCTTGCGATACCGTATCGCCGAGCCGGGCCGGGATTTGGGACCTCATACAAACTTGACAGAGAAACCGCTCAGTGTTACTGTCCGCAAAATGATCGAATGGGCTAAGATTCAGCGTTACTGCGACGCGATTGCGCGTGAGTTCAAGCCGCGGCGCATCGTGGTTTTCGGTTCTTATGCTTATGGCCGGCCCACTCCGGACTCGGACGTGGACGTGATGGTGGTCATGCCGTTTTCCAAAAAGCGCCGAACCCGTCCATCACTCGCAATCCGCCAGCGCATCGCGGCCGGATTCCCGGTGGATATTCTCGTGCGCGAGCCAAGCGAGATTGCCCGGCGCTTGCGGCGCGGCGACTCGTTTATCACAGACGTGTTAACGCGCGGCAAGGTCATGTATGAAGCCGAGCACGCGTGAATGGGTCGCCAAGGCCGAGGAAGATTACCTCGCCGCGCTGAATTATCCCGGCTGAGACAAAACATGATAACAATATGATAACTCAAGACGAACTTCGTATTCGGCAGACACGATTTGAACCTGAGAGGCAGGCGAATCAATCGCGCTATCGCGAACTGGAAAAGCTCCGCAAAGAATTCGAATTGAAATTCCCGCCCAGTGAAATCCGGCTGTTGCGGCTGGATGATTACGTTGAAGGCAAAGGCAGCAAGAACAGCTTCTGCTATTGGGTGGAGTGGAAGACTTCGGAACTGGGGCGGATCCAAGGTTCTAACGCATCCAAGTTTGGAGTGTTTTTTGACAAGAAAAAGCAACGCTACGCGTTCATCTCAAGATTTGAGAGTGAGGGTGCTGCGGTCGCGTTCTTGCGTGAAGAAATCTCTCGTTTGCTTGAGGCAGGGCGCGCCAATAATTTGGAGGCGATCCGCAAGCTTAAACTCTCACCAATGTTCAAGGGAAAGATTCTGTTCCTTTACTACCCGCAGAGATATCTGAATGTTTTCTCAGAGGATCATATCGACCACTTTCTTAGGGAGGCTGGGCTGGCTACGCTGAATGACGACTTTGACGTTTTGTCGAAGAGGGAACAATTGCTCGCATTCAAAGCGGATGATGAGGTCATGTCGAAATGGACAACCAATGAATTCATGCGCTTTCTCTACCATGCGTGGCCTCCCCTCCCTAAAAAGTCAAAAGTTCCAGAGGCACTAAAGAAATACGTGGAGGACGAAATTTTTCCTCCCGCCCGCAGTACAAGAGCTGAATTTGTCTCATTCGAACTTGGTGAGGCGATAGACGCTGGGAAAAGAGAAGGGCAAAATGGAGCTGCGGGCGTGATTGACTTCGAAGAAAAGAATCGGCGAAACAAGCGACGCGGCGACCAAGGCGAGGAGGTTGTTTATTGGGCAGAGCGGAGATGGCTTGAAGCAAATGGACGGCTGGAATTGGCCAAAGACGTTGACCTCATTTGTAGGAAAGATCCCGGCGCTGGGTATGATGTGAAATCTTTCGAGTTGGATGGGAGGCCCAAGTATATCGAGGTAAAAGCAACCACCGGCAAACCACCCGCTCAAACGGGTGGTGTTCGTTTCCACATCTCAGCCAGGGAGTTTGAACAAGCCAAACAACTTCCGAACTACTATCTATTCATTGTTTTCGATCTAAAATCCAAGAATCCCAAAATCTGGCGCATTGGAGATCCCGCCAACCTGACATCCGGGGCTTTGCGTCTTCAACCGTCCGCGTATTACGCGACGCTGACAGCAACTGCTCCGAAAGGATAGGGCGAACATGAGTGAAATCGCACGACAGGTCGAGTCGCCTGCCATCAGGCATCCGCTCATCGGCGCGCAGTTCCTTTGCGCTCGTTTCGGCCCAGCTTTCTGTTTGATGTTGCAAATTGCAACATCAAGCGTGGAGGATGGTGAAAACAAATGAAGACGCGACATGCCAATTTGGAGATTGAACCCGTAGAAGGTCTAATCCACGTCGTCCGCGGCCAACGCGTCATACTGGATTCCGATCTTGCGCTGGTGTATGGCGTGCCGACGAAAAGGCTGAATGAAGCGGTTCACCGTAACTTGGACCGCTTTCCAACCGACTTCGTCTTTCAACTTGTCAAGAGCGAGACGGAGGAGTTTTGGCGATCAAGGTCGCAATTTGCGACCTTGAAGCGGGGCCAAAACATTAAGTATTTGCCCCGCGCCTTCACAGAACACGGCGCGATCATGGCGGCGAATGTCCTGAACAGTCCGCGCGCTGTCCAGATGGGCGTCTTTGTGGTGCGGGCGTTCGTGAAGATGCGCGAGGTGCTGGCTCAAAACGCGCAACTGGCGGAAAAACTCGCGGAGTTGGAACGCCGCCTGACGGAACGTCTGGACGTTCACGAGAAGGCCATCGTCCACATCCTGGGCGAAATCAAAAAACTCATGGAGCCGCTGCCGCCGCAACCGGACCCGAAACGCCCTGAAATTGGATTCCATGTTCACGACAAAACCCAGGCCAAACCAATCGCCCGCCGGTTTGACAAATGAGGTCAATTGCCATTAGGGCTATTTACTTCACTCAACCAACCTCAACTGATAGTGTGGATGGCCATGAGCGACGATTTTCCACGCACCATGCTTGAATTTGAACAGCGTTTCAGCACTGAGGCCCAGTGTCGGCAG
>Ga0182027_10006168_pt1 | contig 18038 bp, 19 predicted proteins | sample 712E1DmetaG_FD_121300 | JGI IMG/M metagenome (GOLD analysis project Ga0182027, IMG submission 121300) | Permafrost microbial communities from Stordalen Mire, Sweden - 712E1D metaG (Illumina Assembly) | ecosystem: Environmental > Terrestrial > Soil > Wetlands > Permafrost | place: Sweden... | reverse complement strand
GTATGACCAGTAGCGGAATTCAAAGCTACGTTCATATCGCCCGGTAATTTTGTTTGATTAAAAGTACAAAACTTTCGCAAACTACCAACACCGCTATTGGCTATACCGCGTGTTGTAGGCAGTTGCTATCTTTTCTAAGCAATTTCTAAAAAAGAATTTGGATCAAACTCTATTGTCATTTTAACTTTTGCTTTTAATGCTTCAAAGACTCTCAATACAGTTGAAAATCTTACATCTTTAGCATTATTCTCAATCTTGGAAATCTGGGCTTTTTGAACTCCAATTAATTGTCCAAGTTGTGCCTGAGTTAAGTGCTGTTCCTTACGTGCTCTCTTAATCATGTCTCCCAAGATATCGAGTTTAAGGTCGAATTCAAATTGCTCTCTTTTTGGAGTACCCTTTCCCCCGATGTATTTATCAGTCAACTCATCAAGGGTATATGTTTTTATTTTTTTATCAGCCATATCTCAATAGTTTTATCGTTTCTCTAAATAGTCTTTACGCAATTGATCCGCCTTGTCGATTTCCTTCTTAGGCGTTTTCTGTGTCTTTTTGATGAATCCATGTGACGCGATTACAAGGGTCTTCTTATCTCGTTTTTTGTCCCAAAATGCAAGCAGTCTTATTTGTCTACCTTTGAATAGTGTCCTAAATTCCCATATTTCTCCGGTGAGTTTTTTAAATAATTCCGGATCATTAGACTCTCTCGATTTCCAGATATTGAAAAGGACTTTTTCTCTTGACTTGTGATCTAACTTGTCAAGGAATTCCTTTGCCGGTTCCAGAAATAGAATTTCGTACTTGATCATCTATATTTTTGTACAAAGATAATAAATATTTCCTTAATGGGAAACTTTTTCGAGCAATTGCCTGCAACTACTAGATATATAGATAATATAAACATTTTGTGTATTTTTGGTTAACCTACAGTTTGATACCTTGTATTCAAAAAATGCTAATTACTCATTTTACCTGATTTCCAGGATCAATTTATTTAAATCTTCCTGATAAACAATACAAATCCTCCACAGCAAATTACTGAGGCATACAGTATTTACTTCTGTAAATTGGTTACCTGACCAGTTATCTTTTCATTAAATCACCCAGGAATAAATCATTCATTCCAGTTTCTTTACCAATGCATACAAGTTGTTTTCAAGCTGCAGATAACCTTGTTCATAACAAAAGTAGTAAGTATTGCCAGAATTCGTACGATAAATACTGGTAAAGTACTTGAAATCAAATCCTCTCTCAGCAAGTTTGCTCAAACTTGTCTTGGTTTTTCCATTTGGATTTAATTCACAAAGAATGCGTCTGTTTCGTCGGAGTATACCGTTCACCTGACGAATGTAATTGGTTGTGTAATTGTTCTGTTGATTGTTAAATGCATTACGGCATAAATCCGAACAAAATTTTTTGTCGATACGTCCCGATATAGTTTCACCACAAACAGGACATTTTCTTTTTTCTAACATAACGATTTAATTATAATCGACTATAAATATAATACTTATCCGTTTATAATTAATTACAATCGTTTACAAACGAATACAAATGTTTAAAATACGAATAGTCTCTAACCGTTATATTTATTTTGATCCATCATATAAATCAAATTATTGTCTAACAAAAAACAATACGTTATGAAAGATTTAAGGAACAGAGTTCAGTTAATCGGGAATCTTGGTATGGACCCTGAAGTGAAAAGTTTTGACGGCGGCAGAAAACTTGCAAAATTTTCCCTGGCCACTTCCCAGAGTTATACAAATACTCAGGGCGAACGCGTCAAAGACACCCAGTGGCATAATATTGTCGTATGGGGTAAACTTGCCGAAACTGCCGAAAAGTTTTTGAAAAAGGGCAGTGAAGTCGCACTTGAAGGCAAGTTAACCTATCGATCTTATGAAACAAAGGAAGGTCAGACCAGGTATATGACCGAAATTGTGACCAATGAATTTTTAATGGTCGGACGAAAGCAATCATGATGGGGGCATTGTGTGAATGGTTCATCCGTTCCAATTTATAAAAACGGATGGGATAGTTGGGAAGACTGCAATTCATCCAGAATTGCAGTCTTATGCTTTAAATTAAAAAAGTAGAGTTAAGAATTGAATTACAATCGCTATTGGCAAGGTAATTGAAATGTTGATTTGCAAAATCAACTAGCTGCTGAGTGCTGCTGTAATTGTATATTTTGCGAAATATAAAATTATACTTAAATTTCGACCTGTTTATCCTATGCAGTTATGGTGAAAATTAAGTTCTTGCCCGCGAAGAAGATTGTCTTTCTTATTTTATTTTTTTATGTTCTTCCGTTTAATTTGAAATCACAGGATTTAATCCATGAAAAAAACGGGAACTCAATTCCGTGTAAAATTACAAAAATTGATACTTCTGTCATTTACTTTGATATTGTTTGGAATAACAGAAAAATCAATACCCACATTGCCCGGGACAGCATAAGCGGCTATCAGTGCAATTATATGCAAGCTGGTGATGGTTCGAAGTCGAAGTACAATACATCCGGAAAATATATTTTATCAATAGATCCTGTTGGGATTTTTAGCCTGGGTCCTTCTATTAATGTGGAATTTTTGGTACAGGGTGAAAACAGTTCTATTGGTATTGGATTAAACGTTGGGCTTAAATTTGCAAAAGCCGGACTATTATGCTATGATTTGTTCGGGGACGGGATAATGGATTTTTCGTATATAATACCGCTTGGTTTGAGATTTTATCCTTTTTTCCGTCATAAGTCAAACGGTTTTTTTCTTGGTCCCAGGTATGAATTTGGAAGCTGCAATTATAATGGTGGAAGCAAATATGACATTCGGATCTACGAACTTGAAACAGGCTACAAATGGATGTATAAAAATGGATTAACATGGGAATTGTCGGACGCAATCGGATATATTAAATCGAGGCAGATTTCAGGGACCAGTATTGGTAATTCCATGGGTTCAGCATGGGGGAAAAGGGGTGTTGCACCTTTTTTACTGTCTTTAAAAGTGGGCTATGCTTTTTAGTTGTAATTATTTTTCTATCCAAATACATAAAAATATGTGAAATCCTTAATAATCAAACCTATGAAAAAAAATTTATCATTGTTTTGCTGTCTTTTTATTTTATCAGTAAATCTGCAATCGCAAGATATTATTCGTCTTAAAAGCGGAGACATTCTCAAATGCAAAATAACAAAAACAGACAGTGTCAATATTTATTTTGAATTAGAGAAAAATCATAAGCAAGTCAATACATTTATTGGACAGGAAAAGGTACTTAGCTATGATTATAAATCCTCCGAACAAAAAATAAATACAAATACACGATCATCACAAAATGATTTGTTATTTCTATCATTCGACCCTTTGGGTTTTATTACAATGGGACCAACCATTTGCGGAGAATTTCTTATACAAGGCCAAAACAGTTCGGTTGGTTTTGGATTCTACACCGGAATAAGAATAACCAATCTGGGCCTGGCTTCCAATATACTATTAAGCAATGGAGGTATGGACATGTCATATACAGTGCCACTTGTAGTCAGGATTTATCCAAAAACCAGAAATAAGTCGGATGGCTTTTTTCTTGGTCCGCATGTTGAATTCGGGAAGACCAATTTTAAAGATGGTTATGAAAATAAAATCAGGGCATTTGCTTTGGAGATAGGATATAAATGGGTAAAACACAACGGGTTTACCATTGAACTGGCCGATGCAATTGGCCTCATACAAAATAAAAACCAGATCATGACATATGATGGATTCTACTCAACGAATTATGAGTATGGAAATTGGGAAAATCTCGCATTTGTCCCCTATATGCTATCTTTAAAAATGGGTTACACTTTTCATTAGAAACACTCAAAAGTCTCTCTGGTAAAAAAGTAATTAATTAATAAAGTATCGGTATAACTTTGGGATCGTCCAGCAAAATGCTGGGGGCTCTCTTCTTTATTTCGTGAATAGCTTTTTTCACCTGTCCCATGGTACAGGGCATAGTTATTACAGAAAATACCGCATTTTCTTTATTATGCCGGTTGTGACTTACCGTGTCAATGTTGATTTTTTGTTCACCAATGGCTGTTGCAACCAGTCCGGTGATTCCGGGAAAATCCTCAGTAGTAAAAGTGATATTGAATGGAAATTCAAAGTGGTCCGAATCAACAAGTTCACACTTCACAGTCTCAGGCAGATTGCTTATTTTCCCATCGTATTTTGCAGTAAAAACAATATCGGAGACAATGGCGCTAGCCGTTTCAAGACTTCCTGCTCCCTTTCCAACAAAAAAATGCTTACCCGAATATTTATTGTTTACTTCCACACAATTGATGGCACTATTTACTTTTGAAAGGAAGTTATCGTTTTTGACCATCATGGGTTTTACCGCTGCATAAATTTTGTCATTTGTTTTTTTAGCATAACAGATTAGTTTGATTGTGCAACCCATCTCACTGGCAAGATTGATGTCTTCCTGATCAATATTGCGGATGCCTTCTTTAAGTAAGTCTTTGTAATCAATGTCGGCGCCATAAGCAAGTTTTATCAAAATTGCCAGTTTATGTCCCGCGTCACCTCCACTAATATCCAGTGTCGGGTCTGCTTCAGCATATCCTGCCTCCTGGGCTAACTTTAAAGCAGTGTCAAAACTTAGACATTCTTCCTGCATTTTGGATAGGATATAATTGCTTGTCCCATTCATAATGCCTGAAATCTCTTTGACCTGATCTCCATTAAAACTTTCACGAATAATTTTAATGATTGGCATCGCCCCACAAACACTTGCCTCAAAACCAAGACAAACATTGTTTTCTTTTGCAGTCTGGAAAATAGGTTGACCGCGTTCAGCCAATATGGCTTTATTGGCAGTTACTACATGCTTTTTTGCTTTTAATGTTGAAAGTATTGTGTTAAGTACAAAATCGCTGGTGCCGCCAATTGTTTCAACAACAAGATGAATATCACGATCCTGAATTATTTCGTTAATATATTTTTCCGCTTCTTCTGGACTAAGGTCTTTACCTCCGCCACAAAAAAGGCTGATAGGAAGGTTATAGGGTGCTGCACTTTTTTTGGGAAATAAATCCACAATCTTTTTTAATTCAATGGTATGATTTGCCCTGATTGAAAGCTCAGACTTCATGTCAAGTAATATTTTTGCCACTCCGCTTCCTACAGTGCCACAGCCCAATATTGCGATATTAAAATTATTCATATGTTAACCCTTTTTTAGACCCCAACATTGTAATTATATACAACAGCCTGGGAGAGATAAGAACCAATGCTGCAAGTTAGATAATTATGACCAACCTGCCAACAGGAGTTGCCGCTAATTTAAGATTTTCAAATGTAAATTAAATAATTACCTTGTGAATTATGGATTTCATGATCTAAGTGCCCGGTAAATGCTTTTGCACTGAGGACTGAAGTTTATGTTCAATTTGTTTTAAGATTCTCAAAAATAAAAATGGCTGCTACTTTTTACAGCGACAGCCAAATTGTAATTGAAAATTGATTTTGATTATGAATTTAATTTAAATGTCAGGGCCATATGGAATTGCTGCTTAACAGCATAGCCACCCTGTTTTGCAGGTTTCCATTTGGGTGCGGAATTTAAGACCCGTAAAACTTCTTTCTCAAGAAAAGGGTTTACATTGTTTAATATTTTTATATCGACAATCTCACCTTTCTTATTGATACAAAATTCAACAAACAACCTTCCTCCTATACCATTCTCAATAGCTTCCTGCGGATATACCAGGCTCCCCTGAACCCATGCATGAAAAGTATTTTCGTCGCCATCCAGAAAAGCGGCTTTTTCTGTAGGAGCAAAAACGATAGGATCTTCCGGTTTATCCTGAAAATCGTTGTATTTATTTGCAGTATCTGTGTATTCAACCTGGACAGGTTTATTAACGAGAGGTATTGAAGAATTGGCAGGTGGTAAAGGATCATCCGGAGTTGGTTCGTCTACAATAACCGGAGTTAAGAGAGGATTCAGGTTAACAATTGATGGAGGCGGAGGCAAATCTGGAAGTACCTGAGGAACAGGAGGTTTTATAATATCTACTGATTCTATCGGAATAGAAGTAAAAGGAATACTAATAGTAGGAATAATTACCAGAGGAATGGTTCGTATAGCTCTAATAAATGGCACAATGACAGTGGATGATACAAAGATCAGCGCAATCAGAAAAGCTATAACCAGATATTTAGAATTGCTGTTGTTAAGAAAATAAGCTCCATAAGCTTTATTTCGGTTCTCAAAGACAATATCTTCGAGGGTAACGACTTTGGTGTTAATTTTCGTTGTTTCCATGGCTGTGAGAATTAAAATCAAATTATTGAAAAAGAATTCGACATTATCAGCTTTACAAAGAACTACAGGCCGGATGATTTCCTATTTTACATCCTTACAACATGAATTGCAATAATCCTGCCAAAATTGAATATATATCATTTAACATTTTATGAAACACGCTTTATCAGGTAATTTTTCAGAAATTTCAGAATACATCATTTTACAAAAGGAAATGGATAACGCTGAAGATCCGAGAATTTGCCGAAAAAATAATAAAAGGGCAAAAACCGGAATGAAAAAACTTTAGCTCATCCATTCCTTAAGATTTGGGTTAAATGATATATTCCATTGAAAGACTTTTGTTTCTGATTCGAATAATTGGACATTAATCATAAAGAGGAAATTTCGATTCCTAATTTACTCTAATGATAACTTAGAATATATTTTGAATTTAATTGTCTAAAAGAATTTACTTTCCTTCCTTTTCATTAGAATATTATCGAAATTTGAAAAAACAGGAAATTAAATCATTATTTGAAAGAGATGATAACTATCCCCTCTCGAATAAATCTCGCAAATTTGCCTACGCCGATTGAAAAATTGAGTCGTTTTTCAAAAGAACTTGGTGGCCCTGATATTTATATAAAACGTGATGATCAAACCGGCATGGAACTTTCAGGGAACAAAGTGAGAAAACTTGAGTTCTCTGTTAAAGAAGCCCTCAATAAAGGTTGCGATACCCTCATTACATGTGGAGGGGAACAGTCAAATCATTGCAGGGCAACTGCAGCTGTCGCATCCAGACTTGGAATGAAGTCGTACCTCATACTGAGAGGCTCATCAAAAACGGAAATCGATGGCAATTTATTTATTGATAAATTATTGGGTGCCAATTTGATTTTTATCTCTATCGAAGAATATAGAGATAGCAGGACGGAAATTATGATGCGATTAAAAACAGACCTTGAAAAAGAAGGTCGTAAACCATATATTATACCCGAGGGGGCTTCAAATGGAATTGGAGCTTTTGGCTATTTTCTAGCCATGGAAGAAATAATGAGGCAGGAGGTAGAAATGAATATCCATTTCGACTGTATTGCTATTGCTGTAGGTTCTGGTGGGACATATGCAGGGCTTATACTCGGGAAAAAGATTTTTGGCAACAGGACGAGTATAATAGGTATTAATGTTTGCGATGATAAGGAATATTTTGAAAACAAAATACTTGAAATATTTGCTCAAAGCACTGTATATCTTGCGGAAGAGTTAATTCTTAAAAGAGAAGAAATCACAATAATTGACGGATATGTAGGTGAAGGTTACGGTCTGAGCAGCAAAGAACAAATAAAATTCATTGCTGATCTTGCAAGGTCTGAAGGACTGATTTTAGACAATGTTTATACAGGCAAAGCCATGTATGGTTTATCGCAAGAGATCAAAAAGGGGAAATTTAAAGGCATCAGGAATATATTGTTTATTCATACCGGTGGGATTTTTGAACTTTTTTCAAGGAAACATTTGTTTGAGCTTTAGAGAGAAAGAATGAGGAATCAGAAATGGGATTATTCAACATCCTCGTTATCATCCATGTTGTTGGTATTGTAATTTTGAGCATCAATTCGGATAATGGTACCATCAAGTTTAGCAATAATTGTGTAAACCATATTTTCGCTTTCTGTTACGACCCTTATAAATTTGTCAGACCCTTCAGCTGATACTTGTTCAGCGTATGCCAGACCTGCTTCGGGATGTCTTTTAGATATTTCGGCAAGAAGATTTTCAGGTATTTTATCGTCCGGAATAATAACAGCAGTTTCCAGTAAAATTCCATTAATATCGTATATAGCAGTATACAAATCGGTACCCAGGTAAAACTCGATCTCGTATTTACCATTGTTTTCAGCCCAGTTCAGATTGGCGGCAACAGGAAAAGCTTTTTTAAACGAATTTTTAATCAAAGAGGGTAATTCTGCGTTTTGCGCATTCAATGAAAGAGTATATACCAATAATATAAGTATGTATTTGGTCTTCATTAAATTTGAGTTAATTACCAATATTTAACGAAATTACTCTTTTATAAGATAATACATGTCAGACATTTAACAAATGAATGGTCTTCCAGATCCGTTATTTTAAAAATAAGATCCAAATCGGCTTGCCGGTTTGGATCTTATGGATAATCCTTTTAAATTGGATTCGTACATAAATCCAGTTTTATAAAATTTATTTACGTCTATGTAAAATTCAGTTCCAGTACAGGACTGTCAACTTCATGTGCTTTATTGCCAGTATAAACACTGCTAATTCTTTGTGTTGCTGCTAAAAGTATCTGCTCCAGTAATTTTGAGTAATCATATCCACCGAACTTCGCCATTTTTGCAAGGTGTCCGTCCCAGCACCACCCCGGATTAGGATTCACTTCAAGAAGGAATGGATTGCCATCTTCATCAAGTCGCCAATCAAATCGGGTATAATCCCTGGTTTCAAGACGCTCACTCATGCGCATACAATGTTCAATAATCTGTTTCTCAGTTTCTGCCGGAATATCTGCAGGCAACGATTTTAAAAGTTGGAAATAGGGAGAATCCTCGAGCCATTTTGCCTCATAACCGCAAATTTTAGGCAGCTCCGGAGGTAACATGGAATAATCTTCCTCAACGAGTGGTAAAACATTGTAAGACTCAGGAGGATTACCAATAATGCCCACCGTTAATTCCTTACCGGTAAGGAATTCCTCAACAAGAATTGGTTTTTCATATCCGAACATTTCACGGATTCTTAAAATAGCATCGTTCAATTCCTCGATAGTATTTGCAACGCTTTTCTGTGTTATGCCAAAACTTGAATCGCCGAAATTGGGTTTAACGATTACCGGAAAATCTATATTTAGTTCATACACATTGTCTTCAGGTTTGATATAGAAAGCTTCGGCAACAGGCACTCCCATTTCTTTTGCTATCCCACGAACCAGGGATTTATCATAGCAATAAGATAAACATTGAGGATTTGATCCTGTATAAGGAATTTCAAGCATTTCGAGAATAGCAGGTACATGAAGTTCTTTACGTGGATCGTTGCCAAAACCTTCATCACATAGATTAAGAACAAAATCGATTTTAGGTTTCAATCTCGTTAAATCTGTGATCAGCGTATTGTGATTGTTTAAGAATATAAACCTGTAATCAGGCAAGCTTCCCAAAGCAATCTTAAGTTGATTGATCGTGTTAAAATCATCTTCATCAAAGAGATTTGAAGGTTTTATGGCATCAGGCTTTCCAGGGTCACCCATAATAACAACAACATTTTTCTGAGTTGACTGACGGCTCCGCACGGGCGACCATTCTTTAATAACGGAGGCGGAGGCAATTATACGTTGTTCCATCATACCCAAATCCTGATTGCGTTTGGAATCGGGAGAAAAACTACCATGAAACGTAATTTCTTTATATCCGGTTTTAGCCAGGACACTCTGAAGAGACTCCTTTGTATATAATCTTTCAGCATAAAACTGGTCGACAATTACACCTTTTTGGATATTTGTAATTACTTCGCGTGAAATTAATCGCTCATTGTCACTTGCCAGGGAGCGTTCACGACAAACGAAATGTTTACTATCCATCCATTCCCAGCTGCGTGGGCTATAATGATCTTTCAGATAATTACCATCGGCAACATCGAGTAGAAATTTTCCATTGGGTTTAAGAACACGGAAGATTTCACGCAGAATTTTAATATCGTCTTCGGTACTTTCAAAGTATCCAAAGCTATTGCCCAGGATCATAACTACATCGAAAGTATCGTTTGGATATGGGAGTTTACGGGCATCACCTTCCCTAAGAGTTGCTGTGAGTCCTTCCGCTAAATTTGTGGCTTTTGCTTTGCGAATCAGATAATGTGAACGATCAAGTCCATGCACATTTTTGAATCCTCTTCTGGCAAGTTCCAATACATGTCGGCCCTGACCACAGGCCAGATCCAGGATGACGCTTTCCGGGTTCATATTGAGCACTTCGGCAAACATGTCAACCTCCATGGTTGTAATATGTCTGTCGTCAACAACATCAGCATCGGTTTTTAAATACATTGAGTTGAATATTCTTCGCCACCAATCGGGTTGAAGATGGGTTTCAAGATTTTCTACAGGCCCGTATGACCTCTGTATTCTCGGGCTTTTCTTTTTCTTTTTGGGAACCGAATCATTATTGTTTTTCATCTGTCTCTTGTAAAAAAAATTGGTGTTTTAGTTTTTTACTAATTTAGACTGAGTATTTTTTTTTAGTCACTGGTTTAACAACTTTTAATTAAAAAGATATTAACCGGCTAACATTAAAAAAATCAGTCATTTAAGATATAAATTGAGACCGTAGTTTCTACATTTTTTCAATATTAAAATTGGTTAGACAAATATGTTGTGCAGTAAACAACAAACCAAGTGATAATATTGCAATTTTTAATGATCTTTTTACAATTTTTTTATAGCTACATTTGAATATATGGAACCAGCAAAAATGTTCATCCAGTTTCTTCAATCCAGCATAACCCCGGTTGCTTTAATATCGGGCGTCGGATTGATACTTCTTTCGCTTACAAACCGTATTGGAAGAACAATTGACCGAACACGAAAACTATTAACAGAATTGCGTATAACACCTAAAGGCCGTGAAGACATAATCAAATCCGAACTGAAAATACTGCATCGAAGGAATAGAATTCTTAAAGCAGCCATGGGAGGCATCGCTTTCAGTATTTTAACCAGTAGCTTAATGATACCGGTATTGTTATTGATGAATATTTATCAACTTGACTTACGGTTTCTGGGTAGTGCATTATTGATTTTGAGTATCTCAGGGATAATCCTGGCAGCTATTTATTTCTTTGTCGATATTGTACTTTCACTTAAGGCAATTGATTTTGAAATGAAAGAATTGATATAAACTAATTAGTGTACAATTCTGTAATTTTGATAAATTGGTTTATATACTTTTATAATTTTCCCCAAAATAAACTTTAAGACTCCGCAAAAAATATGGCTAAAAAGTTTAAAACTTCATTTTTTACCGGCAATAAGACTTTTTGGGAAGTATTACTAGCCTTACTTTTTATAGTTTTTTTAATCTATTTTATTAAAAATGAGCATCTGGAAGTAGCAAACGTTGGAAAAGAAGTATTTGGCGCCAGGAAAGGATATCTCGCCTTAGGTTTGGCTGTTACGATAATTTATTTACTTCTTCAGGGACTTCTTTATGTATATAGTTTTAAAACAATTTGTCAGAAATTAAGCCTGACTGCCGCCACAATACTCTTTCTGAAACGAAACCTAATTAGTGTATTTATTCCTGCCGGAACTTTTTCTTCGCTTTCTTTCTTTAATAAAGAACTTGAAAAACAGAGTCTTACGCGAACACAAGCATATTATGGATCCTATTTGTTTGCTGTTGCTTCCCTGATATCTGTTATCATAGTTGCTGTACCTGTACTGGTATATCTTTTTATAAAACAGAGTGTCGGGAATATGGAGATTCTGGCGCTGGTTGTATTGATCATTCTGGTCGTTTTACTTGTTTTTGTGGTTTACTCCTTCATAAAAAAAGGACTTTTATACAGGCTGGTTATGAAAAGGTTTCCCTCTCTGATTGTAATGCTTGAGGAAATACAATCTCAAAGTTTCAGGGTAAGGGTATTTATACAGGCATGTCTGATTTCAGTTTTGATTGAAATAACAGGGATTGTACATTTGTATATCGCCATGCTGGCACTGGGTTTGGAACCATCAATCAGTGCTGCGATTGCAGGATATGTAGTGATGGTACTTCTGCTAAGTGTTTCGCCATTTCTCAGAGGACTTGGCGCAATAGAAATTTCGATGACATACCTTCTGGTAAAATATGGTTATTCACTTCTTTATGCAGCCTCAATTACTCTGTTATTCAGGTTTTTTGAATTTTGGGTACCGCTTATATTGGGCCTGTTTAGTTTTCTTGCGAAACGAGGCAATATATTAATAAGGGTACTGCCCGTTATTATTATCTTTTCGCTTGGAGTAATCAATATTATTTCAGCCCTGACGCCCGCAATTCCGGAACGTATCCATCTGGTAGAAACTTTATTCTCAACTGGTGTCACACAGATATCTAATTATACGGTACTTATTTTTGGAATTATACTTATTGTTTTATCGATTTATCTTTTTAAAGGAGCCAAAAATGCCTGGAGGGCCGCACTTGTATTAAGTTTCGCATCTGTTATCGGCCATCTTGTGAAAGCTATCGATTTTGAAGAGGCCTCGATTGCCATGGTTGCTTTTATATCACTGATTATTAACCGAAAATCCTATTTCGTACGACACGATATTTCTGTACAGAGCAGGAATTTTTCTACGGTTTTGATTGCTTTACTGGCCATGTACATATATACAGCCGTCGGATTTTATTTTCTTCATAAGCATAATTTTGGAATTGATTTTAGCTGGAAAGAATCCCTGATCGTATTTTTCAGGATTTTTGTATTGTTTGAATCCAGTATATTGGTGCCACAAACTCTTTTTGCAAAAGGGTTCATATTTTCGCTGTATTTATCGGGAAGTGTAATATTAATCTATACATTATATATTCTTTTCAAACCTTCAAAGAAGGAAATAACAACCCCGGATAATATTAAAACTTTAGCCGATAAAATCGTAAAAGAATTTGGTACTAGCTCTCTTGATTATTTTAAAACATATCCCGATAAAATTTTATACTTTAATAATGAACAGAACACTTTTATTTCCTACCGTATTACAGAGAAATATGCAGTTGTTTTGGAAGGCCCTGTCGGTCCGGAATCATCATTAAATCAAACCATTATTGAATTCGAAGCATATTGCAATGATGTTGGCTTAAAAGCTTTTTATTATCGAATATCCTATGAAAGTGTTCATTTGTTTCATGAGTTGAACATGAATTCATTAAGAATAGGACAGGAAGCAATTGTTAACCTTGAAGGTTTCTCCCTTAGCGGCAGAGAAATGAAGCCAGTCCGCAATGCCATAAATAAAACCTCTGAATTGGGTTTTACTTTTTGTATCTATCAGCCTCCGCTTAAAGGTGGTTTCATTCAGAAGCTGGAACTTGTGAGCAATGAGTGGCTCAAAGATAATGGGAGAGAAGAAATCGCCTTTACCCAAGGCATCTTTAATGAAGATCTGATAAAATCTTGTACTGTGGTAACTGTTGAAGACAAAGAAGAAAAAGTAGTTGCATTTGCAAACCTAGTACCAGCCTATGCACCATTCGAAGCAACCTACGATATGTTTAGAAAAACAACAGATGCACCCAATGGAGTCCTCGATTTTATGATGGTCAAACTTTTTGAATATTTAAATGAACAAGGTTATAAAACGGTAAATCTTGGTTTGGCCCCGTTAGCCGGCATTGATAATGCTGAAAATTTTAACGAAAGAGTAATCAAATTTTTAAGAGATACTTTGAGACAAACTTCCAGGTTTAAAGGACTTTATAATTTTAAAGATAAATTTGATCCGATTTGGAAAGACAAATACCTTGTGTATCATGAAGCATATGATCTGATTCAATTTCCCGGAGTTCTGAATGAGGTTTCCAAATTTAATCTTTAATAACAAGCTGATAATCAAAATAATGAAAAACGGGATTGTTATTTTTATCCTATTGATTTGTATCACAAATTGCTTGTTTTCTCAGAAAGATGCTCAGATAAAATATCCAGATGAATTACCCCTAAAAGAATATTATGTCAAAGGTGCCTCGGATTATCTTGTGATCATGTACACCGGCGATGGCGGTTGGAAATCACTGGCATTGGGAATGGCTGATTATTTTCAAAGTAAACAAGTGCCATTCGTTGGACTGGATGTACGCAAATATTTTTGGACCAAAAAAAATCAGACTGAAATTACTGCATCTCTTGAAAAGATAATAAGTTACTATTGTACCGAGTGGCATAAAAATAAAGTTGTATTGATAGGTTATTCCTTTGGGGCCGAAGTATTGCCTTTTGCCGCCGGTGAAATTAATAATGATCTGAAATTGAAAATTAAGAAAATCATTATGATAGCGCCAGGTCAGAAAGCCGCATTTGAAGTTACAATTGGGTCGATGCTTGATTTTTCGGGTGACGGTCTGCCGGTTGCTCCCGAATTGGCTAAAATCAGGGCTGATGCATTTTTTGTCCTTTGTGATGATAGTGAAGATGCATTGTGCACTGTCCTCGACAGACACTATGATTTCAGCATTTTAAAGGGAGGACATCATTTTGACGGGGACTTCGAGGATCTTTATCAGTCGATTTGGAACAAAATAAATATTGCGGATAAGGGTCAGTTGCAATGAAAAATTTAAAACCCTGACAGGATTTTCAATTCTGTCAGGGGTAAATGAAAAATATATTTTATTCATAACATATGATTCTAGGCTATCTGGCACTTATGATCGGTTGTTTCCTCGAAGGTGAAACCTCCTTATTAGCAGCTTCTTTTGCGGCACACAGGGGTATGCTGGAAATTGTCCCGGTGTTTATTATAGCCTATGTAACAACTCAAATTGCAGACTGGACATGGTTTATTGCCGGCAGAACACATGGCAAAAGAATTTTGGAAAAAAGGCCAAGCTGGAATAGAAAATTAAAACACATATATCGGCTCATCCTTAAATACCCAGTACTCATCCTTCTTACTTACCGATTCTTCTACGGTATGCGATCAATAATACCGTTTACTGTTGGAATGAGTGCCATTCCATATCGAAAATTTATGATTTTCAGTCTGATTGGAACTTCTTTATGGACGTTAACCATGTGTTCTGCCGGCTACTTTTTTGGTGCCATTCTTGAAGCTAATATTGACAGGCTAAAAGAATATGAAATAGAAATATTAATAATATTAATAGTTGTTGGGATTAGCACAGGACTTATTATCCGCCATATACAAAATCGGAAATATTCATATAATTCAATTAAGAAATAGATTAAAGCAAATTTCGTTTTATGACAATTTATAATGACTAATATTTATTTATTCTATCTTGATTCAGTCATTAACTTCAATAATTTCAAATAAATACACCATAAGGTATCATACATCTAACAACCAACATTCATATGATATTACCAAAAGAATGATGCCAATAAATTTCTTTCGAAAAATAAAGAAAGATCAAATTGGATAATTCAACAAACGCTTTACTTCTTCAATTCTTTCTCGGCCTTAATCCAATCTGACAGATGATCACCACTTTCTCCCCGTATCATCCGTTCCTTGAAGATTTCTTCAGCCTTGTGACGAATGTCTTCATCGGTAATCAATTTCTTTTTTGCCGGAGCTTTTTTGGTCTTGGGTACATTTTTTGTTGCCATATATCCTAATTATTTGGTTTAGATTAAATATCCTGAAATTCTTCGTCGAATTCGGCGGAGTTGTCACTAAAGGCATGCTTTTTAAAAGTAGTTTTTTTGTTGCCTTCTGATCTCATTGCGCGGGGTCTTTCCCGTTTCGGCTGTTTCTTAATAGTTCGAGACATAACCTGAAAATTGTTGGAGTTTTAATTTAAATAATTAAGTTAGTAAAAATCCTAATAAAGATAAAATAGCTTTTGAAAAATTACCAACATTTAGAATATAAATCTGTTGCAAAGTATCCCTGTTAATTATTTAACAGCAGCACTTAAATAGGAAAGTTCAATAGTTAGTTAATTAATAATTAGCAGGATACGATTCATTCTATCATAAATAATCTGATGATTCTATCAGTTTATAACAATTGTTAAAAATGAATAAAAAACTGTTGATAATTACAAGCCCGAACTTTTTTGATAAATCATTAAGGGTTATACTTTTATAGTCATATAGTTTAACCACATCTATTAGCAGGTAAATGAAATGTGAAACAGAAGCATTGTCATCCGATGAAGAATTGGTCGATTCATACAGGACTGGCAAAAATGAATGTCTGGGCACTCTGTATGAAAGATATTACAAGAAAGTATATCATAAATGTTTGTCCTATACCAAAAATCCAGACAGCGCATTTGACCTCTCACAAGATATTTTGCTGAAAGCTTTTGGGAAAATTACTACATTCCGTGGCAATTCATCTTTTTCTACCTGGTTATTTGTAATAACAACCAATCATTGTATCGCTTATCTTAGAAAAACAAAAAATATTTATTTTGAGAATATTGATTCTTATTTTTTCTTACAAGATGAAAACCGGGATTTTGAAGAACGGATTTTGTATGAATATAAGGAACAATCTCTTGCGGCAGAACTTGGTAATATTTCAGAATTAGAACGGAAAATGCTTATTTTAAAATATCAGAATAATTATTCGATAACCGATCTGCAGAAGGAATTTAATATGAAGGCCAGTGCGGTAAAAATGAGATTATTAAGGGCGAAACAGAAAATGGAACAAAAATTAAGCAAGCTTGGAATACCTTCTGGTGCTTGTTAAATGGTATTATTTAGGTTGCTGTTACAAAATACATTTTTATTCAAGTATAATTAACCAAGTACCAAAAGATTCATCAATTCTTATTGAATTTCCTAATAGCATTGGCTTTAATCTGTCAGTGATCATTTGAGAATACTATCCTGGAATTAAATACTTAAATAAAAAATGTGACCAAATAGTCTTTATGCTATCTCAATAATGGTAAATGACAAAACATGAAGAAGTGCCTTCTATATGTCTATAAAGCCCAGTACGAAAACCGTTTTACGTATGCTTTTACAATGGAGCTTGCCAAGAGGCTTCATTTAGAGGTGAAAACTTTTACAGCGGTCGACTTATCAAATTCTAAGGAGATTTCAAAAGAAGATAAAAATGAGCTTGCATCCAACGAGAAACGTAAAATTTTTACACATCTTCTTGCTCTCCATGGTTATTATCAGGTATTTTATAATCAGTGGAGTCCGGAAGGAAATCCTGTATCAAAAAATATAATTGAAAATGGGCCATTTGAGAGCTGTCTTCTGTTGGCAATAAAAAGTGAAAATGTGGCCTGCGTCATTATTGATGGTGTTTTGCGTTCGGGAATTTCAGACAGTTTTGAAGAAAAATCTGAAATTGAGGAAATTATAATGAATACTCCATTTATGGTTTTACCAGAAAAAATATCTTATAATCCAAACGAACGAACGGGCGAAATATCAAAAGAGCCTGATAAAGATGCATTTCTTGACAACGTTATTGGGGATTCTGACCTCTTTACCTTATGCAGGCAGAAAGAGCTTAGTAATTCATGAGGATTTTTTTATTGAATTCCAATATCACGCATATTTAGAAAGACTGAAAGCGATTAGATTATTCGAGTATATTTATCCTAAATTAAAATTTGTTGTAGGAAAACATTAAAGATTCAATTCAGCAGATCATTTTATAAAACAAGCTACTTTTGAAGAATAAAGAAAAGAATAAAAAATCTTTTGAAATAGTTAAAAGACTCTTATATTTGCACCGCCTTCAAAAAAAGGCTAATGATAAGGGCGATTAGCTCAGCTGGTTCAGAGCATCTGCCTTACAAGCAGAGGGTCGGCGGTTCGAACCCGTCATCGCCCACAAATTGTAATCCCACTGATTTCAGTGGGATTTTATGTTATGGGTAATATGTTTTTTGTATATATTCTTTATTCTGAAAGCCTTAATAAGCATTATATTGGCTATACCAGAGATTTGGACGATCGAATAAACAAACATAATCGAAGTAAAATAGGATTTACATCGC
>Ga0182027_10006167_pt1 | contig 18040 bp, 19 predicted proteins | sample 712E1DmetaG_FD_121300 | JGI IMG/M metagenome (GOLD analysis project Ga0182027, IMG submission 121300) | Permafrost microbial communities from Stordalen Mire, Sweden - 712E1D metaG (Illumina Assembly) | ecosystem: Environmental > Terrestrial > Soil > Wetlands > Permafrost | place: Sweden... | reverse complement strand
ACAAACTAAGTTATCCAATTATCAAAAAATTAATACTGCTTATACTTCTGTTAGCAGTATGCTTAGTACACTTAATACGGACACTAAAGCATTACAAGTCTCGGGGACTACATCAGCTTTTACAAGCATGGTAGGTACATCCAGCAATTCAAATTTTGTTGGAATCACTGCCTCAGGTTTAGCAACTGCTTCAAGTTATCAGGTAAGAGTAACTCAACTTGCAAAAAGCGATATTGTTCAATCGCAAACACTTAATTCCGCCGGAATTAATACCGATATAACCGAACCGGGGACACAAAATTTTACAATTGTTACCGGCGACGGAAAGGGTGGCCAAAATACCAGCAATGTATCAGTAACTTTCACCGTATCTGATTTTACAAATGGAACAATTACCAATCAGGCAGTCATGGATAAAATACAGACTGCAATAAACTCTAATAAGGCAGTTGTTCAATCTAATTCAGTTACTGGAAGTACGGCAAGTTCAGGATCTTTTGCATTAACTCTTGGCGGGACTGCACATACTATTAATTATTCAGCCGGAAATTACAGCGATGTAATTGATAGCATTGTTAGTCAGGTAAATAAAATTACGGGTCTTTCTGCTGAAAAAGATTCCGACGGTAATGGCGGTTATACATTAAAAATTACAGTAACCGATCCGAATAAAAATATCAGTATCGGCGGAGATTCGGGGACATTAGTCAGTGAATTGAATATTGCCGCTACAAATGTAATAGGCGCCAGCGGAGTAGTTAATGCATCAGCCTTTGCGCCTAGTCCCGGTAATTATCAGTTCTCATTAACAGCAAAACAAACCGGAAATGACAGTAGAATAATTTCTTTAACAGATGCAAGCGGAAATAATGCTTTATCCACAATGGGATTAAACATTGGCAGTACAAGACCGACATTTGCACAATCCACAGTCGGAACAACCGGTACTGCGGGTTTCGTATATGCAACTTCAGACTTAAATGCAAAATTCCAGTTCAATGGCCTTAGCATTGAAAGAGATACAAATACAATTACCGATTTAGTAAAAGGAGTATCATTACAGTTGAATTCTGCTATGCAGTCAACTGACGCTACAGTTAATCTAAAAGTCAGTAGTGATACAACTACAATTCAAAATTCAATCAATACTTTCATCACTGATTTTAATAAACTTTACACTTTTTTAAAAACTAATACTTCAGTAACGGTAACACCGGCAACAACTACAACAGATTCTACCGGTAAAACAACAACAACGGCTGCAGCTGTAACACGCGGAACTTTATGTAACGATCCGAATACTATGGCGTTATTAAATATAATGACTTCTCTTGTATCTTTACCTGTAGCAGGTATCGATTCTAAAAATATAAATTCAATTTCGGCAATGGGAATTACTTTTGATACAACTAACGGACTATCTATTAGTAATCAGACCCAATTAACAGACGCAATTACTAATAATTCATCTCAACTTAATACTTTATTTAACTCAGGCAATGGAATTGCAACAGTATTAAATTCCAATATAACGCCGTATCTCGGTGTCGGCGGATATTTAGCTAAATCACAAGCATCTTTAACTACTTCGATTAAAGCTGTACAGGATAATATAACATCGGAACAGGCAATAGTAACAAAAAAAGCTGATGTTACCCGTACGCAATATGAAAAGATGCAGCAGCAATACAATAACATTATTTATATGCAGACATTTATTTCCCAAAATTCAACTTTCTTCAGCGGATGAGCGAATTAGAATTAAAAATTAATAATATTCGGATAGCTATGGATCGAGTTTTATCTAATATAGATTCCCTTAGTTATGAGACTTATGATGCACTTTTTCCGCTAATGCTCGAATCTGTCAAAAAAATGTATATTTATAGGGATGAATTGCGTGAAAAATATGATTTAGATGAACTTTTGATATATGAAAAAGAATTTATAGAAAAGACTAAACTTATTGGGAAAAAAATCGATAATACAATTGAAGCGTATTCAAAAGAAAAAATAAGGATCGAAAGAAGAATTTCGAGCCTTTCGGCTAAAAAAAAATTATTAATTTATAGAAGGTAATGCTGTGGAAATCAGAAGTGTTTCAAACGACCCGTTAATTACTAATACGAATCAAAATAAAAAAGTTGAAGCAGATGTCCAACTTCCGCAAGATCCTAAAGATAAAATTGAAATTTCTGCAGAAGGTCGTACTATGGCAACCAATGAATTGTCATCAGAACGATTAAAACAAATCCAAAATAAAATCAACTCGAATTTTTACAACTCTAATGAAGTATTGGGTAAAGTTGCAGATAAAATTTTGTCTGAAATCCAGAAATAAAATATTAGCTGTATTATATTTCTAATTAATACATTTACACTCAATATGTTATGATCCGTATAATCCTTTTTATTACATTATGATTTTCTTAATTTGTATCGGTGTTTTATAAATGTTTTTTAATCAAAAAAAAATACAGTCTATGGAATCCCGCCCTAAAGTTTTGGTTGTGGATGACGAGGAATTATCACAGGATTTTTTAAGGTTTTTCCTTTCAAAAAAATTTGAAGTTTATACTTCCGGAAGCGTTGATTCATTTTATAGTTTAATTGCTAATATAGATTTTGATGTGGTTCTGATGGATGTCTTTTTGAGGGACTCAAAAGACGGACTGCAATTAACCAGAGAATTAAAGAAAAATGAGAAGTACAAAGACATTCCAATATTTGTAATGACAGCTCATAATACTACCAGGGATAAAAACGAAGCTCTGAATGCGGGAGCACATTTGTTTTTAACCAAACCGCTTGACGGGAAGTATATTCTGAATCTGATTGATGAAGTACTTAAAAAAAAAACCTCCTCAATTCCATCCTGATGTATAACTATTCAATATAATTCTTATCAAATAAGTTGTGAACCAATTTAATACTACTTCTGGCAGATTTATTTTTTGGGAAGTCTAATTGTAAATATAGTTTTATCATTTTCATTCTTTGTTCATTTTGTATTAAAATAGTATCTGCCGCCTATTGCAAAATCCAAATGTAATGAAGTTTCCGGAAATAGATTAAAAACCGGAGCAAATTCAATAAAAATATCAATCGGACTATTGTTAAGCATCCAGGCAATCCCCATTACTCCGCGTGCTCCAAATGTACTCCCGTCTTTATCATTAAGATGAATTCTTATACCTAAACCATAATAAACGGGTAACCTAAATTCTGATTTTAGTATTTCAAAATTATGGAAAATAAGATCACCGTGAAGAGATAGAGCGGTATATGTATGAACAAATGATGATCCAAATCCAAAATCAAGCGCCCGTGAATCGTCTAACCAGTATTTACCACTTAAACCGGTTGGTTCACCGATAATAATTCCAGCCCCGAATCCTTTGTCTTGAGCTTTAGACGACGCAAACATTGAAAATATTAAGAGTAATACTACAAATGATTTTTTTAGCAACGAATAATATCCTTCCATTATTTGCACACGTAATTAATAAATTCGATACATAAATTAAAGCCAAAATTTGCCATTATGCAAAATGGTTCTTTTCAATCCTCCTGCCTTGTCGGCAGAGAAGCCGGAGGCTGTTATAAAATTAATCTCCTTGAGTTGCCATATTCTGCTTGTGGCCATGTCATTAATGGCAAGAAGTTCCATTTGACATTGTTGATTATTGACGATTATTGTTAAATTGAACTTGAAAAATATTACTCAAACTTCTGAGGATTGAATGGAAGAACCTAACAATGATTCGGATAACAAATTATTTATTAAACAATTTTCATCACAGTTTGACTACTCGAGGAATGAAACTTCAATAATACTGGCCGCTGGACACGGAAAGAGAATTAAATCCCAAACATCAAAAATGCTGCATAAAATATGGGAAGTGCCGACGGTTGAACGGGTGGTTAAGGCTTGTGAAAATGGATTAGCCAATTCCAATGTAATAGTAGTTGCCGGAATAAAGGCTGAAGAAGTTGTAAAAGCAATCGGCAAAAGAAACTTTGTTTCATATGCACTCCAGGAAGAACAGCATGGAACAGGTCATGCTTTGCAAATCGCTTTGGAAAAAATTAATCCACAAGAGTATAACGGAACAATATATGTTTTTCCGGGTGATATGGGTTTGATAAATGTAGAAACAATAAAATTCTTTAAAGAAGAATTTGAAAAATCAATGTCGGATATGATGGTACTAACCGGAATCTATGAGGGTGAAATTGAAGCAAATAATTATGGAAGAATTGTAAGAGTCCCGGATCCGCTGCCCGACAAAAACGAAAAGAATAAAAAGGGTGTTATATCCATCGGGCATGGTAAGGTTGTGGAAATTCTTGAATATAAAGATATCTTAAACCTTGAAGAAAGTAAGCCGTATAAATTTAAGTATGGTAAAGAAAATTATGAGTATACTAAAAAGGAGCTCATTGAAAACAGGGAATTCAATTCAGGTGTTTATGCTTTCAAATTCAAACCGCTAGTGAAACTGATAAATAAAATTGAAAGCAATAATGTACAGAAAGAAATTTATTTAACCGACCTCATCGGGTTATTCAATCAGTACGGTTATGTTGTTGAAGCTGTAAGTCCGAAAGAACAATATGTCCTGATGGGGTTTAATAATAAATCTGTACTGAAAGAAATGGATGTAATCGCCAGAAAACTTTCGTATGAAAAATTAAAAGATATAATTACAATCGATGATCCGGATGATTTCTTCATTGAAGAAGGTGTTAGTGAAGAGTTAATTAATAAAGATAGTCAGGGAATCATTCTCGATATCCATATCGGCAAGGGCGTATATATTGGTAAGGGAGTTCATTTAAATTGTAATCTTAGAATTGAAAAAAACGTATTGCTTGAAGGTGAAATTTCTTTTGGTAAGAATGTAATTGTGAAAAATAATGCGCAAATATCCTGCTTTTACGGCCAGAAAATTTTAATCGGCAATGGTGTGGAAATATACCGGGGCAATGAAATCAAGGGAAACGTTGAAATCGGAGATCATTCAAAAATTGAATCCGGTGTTCGTCTGACGGGGAATGATCAATTCCCATGTCAGATAGGAACAAATGTAACCATTAGAGGGCTTTCTTATATTTATGCTTCTAAAGTGGACGATAATATTATAATTGAACATTCCATCTTGAAAAAAAAGAAAATATCAAAACCAGCTTCATCTAAATCTGATATTTATTGCGTAAGATACTATCTGCCCGAAGTTGAAGGAAAGGATGCCGTAAAAGATATTTAAAATAAAAAACAGCCCGTAATTACGGGTTGTCTTTTATTAAAATAGAAAGTAAAAATTATTTTGCAACAGCTAATTTATTAACGTGTTTAGTGAGAGCGGATTTTTTTCTGGCTACGTTATTTTTATGAATTCTGCCCTTTGAAGCTGTCTTATCCAAAAAGGAAACGACTTCTTTTAAGTTTTTCTGTGCTTCCACTGCATCTTCCGTAGCATAAACTTTTTTGATCATAGTCTTTACTTTAGATAAAGCGGCTTTATTTCTTTCTTGTCTTTTTTTACTTGATCTTACTCTTTTTTTAGCTGATTTGTGATGCGCCATTAAAATAAACCTTATTTAATTGAAATTCGTCTGTAAATATAGTATTCAAGCCCCAACAAATCAAACTAACCGGTCATTTACTTTTTTCTAATATTTGCTGTTTGTATCTTTGCCCAGTCTCATTTAAAGTACTTTTATGTTAAAGGTTAATGAAATTTATTACTCAATTCAGGGAGAAAGCTCTAAAGCCGGCTTGCCGTGCGTATTTGTGCGGCTGACTTATTGCAATCTCCGCTGCTCATATTGCGATACCAAATATGCTTTTTATGAAGGAACCGATATGTCGATCGATTCCATTATCGAACAGATTAAAAAGTATAAATGTAATTTGGTTGAATTAACCGGCGGTGAACCTCTTTTTCAGAAAGAATCCCTTGAATTGATGGATCGACTTTGCAATGAAGGATTTGAAGTAATGCTTGAAACCGGCGGTAGTTTGCCTATTGATGATGTGAATCAAAAAGTTATGATAATCCTTGATCTAAAATGCCCGTCCAGTAATATGGCGAAAAAGAATCTTTATGATAATCTTCAATTCATTAAACCGACCGATGAGATTAAATTTGTAATGGGTACACGTGAAGATTATGAATGGACAAAGGAAATAATAAATAAATATAATCTTGAAGGGAAATGCGGATTGTTAGCTTCAGTAGTTTTCGGTTCACTTGAACCCTTAAAACTTGTTGAGTGGATTTTAGAAGACAATCTGAAAATCAGGTTTCAACTTCAGATGCATAAATTTATCTGGGAACCTAATGCTAAGGGAGTATAATGAAAATTGCTAAAGAATTTACATGGGAGATGGGGCACCGACTTTCTTTTCATAAAGGGAAGTGCAAAAATCTGCATGGGCATTCATATAAATGCATGATAGAATTAACCGGAGATCCGGATGCAAACGGAATGGTAATGGATTATTTCGATATGAAAACTATTATTGAACCGATACTTGACAATTTTGATCATACATTTATGGTTTATAAAAATGATTATGAAGTTATTGAAGCTCTTGAAAAATTGAATTCTCAAAAAGTCGTAGTGGATTTTGAAACCACTGCCGAAAATATTTGTCTTTATATTCTAAAGCAGATTAAATCCTCGGATCTTCCAAAGAATGTACAATTTGTCAAAGTTCGTGTATTGGAAACCGATAATTCGTATGCTGAAGTTGAAAGTAATCTTTACAGTGACTAAATTAGTCCTTTATGTAGCAATGCATTTTCCTTAATCTCACCTTAAGGTATACTTAACTTATTCTTATCTTTCAGTTAATGAGTATTAATGTTCTTCATCCTGAATCTCAATTCGAAAAGATCTTTTCATCTTAGTAATCTTCCTATTGCAGGCAGGCATGATAGTATAGTGTATCACCGATTCTTTCAGATCGGTTCTAAAAGATAAAAATTTCAAAATCAAATTTTATCGGAAGCCGCTGCTTCAACATCTTCAACAGCTTTCGGAATCGGTTTTCCTAATATCCGGCTTCCAGTCGAAGTTACAACAACATCGTCTTCAATTCTGATTCCACCGAAGTCTCTGTATTGTTCAACTTTATCGTAATTAATAAATTCGCTGAATTTCTTTTCACCTTTCCATTTATCGATTAACTGCGGAATAAAGTAAAGACCGGGTTCAACTGTAAGAACAATTCCGGGAACAAGAGGTCTTGCGAACCGGAGATAATTCAAACCAAATTGTGTGCTCCGCTTTGTCTTTTCATCATAACCAATATTATTCTCTCCGAAACTTTCCAAATCGTGAACATCAAGCCCGAGTAAATGTCCCAATCCATGCGGGAAAAACAATGCATGCGCTCCTGCATCTACAGAATCATTTGTATTTCCTTTCATTAGTCCCAGAGCTTTCAATCCTTCGGTTATGACAGTTGCAGCTTTAAGATGCGCAGTTTTAAATGATACTTTTGGTTTGATCGCATCAATTGCGACTAATTGAGATATAAGTACAATCTCATAAATTTCTTTCTGTAAAGGAGTAAATTTTCCGCTTACAGGATAAGTACGTGTAATATCGCTTGCATAATGAAGTAATGACTCCGCTCCCGAATCATTTACTACTATATCACCGTCTTTAAGTTTATTGCCGTAATAGTAATTATGAAGCGTCTCACCATGTTTGGACAGAATAGGGACAAATGATATTCCACTGCCTAATGACATTGCCAATCCTTGAATAAATCCTGCTATCTCCCTTTCATACATTCCCGCTTTTGTAAAACGCATAGCCGAAACATGCATTTCATAAGCTGTTGAAATAGCCTGTTCGATTTCCACAATTTCTTCTTTCGATTTAATGTAGCGTTGTTGGGCAACTTCTCGAATAAGTTCAAACGAAGCATAATCATTTATATGCATAGGCGAAATTCCGAGATACTGAAGCATCTTAAATTTATTTTCATCCCTGTATTGAGGCACAAAATGAATTTTTCTTCCCTGTTTAATTGCCTTTGTGCAGACTGATTTAATTTCATTTAACGCACCGGTTTGCTTTATGCCGCATTTAGCAGCCATGTTTTTAATTGTTGGCTGCGGTCCCATCCACACTATATCATCGATCGTAAAGTCATTACCGAATATAATTTCCTTGCCTTCATCAAGATCAATTATTGCAGCAAGATCTGCTTGATCCAACCCAAAGTAATATAAAAAAGTGCTGTCCTGCCGAAAATGATAAGCATTGTTTGTATAGTTCATTGGAGATTCACCATTACCCAATAAAAAAACCAATCCGTTCTTTAATTTCTTTTTTAATACAGATCTTCGTTGAGTATAAATGTTTGCGCTGAACATAACATCCTCTTAATAATTTTTATATTTGAATATAATTTAATGATTATTTAAGTGAAAATTATTTATTCATTGGATCAATTTGTTTATTAATGATATCTGCCCTGAATGATATGCGTTGTGCTGGAGTATGCCGAATATCATTCCCCGGAATGTAAATCCGGTGCCTAGTTCCGGATTTTTTTCTTCACCTGCTATTACTTCTAGTCTTTCTTCAGGAAAATTATCTATAATCAAGAATAATCTATTTGAATTGTCATAAATTCTCTCTTTGATAATTTCCCAATATTCCGGCGTATCAAACTTTGGAATTGGCCAATCACCGGATAATGGATTTGCAGGAACGGTTCCTTCAAACCGGCTAGTTACTTCTTCAATCCAGGAATTAATATGCAGGGCTATTTCGATAATTGAGTGTGTATTACTAGTAGATTTGAGAAATACTAGTTCCGGATCAACATTGTCCAATATTTCTTTAAGCGAAGCCCCATGCCATGGATCATTAAAAACTGATCGTGAAAGTTCTTGCATCAACATTTTTTTTGAATTCATCACTCACCCGACTAAATGTGAATAATTATATATGCTTAAAATATTATGAATTCAACACAAATGTTTGACCAATTTGTTCAAGACCGATTTTAATATTGTAATTAGGGGCGGCGCGTTTCATCCAATCGATTGGTTCATCAAATGGTTCAAGGCTCTGTTTAAAGGTTTTTGTGTGTATGGGGATAAAATATTTCGCATTCATGTTATTTGCCATTCGAAGCGCTTCTTCAGGATTCGCATGAACCTTAATCCATGGATTGTAGGCTCCGACAGGCATTATAGCTACATCAATATTTTCATCTTTTAGAATATTTAATTTATCGGTGAATGCCGTATCGCCGCCGAATAATAATTTTTTGCCGTGATATTCAATCAAATATGAATTATAACTTCTTCCATTTTTAAAGAATCCTCGCGAGCGATCTTTTTCCCATGGGTAACGCCAGCCGAAATGTTTAACTTCGTTAGCACGGATCCGTATTTCATTTAGCTTTATTTCATCTCCCCAATCGAGGACTGAAATTGATTTCCAGGCTAAATCTTCAATTACATCTTTTGTAAGGTATGCTACAACGATATCAATTTGATCAGGATATTTTTTAGCGAATGCCCGGAGTGTCGGATAATCCATATGATCCATGTGAGCATGCGATACTAATATTAAATCCGGTTTTGGGAATTCATCAAATTTTAACGCAGGCGGAGTCATTCGTGAGGGACCAATACTTTCTCCCAAAAAATAGACGCCGATATTTTCAAATAAAACCGGATCCGTTACAATCCATTTCCCAAATATATTTATTAGCACGGTTGAATGACCTATCCATGCAAGTGATAAGTTATTATTATTCCAGGTAACGGGATCCGGTTTATAATTTAGTTTGATTAAATGTTCTGCTTTAATTTCTGATCTCATAAAGATAGGAGGCAACAGTAACGCTCCACCTGAAATCAGACTTTTCTTTAAAAAGTTTCTTCTTTTCATACTTATAGAACATAATGAGACAAAAAATAATTCACTTTATTTTTAATACGGACAACCGGAGGATACACAAAAACTATGTTAGGTAATAACTTTGTTAAGAAATGACTGTGTCATGCAATAAACTTGTTATTCAATAACTACTTCGTTTGAAAGTTCGTCAATGTCATCTTCTTTGTTCGGAAAATGCTCGCTAAGTATCTTTCCTACGCGATCAATTCCCCAAAGTATTCCTTTAGAAAAATTCCCATCTTTGAAATGTCCTTGAATTTCATCTCGTACAAGATCCCATGTTGCATCGCCGATTTTTTCATGAATACCCTGATCGCCGAGGATATAAAATTGTTTGTCATGTAATAATAAGTATAGAAGAATACCGGTTTTATCCCGGGTATTATTCATTTTAAGTTTATGAAATTCTTCCACCGCAAGCTGATGAAGACTTTTCTTTCTTTGAAGAAAATTTCGCTTTTCTTTTATTGCAACACGGATTTCTCCTGAAGTCGTTTTCTCCATTTCCTTAATTTTACCGGAGATATGAAGAAAATCATCGTCATTAAAGTAATGATAAATTAATTTTTCCATAATGCTCATTTTTTACCGCCGGAGGCGGTTTTATACCTTATCAGTTTCAATAGGGTGAAAATGATTTACGATTTCCTCTCAACTTGTAACGAGGAGTTTCATTGCAAAGATAATAGATGCAAAGGTTAAATGAAAATAGAACTCTTCAGAAAATATAGAACCGGCATTTTTTGTCGAATAGAATAATTGTTTTGATTGACTACTACATTTTTCGGACTTAATATAATTATATTGATTTTAATTAATATATAATATAATTTATGAATAATTAAATATGATATTTATAAAATCGTCAATGATCATCAGTCTATCATGGAACTATTGTGTTTTTCCCGGGATCATCAAGGAATGGTTATTGACAGTCGAGGTTTTTGACGGAATTGATTTTCAATTCATTGATTCTTAAAGATTTGGAATTAGAAGACCACCGGATTTTATTTATATTTACACCACATCTTTTAACAATTTATGGGATTCAAAAATGTACAAAGTGGTATTATTGCGTCATGGGGAAAGCACTTGGAATAAACTTAATTTGTTCACCGGCTGGACTGATGTTGATCTTTCTGAAAAAGGTTTGGAAGAAGGAAAACAGGCAGGTGTTGTTCTTAAACAGGAAGGCTACACTTTCGATATCGCTTTTACATCTGTTCTTAAGAGGGCAATTAAAACCCTTAATCTCGCATTGGAAGGATTGGACTTATTATGGATTCCGGTTATTAAATCATGGCGATTAAATGAAAGACATTATGGCGGGCTTCAAGGATTGGATAAAGCTCAAACTGCTGAAAAATATGGAGCAGATCAGGTTAAAATTTGGAGAAGAAGCTATGACGTTCCGCCGCCGGCACTCAAATTAACCGATGAAAGATATCCGGGAAATGATCCGCGCTATGCAGATCTTAATAAAAATGAAATCCCCTTGACTGAGAGTTTAAAACTCACCGTCGAAAGATTCCTTCCATACTGGCATGAGACAATTGCACCTGTAATCAAAACAGGGAAAAAGGTTATCATCGCTGCTCATGGTAATAGCCTGCGTGCACTTGTGAAATATCTTGATAATGTTTCCGAAGCAGAGATAACAGAATTAAATATCCCAACCGGAATTCCTTTAGTTTATGAACTAGATGCAGATCTTAAACCAATAAAACATTATTATCTTGGAGATCAGGAAGCAATTAATGCGGCTATTAATGCAGTTGCTAATCAGACAAAAAAGAAATAGTAAGTAACTGTTTATAGGATAGTCCATGTTTTTTAATTAGGTTAATTTGAATTGGAACAGTTTGTACCTTGCTTTTGACTGTAACTTTCTCAATTTTTTACAAGCATTTTAAATTATTAGGTAGTTCATATGATCAGAAAAATTGTTGCTGTGTTTTGTTTATGTGTTTGTACATGTATGAATTTATTCTGTCAAACTGTTATTGGGAAATATGCAGGCGAATTCCTTGCTATTGGTGTTGGAGGACGTGCCCTTGGCATGGGTAGTGCTCAAACTGCTATAGCTAATGATGTTACTGCAGGTTATTGGAATCCAGCCGGTCTGGCAAGTATGGACTATCCTCAAATTGCATTAATGCATGAAGAACATTTCGGAAGTCTTGTTAGTTATAATTATGCCGCTGTCGCTATTCCTTACGGTACCGATATGAGTTTTGGCATAAGTGTTATGCGTTCAAGTATAGACGGAATTCCCGATACCCGTAATGCCGGTGTTGACGCTAATGGTAATCCTTTAACAGCCAGTCAATATGATAATATGTCACGTTTGGATTATTCACAAATTACAGAGTTTAGTGATGCTGACTATGCTTTCTATTTAACATTTGCAAAACGTCAATCCGATAATTTTTATTGGGGCGCTAATGTAAAACTGATTTCAAGAAGTATTGCTGAATATAGCGCTATTGGAGTCGGTTTTGATTTAGGCGCTACCTATAGACCTACGGAAAAACTATATCTTGGCGTGAATATACAGGATATTACAACTACACTTGTTGCATGGAGTACCGGTAGAAATGAACTTATAACTCCAACAATAAAACTTGGAGGTGCATATGCAATTTCTTTTTTCGGAGGGACTTTACTTCCTGCTGCTGATTTTGATGTAAGATTTGAAAACAGAGAAACGGCTTCTTCTTTTCATGTTGGAGCTGTTAGTGTTGATGCTCATGCCGGATTTGAATATAAATTCAAAAATATTTTTGCTGTTCGCGGCGGATATAATGATGTAAAAGAATTTACCGTAGGCGCCGGAATATTTTTACCAAAGTTGGAAATTGATTATTCATTCGCACGATTCAGTCAGTCACAAACCGATAGACTTCCGGATACTCACAGAATTTCTTTAATTGTTACTCTTGAACAACCGAAATTCATGCGAAACAGTAATTAAGTTATATTTATAAAACGGGTCGATGACCCGTTTTTTATTTACAAATTACGGAGATAACATATTTGTGAACCTTTTTTATGCTGTCCTGTGTTATTATTATGTTAATACAAGATATTTCATATATTATAGGAGAATAAAAAAATGGTAAAAATTGGTCAGAGGGTTCCTGATATTGAATTTGAAATCTTCCACAAAAATGAATTTAAGAAAGTTAATCTTTCTAATTATAAGGGAAAGTGGATTGTCTTATTATTCTATCCGGCGGACTTTACTTTTGTGTGCCCGACTGAACTGGAAGAAGCTGCTAATTATTATAATGAGTTTAAAGAGCTCGGAGCAGAACTCATTAGCGTTAGTACTGATACTGTTTTTACACACCTTGCTTGGCATGACTCATCCCCTGCAATAAAAAAAGTTAATTATCCAATGGCAGCTGATCCTACCGGAAAGCTATGTAAGGAATTTGGTACCTACATTGAGGAAGAGGGATTATCGCTTCGCGGTACATTTATTATCGATCCTGATGGAATTCTTAAAACAATAGATATTCACGATAACAGTATCGGTAGAAGTTCAAAAGAAATTTTAAGAAGAGTTAAAGCTGCTAAGTTTATAAGTGAAAATCCCGGATTAGTTTGTCCTGCAAGCTGGGAACCTGGAGAAAAAACCCTTAAACCGGGAGTTGACCTGGTAGGAAAAATCTAATCCGCCAAAGGCGGTTTTAGTCTAAAATGATATTGGTATTCGAATTCCTTATAATTCATAACGAGGAGTTTAACTTATTTATCTTTGCGGGTTTGACTATTCAAACCTGCTTTTATCTTTTTCTATATAATATTTGATACATTCGCTAAAAATACTTTCTTTTTTATCCATTTTGATTTTAATCCAATCATGTGGCGGCATTTCTTCTATTTATAATTTTAATTATCCGCTTACGTCCGAAATTGCAAAGGCAAAATCATCTCCTTTAATTGTAAAAATCCCGAATGGCTGGTCCGCAATTGAAGATAATGAATGTAAATGCACGGATTTATGGTTGGTAAAAGATGATTATTCTGCAACATTAAACTTTGTTGCTCTTAATCTCGATTCTCTCACATCAAATGATATCCGGAATGATGAAATTAATTCACTCGTTAGAATTAGCAAAGCTAATATCAAAGCCAAATATGGAAATGAAGTTAAAGAGTTTACTAAAGACGAAAAGTTTGAGATAAATAAAAATAAATTTGCCGCCTACGAGTATTTGGATGAAAAAATGAGAAATATCAGAGTTGTTATTTTAAGATCGGGCAAACAATTTTATGAGTTTTCCGCAATTCCCATCAAAACCAGAAATCTAAACGATCTGTTTAATACCCAAAACTCAGTACTTGTTTCCATAAATCATTAAAAGAAAATAGTTTTTATTATTAGCTCACTACTTCCTCCGACTAAACCGCATGCGTCGGGAGGTTTTTTCATTCAAGGAATTTAAATAAGTGAGAAATGAAATAAAGGGCTCTTTATTTAAAGAGCCCTGAATGTGAATTTCTTAAAGACTTATAAAATCGTTATAAATGATAAATGCCATTAGTAGAAGAAGAATCACAAATCCCGCATTCTGAATAGCAATTTTAATTTTAATTGGAAGCTCTTTCTTGAAAATACCTTCCAGCAAGATGATAATAAAATGTCCGCCATCCAAAACAGGGAAGGGAAGTATATTGATAATAGCCAAACTTAAACTCAACATAGCAAGGAAATATAAAAATGCTATTAATCCTGTGTCGGCAGATTTTGCGGCAAATTGCGCAATCTTAAGAGGTCCTCCGAATGTCTGATTAAATGCCCTCTTTCCCGTAATAACTTCCTTAAACATGCTGAATGTTAAATAAGTATATTGACCGGCATTCAAAAATGCATTTGATACAGAACTCAAAAAACCATAAGTGCGGTATTCAATTTTACCTGTATAACCTGGGCCAAAACTAATTCCTATTTTCCCATCCATAGTGGCTTTTACATTAGTATGTAAAGTATCTTTACCTCTTAACAGAGTAACAGGTATTTTTTTATCTTTATTGGAAGCAATAATCCCTGTTATCTGAGTTCTTTCGTTAATAAGGATATTATTAAGAGCAAGAATAAAATCCCCGTTTTTGAATCCGGCATCCTGTGCGGGAGAATTTTTAATTACTTGATCAATAAGAATTTGAGTTGGACCGGGAATAAAAATGAATCCTTTTGAAGCATTTTCATTCAATAATTTGTGTGGAATTGAAACATCCAGCAACGTGCCGTTTCTTTCTACTTTTACGAGTAAATCGGATGAACTGCGGTTTATAAGAATACTTTCAACAACCTGATCCCAATTTTTTACTCCGGCACCGTTTACTGAGATAATTTTATCATCGGATTTAAATCCTGCCTGTGCTGCTGTGCTGCCTTGTTCAACATTCGATATTGATGTTGTCTTATAAATTAACTTCCCTTGAAAGAAATTTATACCCCAGAAAATTACAAGAGTCAGTAAAAGATTCATCAATACACCGGCAGTAATAACAAATAACTTTGGAATAGTTTTCTTTGACCGGAATTCCCAGGGCTGTGGTTCTTTTTCTGTAAATTTTGTATCAAAACTTTCATCTACCATTCCTGCAATTTTAACATAACCTCCCAATGGAAGAAGGGATAATCTGTAATCAGTATGCCCTTGCCCGTCAAAATCTTTCGGAAGATCTCCAAATGTAAATCCTGTAATTTTATTCCATCCAAATAATCTTTTACCAAATCCTAAAGCAAAAACATCAACACGCATTTTTGAAAGTTTTGCAGAGGCAAAATGGCCGAATTCATGAACAAAAACCAGCACTCCTATAGTGATTATAAAATAAATAATATATTCCATTCGATTCCTTTAATTATTAACTATATTTATTAGATAGATATTCTCTAGTCCTTTTATCGCTTTCAATTATTGATTCTAAGTCGGTCTTTTTATAATTGGTCATGGAATTAAGCGCATCTTCTATTAATTCCGGTATTTGAGTGAATTTGATTTTTCCGGAAAGAAATTTAGCAACACTAATTTCATTTGCCGCATTAAGAATGCAGGGGGCGGTTCCTCCTTCACCAATAACATCATAAGCAATTTTGAGACACGTAAACTTATCAAAATCCGGTTCAAAAAACGTCAGATTTCCTATTTTATTAAAATCGGTCTTAACTATGTCATATTCATATCTTTCCGGATAGGTTAATGCATATAAAATCGGAAGTTTCATGTCAGGTGAACTTAATTGGGCTTTAATGCAACCATCCTGGAATTCAACCATTGAATGAATAATTGACTGCGGATGAATTATTACCTCAATTTGTTCTTTGGGTAAATTGAAAAGCCAGAAAGCTTCTATCACTTCAAACCCTTTATTCATCATAGTAGCGGAATCTATTGTAATTTTGTTGCCCATTTTCCAATTCGGATGATCCAACGCCTCTGTTACTGTTATTTTTTGAAATTCCGATTTATCTTTATTTAAAAATGGCCCGCCTGAAGCAGTAAGAATTATTTTTTTAATGTATCTATGATATTCTCCCACTAAACACTGGAATATTGCACTATGTTCTGAATCAATAGGAATTATTTTTGTATCATATTTGACACATAGGTTATTTACATAGTCTCCGGCGATTACTAAAGTCTCTTTATTTGCTAAAGCTATTCTTTTCTTGAGTTTAATTGCTTCAATTGTTGGCGCCAATCCGGCAAACCCAACTAAAGCGCAAACAATAATATCATAATCGCCCTTTTGTGTAATTTCAATTAATCCTTCATCCCCTGCAAGGATTTCACATTTGCCGGCGAATTTACATTTCAGTTCGGCTGCTTTTAATTTATTGCATACAACAACTGTCCCTGGATGAAATTCTTCAATTTGTTTTGCTAAAATTCCAATGTTTTGATTTACTGATAATCCCGTAATCTCAAAATCGTATGGGAATTTTCTTATAATTTCAAGAGTGTTTAATCCGATTGATCCGGTTGATCCTAAAACAAGTACTTTCTTCATATAATTATTTATTGGCCAAAGAATCTGTGAGTTATTGCAAATAGAAAATTAATGAGAACAATTATATTAATAACCATGTTTAATTTGAAAAGCTTATTCAAATTTTCATACCCTGTATCACCCAACCCGGTTTGATTCTCTATATCATTCCCGATCGAAGATCTGACTTTTTTAGCAGTCGGTATAATAAATACTCCCAGGATAACCAATAGGACTACCATTAAAGTTTGTTTTGCTGTAAGCCAATGATTACCATTCATCTGAAAAAAGCTGTAAAAAGGATTGAGAAAAACTAAAGTTATTCCTGTAATTAATATACCTATAGCTCCAATCATCCCGAATAAATTCGAAAATGTTAAATAGAGATGGATTAATTTTTTCTCGCCGGATTTATTCCTATTTTTCTGAATATATCCTTTTAATACCGAATCCGAAATAAGATTGATTAACCACATACCGGCAAATATTATATGCAAAGTTCGAATTATATAGATACCCATTTATACCCTTTCAATAATTTAGAATTTTAAATATACTTAAAATCAAAAGACAATGAATTCGTAATTTATATAGAAGATCATTTAATATCACAGGAAATATAAAGACTAAACCTGATAAATTGAAAAGTAATTCAAAATATGCACAATAATTAATTTTCGATTTTTTATTCTTTTTTGGAAGCTTATTTCATTCAAGTAAATCCTTTACTGAAGGATTTCAAGAATCTTCTTATAATCAGCCATATTTGATAAACGCAAACCTATTAATTAAGTTTACACTTGAATTTATTAAAGGAGACGATTATTTGAGAGCAATTATTCCGGCTGCAGGATTTGGAACTAGGTTGAAACCACATACCTACTCTCTTCCAAAAGTTTTACTAAATGTGGGAGGTAAGCCAATTCTCGGACACATAATTGACAAATTACTTGAAGAAGGAATTACTAAAGCTACATTTGTAATTGGTTACTTAGGAGAAAAAATTGTTCAATTTGTTAAGAAAGAATATCCCAACTTAAACGCTGCCTTTATTGAACAAGAGATTGCTCTTGGACTCGGTCATGCAATT
>Ga0182027_10006166_pt1 | contig 18040 bp, 16 predicted proteins | sample 712E1DmetaG_FD_121300 | JGI IMG/M metagenome (GOLD analysis project Ga0182027, IMG submission 121300) | Permafrost microbial communities from Stordalen Mire, Sweden - 712E1D metaG (Illumina Assembly) | ecosystem: Environmental > Terrestrial > Soil > Wetlands > Permafrost | place: Sweden... | reverse complement strand
TTCGCGGCCCGGTAAGAAGAAGGGCGGGGAACCCGCCTGCCGCTGCAGATATCTGCGATTCGATCATCCGGTGAATATAGTTCATATATGATAAATATAAAATGTAACTTTATAAAACTCAAATTTTCATCACATGATTGCGGCGCATGGTTTCAAGCAGGGAAAGGGTTCCCCCGACATTATTGACGTAGTATTTCCCCGGGTCTTGACCGATTCGCCGACATAGGCAAAAGCCGTCAGGTGAACAACCGCTTCCGGCTTGTGCTTTTCAAATGCCGCATTCAACGCACTTTGCCGCCCGTTCGTGTCCGTAGACAAGATTGTCGTAGCAAACGGGAAGATATCCCCTCAGATGGAGTTCTTTGCAGACATGGCTGCCGATGTATCCGGCCCCGCCGGTCACAGGAATTGCTGGTCGGGTTGATGGCATGTGGGTGCTCTAGGAGGCTGCGGGATTCGTTTCTGTCTGATGCCTTGAAGCGAACTCTACCGTTTGTCGCGGCTTCCAGTGTACAATAGGTTTGCCCTCTTTCTCGCCGGTGTTGTCAGTGTTCTCAACAGCGATTGTAGTCATCGTCAAACCTCTCTATGTCATCTTCGCCGAGGTAACTTGCATTTTGAACCTCAATTATGACCAATGGATCGCTTGGGGAATTTTCCAGCCGATGCTTTTGGCCTATTGGAATAAACGTGGACTCGTTGGCATTGACGGCATACTGCTTTTCCCCGCACGTGGCGAGCGCCGTGCAGGATATTACGATCCAGTGCTCGCTTCGATGAGCGTGCTTTGGGAGGGAGAGACGGGAGCCGGGGTTTAGCTCGATGCGCTTGATCATGTAATATGCGCTTTCGTGAGGAGATGAAAACGAGGGTTTGGGAAATAGAGAACCATGTTTTCCTTGCCCACAGCAATCTGCAATGATCCAATAAGAGCCTGAGGCTACTCGATTTCATCCGTCGATAGGTCGCTAGGATTCAATTTCTTCGCAATCCTATACAAAACAAATTTAACAAGGACAAAGAGGAACTCAAGCCCTCCAATCAGGTATCTTTTCCAAAGTCTCCGAGGTTCCCTTACGAACCTAAACAACCATTCAAATCCTAACGCTTGCATAATTTTTGGGGCTCTGGGAAAGAAGCTATCTCCGGTGTAGAAATCGAAACAACCACCGCATGTAATAATGAATACATTGCGGAGGAGCGGTCGATTATCAATGGCCCATTTTTCTTGTAATGGCACACCTAGTCCAACGAAAATCGTATTGGCCCCACTGCTCTGAATATCTTTCAAAATTTTTTCGTTTTGATCCTTTCCCAAATATCCATGGTGACAGCCAACGATTTGCCCTCTAAGTTTGTTCTTGTACCTAGAATTTAGATGACCTATTACCTTCTCAACTACGCCTGGCTTTGAGCCAAACAGGTAAAGTCTAGCTTCAGCGCAATGGAATAGTACCTCCAAAAGCAAATCCGTAGTTGGAGTACGCCTGCTTTTCATTTTTAGCACGACATTTGCGATTACGGCGATTGGTTTTCCATCTGGGTGGTTATATCTTGCACTTGTAAGGTACTTCAGGTAACCTTCGTCCTTCGTCGCCCTTAATGCCGAATACTGATTTATGCCAATTGAGACTCTTGTTCCAGGAGGATTCCGCAGGAACGAGTTTAGCTTATTGCAAAAGTCATTCTTGGAGACTACTTTTATGGAACGAAGAATCGCATCGAAACGACGGCCTTCCTCTAGCTTAAGCTTCATGTGCTATCTTTCCTTTAGACTGCCGATACGATGCGAAACAGTTCTTCGAAGCAAATTTCCACAAATGCCTCTTGCAGCAACAAATACAAAAAAGGGGATACATGGCTGTTTATGAAACTCTCTTCTTGTTTGGTAATGTTCGCCTATTTTGGTGCAAAACTTCTTCTCGTTCGAAGTAATACCGCCCAATTTGTATCGACAAACTATTGCGGGAATTGCTCTAAATTGAACACCCATTTCGGCCAATCGATAATATACCTGCAAGTCCATTGCAAATCTTAACTTTTCGTCATATGGGCAAGCGGCAGCGCTTACTCTCGGAAAGAAGACTGCTTGATGACAGATAGGCGTCCAAACTGTGCGAGCGGTAAACAGCAGGTCTAATCTTGCCTGGCGCAGCACGGAATTTCCCCTTCCAACAATCATGGCATTTCCGACTATCACCGTTTCTTTATTCTCAATGAACGAGAGAACCACTGCAATCGTAGTGTCATTATAGAACGTATCTCCGGCATTCATGAAAATCACAAAATCACCTGTTGCGCGCATTAGGCCCTTGTTCAATGCATTGCTAATTCCCGTGTCTGGTTCTGAAATTATGATTGTGCGTGCGGCAGCTGCGGGGTTTGTTTGAAGCAATCCCTTGACGGACGACAAGCTTTCATCAGTTGACGCACCGTCAATGATGATATGCTGAATCTCTGCAGACCTTTGTGCGTGAACTGAGCTAGCAGTTTCAAGAAGGCCTGGATTGTTTTTTGAAATGGTGACAACACTAATGACCATAGCTAAGGATATTCTTTCCTAACGCGCGGTTTACCGCCGCTTGGGTTAAGGATATTACGGCGAATAATATCATGGGGGCGTAATTCCTACGGATAAGAAGTGCAAGAAGTAACAAAGTACATATCTTGTAAACAAATGATATTCTAAATACTCTGAGCACACCTTGAAAAAGCCATTTGTATCCGGCTCTGCGAATTGCATATTGAGGCCAATTACTAATAGAAAAGAGGACTGCTGCACAAAAGGAGATCTTTGAGTAAGAAAGAGAATTATCAAGCACGGGAATCAACAGAAGGATCGGCTTTAAGGCGTAGAGAAGTAAATAGGTTATAGTTCTCCACTTTGTTGAGATGCAATCATGAGTCAAGAAGACTATTGAAAGGACCCCCATGTATATAAGGAGGCTTACCGTTGTTCGCAGTTCATTCAACAGATACAGCAAGACTGAAATGGCCACCATGCTAATGATCGCAACTATGGTTTTGCCTAAAATAAAGGACCCATCAATCTTTAAGGGATATACTCTTCGGGTCGGTAGATCTTCCCTATGAAGAAGGTTAGCGTCATTTATGGAGCTAAAGATGTCATATACCGAGAAGAACGCAATTAGGCAGAGGACCCAGTTCGCAATTAGTGTCAATGTCCATTCGTTAAGGCAGACTATGAGTGTCATCATAACTACCCATGATTTGAGCAGATAGAATACTCTATCTGTCCAATACGGATATCGTGTTTTTAGGTAGTACACACCAGGGCACATCAGGAGGGCGGTTTTTGCATTCATTCGGTCATTACGCCAACATGGATTACCTTTTTGACATAAGCACAAACGTCCTTGTCTGCGGCGAGGTTATCGGTGTAATACGTCGCGTTCCTCATCACTTGCTCTCCAAACGCTGCGATTCCGTGCACCACCTTGCCTTGATCAAACATGAACGTCTTGTATCTTCCTGTGGACCTTCCCTTTTCATTGACCTCCAATGATGAACAGGCTATTCGAGCTATTCCTTTGGAATCGTGCCTTTCTCTAAATGCCTGCGCAATAGAGTCTAATGTTCCTGATAGGATATAACATGTTTCTTTTCTCTCAATGAGCCCCGCAAATATGTTAAAAATCGAGGTGAGAGCTCCAGTTCGCTCCATTCTTTCGAGGTATGGCCTTGCCAACTCCTGGATTTTTGCAATAGGTATACCGCGAAGACACCTTACCCGAATCTTCATATATCCACTGCCGTTGCCGCCAACCCATAAATACGCGCGCGCCAGAATGCTAAACAATAAATATCGGACTTTGTAATGCCGTCCGAGCTGCGAGAAGAGATACTTTAGAAATTGCAACGTTGTATTTCCTTTGTATATGGTGCCGCAAAAATCAAAAATGATGGGCATGCTATTTCTGCAAGAGTGTTATCATCTGTTCTACGGACGTTTTCCAAGAAAAGCGTTTCGCCGTCTCAATTCCATTCCTAATGATCTCTTCTGCAAATGAAGAACTGTTCAGAATGCGCAAAACGTACTCGTTTAGTTTTGAAACATCACCTGGAGGAGCAATGCAGGTGTTGAAATTGTTGCGAGCATACTCGCCACATCCGCCGCTATCAGTTATTACCGTAGGTATTCCACACGCCATCGCCTCCAGCGGTGGGTATGAAAAGCTTTCCCTAAATGAAGTTGACACAAAGACGTCGAGGGCCTGGTAGAACTTCACCATTTCCAGATCGTTGGTCGCACTTGTGACCTGGACCGCCATCGATAAGCGATGAGGGACTTCTATTATTTCGGGCGATACCACAAGAGCTTTTATAGGGACTTGGTTTTGCAGGATCTGCACTAGCTCCCAAAATATTGGCAACCCTTTTATTGGAAGCGTCCTTCCTACTGTTCCAATGATTACGGGTTTGCCATATTGATGATGCCCTACCCCCTTTGGCTTGAATGTCTTATTGTCCAACCCCAAAAGAATTCTGCCATGAATTCTGCCGCCACGCCGCCTGGCCTTGACCTGCGTTTCCATCCAAGACGAATTTACTATGATGCGAATCGGGAGCTGGTAGGTAAGCCAGGCGAAGAGCTTTTTAATTCCCCCGGAGAACTCCCCCTCAAGTCCTTGTACAAAATAGTAGGATCTCACTTTTTGGTTCAGGATTCGGTAGAAAGTTGCAATGAGCGCGGTAGGGTAGTAGGTCGCGATTATCACGTCACATTTAGGGATCGCAAGTAAGAAAGCTAAATACGCGAGTGGCGTCTTGGAAATAAATTTTAGCGGTGCGGGAAGCTCAATATGTTTGCACAAGTAACTCTGAGAGAACTGTGGTGTTTGGGGTTCTCCTGGTCGAATTATTAATAACACATTGTGCCCTGATTTTTGCATTTGTTCACTCAATGCATTGATTACTCTTTTTCCCCCGGATCGGTCGTTTCTGTTAATCAGAAAGACTATTTTCATAATTGCCAAATTCCGCGGAAGAGCAGTGATTTGTTTCGTCCGTTGGGCAGCAACTCGTTCTTTCTCGTATTAGAAACGCTGTCACTGAAAAGGTTCCACCCAAGATCGTCCAGAAGTAGATATTCCCCGGGGTGCTTTCGAAGTAGTCCCCTGTAATAAAGCTCATCAGAAATAATATAAGAACGCTTCGACTAAGTGCCCAACTTTCAAAAAGGATGCGATTTGCCATCATCCTTTTCTTTGGGCCTCTGTGCTGGAAAAGGATACTTGCGGAAAAAATTAGAAAACAAATCAAACCAACGAAGCCTGTTGAAAACAAAAGGTTAACATACATGTTGTCTATGACGCCTACGGCTCCAGGTCCGGACCCCAATATTCCTATTGGGGTTGTTTGAAATAGTTCCCCCCAGTAAAGTACGCGAAACATAAAGGGGTGGTTAGGATCAGACAGCATCCCCTGAAATGAGAGAATCCTGGTTCGGATTGTCGGGCTTGCAAGATAGGCAAGCCCAATAAGAGACAGGAGGAGAAGGATGTAAGTGAAAATCAGTCGAATTCTTTTCCATGAGGCGGAAGGCGTCGTTCCGTAAATTTGAGCAAGGAGGGCAGCCAAGCATGCAAGCCAAATCCCGCGTGTCTGACTATATAGCAGGCCGAGACAGAGCACCATGAACAACGTTGCGTTTTTTACCAACGAACCGGTTTTTCTAAAGTAGTAGAATATCAACAATCCAACGGATATCAACATGGAATTCGCGGATGAGTAAAGGGCAATCCCGAAGGAGCGCCTAGCCTCGCCGATGAAGGTGTCTAGTCCATGCACGTACCCCATCTGGCTACCCCAGGCATCTTCAAACTCTGGTTGGCCGAATAGCTGTTGATAAATGCTATATGCTGAGCTTATTAGAGCCGTAACATAAATAAGTCTTAGGATGGTTTGCCAGGTTTGCGGCGATGTGGGCTTCATCACAAGCAACGCGAACAGGAATACCCCAGAATACGTTGCAAATAGGTATCGAACTGAAAGCAGGGGGGTGGGACTTGTGACCATCGAAATGACGTTCGCAATTGCAAAACCTGACAGGAGTAAGTACGGCCAAAGCATGGCTTTGGGAAGTGACAATCTACTTCTGGAAAAAACGACAATTGGAAAAGCTATTGCCGGCAGGATGTATAACAGATAAAGTCCGGCTTTGTTTTGGGTAATTTTGGTAAGCATTATTAGAAAGGGAACACTAAACAGAATAGCGGCAACTGTGAAATTGCGCAAGTTGGTGAATGTTAGCCGACTTCGTTTTATTGAAAGAAGCACTAAATTAGCTCTTCACAAGCAAGTTGCATTGTGGTCACATTTTTCCGATCTTCTAGTAGATGTCTTTTGAACGTAGGAATAGAATCTTTGGTCTTCAAGGCTAGTATTCTTCCTGCCTTCAAGGCACAAACTGTATTGTTGGAAACCGTTGGTGGCGGAACTCGAAAACATGCCACCATTAAATGTTTATCTGTGGAGAGATTCTTGCGCTTATGCTGCTGTTTGGTTCTGAGAATGGAACAAATTCTAGAAGGATCTAATGGGTAGCAAATCGGGGCTGTAATGATTGTTTTGAATGATGTTGCCCTTTCCAAACGCTGGCATCCCATCGATTGTGAGCGGCGGTTTTCCACTCATTCCTTCAAACCGAGAATTTATGATACTAAAATCTTCAACTACGTGGTATTTGGTCCATGTGTGAATCTTGATAAACGGGTAGGTTACGCTTAGCAGATTCTGAGGAGATCTAAAAACACAATTATCAAAGGTAATCAATTTTGCATTATATATAAAAACAGAGCCGTCGTCAAAATCACATTGATTAAAGCTGCACCTCGGATCGTGGCCATCTCCGTCGATATACAGTCCGAACGTGCACACTGAGAAATGAAGATTGCTAAAGCGGTTATCCGGGCTGCTTAGTTTCAGCCCTATGTGGCACCCCCATATATTGAGTTCGGAAAAGCATCCGTCCGTGGCATTGGAGCTTATCCATATTCCATCTGGGCCATCGTTGGGGTTAGGGACTTCGAACGCATTCAATTTTGGTATCCGTTTGAATATTCCGTTCTTATGTGGGCAAGCAGACAAATTATTCCAAACATTATCGTGGTCCAATACCGGATGGTTGCTTTCTCCACCGCTTGAGCTTCCAAGCTGCACTGCCCACATCCCATTTGCCATTGAAGTGAATGTACAATAATCAATATAGAGAGTTTGAAAGTTATTGAACAGTAATCCTCCGCTCTTGTAATTGCAATTGAAGAGAATGTTTTCAAACTTTACGTTTTGACTAGTCCGTCTTGTGCTAGCGATTGATTTCACCAGGAAATCTGTAGGAAATGATTCCGTTGCCTTTATTGTGCCATTTCGAAACGTAACATTTCCGCCTGAGGGAATAATTAATGAGGCCTTTAATTCAATTGTATTAGAATTAAAATCAATCACTTTTTGAACATTCCTTATTTGATTTTGTCCACCTTCATTAAGCCAACTTTGTAAGCCGGCCGTGTCGGCATTTGCAAAAACGCTGTCGATCTTTTTCTGAATGTGATCCGAGTCTTGAATGTACACAACATTGTTCGTGAAAGCCGAAACGGATAAACAAAGTATGCTCAGTATTATCTCCTTCAATTTTCGTACACCATTCCTCATTGACTCTTTCATCCTTCTGGTGGACACGATTTGGAGGGAGGCTCTCGTCATAGAGACAAGTACAATTCCTTCGTTTTCTCTGCAGTCTTTCTCCATGAGAAGTCACCGAGCCGTTTTTTTCCCCTTTCAATCATAGTTGACACGGTCTTTTTGTCCAATAAGGCTTGAAAGATTGATTCAACAAGGTCCTGCTCGTCGGCTGGGTCAAAATATATTGCTGCGTCTTCCGCGATTTCTGGAAAGCAGCTTGCGTTGCTAAGTACAATGGGACAACCGCACGAAAACGATTCTAGAATTGGCAACCCAAAACCTTCGTATAGTGATGGGAACACAAATGCCGCGGCATTCCTATAAAGCGATGCGAGCACATAATCGTTTTTCACTGCGATGTGGACGAATCTAGTTCTAACGCCAAGGCGTAACATTTTTTCTTCTTCAGTTTGCCTAAATGGCCCTCCACCCGCGCAAACAACATGAAGGTCTTTGCATTTAGCGGTTAATTCCTTTGAGGCCCTGATCAGGATGTCAAAGTTCTTGTAAGCGGTCCTTGTTCCAACAAATAGTAAATACCGTTCGGGGAGTTTCAATTCGATCGCGTAACCATCATTTCTCATTTGGTCAAATGTTGGTCCGAGGTGAATGACGGCTATTCTGGATGGATCCACATTCTTGAGACGAATTATGTCATCTTTTGTCTTTTGGGAAATGGCGATTATTTTCGCGGCCCTCTTTATACATTCGTCTTTATATTTGTCCACTTTATGATCCAAGAAGGAGTGTGGAAATAATTCATGAATCATATCAAAAACTGTCAACACGAACGGTTTGTTACCGATGAAAGCCAGAAAATAGGGATCGTAGTAAGTAGGATGAAAAATGTCGAACGAATCATGGAGCATTCTCAACATGCAATCGAGTTTGTTGATAGTTCGTATGGCGTATTTTTTACCTCGTATGTCGAGGTTGGGCAGAAAGGAATGATATCTGCTTCCAGTGAAACCCATTTCCTTCAGGTGTAGGTTGTTCGACACCAGTAGGGACAGCTTTATATTCAGTTGTTGGATGCCATGGAGATTTTCTAGAAGCCTGCAGAAGTAGCGTGAAACTCCACCATGTTCCTGCATAGAAAATGCTGCGCCGTTGAAGAGAATCCTTCGCTTGCGCATACTAGTTACCATCTTCAGTCATTTGGGGGGAAATGCGTATTCGTTTGCAGAACTCCATTATGATGTCCGACCATTGGGTAAAGTAACCTTCAAAACTGTATTTGCGAGCTTCGACCTTCGCCTTTTCAGCCAGTTGAGATCTGAGTTCCGCGTTATTCCAAACTTCTTCAATCTTTTCCGCTATATCGTTTGAATTGAATGGGTCACACGTTAGACCAGCTTCTCCGATCTGTTGAGGCATTTCGAACAGATTACTGCAGATCACAGGACATCCTAGGTAGATGGCTTCAATAATTGGCAGGTTCGTTGGTCCCGAAAAGGTTGGCATCACCAGGGCCCACGCATTCTTGTATAAGGCGATGATGTCCTCATTAGAGACATAGCCTAGGATATGAAAGTTGGCCTTGACATTTAGATCAGAAATGAGTTGTAAGACCTTTAGGTAATGATCTTTCCGTGATCCTGCCAATACTACGTTAACCTTGATCCTTTTCGCATCAAGCGTGGAAACAGCGCGAACGAGATTATCATGGTTCTTATATTTCCAAAACTGGGCAGGATAGAAAAGGTACTTGCTTGGTAGATTGAACTTTGTCGTCCTGTTGCTGTAATCAACAGCCTCGTTGTGAGCTAGGATGTAGAACGTAGGGATATAATACAACGAAATAACTTCCCCTTTCAAGACCTCGCGGTATGAATCTTCGATCTGTTTTTTGCCAAGACGAGAGTCTGCTAGGATTGTTTTAGAATATTTGCAGATCAATTCCTGTTGAAAATTTCGAAGTTTTGTTTCCCTCGTATTATACGCGTTTGTATATCTTTGCATGACATCAAAGATCACACTGATTGAGGGAATTGCAATTTCAGCTGCTTGCCAATCTTCCGCTAGGTATAGCATGAAATCCACTTTTGCTTGGAATACTTTCCGGTATTCAAAAGGAAAATACCTATTAATTTTTCTCCAAATCCATAACCGTAAACCTAGGAAGGGAAGTCTCGAAGATACTGCAATTCTTCTTGCTAAGTACTGAGCCCCGACCCGTTTTGAGTGCACGACTGCAAATGAGTCGCAAAGGCAGGGATTCTCCCGGAAATAGGTCTCCCATTCCTTCATAGGTGAAAAGCAGTGTAACGTGAACAGTGGATTTAGTTTCCGGAATCGCTCAAGTACCTTCAATACTAGGAGATTGAACTGATAAATGCCGCCGCCATAAGGAAATGCGATTAGCCATAAGCCTATGCGTATCTTCTTTTTTGCCTTCATGGAATGATAACCCTTATGTAAATATTCTAGTAAAGAACGGCCTCAATATCCAGTCCAGTATTCGTAAACAGTATTTCACTGTGGCAATCTCGAAGCTACGAGAAGTGTGTGTCATGCTTAGTTTTTGCAACATCCTTAGTCTCAATGTTCGCATCTTCCAAAGAACGACATAATGTATCCCAAACGTCTTGACAATTTCGTTTCTGTATTTAGCGGCGATCATTTCACAACCCCGAATGACTGTGTTGTAATCTCTTACAATTGAATGCTCCGAGGGGTATATTATTGCGACAACCTCATCGCAATAAACAACGGGAAACTGCTTTGCAATTGTGAGGACGAAATCATCATCTTGCCACGATGGGAAGTCTGCATTTGGAAGGCCCGCAATCGTAATGCACTTTTTTGTCAGAAGAATTGCTGGATACCCACATAGCGAAAGATTTCTTAGAATTTGTTTGTATACATTGCCAGCAAGCCTTTCAAAGTTGCTTTCAACTTCAATTTCTGACTTGTAGAGGAATTTACCGTAGACAAGTGCGTCTGAATATCCAGACTGTTTTAGCGCGGCAATCCTGCTTGTTATGGAAATATTCGTAAGTGTATCATCTGAATCCAGGAATGCAACATAGGTCCCCTTCGCGATGTTCATTCCTATAATGCGCGAACCTTGGGCCCCGATGTTCTTCTCATTTTTTAGGTAGGTGATTCGCGAATCACGATAGTCTCTGATTATTTCCTGTGTGTTATCCTCAGAATTGTCATCAACAACAATGATTTCAAATTCCTCATGTCGCTGCAGAAGTACGCTTTCAATACTCCGCCGGATCGTCATCCCTCTATTATGGGTGGGTATTATGACTGAAACTAATTCTGGTTTCGCAATAAGTTCCTGTGTGGCACCTACCATTTGGTATCTCTCCAAATTCTGGTGGTAGAATGGCTTTCCGGTCTTTGAGGGCGTTCCGCATTGCCCATGTTTTTGAACTTGGCTCTTGTTCCCGAGAATGTAACTTCGGCAGCAATACAGCTTATTGTGCGGACAAAGCCTCAAACCATACTTGCAGAATGCTGTAGTCCCTTCGTGCCTATCGATGAGAAGGCTTACTCTTTTGCGGGATTTGTTCTTTGTGGGCAATCGAACCTTTTGAGGCCTTAGATTTGTTTGCTATTAGCTTACAAATTCTCTGGATCGAATCCTCCTGCAGACTGCTCGCAGACGGCAAGTAGAAGCCTTTTGCTGTCAACCAATCACAGACTTGATACTCCCCCGAGCAATCGCAGCCATACTTTCTTAATGATTCTTGTTTATGCATTCCATTGAAAAGAAGTCGGGTTTCTATGTTGTTGCTCTTCAAATATTCAACCAACTCGCGCTTTGTATTTCCAAATTTGTCAGCATCTATGACAACAGCATTCATCCAACATGAATTGATGGCCTCTGCATTTTCTTCTTGAAATATTACTCCAGGTATATCGAACAAGTATTTCCTGTATAGCCGATTGTTCTTCATTCTTAAAAGCCTGTATTCGTCTGCCTTTTCAACTTGAGCTAGGCCAATTGCAGCAATGACGTTTGACATGCGGTAGTTGAAACCAATATCATCATGCGTATAGTTGCGATGTCCAGCCAGGGGGAAGCAGAGGTTCTTAAAGTACTTTGCTTTTCGATATAATTCGTCATTGTTTGTTACTATCATTCCGCCTTCTCCGGTTGTGATGTTCTTATTGGCGAAAAAGCTGAAAGAACCAATATCTGAATATGCACCGGACTTGGTACCTTTGTACTCCGCGCCGTGTGCTTCTGCCGCATCTTCAACAATGAAAAGATTGTGTCTCTTCGCAATGTCCACTATTGCGTCCATATTACACATGAGTCCGAATATATGAACAGGCATAATAGCTTTAGTTCGGGAAGTGATTTTAGCTTCAATTTTGTTGATGTCAATATTCCAGTTTTGTTTGTCTGCATCAACAAAAACCGGAACTGCACCAGTGTAGCAAACGGCAAAAGCAGATGCAATCATGGTAAAGGACGGAATAATTACTTCATCGCCTTTTCCAATGCCAAGTGCCACCAATGCCAAATGAAGAGAGGCTGTGCCGTTGCATACGGCAACTCCATGCTTGCATCCACAATACTTGGCAAATTGGTTTTCAAATTCAGTTACATATGGGCCCGCAGAGGAAATCCAACCCGTAGAAACTGCCTTCGTGACATATTTTAGTTCGTTCCCGTTGAGAAATGGTTCACAGACTGGAATGAAACCAGTTATCGGCTTCATCGGGATTGTCCTAGTTTGATTTGTGATTTATGGATTGGATCAAATCTTGTTTTATCCAATACTCCACAATATGGTCCTTGCTTGATTTCTATTATTTGCGATTCCTCGAGCATTTCCAACCCATGTCCTCCATGTGCAAGCATTATGATATCACCATTATAAACAATTTTGCTTTCCAAATAGTTTTGGTTATCGTCGTAGAAATCTATTCTAATCTTTCCGGCTCTAACAACTAGCACTTCTTGTGTTAACTCAACTTTTCGTTTTACTATGTTGTGAACATGGGGCTTAATAATGTAGCCTTTAGGTCGGTTCATGTAGGCAAGCTGTTGTGAATAATCATCAGGAGTAAAGAATTGAATTCCCTCTTGGATGAATGAAGATCTAATTATTAATGACATAAGGATATTATTGTGGCGAATTTCTTCTATCATCAGTTACTCCTTTTTCAATTTTGAACTAGAGGTGTAGCTCGAACTGTGAATCAGGTTGGATTGCTTGTTTGCTTGCGTGCTGTTGTGCAGAAAAGCACAGTTTGCTTTCGCCAGTTTCCTTGCTTTGCGTATTTTTCTTATGTTTAGCCCGAGGTAATAATTCGTTCTGAATTGGATAACGAGATGTCCTAGATTCAGAGCAAGTATGTCTTTTAGGAGTATTTTGACTTGGATACACAAGAAGGATTTTAGGAGCGCAAATTCACTCTTGTTAATGTCCTTAAGATAGAGCATGGCAAGATTCTTTGTCTTGTAAAGCCCTTCCCATCGGGAGTCATTTCGATCCGCCCTATCGTGGTAAATCCTGGCTTTAAAGCATATTCCTACTTGCAGGTCATGATAACGTACTCGCATCAAGTAATTGTCGTCTTCTCCATACATGAAAAAGGATGGGTCAAACCCGCCCACTTTGCGGATGCAGTTGTTCGTTAGCAGCCAGGCAGCGGCATTCACGTACTTTGTTGGATATATTCGCTTTGTTTTGCCTTGAAGAATGTCAGAAATTGACTCGCAGGTGAGGGATTCTTTTAGGCAATTTGCAAATCCGGTATCGAGAGCGGTTCCGCGTCCGTTGAAATGTAGAGGACTTATCACGTCATATCCTGACTCTTGTTGTGCGTTGATTAGGTTTTCGATAGTATCGCATTCGACAGCGGCGTCTTGGTTAAGGAGAAATACAAAGTCTGCGTTTTGAGAAAGTGCTTTGCAAAGGCCAATATTGTTTGCGCAGCCAAAACCTCTGTTACTATCGGTTTCTATAAGCTCAACAGTAGAAAATCTCATGCGAATCTGGTGGCGGGTATCGTCGCTAGACTTGTTGTCTATAATCAAAATATTGGTTCTTACGGAGCTACGCTCAAGACTATTGAGACATTTGTCTATCCATCTTGTTGCGTTATGTGTAACAACAACAGTATAGACAAGCATATCTCTTGTGCGTTGTGGAGGGGGTTCTGGTTTGGATTCGGCGGTCATGCTTCCTCGTATTAGAGTAGCTTCTAGTAGGTGCAAAATCGTCAAAGACCAAGGGGTGTTTTGTCATGATGCGACTCAGACCATTGGGGGCCAAACCGAACCGCTTGTGCCATCAATCTCTGTTCACATTCTTTGGTCATGCTGTTGTGGGGTTCGCTGTGTCCTCAAGCTTTGTAGCGGGAAACAACATGGCGCGAGCATATACGATTTGGCCGCGTGGCACCGTCAGCTTGTCTGGGAACGCTTCCTGCAGTTCTTCGTACGATACGTTGGTAGTGGCTGCTGGCCGCTGGACCGAAAGGTATGTTCCAACGGGCCTTTGCCTACTCGTATCCACGGGAACAGGCCATTCTCTGCCGCACTAAAATGAAGGATTGGACCTCTATCGGAAAATAGGCTTGGGCCGACGCCCTCTGCAAACCGCGACCCAGTATCTTGGGATCATCAGAAGGGGCCTCATTCCTGTAACTTTAGGACTTCCTCCCGCAAGTAGTCTTTCCCCTGCTCGGCTGGACAGTTTCGACAGAACTTTCCAGATCGGAAAGGCGCAAAAAAGGCCAAGTACGTGCCGTTGTCCGAAAAAGGCCACATCTTCAAAGTGCGGAAACAGGAGGTTGTTCAATTCTTTCCTGGAGTATTCTGCAACATGAAATTCATTTCGTGGGATCTTTATCGGTCGTGGATACCCCGGAGACGTAACCACCCGGTTTGGTGAAGATACAATAAACGTGCCATCCGCTCTTAGTACTCTTGACACCTCTGTAAGATACTGTGGTACTCCGGTCAAGTGCTCGAGCGTTTCAAAAGAAACCACCACGTCGAAGCATTGATTAATGAACGGTAGCTGTTTTACGTTGCCGACAGCAAACTGCGTTTGTCTGTTCGCAAAGTGGCCAGAAGCATATTGGATTGACTCGGCGGAAATGTCGATGCCCGAAACCCTGGCTGCCCCGCGGGCAAGCAATGTGGCTGAACCATAGCCCGTGCCGCACGCAGCGTCAAGAACCTGCTTGCTTCTTACGTAGACTTCTGAGAACTCGTACCGCGCAAGATGATCTGCATATATCCGTGGCGGCGTCATCCCTGGTACGACTCTCTCTCCTGTGAATCGCATCATTCAATACCCCTTAAAACCCTCAACTGTACTGTACCTGCGCGAACGCTGATTTCACCAACGGCAAGCAGGCAAACAACGAACCCTACGATAGCCACCCCAGAGTATGCTGTTAGCCCGCTCCACCCGACGTCAAAGTGCAACAAGAGCACGGCCAGTTGGACACCAGCCATTACGACAAGGCCGACAAGTGCACTTGGAAAGAGGTTTGCAGCCATCCGCCATGTCGATATGCCCAACAGTCGATTGATTATGGCTACTTGAACAAAAACAGTCCAGAAGATTTGTCCAATGGTGTATGTGGAGCAGACGCCTAACAGACCCCACCGAAATCCAACCACAATAGACGCGCACGCCCAAATGGCGCCAACAAGACCAAATTTGAGCTGAAGATCGGACCTCCCCAAAGAGAGCATCACGTTGCCACCAGTAGTAAGAATCGATTGAGCAAGTCCGCAAAGGCACAGCACCTTCACAAGTGGTATTGCTGGAGCCCACCTCGCGCCAAAGACCGTAAGCACGAGTTGCGACGACAAGACGAAAACAACCGTCATAAGGGGAAAGGTCACTAGAGAAATCGCCCGAGTCATTCTCAGGTAGACTTCGCGCATCTTGATCCTGTGGCCCTGCAATTTCGAGAAGGCCGGAAACATCACTTGACCTACTACTGAGGAGACGTTCTGGAGCGGGTATAGCATCAGTTTGTAGGCAAGATTGTAGCAGCCTAGAGCCTGAGACCCAATCAGCCTGCCTATCAACAACTGGTCTAGATTGCGCGCGAAGTAATTGACAATGTTAAATCCTGTAACGTGGCTCCCAAAAGGCATAATTTCCCGAATCGCGGCCCAAGAGATCTTTGCCTCGGGCCGCCAGGATGACAGCCGCCACATAACCACGACATTCACAAGACTACTCGCGAGAGACTGCAGAACTAGACTCCACACCTTACACCCGAAAAGCGCAGCAGATATCCCCACGCATCCCCCAGTGACAATGGAAAGCATGTCTCGAAGCGCTAGTCCCCGAAAGTTCATCTCTCTGGCTAGAATCGTCTGTTGAACCGCAGCAAGTGAGCCCAACGCCAGGTTCGAGGAAACAGCCACAACAACCCAAAGTAATTCTGGTCGTCTAAAGAATCTACATATCAATGGCGCAGCGGCCATCATCAAGAGCATTAGTACCACTCCTGCTGCGATGTTCATCCAGAAAGCCGAAGACAGATGGCGATTATCAATATGCTCCTTCTGAATCAGCGCACTACTGCTGCCAAGATCTACAAAAATGGCCGCGAAAGCCACAAGAACGGAGGCCATAGCTAACAACCCGTAATCGTTCGGCGACAGAAGCCGCGCAAGAACAGCTGTGACCGCCAATTGGCTCAGCTGTCGCCCCATCTGTGAGGCACCAGACCAAACCAAGCCAAGGAGTGTTTGCCTTCTCAGGCCTAGTGTCACATCTTCCAGAATAGCTCCCGTTTATATACAAACGATTGTTGTAGCTTTATGTTCTTTCTTCGCGTGCAACTTGATTCTTCTTGGGTGCTCGTCTTTGTCTTGTCTGAAAAATTATCATATCCCTCAAACCCCCATAGCGGATTCTCATGAGCTTACTTCGAGGTTTGTGAGCAGCTATAAACATGTTTTGGATTCGGGCGGAACGAACATCGACAATGCGATTGCGTCGGTCGGTGTTTCTTGGCATTCCGGAAAAAACCGCGGGCGTTTGCAATACTGGTTGGCCAGAAGTTTGAATTCTAGGCAAATCCGCGCGATCTGGATGTCTGGGTTATTGCTTTGTGCAACAACCGGTTGATCTTGAGACATCCTTGACAGCACACAGATTCCAGAAGGTGGACTTGACCCCGAGACGGTCACATGCAAAGCAAAGTCGGATCAATTTCCAAGATTGAGGATAGCCCAGATTGTTCTACCAAGATCTTCAGGACGGTCTTCCTCACTAATAACACGTTCTGATTCTTTGTCGGATGCGTCGGCTAGAATGCCTTTGGGTTCGGGGTATTCCCTAAGATCCCATTTGTTCTCTGTCGCAAACGCCTATATCAACGTAGCTTTCAGCCTTTGTTTTCCTGTTCTTTGCTGTCCGAAAAGAATGCGAATTCTTCGTTCCCGCAGAGAAAATTTTGGGGTACAGTCACTGTTGTCGTAGTCTCCGTTTTCTATTTCCTGTTCTCCCCAGGCCTTGCTCACGCCCGCTTCCCCCGCGCCGGCAGTAGTGCCAATCCTTTTCTTATTTTCTCCATGAGCACTTTGTCTTCCTCTGTCTTCTCGGAGGAGGCAAGTACATGGCCAAACACGACAAGCAGGCAACTCAGAAAGAACAAGCCGACTCCAGAAGCCAGCGGAAATAGTTTCTTCTCCTTGAATTCCTTGTGCAGGTACAACGGGTCTGCCACCTTGAAGGCCTCCCTGCTCACCACCATCTCTTTTTCGATTTCGCTCGAAAGGAGGCCAAGAATCTTTGTCCGGAGCAATGGATCCGCGATGCTTACAAGTTGCGTATCAAGATAGGCTACATTCTCTTTTGCCTCAGTCTGTACCTTTGATCGGATATAGTCGTTGAGATAATCCAAATAGGCTGTCGAGATAGTGTTTGTGAACGTTGAGTCTTTGGTTCGAATGTATAGAATTATTACATTTTTCTTGGTGTCCTTGGTTTTCTTGAGGTATTTCGCTCTTATGAACCCCCCCATATCGAGCGGTTTTGGCTTAACAAAGTCGGGTTTCCATGTGCTTTTCGACAGATCCCAGTATTTGCGGTATATTCGGGGCCATTGGTACTTGTAAATGCTAGGCAATAATGTATCCTTCTCGATCAGCTTCGCCCCAAAATCCCTGCTGTCAAGTATCATGTCCATCATGTTCAGGCTCGCGCTGCCAACGTCAAGGCTGAGGCTGCCCGCCACTAGGCCTCCGAGGGCGCCAAGTTGGGCCAGGGATGTAGACTGTTGTGATTCGCGTTCTTTTGGCGCGATCATCGCCTCTGCAACCCACGTGGGGCCCGTGATGAGCGCGGCGACATAGCCGCCGACAAGACCCAACAGCGTAAGG
>Ga0182027_10006164_pt1 | contig 18041 bp, 14 predicted proteins | sample 712E1DmetaG_FD_121300 | JGI IMG/M metagenome (GOLD analysis project Ga0182027, IMG submission 121300) | Permafrost microbial communities from Stordalen Mire, Sweden - 712E1D metaG (Illumina Assembly) | ecosystem: Environmental > Terrestrial > Soil > Wetlands > Permafrost | place: Sweden... | reverse complement strand
CGAGGGCTTCGGATAGTGCACCAGAAATTCGATCCGTACCTCAACGTGGACCCCGGTACCATGAATCCGTACCAGCACGGTGAGGTGTACGTCACCGACGACGGCGCCGAAACCGACCTGGACTTGGGTCACTACGAGCGGTTTACCGGCGTCACGACAAACAAGAATTGCAACTACACCGCCGGACGGATTTACGACGCTATCATCAAGAAGGAGCGCAGGGGAGACTACCTGGGCGGCACCGTGCAGGTGGTCCCGCATGTCACGACCGAGATATGCAACAGCATCCGCAGCGTTGCTTCCAACGAGGTGGATGTGGTGATCTGCGAAATAGGCGGCACCGTGGGAGACATCGAAAGCCTGCCTTTTCTGGAGGCGCTGCGCCAGTTCAGGCTGCAGGAAGGCCGCAATAACGTACTGTTCATCCACGTAACTCTCATACCGTATTTGAAGATGGCCGGTGAAATCAAGACAAAGCCGACTCAGCATTCGGTGGGAAAACTGCGCGAAATCGGCATCATGCCCGATATGCTGATCTGCCGTACCGAGAAGCACATCGACAAGGACGCGCGTAAGAAAATCTCGCTGTTCTGCAACGTGGACGAAGAGGCGGTGATCGAGGCCTTCGACGCGCCGCATTCCATCTACGAAGTGCCGCTCGACTTTGCGGCCCAGGACATAGACCAGGTGATTATCGATATCCTGGGATTGCGCGCGGGCCGGCGCAACCTTAAAGCATGGCGGGACTACGTCGACCGCGTGATAAACGCGGAAAAAACGGTGAATATAGCGATTGTAGGCAAATATTCCGAACTTCTCGACGCCTACAAATCGATCCATGAATCACTCAACCACGCCGGAGCGTTTCATAGCGCAAAAGTCAAGATTCTGAGCGTGTCGGCCGAAGAGATCGAAAGGAACGGCGCCGACAAGATCCTCAAGGACGCCGATGGCATATTGGTGCCCGGAGGATTCGGCGGCAGGGGAGTTGAAGGCAAAATTCTCGCGGTAAAATACGCGCGGGAAAACAAGGTGCCGTATTTCGGCATTTGTTATGGCATGCATATGGCCGTCATTGAGTTTGCCCGCAATGTCCTGAAACTTGAGTGTGCCGACACAACGGAGAACAACGGCGAAACAAAATATCCCGTCATACACCTGATGGAAGAGCAGAAACGCATCATGAACCTGGGCGGCACCATGCGGCTCGGGGCTTTCCCCTGCACGCTCAAGAAAGGGACCGTGGCGCGCAAGGCATACGGCAAAGACCAGATCAGCGAGCGCCACCGCCACCGGTACGAGTACAACAACGATTATCGCGAACAGTTCGAGAAGGCCGGACTTGTCGTGTGCGGCGAATCTCCGGACGGCATGCTTGTGGAGATGGTGGAAATAGAAAACCATCCATGGTTCGTGGGCGTGCAATTCCATCCGGAATTCAAGTCGAGGCCGGTGGACCCGCATCCGCTGTTCCGGGATTTCGTGGGCGCGAGCCTGAAGCAAACAGGGAAGAAGTAGGATTCACCGGCGTTTCATGATAGAATAAAGAGAAGGTTCACCGCAAAGGCGCAAAGGTCGCTAAGGGATTGAGGGCGAGAGTAAAGAACGTGCGAGCATAAGGCCAGGATTTACTGTTGTCAATGCACGCGTTCGAACCGAAGGTCATTGCGAGCGCAGCGCGGCAATCTCCTGTTGATGTTTCGCGAAATATGAAAAATGCGGTTTGCGTTCTCTGCGCCTTTGTGGTGAGTATTTTTTTTGACAAGGAGCACCATGTCCGATACCTTACATGAGGAATGCGGCATTTTCGGCATCTTCAACAGTCACGAAGCGGCCGAGCTTTCTTATCTGGGTCTCTACGCACTTCAGCACCGGGGACAGGAAAGTTCGGGGATCGCCGTTTCGAATCAGACGTCGGTTGTAATGCACAAGGCCATGGGGCTGGTGAACCAGGTCTTTAAGCACCAGAGCTCGCTTGATAATCTCAAGGGATCGAGCGCCATCGGGCACAACCGCTATTCCACCACCGGGTCATCCGACATCGCCAACGCCCAGCCGATACTCATCAATTGCCGTATGGGACAGATCGCGGCCGCGCATAACGGCAATCTCACCAACACGGTTCAACTGAGAACCGAAATGGAAAACGACGGTTCCATTTTTTCGTCAACTACCGACACCGAGGTAATCGTCCACCTGATCGCGCGGTCGAAGCGCGAAACGGTAGACGCCATGATCCTCGACGCACTCTCACGTGTCAAGGGCGCGTATTCGATATTGTTTCTCACCAAAGACGCGCTGTACGGCGCGCGGGACCCGCGCGGCTTCCGGCCGCTTCTCCTGGGGCAGGCGGGCGACGTCTCGTTTCTGTCGTCGGAAACCTGCGCGTTCGATCTGGTGGGCGCCCGGATGGTGCGCGAGATCAAGCCGGGCGAAATGGTCAGGATTGACAAGAATGGAATCGAAAGTTTTGCCATCCCCGTGTACGAACACGTGGAGCGGCCGTCGTACTGCATTTTCGAATATATCTACTTTTCCCGCCCCGATTCGTATGTGTTCGGCGAAAACGTCGACAAGATCCGCAGGAAACTGGGACGGCGGCTTGCCAAGGAACATCCGGTGCAGGGCGCCGACCTGGTGATGGGCGTTCCCGACTCCGCCACCACGGCAGCGCTGGGGTTCGCGCAGGAGAGCAAGGTCCGTTTCGACATCGGCCTCATCCGCAACCACTACGTGGGACGCACATTTATCCAGCCCGCGCAGTCGGGAAGAGACCTGGGCGTGCGGATCAAATTCAATCCCGTCAAGGGCGTGCTCAAGGGCAAGAAAGTGGTGGTGGTCGACGATTCCATCGTGCGCGGCACGACCATGAAGAAAATCGTCCGGCTGCTGCGCACCGCCGAGCCCGCCGAACTGCATCTGCGGATTTCGTCGCCGCCCATCGTGAGCCCGTGCTTCTACGGTATCGACATGCCTACCAAAAAAGAGCTCATCGCGTCGGAGAAGAAAGTTGAGGAAATCAAGCAGTATCTCGAAGTGGATTCGCTGGGATACCTGTCGATAGAGGGACTGCTGTCGGTGGTGAGCGAGCCGAAGCAGAATTTTTGCGCGGCGTGTTTCAATGGCGAGTATCCCGTGCCGACGTTCGGGGAAAAGGGTCACTGCTAATACAAGAAAGTCACAAGTAGTTTTTTCTTGTGGGGGAAGTATCCCCCTCGCTTCAGCCACCGCGGCCTGCGGCCGCGGCGTCTTCCGCTACCCCCTCCTGGGTGCACCCCTTGTAAAGTTCGCTGCAAGAGCCGCCACCCGCGTGGGGGCACCCGCGGAGAGTTGTTTAATCCCAAAGAAGATCAATACGGGCAGGACTTTAAGCTACGGGCGTCGTTTTTGTTATCGCCGCGAAGCGGCATTCCAATGGGGTTGCGTTGCGAAGGTGCGACGACTCGCGAGCGTAAAGCGAGCGACTTCGGCGCGCACCTTCGCAGGAAGGGGTGTGCCCCCGGATCACCGCCGCACCTTCTTGTATGTCATCAGGGTGTGGTGCGGCGGAAGCCGGGGGCTAGGGGAAACCGGCACGGTTTCCCCACCATAATTCTCATGCCCAATTTACACATTAAATCTTATTGACAAAATATCCCCATCCTTGACAACATATTCTTTCCCCTCCATCCTGAATTTCCCCGCGTCCTTGACGCCCTTTTCGGAACCGCAGGCGACCAGGTCGTCGTAGGAGAAACACTCGGCGCGGATAAACCCGCGCGCCAGATCGGTGTGGATGGCTGCCGCCGCGTCGACCGCGCTTGCGCCGCGCACGAGCTCCCAGGCGCGAACCTCATCTTCTCCCACTGTAAAGAAGCTGATGTAGCCGAGCGTTTCGTACGCGACAAGCGTGAGCCGGTCGGCCGCCGATTCCTTGATGCCCATGTCGTCCATAAAGGCCTGCATTTCCGCGGCGTCGGTGAGCCGTGACAGTTCCATTTCGAAACTGCCGGCGCACTCGATGGCCTTGTACTGTTTTGCAAGTTTTTCAACAAGGCCGGGGTCCTTCTTGAAAAGGTCCTCGCTGGAGTTGACAATAAGAAAAAGTGGTTTCTGGGTGAGGAACTGGAATCCGCGAAGCATCCGCGTCTCATCGGCGGTAAAACCCATGGTGCGGATCGGCTTGAGGGCATTGAGGCTTTCGAGAATCTCTTGTAGCAGTTTTTCCTCCGCTGCCAGAACGGCGGTCTTGCCTCCCTTTGCCGAGGCGGCAATGCGTTCGATGCGGTTCTCCGCGATGATCTGGTCGGACAGCAGCAGCTCTTCTTCGATTTTGGCAAGCTCTCCGGCCGGATCGATTGCGCCGCCCGCATCCGAGGCGAAGTTGCGCAACACCACCGCCAGGCTGTCCATGGTCTTGACAAGGCGCATCAGGTCAGGGGCAAACAACTCTTCCTTTTTTGATTCGTCTTTGGCAACTCCTACAAAATCCGCAAGCTCGATCTTGGCATAGACCGTCTTCTTGGGATTATACATCTGCGACAGTTTTGTGATGCGCTCGTCGCGCACATCGACAATCGCGATGTTTGGCTCGGTTTTCACGCTCGCGTACGCCGAGACTTCGGCCTGCGCTCTTGACAATGCGTTGAATATGGTGGTCTTGCCCGATTTGGGCGTTCCGATGAGTCCGATTTTCAAGTGGTGCTCCTTTATGTGGGCGATGTTGATGAAGCGAGGAAAATAGAAGATGCCGGTTAGGGCTGGGGAGGGAAGAAGGCTCACGGGAACATCTGTGGCTCGTTCTCCCCGCGCCCTGCGGGACCGCTTGGCAACTCTGACAACAAGATGGGTTTGTGGCCCGGCAGGAAGCGGCAAAAATCGTTCTCCACCGGAACACCTTTTCTTGCGGCCGACGTTGACAGCTCGCCGGGTTGGCCGTATATTGTCTCGTGAAGGGCGGTGCCATGCCTACTATCTTCGATTACCAGGACTACCGGAAGTTCCTTGCCGACTACTACGAGGAACACAAAGCGAACTCACCGAGGTTCTCCTATCAGAATTTCTCGCGCAGGGCCGGGTTCCTGAGCAAGTCGTTTGTGTTCAACGTGATCAACGGAAGAAAGAACCTCTCCCGCGCCTCGGTGGTCAAGCTGTGCGACGCCATGGGCCTCAGCAAGAGCAGCGCGGCATATTTTGAAAACCTTGTGTATTTCTGCCAGGCGAAAAACTTTCCGGAGCGCAATTTCTATTACGAAAAGCTCACGGCAACGCTGCCGTCCGTGTCCGCGCCCGGCAGCGCGGGCCAGTTGCGGAAAGACCAGTTCGAATTCTACTCCACATGGTACCATGCCGTTGTGCGATCCCTTATCGATCTTTTTCCCCGGCTTTCAAGGGACCACACAGCAATCGCGAGGATGGTGAACCCGCCCATCACGCCGAAACAAGCGAAAAAATCCCTGGAGCTGCTCCTGCGGCTCGGACTCATCTCAAAACGCAAGGACCGCACCTTTGCCGTTGTCGACAAGCGCCTGACAACGGGCGAAGAAGTGCGGAGCCTTGCCGTGCAGCGGTTTCACATCGACACGGCGCAACTGGCCCAACAGGCAATACGTAACCTCCCCCAGAAAGATCGCAATGTTTCCGGACTCACCCTGGGAATCTCGGCCGAAGCATACGGGAAAGTGCGGGAGCTTATTTACGAATGCCAGAAGAAGATCATGGACGTGGCCGACAAAGACGAAAAAGCCGACAGGGTATATCAGGTCAATTTCCATTTATTCCCGGTATCCAAATCGGTTGACAGAATGTAGATTATGGGAAACACGGCATTGCGCCGAGAAACAAGGAGAATTATCATGAAAAAGCTCATTGTGCTGGCTGTTCTTTGGTGCTCGCAGGCGGCCTTCGCGCTCCAGGCGCCGTTTTTGTACACGGCAGACTCCGCGTCCGATACGTCGGTTCAATTGACATGGCGTAACAACAGCACAGCGTACCTCGGCGTGATCGTGCTGCGGAAAACCGCACTAGCGGCCCCATACACCGTGGCCGACACCGCGCCCGGCACGGCAACGTCGCTCACCGATGTCGTAAAGCCGGCGGCACAGACGACGTACTACTACGCGCTGACCGCGTATTCGCAGACGGAACATGCGGATACATCGAGCGGGGATTCGGTGAGGATTACTCCGCCGAAGATCGTAGGAGTCTTCGCAGCACCGTCAAGGGTTTATCTTGGCTGGGACACTTTGTCTCACGTTGTGAGCGTGAATTACCTCGACAGCTCAAACACGCAAAACGGCCATAGAATCTTCCGGTCAACAAACTTTGGACCGTTCGTGATGATAAAGGATTTGTCCTCGCTAGTGGAGTCTCCAATCGACTATTGGTACACCGTTCCCGATTCGACGGTCAACTCCAACACCTGGTACATGTACTACGTGGTCACCTACAAAGGACAGCAGACTCTTTCTTCTGTCTCCGACACCGTTTTCACCTTTGACGTAAATGCCATGAAAAGAAGTTCACCCAAGAAGTGTACGGTTCTGGGCGAGATCGGCAGTTTTCCAATTCATTACGGTTCCTGGTGCCTTAAGTCCGGGGACACCATTGCGCTGACCGAGGCAGGCGCGCCGGACTCCAGTTTTACCATTATCGACGTATCGAATCCCAGCCAACCAAGATTCGCCGGAGCGGGAAAATCCGGAGCGGCAGTGATACACTACTATCCATCTTCGAGGCCGCTCGCGGCGTATACAAAGGCGAACTACATTTTCAAGCCTGATGGAGATTCGCTCTGGTGTTACCGGTATCAATCCGGAACCGTGAGCGCCTTGAGCACAATTAATTTGGGACGGATGGTATTGCCGCCCTGCGGGTTTCTGTCGGATTCCACCCTGATTGTTCCAGATCTGGTGGACACCATAGGGCAAAATCTTGGCGGGACGACAGGCGTGTCGTATATGCGGGCCAATGAAGTCCTCTTCAAGAACAATGTTCTTTCCAATTCCCGTGTGATGCCTGTTTATCGTCATCTCTGCGGAGACCAGTTCCCGTGTGATTACTCCTCCAGCCCGAGTTTGTCCAGTGGCATAGTGTACCAGGGAAGACTGTTTACAGGATTGCCGGGGAATAACGGCTTTATCCAAACCATGGAAGTCCTTGACTTCAATTTTCCGGCTTCGCCCACAACCGTGTTTGGCGTCAATTCGGCAGCTCTCCCTTTTTTGGATCTTCAGGTCTTGAGCACCGGTGTGTCGGTCTACGGAATCGATCTCACAAATGCCCGTTCCGTCCTTGTCGACACGGTCAAGAATCTCGTGTTTGCTCTATCAGACTCCCAGCTCTCGGTCTACAATTGCCAGATCGCTGCCGGAGTCTCGCGCGCCCTTCCTTCCGTGGCCCGTGGCGAACAATCTCTTCGTTTTGGTAAAGGAACAAACGGGTTAGCACCGGTGCTTCTGCTTCCCCCTCACACGCAACCCGTCTCAGTCTCAGTCTTCGACATGTCCGGCAGGCGGCTCGCGCACCTTGAAGGAATCCAAGGCGAGACAGCGCCCTGGCCCGCCTTGAACAGAACCGGAGTTTACATCGTGAGGGCGCTGCTGGACGGAAAAGCTGTTTCGGCAAGAGTTGTTTTGACAAAATAGGAGAATAGCGGTGACATATGTGTGTTATTACAGGAGAGTGTCATGAAGTACCTTGGGCTCGCGTTCCTGGTTGCAGGAATACTGCTGTTTGCCGATTGTACAACTAATGTCGCGGGCAACAGCACGCAAACAGGTAACGCGGCTGTTGTAGGCATACTCTACCAGGCGGACGGCAAAACCCCCGCGCCGGGTGTGCGCGTGCACATTCGACCCAAGAAGTCCCTTGCGGATACTTCGGGCCTCGGCCTTGTAAAGAGGTCGGCCATGCTCGCCGCGACCGATTCCGTGCTAACCGACGCGGCCGGGCGGTTTGCTTTCGACACGACAATTGACACCGGGACCTACGTCATCGAGGCCGCAAGCGGCAATAACGCGATCTTTGTCGACTCCGTGCCCATCGGGAACAAACAAGCGACGGACTCCCTGCCGCCGGACACACTCAAGCCCGCAGGGGCATTAAAAGGCATCATTTCACTTTCGGAAGGCGGCGATCCGCGCAAGGTGTTTATCCTGGCATTCGGCATAGACCGCTTCGCGCCGGTCAATGCGGATGGAAGCTTCAAGTTCGGTAATCTGGCGGCTGCGAAATACGACATACGATTGATCTCGTCGCTTGACAACTACGGAGTGCTCGACACCTTTGGCGTGCCGGTGAGGTCGGGGGATACGACCAACCTCGATACCATCAGGTTGCCGTTTACTGGAATACCGACGCCGCAAAACTTGAAGATAAGCTATGACACGATGAAGGAGGTTGTGACGCTGACGTGGAACAAGGCAGCTACGGCGTTGGTGAAGTCATACAACGTTTATCGGCGGAACGTGGATTCAAATACGGTAGCTGTGCGGATTAATGCTTCGCCGGTCGTGGATACGGTTTACAAAGATTCAACGGGTGTACAGGATCAGACGTACGAGTATCGTGTGGCGGCGGTGGATACGAACGGGACGGAAGGGGTGAAAAGCGCAGCAACATCAACACTGATAGCGAGCCCATTTGAAATTGTCGACGTCCTAATAACCTTGTCAGGTACGCTTGGTAATTTCGACATTGGGAGGGACAATAAGCTCTACATTGCAAATGCGACATCCAACAAGATTCAAATCTATGACCTCAGCGGTTCAAAAATCAGAGAATGGCCGGTTGAAGGGGGATTCAATTGGCCTGAAGCCTATTTTCAAAGCAATATAGCGGTGAGTGATTCCCTTCAGGTTTTGCTCTACAACAACAGCACGCACAACATCCAGAGATTTGACACCCTCGGCAATACCTTGGGGCCACTGCCTTTCTTTCTAGGAGATTGTGAAGGCATCTGCCTGCACGGAGACACCTTATTACTTCTTAACCAGAATGAAAGAAAAATCTATGCCTATCGGACGAACGGAGATTCTCTTTTTGTCTTCAACGACAGTTGGACTACATCTGATAACTTGTACTCGATGACATGTGATAGTTCGGGAAATCTCTTAGTATATGGCGAAATCGGGCCTCCTGCAAATCCCATGGCAATGGAGGTCTTCAAAGCTGACTTGACGCAAGAAAATCAATTTGCCGTCAACGGCCCCAACAAGCAGTATTTGGGCGCCGGCACAATCTCTTCCAGTGAGGGGAAGATGCTGATCGCGGCAAGCGGAATGGTCGTTTGCTATGATCTGATAGGCAACCTGATTTTTAGATTCAGTCTTCCACAGGAATATTATTCTTCGCTGGGGAAGGCAACCCTTGATTCAGGAGGGAATGTTGTGGTTGGTACAAAAGAGGGAATTATTTTTAGATATTCACGGTAAGCAAGAGGGGTGAATTTCACCCCTCTTGCGCCCTTGTAATTTCAAGTTGCTGCTATCAAAATGCCATTGCTGAATGTCATTGTACCATTGCCCGAGGGATACTTTTGGTAATTGATGGTGGCCGTTTTCCCTTGCGTCGCCCCAACATAGTATCCTGTGGCATTGATGTTACCATTTACGTCAAGAGGATATGAGGGCAACGTATTTAATATCCCGACCGCCCCATTATTCTGAATCACCATCGTATCACCACCGCCAGAGTCGGTCATGAACATGTTTAAGTACTGATCGATTCTCCAGCGGTAGTTGCCGGAGCCGTCGGTCACTCGCATCACATTGGTAGACCCCGCGCCTTTCGCTTTCCATGTGCACCTCTCTACGCCGCTTTTGCCTGAACCTCGGCCTTGGGCTCCAGCTGGACAACCTTTGCCGAAGGAGCGGAAGGGACCGTCTGGGCCGGCGTGCGGGGCATTGACGTCTTGCCATACCGCAAAAACCAAATGCCCCGTTCTCTCGATCTCGGCTCGATGTTCTTCTATCAATGTTTCCAAAAGCTCCACCTTTTTCCATGCAAATTTTCTTGTATACATTAAGCCGGATGTATTTTTTGTTTAGCGGACGATCATAAGGACGGCCATTTGAAACTGCCGGAAAATACGGTCTTTGCTTCCGAGAAATTTAACAGGTATCTTCTGATAAGATTACCTGACAACGATAAGTCAATATTTCTCGAAAGCGCCGGGTATTCGTTGCAGAACTGGCAGCAGTTGTGGATGGTCGAATCCGGAACCAACATATCGAAATTCATTACCCTTTATCCCGACAAGGAGAAATAGCATGGCCCATCGTCTCTTCTCCCGTGTCGCCTTGACAGTCGATCTTCCCGAACACCATTTGCAAGCTGGCGACGTCGCAACAATCGTTGATACCCATGAAGCCAAGGGGCGCACCGGTTATTCTCTGGAAGTGTTTAATGCCACGGGTGAAACCATTAATGTTGTCGTTGTCGAAGAATCCCAGATCGAACCGCTACGGAATGATGAGGTTTTCCATATTCGCCGGATTGCCGTGTGATTTTGTGCGGCGCGAACAAACATCAGAGAGAAGCCTGTGGCGTTTTCTCGAAAACAGACCACGCCCTATGGGCGTGGTGCCTCATCAAAGCCACGGCCCATGACCGTGGTTCTTTGCTGAAGGGAATTTGTTTCTGGAGATCGAGTTGCCCCGCACCGGGTGCTTTGTCTGACCAAGAATGAGAGATGCCCGCACGGCTGCCCTCAACGACTTGCCATTTCGCAAGAACCAAATAACCGTGTGCCCTCGATCTCGGATCGCGGTTCTTCTGTCCATTTCAAACGCATTGCCCTTCTCGTCAGCTGAAAGAGAAACGAACATGTCCTTGTGTGGCCGGTGACGTAGAGAAACCATGCTTCGGCCGGACATGCCACCCTGCGGGAAGGGCGTAGGCGGGAGATTCGGCAGCATTGGCGGCAAAGCCCGCGGAGCAATCGCTGCACTGGATGCATTAACGGGCAACGCACTGCCATGGAATCCCATGGCAACGGGAGACGGCGTCAATTTGACTGAAGTACTATCGTTAGCTCTTTCCGGGCCAACTGTATTCGCCGGTGGATACTTCGACAGCATCGGGGGTAAGGCGCGAAACTATGTGGCGGCATTGGACACTTCGACGGGTACCGCCACGGATTGGAACCCCAATCCGAATTCCAGTATTCAATGTATCGGCGTGACCAATTCAAGTGTTTTTATCGGCGGGAACATCGTTACGGTTGGAGCGCAAAATCGGAATTGGAGGCGCGAGCGCGTATGCCTTGGCTGTGAACTCGGGTGTCGTGTACGTCGGTGGGGCATTTAGTACAGTTGGGGGCGACAACCGCGGGGGTCTTGCCGCATTAGACTCGGCGACCAGCCGAGAATGTCACTCTCCGGCTGTACAGCCTCAATGGAAAGTTATTATGCGAGCTTGTAAAGGGGTATCAGAAAGCGGGCTCCCACTTGCAGAATGTGAAAATGTCGGGACTTGCCAATGAGCCCTGTTTGGCGGTGCTAAAGGCCGAGGATTTTCAAGAAGAAAAGAAAGTTCTCTTGACAAAATGATGGCAAAAATTAGAGAGGCGACCATCGTCAGTACAAACACAATTCAAAACCTGGACGCGTGACCATTTCGGGAAACCTCGGCAGAGACATGCCGCCTCGTGTGCTCTACACCAAACTGTTGTGTTCGGCCGCTTCCGAAAAACAGGAAAGGGAAACGTTACCCGTTCCCCTCTCCTTATCCGAATGTCAAGGCCGGTCGCTCTACCGCATCACATTCACCCGTTCGTTAAATCTCTTTCCCTCTATCGTGGCGCTCAGCACGTATACCCCCGCGGTGTAAGTCAATCGGTTGGATGGTGAAGCGCAAGGCTGGCGAGCGGTTGCAAGCAACATACCATGGATTTGCACTAACTTTGCAATTTGAAATTCACAATCTGGAATCTGGAATTTGGAATTCTACTTCCTATTCGTCACCCGCTCCAATTCCTCGCTGAGTTCATCTTTTGTGAACGGCTTTCTGATTTTTCCCTTGAACCCGAACTCAAATGGGTTGGTCATCACCGGATCTTCGGAATACCCGCTTGTCGCGATGGCGACCACGTGGGGGGTCAAGCTTGAGCAATTCCTGCACGACCTGCTTTCCGCCCAGGCCTCCGGGTATCGTCAGGTCGAGTATGACGAACGCATACGGCACGGGCGAGCCCAGAACCTTCCGATATTTCTCGATCGCCTCGCTTCCGCTTGCTGCGAAATCCACGGTATACCCCATGGAGTGCAGCAATTGCCCTGCCACGTCTCGAACGAAGTCTTCATCATCCATAACCAGGACGGTGCCGTATCCGCGATGGCGTTTTGTTCCCGCGGAAGGAGTACCCGCCGGCGCAGACGGCAATGCGGGCAGGTAAATGCGGAATGTCGTACCGGTTCCCAGGTCCGATTCCACTTCGACAAGGCCCTCGTGCCTCCTGACGATAGAGTACGCAGTGGCAAGGCCAAGCCCGCTTCCTTCCTGCTTGGTAGTGAAGAACGGGTCAAAAATGTAGGGGAGATGCTCCTTTGCAATGCCGATGCCGAAATCGCGGATGGAGATCTTGACGTAATCGCCGGCCAAAAGCGGCTGCGGCACGGGTTCTTCGGCGGGAACATTTTCGGCAGTCACGATCACGGTGCCGCCGGTCGGCATGGCCTGCCGGGCGTTGATCACGATATTGTCGATAACCTGGCCCATTTGATTTTCGTCGACCTCGCACGCCCACAGATCTTCGGGAAAGAGGAAACGCGGGCTCACCGAAGAACCGCTGAGCACGAAATTCGCGGAGTTGGTGAGCAACGTTGACAACCCCATTATCTTTTTGACCGGCCTGCCTCCTTTGGAAAACGTGAGCAGTTGCTGCGTGAGCGCGCGGGCACGATTGAAAACGTCAAGAGCCTTGGACAGATTCATCGACACTTTGTCGGCTGAACCCGACGAATTGTACAACCGCGCGATGTCTATGTATCCGAATATGCCGGTGAGCAGGTTATTGAAATCGTGGGCGATGCCGCCCGCCAGGATGCCGAGAGATTCGAGTTTTTCCGCTTTGGAAAGGCTCTCCTCCATTTTTTTCTTTTCCGAAATATCCCTGCACAGAGTGAGAATCTTTGACGACGATCCTGTTCCAACCACGGTTGCCGAAAGCTCAACAGGCGCTATTTCTCCGCCCGGCGCCGCATAGTTGGTTCGGAAGTCCCTCACCTGCCCGTCGCGGACGCATGCGGCAACCGCTTCCGCGTTTCGCTGCCTGTCCGGTTCGGCGGTCCAGTCAAGCACGCTATGGCCCCGTATTTCCGACAATGATGTCCGCCCGGTGAGGCGGACATACTCGGCATTCGCGTCGAGAACGATCCCCGAGCCGTCGATTACCACATACCCCGTGCCCGTTGTTTCCACAAGCGCCCGGTACAGCTCTTCCCGCTGTTTGAGCCTGTCCTCCGCATGCTTTTCTTTTGTCAAATCACGGGTGATGCTGAGAATGTGGGGTTCGCCGCCCAGCTCGAAAAGTGTTGCCGACACGCTGCCGAACCGCCGGGTGCCGTCCTTCATGCGAAACCATGCGCGGTAGCTTTCTACGATGCCGTGCGCCTGGAGGCCTTTCACCAGCGCGGCCCTGTCGCCGGGATCGTCCCAGATGGACTTTTCGACCGACGACTTTCCCACGATCTCATCCTCGCGATACCCGGTAATGCGGCAGAACCCCTTGTTGACGGATACATAGCGGCCATCGCTGACACGGTTGACATTGATTGCGTCCGGACTCAAATAGAACGTCTTGCGGAATTTTTCCTCGCTTTCGCGCAGGGCCTGTTCCCATTTTTTCTGATGCGTAACGTCGCGGGTGATTGACCCGAAACGGAAGCCCCGAAGCGTCTTAATCGGGAATACAGTCTGCTGGACAAACAGGCGGGTTCCGTCGGCTCGCACTATTTCAAATTCGAAGGGCTCCTCAGGGCTGGCCAGGACTCCCGTTGCCAGCGCCTCACGGATGGTTTCCTGTTGCCGTTTGTACCGCTCGCGCGACTGGCGTTCCGGGGCCATCATGCCAAAATGGACATCCCACAAGGGCTCGCCGATCGCCTCTAGCCGGGGTATTCCCGACAGGCGCTCCATTGCCGCGTTCCATTCGATAACGACGCCGTCTTCGTTGACAAGCGTGACTCCTTCGAGGTTTTGCTCAACAAACGTGCGGAACTTCTCTTCGCTGTCCCGCAGCGACGCTTCGGCCATTTTCCGTTCCGCAATATTTCTGGAAATGGACAGGCCCGCTTTCCTGCCCTCGTAGTTGATAAAGTGAAAACTCACCTCAACGGGAATCCTGGTCCCGTTTTTGGAGATAAGCGTACGTTCGATCACCGCCTGGTTGCCCTTGGCAAAGGTTTGGGCCAATTCTGTGTTGACCGCGGGGTCAATCTTTTCGCTGATGTCGAGTGGCGTCTTGGTGAGAAGTTCTTCGCGGGTAAAGCCGAGCCATGCGCACAGGGTGTCGTTGACTTCGAGATACTTGCCGGGCAGGCCGTTATCCAGCATTTCGAACACCGACGCGGCGTCGTTGAGACTGTTGAACAGCTGTTCGTATTTCCTTCGGCTTTGATGCAGTTCTTTAACGGACGGCAACAGCGCTTCGTTGTCCGCGGATTGTTCGCGGTGGGAGCGATTGTTTGGATTGTTCTTCATGTGGTATGCCGTATGGGTGTAACTCGCGCCCGGTACCACGACGTGAGAGCTGAGACGTAATTTAGAACAAATAAACTTACGATCGGGATGATGTCAATAGCTTTCTTGCGAGATCGCTCGACCGGGTTCGTCGCGATCCTCCCGGGAGGAGATTCGGCCAACAACGCCTTGGGCCGCGCGCAAGCCAGCACTCACAAGTGTACATACGCAGCCGCTGCCTGCCATAGTTTCTCTGCTGTGGCAAGATCGCATGACTGTTTTGAAGCCTTTGCAGGGGCGCAATTCGCAAAGTATTGGCCCGTTGTGCCTTCAAGATCCGGAGAGGTTGCGACGTAGATTGACGTCTGTGCACCTTTCTCCGGACTTTTTCCGAGAAGCGTGAAGAAATACCGAGCAAAGAAGCCTGCGTCGCGGCCGAGGTTTGTAGAGACGAAACCCGGGTGAACCGCATTGACCGTGACTCCGGATCCTTCCAGTTTTTTCGCCAGGAGCCGTGTAAACAGGAGCAGCGCCAGCTTCGACTGGCGATAGGCGACGAAACCGGAGAATTTTTTCTTCCCTTCAGGATCCTCAAAATTGATTGTCCCGCCGTGCAAACCGGAGCTCACGTTCACGATGCGGCTGGGGCTGCTTTTCTTAAGCAGATCGAGCAGGAGATTAGTGAGGAGGAAGGGAGCCAGGAAGTTTACGGCGAATATGTTCTCGATGCCGTCCTTGGATTCTCTCCGTTTGAAATCCCATGTGCCGGCATTGTTGATGAGAACGTGCAGGGTTGTGAATTTCGACCGGTATTCGTCGCAGAAGGCGCGTATCGAAGAAAATGACGACAAGTCGCACTGCATGGCTTTGAGAGTGGAGCTGCCGGACGCGTCGGCGATGTCCGCCACGGCCTGTTTCCCTTTGCCAAGGTCTCTGCATGCAAGAACGATTGTGGCGCCCTGCGAGGCAAGCGATATCGCCGTTGCCTTACCTATTCCGGACGTGGCCCCGGTAATGAGAACGGTCTTGTCCTTGACGGTCATACACCCTCCGTGCGGAATGAGAAAGCGTCACGAGACTCTCCGGCCGGTTTCATGCACAAAATAGGTTCCGCGCCTTGATGCATCGGGCCCGTGCAGCAATGTATCTTATTTCGTTGAATCCCATGGCGAGCGCATACCTCGCAGTTTGTTGCGAGGCCTTTCAATCCTCGGGCTTTTGTTTGCGGATCTTCTTGCTTTGAGAGAGGAGAAATAGTATACAAGTGGTAGGTTTTGTTTTCTAGCGCCACCTTCAACGAAGGGTCCGCCTATGGAATACGATAAGGACAAGGTCGACGAACTGGCACTCGCTCTTCTTCACCTTACTTCTTTTTCCTCCGACGCCGGCGTGCGCGCATGGAAAGGCATGGAATGGGACACCATGGAACGGCTTTTCCAGAAGGGCCTTATCGGCAATCCCAAGAGCAAGTCGAAATCGGTGATCCTCACCGAACAGGGAGCAAAGCTTTCCGAGGAGTGTTTTAGGAAGCATTGTTGCTGAATCCCAAAGTTTGCTAACCCCGAAGGTTCGCTGTCGCGTCTACTCCTGTAGTGTTGTATGCAGTCGTGGTCGTGGTGCTTCGGGGTTAGCAAACGAGTATAAATTTCTTATTCCTTAGGGATGGAAGATGCCCCGCAGTTTGCTGCGGGGTTCTTCACTCCACAGCGAGCGCGGTCCCCGCAGGTTCGCTGTCGTGTCTATACCTGTAGTGCTGTATGCGGTCGTTGTCGTGGCGCGGCGGAGTACTTTAATGCACCCGCCCCTCCATATTTCCTGAACGCCGAAAGAATTGAAGATGCATGTTTCGAAAGTCCTCTTGTGCCACGAAAAGTATCCGGTAAGAGACTGCTATCCCTTCAACCTTTCTATTTTCAACAGCACGCGGTTTGTAAACTTCACATCGCCGGTTACCTTTTTCGTGGGCGAGAATGCCACGGGGAAATCGACCCTCCTGCAGGCAATATCAAAACGGTGCGGCATTTACATTTGGGGCGAAGACTCGGGCCGACAGCGGAGCGAATACAATTTGTACGAGCGCGACTTCTACAAAGTAATCGACATTGAATGGACAAACGGCCGCGTGCCCGGATCATTTTTCGGGGCCGATCTTTTCCGCAACTACGCCTCCATCGTTGACGAATGGGTAAAAATGGACCCGGGGCTGGCGGAATTTTTCGGGGGAAAATCGCTGGTGAGCCAATCGCACGGACAGTCGATCCTGTCGTTTTTCCGCGCGTGCTTCGGCGTACCCGGGCTGTATCTTCTTGACGAGCCGGAAACAGGGCTGTCGCCGTCGAGCCAGCTCTCGCTGCTCTCGCTCTTGTCGCAGACGGCCGCCGCGGGTAACGCGCAGTTTATTATCGCCACGCATTCACCCATTCTCCTGTCTTTGCCGTCGGCGGTTCTTCTCAGTTTCGATTCGCCTGCAATCGAGGCAATCTCTTATGCCGAAAGCAGCCACTACCGGTTGTACCGGGAGTTTTTCGACCGCCAGCGGGAAACCGCCCGATGATAACCTCGCTGCGATTAAAACTGCCGACATGGGTTCCCGCCGAAATCCAGCGGGCCCGCACCTGCGACACCGACACAAAGAAAATCAGCCTTGCGGTGCGGTTATCCGCGAAGAATGTTGGGGAAAAGTCGGGCGGTCCGTTCGGCGCGGCCGTCTTTGCACGCGGGGGAGAACTCGTTTCGGCGGGAGTCAATTGCGTAGTTGGGCAACATTGTTTTGCCGCGCATGCCGAAGTGATGGCGCTGATGCTTGCCCAGCGCAGGCTGCGCGTGAGCAGGCTGTGCGATGCGCCGGGGGCGCCCTATGTCCTCGCGTCGTCGGCGCAGCCCTGTGCGATGTGCGTGGGCGCGCTGGCGTGGTCGGGGATTTCAACGCTGCTCTTCGGTGCACGCCGCCGGGATGTGCAGGCGCTTGCCGGATTCGATGAAGGACCGGTCGCCGCCGACTGGGAAAGCGAACTTGCAGAGCGCGGCATACACGTGCGAGGCGGCATTCTGCGGCAACGGGCGGCGGCTGTGCTCCGGGAGTATGCCGCGTCCGGAGGAATTCTTTACTAGAGGACAGGCGTTGCGGGCCCCGCCGCCACGCGGCGGGGCCATTCGCCCCTTTCTCAAAAAGAATTGGTTTTGTCACGGCGTTCTGTTTACATTGGCTCCGCGGATTTTATATTTATGGCAAGTCGAATGGCGCCGCAACAAGCGGCGCCCTCATCCATCAAAAAAAGGAGTGATGTGTATGTCTCACAGCAGAGATGTGAAGAAGGATGTCAGGAAACAGCCGGCAAAGTCGCTCAAGGAAAAACGGCTGGAAAAACAGGCGAAAAAGG
>Ga0182027_10006162_pt1 | contig 18042 bp, 18 predicted proteins | sample 712E1DmetaG_FD_121300 | JGI IMG/M metagenome (GOLD analysis project Ga0182027, IMG submission 121300) | Permafrost microbial communities from Stordalen Mire, Sweden - 712E1D metaG (Illumina Assembly) | ecosystem: Environmental > Terrestrial > Soil > Wetlands > Permafrost | place: Sweden... | reverse complement strand
TGACGATCTGAATGTGATAAGAAAAGACAATAATTTTTATGTTATTTATGGCTCAGATCCCGGTGAACCATATTTCACGAATAGTGGAAAAGAAATAAAAGCGAAGCAAAAAGAATATGCAAATAAAATTGAATATTCAGTTTTTGATAACAAGACTGGCAAAGGAGAAAAGAAGTACTGTCTGATCAATGAAGCAAACAGCACTGATAAAAAGGATTTTGATATGTACAGTTTAAAGGTTATCGACAATGAATTTTATACCAAGTCACCCAGATATGGATATAAGGGTAAAATATTCATAGGGAAATTTGTTGTGGATAAGTGAAAATAAATCGAAATATAAAAACAAGAATCATCTTGTCATTTTACTGACAGGAAATCATCATGTGTACTTTTTTAATTTTTTCTTTGCTCCGAAACATCCAAGTTCTGATGCTTTATTCCAATAGGTAACAGCGCTGTCTTTTTGGTTTAGCCTTATGAAACAATCAGCGGTTTTACAATAAATATTTGTATCGGATTTTTCCCAGGCAAGTGCTTCTTTATATTTTACCAGAGCTGCTTTAAAATTTTTTCGGGCAAATAAACTGTCACCATCTTTTACACTCCATCTGGCCATTGATATAAGAGCAGTATCTACTTCACTTTGCCTTTTCTTAATAGAATCCTGCATTGCTGAAATATCATTACTCTGATGATTATAAGAAACAGAATCGCTGTTTTTATCCATATTGCTTGTATAGTAATCGTGTTGATGCTGATGTAAAAAATTTAAACAAACAAAGGGGATCGCTATCATGATATTAATAAATCTTCTGCGGTTATTAAGCCCTTTGCTGATCTTGTTCCCGTAACGGCTGATATCTATATAGGGTTCAGCGAGCCATACTGTAAAATCCGAAAAAGTGTTGGGCTGGGAATCCTGATTTTCTTCATTTTTAAAAAATTTGATTTTTAAAAAGAAGCCAAGCAATGATAATACAGTAATTAAACCATTTCCCACATTAGGGTCATCAAAATTCCAGTTAAATATGGTGACAATAATAAATGCGGCACTCAATAGCAAAACCGTCATTATTAAATTATTCAAGCCGTTTTTTATATCAGGGAGGGTAAAGTCATGTTTTTCCGAACTGGCTTCTGTTTTATCGGCTGAAAGTTTTTTTTCTGCTTCGGCTGCTTTCAAAAGGTTTCTGTCACCTGCAATCTGCAATGCTGCCTCATAAACTTCAGGCTGGTAATCCTCCTTATTATTAAGAATATTAATCAGCTCGTTGTTTTTCAGCAGCAGCATTTGCTCTACGAAAGGGTTTTCGTCATCAGTCATCAGTTTCTTCTTAATTAAGCACAAATGTAATAATATAGCGAAGAGTGAAAAGTAGAACTGTTGAAACATTGAAATAATTATATTCATGTGAATTTTGTCAGTACATTTGTCACATCCACACTAAGCACAATTCCTACCTGAAAGAAGGCAGTTTAATGCGGATGTAAAGGAATTGATAATATTGAAATTTATAGAATGAAAAAAGCTAATGTTTTATTATTATTTGTATTACTCGCAATAAATGTTTCTGCTCAGAATGAAAATTTTATTTATACGAATGCCAATTACGGACTTGAAATTAAATTTCCATCTAAACCAGTTATAGTTGATCCTCAAAATATTCATAAAGCAATAAGTGCAACGTTAAATCTTCCTGTGGGTGGAGGGTTGGCCTATAAGGTGGAAATTTGGAAATTAAATGCTTCAGGAACTTATTCAAATTATAATTATGGAATAAAAAAAAGAGGTAGGGCTATTAGTCACTATGAAATTGGCAATATAAAAGCGGTTGAAGCTGAGGTGCAAGAACAAAACGGCTGTTATAGGTATAAAATAGTCAAATATGATAAGGCAGCACTTATTATAACAGTTTCAAGTCAGACATGTGTCCAAGACAAAGATGTATTCCCCTTTTTTAATTCTCTTAAAATTGATGGACAATTAATTCAGAACCCGAATGCAGACAATAGTAAATTCAAAACGTTTGCTATTGATTATCCATCCAAACCTGATACTGTTAAGCAAATTGTATATGTCAACGCTGGTGCAAAGAACAGCTATCAATTTGAGAAATTATCGGATGTGGATAAAAACATACCTCAAAATGCAGGCACAAATCCTTACCGTTTTGCTTTAATAATAGGCAATGAAGATTACAGTTCATATCAGGCAAATTTAAAAAGTGAGAGCAATGTTGATTTTGCGAGAAATGATGCTTCGGCATTTAAAGAATATTGTATCAATACACTTGGCGTTCCTGAAAAAAATATTACCTTTTTGTTAGACGCCACTGTCGGGCAGATTACTCAGGGTATTACCAAACTAAACCTGCTTTCAAAAGCCTGTAATGGGAAATCACAATTAATGTTTTTTTATGCCGGTCATGGCCTGCCTGATGAAACGACAAAAGAACCTTATTTAATTCCGGTTGATGTGAGCGGAGCCAATGTTACAGCAGGAATTAAGTTAAATGATTTATATAAAAGCCTAACAGAGTTTCCCTCCGAACGTGTCACAGTTTTTCTGGATGCATGTTTTACTGGAGGAAGCAGAAATGCAGGTTTGATCGCAGGACGTAGTGTTAAAATAAATCCGAAAATAAATATTTTAACTAAAAATATAATTGTGTTTTCATCAAGCAGCAGTGAGCAATCATCACTTTCTTATGCCGAAAAAAACCATGGTATGTTCACTTATTTCCTTTTAAAAAAAATCCAGGAAACAAAAGGAGAATTGACCTATTCAGAATTATTTGATTTTTTAAATGAGAAAATTCCAGTGGAAAGCTTATTAGTTAATTCAAAGGAACAAAATCCGGTTATCAATACAAGCCAGGATATTCTTGAAACATGGAAGCAATGGACTTTGAAATAAATATTCTTGGTTTAGTACTCGCGTAGATACATAATTGCAATTGACATGTAATCCACAAGGTTAGCATTTTCGAAATCACCACTTCTAAAAAAATAAATTTGCTTTTTGAATAATTAAGAAAATTTATGTAGCTTTGTCAATATAATTTTGATTAAAAATATGTCAAAACTTAAAATCGGAGACAAAGCACCGTCGATCATGGCAAAGAATCATTATGGCGGATCAGTATCGCTGAAAGATTACCTGGGAAGCAAAGTCATTTTATATTTTTATCCCAAGGACGATACGCCCGGATGCACAGCCGAAGCCTGCAACCTGCGCGATAATTACCAGGCCCTGCAAAAAATGGGATATAAGATCATCGGTGTGAGCCCTGACAGCCAAAAGACCCATGTGAGCTTTATTGCTAAAAACTCATTACCTTTTCCGCTGATAGCAGACATTTCGAAGAGGGTAATACTGGATTACGGTGTATGGGGAACCAGGAATTTTGCAGGCAGTGAATCGGAAGGCGTGAACCGCATGACCTTTGTGATTGACGAAAAGGGTTACATTGAAAAGATCATCGAAGAGGTGGATACAAAAAATCATACACAGCAAATTATTGACGCATATAAAACAGAAACCATTTAATACAATTTAATATGAGCAAAGAGACAAAAGAACCAAAAGAAGCAAAAGAAACAAAGGACACTGCAATAAACAGCGAGAAGCTGAAAGCTTTGCAGAACACTATGGACAAAATTGAAAAGACTTATGGAAAAGGCACCGTGATGAAACTCGGTGATGCACCGGTTGAAAATGTGGAAGTAATTTCTACAGGATCACTCGGACTGGATGTAGCGCTTGGCATTGGCGGATTACCCAAGGGACGTGTGATTGAAATATACGGACCAGAATCATCCGGTAAAACCACCGTGGCACTTCATGTTATTGCAGAATCACAAAAAAAAGGCGGTATAGCTGCCTTCATTGATGCAGAACATGCTTTCGACGCTGCCTATGCACAGAAGTTAGGCGTGGATATTGCAAACTTATTAATATCGCAACCTGATAACGGAGAGCAGGCACTCGAGATCACCGAAAATCTGATCCGCTCCGGCGCCATTGATGTTATTGTGATCGATTCCGTGGCAGCCCTTACTCCCAAAAGTGAAATTGAAGGAGAAATGGGCGATTCGAAAATGGGATTGCATGCACGACTAATGTCACAGGCCTTGCGCAAGCTCACCGCCACCATCAGTAAGACCGGTTGCTGTTGCATTTTCATCAATCAGCTTCGTGAAAAGATCGGTATCATGTTTGGAAACCCCGAAACGACTACCGGTGGAAATGCTTTAAAATTCTATGCATCCGTCAGGCTTGATATCAGAAGAATAGGCCAGATCAAAGACGGGGACAATGTACAGGGCAACCGCGTAAAAGTAAAAGTGGTGAAAAACAAAGTGGCACCTCCTTTCCGCATTGCTGAGTTCGATCTGATATACGGTGAAGGCATTTCAAAGACCGGAGAAATCATTGATATGGGTGTTGAACTCAACATTATTAAGAAAAGCGGTTCCTGGTTCAGCTATGGTGATACAAAACTGGGACAAGGCAGGGATGCTGTGAAACAATTGCTTATTGACAACCCTGAATTATCCGAGGAACTGGAAAAGCTGATCAGAGACGCAATAGCCGGCAATTAACCTGAATGAAAGAATCTGTCCGGTGCTTATCATACCGGACTTTTTTATAATCCATAACGAATAAATAATATGATTAAAAAAACTTTCAGCATTTCATTACTTGTCTTCCTGGCGCTGTTTATTTTTTCATGCGGCAGCGGTGACAAAAAGAAAAATAAAGTCACCGATACCATTCCGGCTGACCTTTCAAAGATCAATGACCTGATCAGCAAGGATCCCAATAATGCAGACCTGTACAATCAGCGTGCTAAGTATTATGTGGAAAAGAAAAACATGGATGCTGCTTTGACAGATATTAACAAAGCCATGAGCATTGATTCCACCAAAGCGCCTTTTTATGTGACACTTTCTGATATTTATTTCTCTCAGGGAAAAGCAAAAAACTGCCGGAAGGCTCTGGAAAAGTCCATCGCGCTTGATCCTGAATATGTGGAAGGACTGATGAAACTTGCAGAGCTGCATCTTTTTTTCAAAGAGTATCCAAAAACATTTGAATATATTTCAAGGGCTTTAAAAATTGACAAACAGAATTCAAAGGCTTACCTGATGAAAGGCATGGCTTATAAAGAAATGGGCGATACAGGAAATGCCATCCGCAGTATGCAAAAAGCTGTAGAAATAGATGAAAATTATTTTGAAGCCTATATTCAACTTGGTATTTTGTTTTCAGCAAAACATAACCGACTGGCTGTAGATTACCTGAATGATGCGTTAAAAATAGATCCCAAAAGTATTGAGGCACATTATGCGCTGGCTATGTTTTATCAGGAACATGATGACCTGAACAAAGCCATTGAAGAGTACACCACCATTCTGAAAATTGATCCGAAATATAAAGCGGCACATTACAATCTCGGATATATTCATCTGGTGTATTTGAAAGTGTATGATGTAGCAATTAAGCATTTCTCCAACGCCATCAGTGTGGACCCTAACTATGCTGAAGCCTATTATAACAGGGGCTACTGTTATGAGTTACTGGGTGATGTAAACAATGCCCTGCTTGATTATCAGAAAGCTATTCAGATCAAACCCGAATATCAGAAAGCCATTGATGGACAAAATAGGGTTGAAGCTTTAAAAAAGAGATAAAATTATTCTATTTACTTAAATATTTACCTGATATGAAAATTCGTTTATCATTTGCATTCCTGTTACTGGCATTTGCTTTAAATGCCCAAAATGAAATCACACCTGAATTAATAAGTAAGGTTGAAAAAAAGAGTGAAAAAAATAATGAACTTCTAACCACTACTAATCCAACACAGGGCAAACTCACACCCGAGTTGCTTTGGAAATTGTGCAGAGTAAGCGATGTGCAGGTTTCACCGAATGGGAAAACTGTGTTGTACGGAATCACGGTTTATAATCTTGCCGAGAACAAAGGGAACAGGGATCTTTACACAATCCCTGTAGATGGAGGTACCCCAAAGAAAGTGACAGATTTCAAAGGAAGCGAATTCAATGGAATATGGCGTCCCGACGGGCAAAAGATCGGTTTTATTTCGGGAGAAAGCGGAAGCCCTCAGATGTGGGAAATGAATCCCGATGGCAGCAATAAAAAACAAGTTACCGAATTACCTGATGGAATGAATGGTTTTGAATATTCACCAGATATGAAAAATATTTTATTCATTCAGGATGTTAAGCTTGATCAGACCGCGAGTGAAGTATATACTGATCTTCCTAAAGTAGATGCAAGGATCATTGACGATCTTATGTATCGCCACTGGGACAGTTGGAATGATTATGCATACAGCCATGTACTGGTAGCTTCTTATAATACTACTGATGAAAAAATCGGAACTCCTCTTGATCTGCAGGGAAAAGATAAGTTTGATTCTCCGCTGACTCCGGATGGTGGCATGGAGCAGATTTGCTGGAGTACAGATGGAAAACTTATTGCATATACATGCAAAAAACTTCATGGTAAAGAAGAAGCACTCAGCACCAATTCCGACATCTTTGTTTATTCACTGGATAATAAATCAACGGTTAATGTCAGCAATGGAATGTTAGGCTATGATATGGATCCCGTATTTTCACCCGACGGAAAAAAAATAGTCTGGAGCAGCATGAAAACTCCCGGTTTTGAATCGGATAAAAAGCGTATTATGTTATATGATTTTGCTACTAATAAATCAACTGACCTATCATTGAATTTTGACCAGAGTTCATCCAACTTTAAATGGAGTTCAGACAGTAAAACTATTTATTTCATCAGCGGGTATCATGCTACGTATCAGCTTTACAATATAGATATTGCCACATCGAAAGTGAAACAAATAACCACCGGAGTGCATGATTATACAGAATTAGCAATGGGGAACAACTGTCTTGTCGGCGCAAAGATGTCCATGTCCATGCCTACTGAAATATTTAAGATCGATCCGAAAAGCGGTAACGAAATACAGTTGACGTTCACTAATCAGGAAATATTAAAAGATATTACGCTGGGAAAAGTTACTGAACGCTGGATTACAACTACCGATAAAAAGAAAATGCTGGTATGGGTTATACTGCCGCCGTTCTTTGATGCTTCAAAAAAATATCCTGCTTTGCTTTTCTGTCAGGGTGGCCCGCAGAGTGCCGTAAGTCAGTTCTTTTCTTATCGCTGGAATTTTCAGATGATGGCAGCCAATGATTATGTTATCATAGCACCCAACAGAAGAGGCGTTCCTACATTCGGGCAGGAATGGAATGATCAGATCAGCCAGGATTATGGCGGACAAAACATGCAGGATTATTTGACCGCTGTAGACACTATTTCCAAAGACAAATATATTGATGCAAACAGATTAGGTGCTGTGGGACCAAGCTATGGAGGCTTTTCCATCTATTGGCTTGCAGGCAATCATCATAAACGTTTCAAAGCATTTATTGCACATTGCGGTATGTTCGACTTCGAAAGCTGGTATGGTTCCACGGAAGAGATGTGGTTTGCCAATCATGATCTGGGCGGACCATACTGGCAGAATCCAAAACCCAAGAGCTATGATTTTTCACCAAACAAATATATAGCAAACTGGGATACTCCTATTATGATCATTGAAGGAGGCAATGATTTCAGAATACCAGAAACACAGGGATTTGAAGCATATAATGCAGCACAGTTACGGGGCATTCCAAGCAAGTTATTATATTTTCCCGAAGAATCTCATTTCGTGCTGAAACCACAGAACAGTGTGCTCTGGCAAAGGGAATTCTTTAAATGGCTTGATCATTATCTTAAATAAAATCCTTTAGATTAAATGATTTTTTAGAAAATTTTCAATACCTTTGTTTTTGTAAACAGTAAAAAAACACGATGATGAAAAAATTACTTTTTGTTCTTTTTGTTTCCTTTACAGGAATTACAATGGTCAGCGCACAGTGCACACCTGATCCATTGGTAAATGCTCCAGGTATCTATCCTGACAGTGTAACTAATTTACCGCATGCTACAGCCAATGTATATTACAGTACCACTATGACAGCCTGCGTACCTCATGATACTATGTATATACCATTTGATTCTGTTGGTGTAACTGGTATTACCGGTTTTCCGACAGGATTTACATATACGCCCAATTCAGCAAGCGGTTACTGGCACGGAGGACCTACTCATGGTACTGTGAACAAGGGATGTGTGCTTATTACAGGAAATCCAACTCCTTCTCAAGTGGGAACTTATCCTTTGGCTATTCACATTAATGCAGTAGTTGGAAGTACTCCGAATGCATATACACTTACATATTACAAAATTGTGATTGACTCCGCCCTGAATGTTTCGGAATTAATACCAAACAAACTGATGATATACCAGAATAGTCCAAATCCTTTTTCAGATAAAACCGATATTAATTTTAGTTCACCTGTAAAATCAAATTACAATTTCACTGTATCTGATATGTTAGGTAAGATAGTCTATTCAGAAGTTTTTTCTGCCAAAGAAGGACGCAATATCATTACATTTTCTGCCGATGAACTACATGCCGGACTGTATTTATACAGACTTTCAAATGGTAAAGAGTGCATCACGAAAAAGATGACTGTTTATAAATAAAATGACTTTTTCGCTTACGATTTTAGGTTGCAGTTCGGCAACTCCAACATTATACCGTCATCCAAGCGCTCAGATACTCAACGTATCTGAGCGCTTGTTTTTAATCGACTGCGGCGAAGGTGCCCAGATGCAGATGCGTAACTACAGCATCCGCTTTCAACGCATCAATCATATTTTTATCAGCCATCTGCATGGTGATCATTACCTCGGTCTGATGGGACTTCTATTCACATTTCATTTACTTGGCAGAACCAATCCTGTACATTTATATGCTCATACTGATCTGGAAAAAATAATTGATTTACAATTGTCCGCGTCACAGGCACACCTTAACTTTCCGTTAATATTTCATCCTCTGACAAATGAAAGCCGGGAATTAATTTTCGAAGACGAAATCATGACGGTTCACTCTTTCCCATTGCAACACCGCATTCCTACTGTTGGTTTCATCATTAAGGAAAAACTTCAGCCACGGAAATTCAAAAAAGATATTCTGTTGAAAGAAGATATTCCTTACGCATCAATTGAGAAAATTAAAATGGGAGAGAATTTTACCACTGCTGATGGAAGATTGCTAAAAAATGCAGAACTCACCATCACTCCTCCCCGACCCCGTTCCTACGCCTATTGCTCGGATACAGGTTTTGATGAAAGCTTGATTCCCATTATTCAGGGAGTGGATCTCTTATATCACGAAGCAACATTTATGCAGGAGAAAGCAAAAAATGCTGTGGAAAAACTTCATTCCACCGCCATCGATGCAGCCACCATTGCGCTGAAAGCAAATGTTAAACAATTAGTCATCGGTCACTATTCTGCACGGTATGATGATCTGCAGCCATTGCTGGATGAAGCCCGCACGGTTTTCGAAAATACTTCACTGGCTGAAGAAGGAAAAGTGTTTGAGGTACCAAGAACATAATCAGAAAAAATATTTTTATTAATCGGTCGTATTGTTGTTTTTCTATTTACTTTTATGGAATAAAATTTTACACTATTGATACTAATTGCCGACAGTGGTTCTACCAAGACTGAATGGAGTTTATGTAATGAGATCACATTACTGCAGCAGTTTCAGACTACAGGACTGAATCCTTTTTTTTCTGATGAACATTATATTGCCGATGTGATTCAGAAAAATATTGTTTCTTCACTCGATATAAATAGCATTACTTCTGTGCACTTTTATGGTGCAGGATGTTTGTTTGAAGAACAAAAAAACATTGTAAAAAAAGCATGCACATCACTTTTTAAAAAGGCTGCACATACAGTAGAAAGCGACTTACTGGGCGCTGCCCGGGCCTTGTGCGGACAGGAAGCCGGCATTGCATGCATACTGGGAACAGGTTCTAATTCCTGTTTTTATGACGGGAAAAATATCGTAAAAAATATTTCTTCACTGGGATATATTCTCGGAGATGAAGGCAGCGGAGCACATATTGGTAAAATGTTTATCAGAGCTTATTTAAGAAAAGATCTGCCCGAGGAAATTCAGGCTGCGTTTTTTGATAAATGTAAATTGTCTGATGAAGAAATTATGCACAAGGTGTACCATGAATTAAATCCGAACCGCTTCCTGTCGTCCTGCACACGCTTTATGGTAAACTACCTGCAGAATGATTTTATCAGCAATCTTATAAAAAAATCTTTCTCAGAGTCTTTCACCAATCATATTTGCAAATATCCCCAGCATGAAAAGCATCTGGTGCATTTTACCGGATCAGTGGCTTTTATTTTTAAAGATTTATTAAGCCAGATAGCCGCACAACATAAGGTTCGCATTGGGAATATTACAAGAAGCCCTATGGAAGGACTGATCAAATTTCATACACAATTAAAGAAGGCCTAAATTTTCCATTATCTTTTTCTATCATCTAAAAAGGCTCGGATTGCTAATTCGAGATAGAGGGTATAAATTAAAACCCAAATGAAAAATGAATAACTCCTTTTAAATTATTTGAATATATATTTTTATAATGAGTGTCAGTTATCAAAGGCTTGCCTTCAGTAACAGTTCCGGTAATCACATCTGTTGTTTTGCCATACTCTGTATCATCTTTATTAAAACACCGATACATAAAAGGTAAATTACATTCCAACCCGATAGAAAACTTGCTAATATTTAAACTTATTCCTGCCATTGGTGCAAGTCCGACAGAATAACCTTGTCCTACGTCATGATTGTCTTCGAGTATTTGATCATCAACTAAAGCGCCATTTGTATATGACTTAATATCCTGATAATAACTCAAAGTGAATTTGCCATAGCTGTTATAAAGAACGTCAATACCCATATAAAAGGACAGTGGGTTATAATTTATTTTTTTATAAATACCAATACTGATTTGCTGATTGATTTGCTTCATACTTGAATTAAATGTGGCTTTTATTGTAGTATCAGGTTCCCAAGTTCCTGAAGATGATAAATGAATAAGAGAAAATCCATACTTAATCTTCATTCCTATATTTTTCTTTGTATAATATGATGCCGATAAACCCATAACAGGACAGATAACATTTTTTCTTTTTGCACTTACTTTATCCATATAAAATTCAATCCAGCTATCCATATAAGGTTTATAGGTTATTTGGTCAGGTGTGCTGGCAAATACGTCAATATTCCAATGATAATTTTTATCTGTGTTTTTCTCCTGTGCTGTTGCTGCAAGACAAGCGAGGCAGCAGATAACTATTAAAAGAAATTTTAACTTCATATCAATAAATTTAAATTCTATTTCAGATTAAAAGTAATAAAATATTTAACGCGAAAGGAAGAAAATATTTTCATCTTTGCTAATCATAAAAAAAAATCTATTAAGTTTGCAGCATAAATCATAAACAAAATGTCACAACACGAAGATACATCCAATCTCAGCAAAGAAGAACTGGAATTCAATGATAACATAAAACGCGGCGATGATTTTATGACCATTCAGATTTACCGCAGCGCTAAAGAGTGGTACAGCAAGGCAGTTGAAATGGATGTGAACAAAGTTGCTGCCCGTGAAAAACTGGATATCTGCAATAAAAAATTAAAAACCGAATCACACACTATTATTGCAGTAGTGGTCATTGCAGCGCTTATTGTGGGTAGCCTGTTTCTTTTCAAAGTCATTTAATCCAGGCTTTTTCTCTATAAAGTCAACAATATCATTTTTTATTTCGTGGTTCGGAAATGAGATTTCTCATTTCGTTTCACTTCATTCGAAATGACAGTTAATTTATTTTCTTTAGAGGGAGGCGTGGAGGCGCTTTGCTTTTCGCAAAGCTCCTCCACGCCTCCCCTTCCATTCCGACCCATCCTGTCATTCTGATCCGCCATTTGGCGGAGAGGAATCTCAATCACCATTTTTTCTTACATTCGCAAAACAATTTTATTTTATGAAATCCGATTTCAGCTATCCTGAATTTGTGGCGCGTTTTTATGATACTATTTATCATCAGATACGTACCGGAACTGATAATGAGTTTTATCTGAAAAAAATTTCCGAAGCCAAAGGAAAAGCACTGGAAATAGGCGTTGGCACCGGAAGATTATTTATGGATGCCTTGAATAACGGCGCTGATATTTATGGAATTGATATCAGTCCGTCGATGATTGATGTATTGAAGAAAAAAATATCCCCAGATCTGCATCATAGAATTAAAGTAGATGATGCTTGTACTTTTTCTTTCCCTTTTAAATTCGATCTGATCATGGCGCCTTTCAGAGTCTGGTCTCACATTACAAAAGTGGAAGATCAGCTTATAGCGTTAAATAATGTTTATGAAAATCTAAGTGATGATGGCATTTTTATTTTCGACCTGTATGTTCCCGATCCGAAAATGATTCAGGAAGGCTTGCATGAAATAACTGATTTTGAAGGTGAGTATGAGCTGGGCAAAAAAATCAAACGTATCGTAAGTGCTTATCCTGATCTGGTAAATCAGATCACAGATGTTCATTTTACATTTGTGTGGGACGAAGACGATGGAGAAAAATCAGCTTCTTGGAATTTCCCCATGCGATTTTACTTCCGCTATGAAATCGAGCATCTGATAGCACGTTCAAAATTGCAGTTAGTAAATATTTTCGGTGATTTCGATGAACATCAGCTCAAGTCAGGCGATAAAGAATTTATTATTGTGTGTAAAAAATAATTTCATGCGGAAACTTTTTTTCTTCTCAATTGCTTTTGTTCTTTTCAGCATTCAGCTGACGGCACAGGACTTCTTCAACGAAAAAAATATTGACACCACTAAAAACCGCATTGTGGTAATGCATCCCACGGTAAATAATATCAGGAACATCTGTAATCTGGTCAATAACAAAATAATCAATGTCCCAAACCTTGAGATTATCGGGGTTTTTCATGCCTATGAAGCCTATGATTATATGAATTCTGTCAGCTACCTGAAAAATAAACCTATCCCCTATTTCAAACTGCATAAAATTAATCATTCCATCAACAAAGATTCGCTTTACATGAACAATGCATGCAGCAAGGAGTTTCACAGGATATTCCAATATTCAAAAGCAATCATTTTTCTGGGTGGGCCGGATATACCGCCATCTGTTTATAAAGAAAAAACAAATCTTCTCACTGAAATCACGGATCCTTTCAGGCATTACATGGAGCTGTCTTTTTTGTTTCATCTTCTGGGCGGCAGTCAGGACGAGAATTTCAAACCATTCCTTGATGAAAAGCCATCCTATTCTGTAATTGGTTTCTGTCTTGGAATGCAAAGTATGAACCTTGCAACCGGTGGAACATTGTATCAGGATATACCTACTGAGATCTATGGAATAAACAATGTAGAAGATCTTCTGTCGGAAGAAAAAGATAATGTCCATTCCAATTACTGGGAAAAGCTGGATCCCAATGATGACCTGTTTGGCGGATGGATGCATCATATTAAATTCACTGAAGGATCATTTTTCGTAAAGACGATGAATTTCGATCCTGCTTTCACACCGCTTGTTTACAGCGCTCATCATCAGTGTGTGAAGAAGATTGGAAAAGGATTCGAAATAGCAGCTACCAGCATGGATGGAAAAGTCGTTGAAGCAATTGTTCATACGAAATATAAAAAAGTGATTGGAGTTCAGTTCCACCCGGAAAAATATGAATTGTATAATCCAAAGCTCACATGTAAAATTTCCCCTAAGGAAAAATCTGTGCATATCAATGAAATAATGATCAAAGAAAACAGCATTGATTTTTCTCAGAAATTGTGGAATTATTTTCTACACTTTTAAAGTTATCAACTTTTATTAACAAGCCTTTCAGCAGGCTTTCCCTTTTTGTAATTTTGCAAAAAATTTCAATAAACAAACATCGTGAAAAGATCAGGTTTGTTTCTTCTGGTGATTTTTCTTTTATCATTTTCTTCCCGGGCACAAAAGGATGAGGCTACAGGTTTTTTTGAATCAGGCAATTATGATTTTGATAAAAAAGATTACACAAAAGCCATTGAAGATTACACAAACGCCATCGCAAAAAATCCTAACATGCCGGGGGCCTATAACAACAGGGGTTTAGCCAAGTTCAGCAACGGCGATAAAAAAGGCGCTATTGACGATTACACCAAAGCCATTGAATTAAAACCTGACTATCCTTCTGCTTACAATAATCGCGGGAGTGCCAAACAAGACCTGAAGAATGATACAAGTGCAATAAAAGATTATACAAAAGCCATTGACCTGAAACCAGATTACGATAAAGCATATTTCAACAGGGCTGTTTCCAAATATAATTTGGGTGATAACAAAGGAGCTATTGAAGATTATAATAAGGTGGTGGATTTAAAACCCGTCTTTTATAACGCTTATTATAATCGCGGTGTAATAAAATTCGAAATGGCAGACTATGAAGGAGCTATTGATGATTATTCTTCTACTATTAGAGTGAAGCCCGATTATGCTATGGCATATAACAACAGAGGCTTAGTAAAATTTACACTGAAGAAATATAAAGATGCTATTGATGATTATACCAAAGCTATTGAGATGTATCCCGAGTTCCCAATGGCTTATTACAATCGTGCTTTAGCCAAATATGAATCAGGAGATAAGGCAGGGTCTATTAAAGATTATTCAAAATCGATTGATCTTAAACAAAAAAATCCCACCGCTTATCATAACAGAGGTATTGCAAAACATGACAACGGCGATGATAAAGGTGCCTGCCAGGACTGGAAAAAGGCCGTGGAATTAGGTTATACCAAATCCCAGGAACTTCTGGATAAATATTGCCAGGATAGGAAATAAGGTTTCCTTCCCAAAATTTATTATTGCTTTAGAGGATAAAAGATTGCTTCGGTCATACTTCCCTCGCAATGACGTCATTGCGCCCGCCTGCCGGACGGGCAGGAATCTGACGAAGGAAGATGAAGCAATCTTATTAGCGCATTAAGTGAAATGCTATATTACTTCATTTTAGGAAGAATATCTTTCAGCATATCTTTGTGCACCATGGCACTCATCATTTTCAACTTCACATAATCTTCATGGAAAAAGTAAAACCCGAAATTTTTACTTTCCTTACCAGCATTGTGCGATCCGGAGCCTGAATCCTTAATAAGAAACCAGGTCTTCCCGTTTTTTTCAACATAACCTACGATGTGTATTCCGTGATCATCAGTGGTAGTATTATTGCTGTATCTGAACTGGCGGGCATTCTCATCAATATATTCTGAGGGAATATCAAAAGTTGGAACTACGGCAGTCTGTGACCATGCATCAAAACCAGCTTCCGACACATCACCGCCAATAGCAACTGTATAGCCCGCCTTGATTGAATTCTTAATGATTGTCATATAATCATCCAGCGGAATATTTAAATAATCTTTGCTGTGCCACCAGTTGTCCCCTACTTCATATTCCTGTTTTGTATAATATGGATATTGAACAAGTGACATAATATCATAATAATCTTCCAGTTTTAACTTACATACATTTTTCAAATAATCCTGTGGTGTCATGTCAGTTCCGCCAACATTTACCTTTGTAGGCGGCTCACCCATATAATGATTCATAATAGATTTTATTGTTGCCACTACTAAATCTTCATTCCATGCGTTATTTACTTTCAATGATTTCAGATAAGTACTCATTTCCTCATACATCTTTGCATGTGAATGAAATACTTGTCCCGGCATCATACCGTTATATGCACTTAAAGGCACAATACCGTATGTTTTCCATATTCTTGCCACTGCATTTCCTTCGGAACCTTCTTCAAATACTGAATTACCGCGTTCTTTAACATAACGCTTTGCTTTTTCTATGTATTCCCAATATACGGTATACATTTCAGAAAGCTTGATCTTTTGCTTTGTCAGACGATAGATTTCCGACTCATAACATGACACGGTGGAAAAGCACCAGCAGGTTCCTGTGTTTCCTTGGGAAACAGGGTCGTTATACCATTGCTTCGTATACTGGTCAATGGAATTTGGAATATCCATCCCGGTGAAATCAATTTTAAAACTCTTCGCTGGCACAGCTGTTTCATCTTTCTTGGCAAAATCCTCAATGCCTTTCATAATCGAATTCTGATAATAGCCGGGCTTGAATTCCATAAACTTTGCTTTGTCCTTTTTAGGAGTCTGAGCAAACACAATGAACCCTGCTAACAGTACAGTAATAAAAATAGATAATCTTTTCATGTTATTATGAATTAAATTTGGATGACAAAAATAATAAAAAATTTGAGCTTTACTTGATTACCATGTTCTTTTTGTCGGTAATTTTTTCGCAGTAATGACACTTCAGACGGACATCTTCCTTTGAAAGCATGGTAAACCGTGTGGGAACGTCCTCATGGTTCGTCACGCAATTTGGATTAAAGCACTTCACGATTTTGACGATTTCATCAGGGACCTGTACCACTTTTTTTGAGACCACCTGAAATTTCTTGATCTCAATCAAAGTAGCATTGGGTGCTACCAGAGAAATTTTATTTACTTCCTGCGGTTTAAAAAATTTATTACTTACTTTAATGATTCCTTTAGTACCGTATTTTTTGCTCTCCAGGTTAGTCCCGAAAAGAACCATGTTGCTGGTTGTATCAAGATTTAAAATCTTAATAACATGGAACAAACTTGCTGACGGAATATGATCTATCACTGTTCCGTTTTCTATAGCTGAAACTTTTAATTCCTTTATCATTTTTTCAATCCTAGTATAGTGGTTATTAATGCTTGCCTTACGAATACGCCATTCAGCGCCTGTTGAAAATAATATGCCTTACTGTTTTCATCCACGTCTTCATCAATTTCATTCACACGGGGCAGTGGATGTAATATCTTCAGGTTTTTCTTTGTGTTGTTCAACATCTCATTTCTTAATACATAAGAATTTTTAATTTTTTCATATTCCATGGGATCCGAAAAACGTTCGCGCTGAATCCTGGTCATATAAAGGATATCCACCTTATCAATCACTTCTTCCATGCTGGTGTACTGGTAATATTCCAGCTTTTTTTCCTTGATATGCATTTTCACAGCACTCGGAAGTTTTAATTCGAAGGGAGAAACCAGATGGAAAGTGCAATTGAAATTCGTGAGTGCAATTACCAATGAGTGCACTGTCCTTCCATATTTCAAATCACCAACAAATGCTATATGCAGATTATCGAGTTTTCCCTGTGTCTGTTTGATGGTATACATATCCAACAAGGTTTGAGTTGGATGTTGATTTGCTCCATCACCGGCATTGATAATGGGCACTTGGGAAACCTCACTGGCAAAGCGCGCACTACCTTCTACCGGATGTCTCATCACAATAAGATCGGAATAATTAGCCACGGTCTTAATAGTGTCTTTAAGCGATTCTCCTTTTTTCACACTGGTGGATGAAGCATCGGAAAACCCTATGATCTTTCCGCCAAGCCTGTTCACGGCTGTTTCAAAGCTTAATCGTGTTCTGGTGGATGGCTCGAAAAATAAAGTGGCAACCACAAAATCTTCGAGAATCTTTTGCGTAGGTTTTTTCTCAAATTCAGCAGCAAGCTCTAAAATATGCAATTGCTCTTTCTTTGAGAAGTCATTAATTGAAACTAAACTTCGGTTTTTCATTTTTCTTTTTCAGTTTTTATTGATTAATTATTTCATGCATTTCAATTGAACAAAAAAAAAGCGACCATTGTGGTCGCTTTAAAAATTTAAGAACAGCAATCGCAGTTTCCCTTTTTCCCGAGATTATTTTTTTTGAGAAAATCTCCGATTACATCTTTCAGGTTCGGGCTGCCGATTTCCTGTAATTCATAATCAACCTTTGTATTGGGTTTGTTAATTTTCACAATACGGTTAAGATCAATTGGAGTAGCAATCACAACAGAATCACAGATGGTAGCATTGATTGATTTTTCAAGATCTGCAATTTGCTGATCACCATAACCCATAGC
>Ga0182027_10006161_pt1 | contig 18045 bp, 16 predicted proteins | sample 712E1DmetaG_FD_121300 | JGI IMG/M metagenome (GOLD analysis project Ga0182027, IMG submission 121300) | Permafrost microbial communities from Stordalen Mire, Sweden - 712E1D metaG (Illumina Assembly) | ecosystem: Environmental > Terrestrial > Soil > Wetlands > Permafrost | place: Sweden... | reverse complement strand
TATTTATTGTGGGATGAATCAAGCGCCTTAATGGGGCACGCAAGGAGGTTGTTATGAGTCGGATGAAGATTAAAGCAGCAGGGGGATTGCTGGTTATTTTTACTTTTTTTCTCACTATGGGTGCTATCTGCGCCAACGCCACTTGTACCCCCATAACTGTCAGCGGCATTGTAAGGGACATATATAGTAACGTAATAACCGGCGGTGTTACGGTGAGCTTAGTAGGGAATCCGTCGATAAACACAACCTCAAGCACAATAGATGGCAGCTTCAGCGTGGCCGACGTTCCATGTAGTACGCCGGTTGCCCTGAAGATGTCCAGTTCCGGTTATTTGGATGTCTATTCGCAGAATTTTTCTTCCACAAGCAGTTTTAATATTTCGAAACTTGATGCATACGGCACCGGCTATTTCAAAACGCCGACGTTGATGAACAGATAAAACTTCAATCCTTTCTCAATGAGGCTGTGTATATAGATTTCCGAAGGTATGGCCATTAATCCTCTGGTCAGGTGGATGACTGAAATGGCCTATAAAATTAAAAAAAACGGTATTGCCGGACTTGTCAACAGCGCCGGTCCCCACACTGGTTAAACAAAAAGTTCCTCATGGTTTCAAGATGACCCAACCGATGGATTACTGAACACGTGTTAGTTGTCCGCCGAGTGGTCCGCTTCCGGTGGTGATAGTAAAAGCCGCGACGATACCGGTACTCATATCGGACACATAAGCATATGGTCCCTGGGAATCAATCGTAACAGTTGTAGGACTGGAAATGGAAGGGAAAAGAATATTAGTTGTCAAATATGTTATCTGAGGGTTAGTTAATAATCCTGAACCAATAGTATAAGTATAAATAGTGCCGTCACCCATGTTGGACACATAGGCATAGGCTGTAGGAGGAGTAGTAGAAGAGTCAACATAAATAGTGACGGGATTAGGATTCACCCCTGTGGTCACTAAAGCTGGAGTGCTCAATGCCCCACCTGTTATAGTGAAAACTGAGATGTTTTGTGAACCCACATTTGATACGTAGGCGTAGTAGGCACCGGCACCACCGGTTTGAGGATAAATCGTGACGGACATGGGAGATGTCCCTTGTGTCCCTATTGTGGTTCCTTGAGATAATGGTAAAACATTATCACTGGCATAGTTGTAATCGATAGTATAAACGCAAATATCGTTGGATCCCATATTGGCAACATAAGCATATGTTCCTGACGTTTCGGCCGCAACTGTGATTGAAATAGGATAGGTACCAGCAAGGGCTGTCTCCACGAGGCTCAATGTCCCGTCGTCATTAATAGCAAAAACAGAAATAGTACCAGAAATCATATTGGGAACATAAGCAAGTTTGTTATTAGGGTCAATTATAACGGAGGTGGGACTCGTCCCGGCCAAAGGGCAAGCAGTTCCACTTCCACCGCAGAGGGGAGTTAATGCGCCACTACTATTATCTATAGAATAAGCTGAAATAGTGCCGTCGCCCATATTGGCTACATAGGCATATGTGTTCCCACTAACCGTTGCAACTGCAACTTGTGTAGGATACTCCCCTGTAGAAGGGCAAACAGGTTGAGTGCTTCCACCGCAGATTGGATTTAATGCGCCACTACTATTATCTATAGAATAAGCTGAAATAGTGCCGCTACTCATACCGCTACTCACATTTGATACGTAGGCATAGTAGGCGCTGGCGCCACTGGTTTGAGGATAAAACGTGACGGGATTGGGATTCGTCCCGGCAGTAAACGGGCCTGTAATTTGACTCAACGATCCGCCAGACTGTATGGCATAAGCTGAAATATTTGTAGAATTAAAATTTGATACATAGGCAAAACTGTTTGACGGATCAACAACAACGGGGCCAGCACTCATCGTACAATTCACTATCACATTGCTCACCGGCGCGCCGTTAATTGTGCCGCTACCGTTGCTGACGACGCAGGTCTGGGACGGACTGGTCGGCGGCGTTTGCACCGTGACGGAATAGGCGGCTCCATCGGTCAGAGCAGTAGGAAAGGAAAAAACACTGTTGACAGTGATCTTTTCATCATCGCCTAAATTATTCTGCAAGACCAGTCCGCTGCCGACCATGCCGGTAACTGTTCCGCCGACAGTATAGCTATATCCCGGTGATGTACCGCAGGATGACAAAATTGCCGCCAAGCCAACAGCTAACGCTATTTTAACCAAAACCTTCAAAAAGACTATAAATTCGCTTTTCTTACACGTAGATAGCGCCAATTTTTTTCTCCTTATATGCAGAATTATTATTAAAATTATCCAAATATTGCTTTTCGACGAGGGAGTATATGAATAATTTTCTCATATGTCAATTAATATTGGCTGTAGTAATGAGCGGCTGATTAAAGATTGTCCCAGCAGATAAATAAAAAATTGCCACAGCCTGCCTATAAACAAAAAATGTCTTATGTAGCAGAAACGTAGATTTCTTCAAGCAGACTTGCATTGGATTCATGGCCGATAAAAAGCATCTACGCGGCGCCTTCTCTTTTGCGGTCAGAATTCCTTTGACACATAATATAATTATTCATATACTTACACTGGAGTTGTAATTTCTTTTACCTGTCAGACAATGTGATTGTAGAAAAGATTATCTTACAACGCAGACACGATTTTAGTAATACTTTAATAAAGCATATGCCGGAAGAAACCAAACAATCAGATATTCTGTCACCTGAAATCTACGACGTGATGCGCGCCCTCGTTACTGCCATCAGGATAGTCAAACTTTATCCTCCTAATAATCCCGTCTACGCCCAGACCGTGAAGGAAGCGCATGAAGCGCTTTCCCATTTTTTGGAAACCATACCGGAATATTACTTAGGAGTGCAGAAAACCTGCTTTACATACCTGCACACTCAACTGTCAAAGGACACGGAAGCAAACAAAGCTATCGCCCAGGATCTGTTTACAAAGGGCATACGGAACATTACTTTTCGTAAGGGCGTAACTGCAAAAGAAATGATGGATCTTTTTCAGGCGCTTGCCTTGCAGACAAAAGAGATAGCAATGCAAAGCGGGGTTTCATCGATCCTTTGGGAAAAAGGCGCGTCTAATATCGAGGTAAGCGAAGCGGGACTTGACGAAATTACCACGTCAAAAACAGGCATCGACATGGAAGAGATGAATCGCAAAATGAACATAGCCGATTCATCTCTCAGATTGGAAAACGGAGCGTTTACCGGCCACACGCTGGTTTTGGACGATCTCATGAAGGATCATGCAGGCTTCGGCGCCGCTATGGTGGCGCGCGCAATAGAAACGCGAGCCGAAAATGAAACCATCGAAGATCGTCTTCTTACACTGTATCAGGAAGCCGGACGCAAGATTCAGGAAGAACATCCTGAACAAAGCGACACTCTATTTACAAAACTCGCGGAATCAGCGATGTCCCTCGAACAACCATTCCGCGACGCATTGATTGCCGGAAAACTTTATACGGGTTTGGACCTGGAAAACACGGAAAAACGAAAAACTGAAATTGAAAAACAAGTGCCGAGCGGATTTCATGAAATCCTGACCGGACGTTTTCTGGATTTATGGACAGTTCAGCAGGTGGCGGCTCTCTTGAAAAAACTCTCAGAAAAAGAAACAACCTCTCCTCCGTCTTTAGCCGCCGATCTCTCCGCAATATCGCTCTCATCCAATATAGCAGAGATTGCGAAAGAAATGGCTCAATACACCGAGGAAGAGACGGAAGCGCTAAAATCCTTCAGCGGCGTTGGTATGGAATCAGATATCATCGATGCCTCCATGCGCACTCTTATTTCCATAATACCTCTTGTGAAGTCTCCTCATCATGATGTTCCGGATAACAAGGAAATCGGTTTATTCTCGGGCGTTATCCGTCAATTGGAGGATATGCTGAATTATCTTTTGAAGAAGAAAGATTATGGCCGCATTTCACTAATAACCAACGCTTTCCATACCCCGGTCGATCCCGCTTTTAAACCCCGGATGCTGGAGGCGCTGAGAAAGACATCTTCGAAAACTTTCATTACCTCAACGATTACAGATTTGCAGAAATATGCCAAAGATTCTCCGGAATACGCCTCTGTCTATTCTTATTTAGCGGCAATGGAACGGGAGACCACTGAAGTCCTTCTGGAGATGCTGGCAAACGAAGCTGATAATAAATCGAGAACATTTATTCTCGACTTGCTGAAAGACATCGGCAAAAATCAGATCTCGGTGCTTGGCGAACGTCTTTCCGACAGCAGATGGCTTTTTGTCCGCGATATTATCCATATCCTGAGTGAAAACAAAAGCGATCAGGCTATTGTCTCTCTTCAAAAGGCCGCGGATAACAAGAACATCAAGATACGGCAGGAAGTGGTCAAGGGACTGATTTCCATCGGAGGGAAAAAGGCCGCCGGTCTTCTGGGAAGATTTTTAAAGGATGAAGATGAAACCATTCAGTTGACGGCAATTCGCGGCTTCAACGAAATCAAAGACATCGGCGCTGAAGACACGAAGCCCCTGATGACGTTCCTCTCTGAACGTCATCTTAATAAAAAAGAGCAGGCGCTCACGTTAGAGGCGATAAAAGCGCTGGGCAAGGCGGGCGGTCCCGCGGCTGAAGAATTATTAAATGGATATTCTAAAATTCACTGGTGGAAGTCGAGGAAGCTTCAGACCGAGCGCAGGGACGCGGCGCTTAAGGCCATGACTGAAATCAAAAGGAGACAGGGCAATGTCCGATCAGCAAAGCGATAGCCGCGGAGAAGCTTTACAATCATTTTTCGCGAAACAGCGATTGCTGGACACAGCCAAGACAACTTTTCAGCAATTGTCGGGACTGCTGAAAAATGTAACCATGTATCCGGAATCGCATCCTTTCCTGCTGTCACTGGTCGAAAAATTGATGGTTACGATCGAAGGTCTGCTCGCAAACGGGAAGGAAGTCGCGTTCTATTTCGTTTCCGGAGAGTTGTTTTTCGAGACCAACTCCATGCCCATAGATCAGAGTATTGCCGCGCTCGTTGAACAGTTTACCAGCCGGGATATTGGCGGAATCATATTTAAAACGGGTATTACAACTGATGAATTTATCAGGCTGGCCGTCCTGATGAATAAGGAACCTTCGGCTCTTGCCGCCGAGGGCGGTATTATCAATATTATTCCCCGTGAAAATATCTCCCACATTAGCCTCCACAGCGTTCTGCTCGTAGATAAAAAAAATAAGAATGCCGCTAAAGAAGGGAAAAAGAAAGCAACAGGACTTTTTCTGAAAGCGATTGTAACAGTAAAAGAAATTGCCCACAACGTGCATCTCGGTCAGGCAGTCAACATGCGCAGGATGAACTCGGTCGTCCAGAATATGGTGGATGGTATCCTTGAAGACAGGGATTCCTTTATTGGCCTGACTAATCTTAAAATGCATGACGAATACACGTTTGCTCATTGTGTGAACACGTCTATTCTGGCCATATCCCTTGCGGCTCTTATGTCATTTGAAAAACCCCAGATAGCCGCTCTGGGGGTTGCCGCAATGCTGCATGATATCGGAAAAGTGCACCTTCCTCCGGAAATAATCAATAAAACCGAAAATCTTACTGATGAAGAATGGGAAATTGTTAAGCGCCATCCGATCGAAGGAGCGCTGATTATCTCGGATATTCAGGGGATAACAAAAATAGCCATGGTGGCCGCGCTTGAGCACCATCATCATGGAGGCATTGACGGCTATCCGCAGATAGAAGGACATGATCAGCAACATTTATTTTCACAGATTGTCTCTATTGCCGATGCCTATGAGGTGCTTACGGCCAGCCGGGTCTATTATAACGCCCAAATGCCGCCTGACGAAGTAATAGATATCCTGGTAAAAAAGCGCGGAAGTAATTTTAATTCTGTTCTCGTCAAGGCCTTTATCAATATGATCGGCATTTTCCCCATTGGCACGGTGTTGAAGTTTTCCAACGGCGAAATCGGACTTGTCGTACGGCAGACCAGTGATCTCCTGCGTCCCCGCGTTTTGTTATTAACGAAATTTGACGGTTCGGAAAAAGAAACCTGTGAAGAAACCAGTCTTTTAGAAACAACGGATGGTATGTATAAGCGTGATGTCGCCGGCATCATCGATCCTCGCGCTGCGAATATTGATATAAAACGATATTTGGAATAGATTCCCGAGAAAAATCTGCCTGACAATCGCGGCAAAGCCGGGGAATTCCATTCTCAAATAAAATCACAAAAAGTAAAATAAAAGGTTGCTCCCATCATCATTGACAGGAACAACCTTTCTCTGAATCATCATTAGTCTGTGCTATTTCTTTTTTAGTTCGGCTTTTTTCACGTCAGTCTTTTTAGCTTCTTTTACATCTATTTTTTTTGCCGTCATTGTATATTCGACGGTGACTTTGGAGCCGACTTTCAAATCGCCTGTTACTTTGGTTGCCGCATCACGGGTGATTTCCCATTTTTCATTACCCTTTTGTACAACGATAGTGTCCGCTTTTAATTCCAAAACCGGTCCTGTTACCTGATAAGTTTTGGGTCCCGCGGCAAACGCAACCGACGCGACAAAAAGAAACGCGCACACAAAAACTAAATTTTTTTTCATAAATAATTCCCTCCTTTTTATTTAAGTTACACAATGTTTATTTGACAACAATATAATCTTTGATTGCATCAAAAGTTTTCCCTTTAATGCCTTTGATCTTCATAATATCTTCAACGGAGTTGTAAGGCCTGCCGTCAATAATGGCCTTTGCCTTTACGGGGCCGATTTCAGGAAGTTTCTCGATTGTAGCCTGATCCGCCGTGTTAATATTAATTTTTGTGCCCGGAGCGAGTTTAACAGCGGCAGCTTTTGTGGATTTGGTTTTTCCCTGTACATTTTTTGTCACTTTCGACTCATCGGCTGTAGCTTTTGTCGCAGCCGCTGATACCGGCGCCGTTGCTTTGGTTGCCGCTGCCGTTACAGGAACGACCGGGAATTTGCCAACCGTAACAAAAGGCTTAATCGCTTCAATTGATTTTGCATTGAGTCCGGCCTTGGAGAGGTCATCCACTGATTTATAGGGACGCCCCGCAACAATCTTTTTTGCAGTCGCCGGACCGACACCCTTAATACCTTCCAGTTCTTTCTGTGTTGCGCTATTGATATCCACAGGAGCGGCTATACTCTTTAGTGTTTCAGCTTTCTTTGCGGCATGCGCCGGAGTAATTGCCATTCCCGGAATAAATGCAGCGCCGATCAACAGCGCAAGAGATATTAAACAAACTTTCTTTAACGACACAAGACTTGATTTTTTTAACATAAGTTCCTCCTTAATTAATAAAGCTTTTTTTCTTATTAAAATTGATGAGTGGATTTTTACCAAAGTCAACCGCGCTTGTCAAAGCTATTCGTCAGTTTGACGTATATAATCTTTATGAATAGAAGAAAAAAAATATTTAAGTGATAACAAATGCAAAACGCTTGACTCTATTTAATTTTCCGGATAATTTAATATCTGAAATAACATTATAATTCGGAGTTCCATGGTTGCAAATAAAGAGCGAAATCTTCAGTTAAAATATCCCTGCGACTGGATCTATAAAATTATCGGTGCTGATCAGAATGACATGAAGTCCGCGGTCTCTGAAATTATTCAGGATCGAACCTGTTCAATAACTCTTTCCCGCAGCAGTGAAAAATCCAAATACCACTGCCTCAATGTGGAAACTACAGTAGATAGCGAATCCCACAGGAAAATTATTTATGAAGCTCTGAAAGCTCACAAGGCAATAAAAATGATTTTATAAAAGAAGTTCTTATCAATTCGATTTATAGTAGAATATTATATTTAATATCGAATTAACTATCAGATTCTAAGCAAGGGAGATAGACCGGCATGTATGAAAAAAAACCGTGGCTTAAATATTACGGCAATGTTCCCCGTGAGTTGAGTTTTCCCAAAATCAGCATGTATGAATCCGTTGCTTTGGCCGTATCTGATTTTTACGACCGGGTGGCCTATGATTTCATGGGGAAAAAAGTCACCTACCTCGATTTTAAAAAACAGATCGATCAATGCGCCAATGCGCTTGCCGCTCTTGGATTGAAGAAAGGCGACCGGGTGACCATATCCATGCCCACGTCTCCTCCGGGAGTCGTCTGCTTTTACGCGGTAAACAAGTTGGGCGCGGTCGCCAGCATGATCCACCCCCTTTCGACGGAAAGCGAAATCGAATTTTACTGCAAGGTGAGCAAAAGCCGCTTCGCTCTGACCATGGATATGTGGCTCAATACATTTGCCCCCGCAGCGAGGCGGGCCGGCGTGGAGAAGCTCCTGATCTGTAAAATGCAGGACTATCTGCCTTGGCACCTGTCGAAACTATACTGGCTGAAAGCCGGAAGAAAGAATCCTCCGATACCGGCCGATGACCCCATGATCGTGGACTGGGGAAAATGGGTTTTGGAAACCAAACATCCACAGGCGCTCAGAGCGGATGTCAACGCGGAAGATCTGGCCGTAATTCTATACAGCGGCGGCACCACCGGCACGCCCAAGGGCATCATGCTGTCGAATTATAACTTCGTGTCCGAAGGCCTCATGTGCGCGCACTGGGTGGGGATGAACCCGGAATACTCCGATATTCTGGCCATGCTGCCCATCTTCCACGGGTTCGGCCTCGGCGTGTGTGTGAACACCGCCCTGTCCAATGGCGGAAAGTGCATCATGGTGCCGATGTTCGATGCCGACCTGGCCGCAAAGATGATTAAAAAGAAACCCAACTTTCTGATCGGCGTCCCGACACTGTATGACGCCCTCATTAAAAGCGAGAAGTTCAACAAGAGTGATCTCTCCTGCCTGTACGCATGTTTCAGCGGCGCCGACACTCTGCCCAGAGTAGTCAAGGAGAGCTTCGAAAGCATCGTGGAGCGGCAGGGCGGAAAGGGCGTCAAACTCCTCGAGGGATACGGCTTGACCGAGGCGGTCACCGCAATCATGGCCATGCCCATTGGAGAATATCGCGAGGACAGCATAGGCATTCCCTTCCCGAACATGCTGGCCAAGGTTGTAGCAAAAGGAACGACTGAAGATGTCCCTGTCGGGGAGGAAGGTGAGCTCTGCGTGCACGGCCCAGCGGTCATGCTGGGATACCTCGACCAACCTGAGGAAACGGCGTCAGTCCTTAAAAAACATTCCGATGGTTTTTTCTGGCTGCACACGGGAGATATCGTTTCCATGGACAGGGACGGATTCTTTTACTTCAAGCTGCGCGAAAAACGCATGATCAAGTCTTCGGGAATGAATGTATAGCCTGCTCAAGTCGAAGGCCATCTCTACAAACATGAGGCAGTTGCTGATTGCTGTGTGATTGGAATCCCTGACAAGGAACAAGTCGAGCGGGTCAAGGCTTTTGTTGTGCTGAAAAAAGAATTCGCCGCCAAAGCCGGGCCGGATATGGGCAAAGAGCTCATCAATCACTGCCGCAAAGACCTGATCAAATGGAGCTGCCCGAGAGATGTCGAATTCATCGACGAGATACCGAAGACCAAGGTTGGGAAAATCGCCTACACCGAGTTGCAGAATCGGGAGATTGACCGGCTCCGCGCCGAGGGAAAATATACCGGTGAAAAAAACGGCTGAATCATGGGTATGAAACTCCAAAGTATGCTTTGGGAAAAGTTTTCGCAGCAAGCTGCGGGGTATTGTACCCTGCGCTTCGCGGTATTGTTCGGCTAACAAACTTCTATTCGCTTCGCTTTTGAAGTTTGAGTCTCTGATCCCACTTCGCTACGCTTCGGGGATAATCCGACCTTCAAGTTTTAGTGCACTTTCTTTCTGAAACTTGGGTCTCATTAAATTGGAGTTTCATAAATAATTCATTTTCGATACTGCTGATGTCACCCGTCGCCAGCAGCCGTAGTGTCAGCGCCTCGGCTTCCGCCACATCGATCCCGCCGATTATTTTCTGGTTTTCGGCCAGATATATGGGGTTCATGCTCAATGTCCTTATACCGCACCCGATAAGGAATTGCAGGTAATGGGCATTATTGACCATATCGCCGCAGACCGATACATCTTTCCCACCGGCCGCAGCCGCTCCGGCAACCCGTTTTATCGCCCGCAAAATGGCCGGGTGATGAGGAATATAATACTCGGCTACTTCTTCGTTTGTGCGGTCGACGGCCAGCATATACTGCACCAAATCGTTTGTTCCTATGGAAAAGAAATCGACGATCCGCGCGAACTCCTCAATGATCTCTATAACCGCGGGAACCTCAACCATCATGCCTATCTGTGGATGATCGTTGAAAACGTCGCCCGATCTTTTGAGCGCATTAACACTCTCAATCACTATGTCTCTTGCCTGAAGGAACTCTTCCATGGAAAAGATCATGGGAAACATTATCTTTAAGCTGCAATCAACACCGGCGCGCAAAATGGCCCTGATCTGCTGGGTAAAGATGTCTTTATACTTCAACGAAAACCTTATGGAACGCAGACCCAGAAAAGCGTTACCTGTTTTAGCCGACTCCCAGAAGGCGGGTATTTTGTCTCCACCGATATCGAGAGTACGAAACGTGACGTCCTTGGAAGGAGCGCCCTCCGCGAGTTTCCGGTAAATAAAATACTGTTCTTCTTCGGTGGGAAAATTCTTTCTGATAATGAACGGGAACTCGGAGCGATACAGCCCTATCCCGTCACACGTCAACTGCCCCAGCAGCTCCAAATCTTTCAGCAAATTGACGTTCGCCATCAGCTTTATGCGCACTCCGTCTTTTGTCTCGGTAACCGGCTTCATGAAAGTCGGCACGCTCCCTGTCGTCTGTTCGTCGATACGGTCTTTGAATTCCTGCACTATTTCTTTGCCCGGATTGATGTAGACGTTACCTATTTCGGCGTCGATGAGGATGCGGTCGCCGTCGGAAATATTGTGAGTGGCCGGGTCATTGACGATAACCATTGGTATCTGGAGAGAGCGGGCAAGAATGGAGACGTGTGATGTAACGCCTCCGCTCATCAGCACGATGCCCTTCACTTCTTCAGAGGAAAGTTTCAGCAGGTCGGAAGGATACAGGTCGGTTGCCACCACCACCCGGTTGCGCAACGGCGGCAGCTTCGATTCTTTGCCGGCGAGATTCCTGATCAGTCGAGTTGCCAGATCTTCTATATCGTGAACCTTCTCTCTTATGTAAGGATCTGAGCTTGCCGAAAACAGGGCAATGTATTTTTGCCCGGCGGCGATCACCGCATCGGGCGCGTTTTTCTCTTTTTTCACGGAAGCGGTTATTGCCGTAATAAAGCTTTGGTCTTTCAATATGAGCAGATGTGAAGTAAATATCATGGAGGCGGCATCGCTGAGCTTGTTCTCCACCGCCTTCTGCAATGTCGCCAGTTCTTTTTCCGTTTTTCCCAGTGCTTTCTGAAGATCGGCCAGATTGTATTTTTTTCCGAAGGTCTGGCTCGCCATATCGTGAAACCTTTCCGCACCGGTCGCCAGTGTTGCTTTCGCGTAGGCATAGCCACGGGAAGCCGCCTTGCCTTTAAGGAACATACCGTTTAGTTGTTCTTTTTTCCCGTGTATACTCTCTCCCTGCGTTGCACCTTGTAAAGAAATAATGATCTTTATATTGTCGAGCACTGTGGCAAGCTGGGAGGCAACTATTTGCAGCGCCTTGATATCGCTATTCTCAAAACGGTTGTTTTCCTGCCGCTGCAGCATGATTACTCCCACGGGAACTGCGCCGCTGACTATCGGCACGGACAGAAATGATTTATAGCGTTCTTCTCCGGTCCCTTTAAAATAGCGAAATTGGGGATGAGTAAAACCATCGCCGATGCAGACCGGCTCGTTGTTCTCAAAGACCGTGCCGGCAATACCCTCGCCGCACTTGAGCTTTATTTTTCCGACTACCTGAGGATCAAAACCGGTGTTCGCGCGCAGTACCAGTTCGCCTTTAGCGTCATCGTAAATGTAAATGGAACAGACATCCGCCCGCATATGCCGGGCTACCATGACCACGATATTGTCGAGCAATTTCTCAATGCTGGAGCTGCCTTTAAATACCCAATCCAGTTGGCCGATGTTAAGCAGCAAATTCAAATGGTCCATAATTGTACCTTTACCTGATTTATTTCGTTCACCTCTAATTCATTATATGATTTCCTGTTGCCTGATGCAAATGAATAAAAAGAAGGTGACGGTTCTAGTCACATGGCAAAAGGAGGGTAACAATACAAATAGAACCGTCACCGGTGGAGCCTTTTACATAAAAAGCCGCTGTAATTTTATTCCCAGCAAAATGCAGCGGCTTTAAAATAAACATCACATCTTAAAAAGTGTAACTTAAAATTACTCCACAAAAGGTACCTTAGATCACACCCGGATCGGCAATATAACAGTCTCAATTCCATCCCATTGTAGTCTGCGCTGAATGGCGTTAGCCGTTTCATTGTGAAGAAGTTTTTGAAAAAATCGCTCCTGCCGGAAAATTAACTTACCGGCAAAAACCATTGGTCGTGAATATTCTTTTGCCAGAGATGAGCACAACTGCGTTGCTGTTTCTACTACGTCAGTTCCAGCAGCCATTCGGAAATCAGCGGCAAATCCATAAGAACGGACAAGATGAACATACTTTTTCAGGTCTTCTTCAACGGAAGACTTTAGCTGCTTCATTTCTTCGGACCCTTTAAAAGTACCCTGATCGATTTCGGCAATTGAAACAAATATAAAATTCTTATAAAAATGAGGGAACTTACGATTGATGGAAAGCCATGTGTGTAATCCAAATCCGTTGAAACTGCTGACCAGCAAAATCGCCGTTGGATCTTTCTGATTAAGTGGCTCCTCATTATAAGATTTTCCTGGATGGATCTTTTGTAAAATATCTTCCAGTTGAAGAGCGGCTTTTCGAACTTTGCTATAATGCTGTTTGATTATATAACATAAACCAATAAGAACTGAAGTTATGACTAATGTAGCCCAGCCGCCTTCTCCGAATTTTTCATAAATTGTAACGCAAAGAATTGTTATGCAGAGAATAAAACCAATTACATGTATAACAATATGCCTTTTCCACTTCTTATCTTTATCATGAAGGAAAAAACGAATCATTCCGAACTGAGATAAAGAAAAGGTTAAAAAACGTTTATTGAATACATAACAACAAGAGCAGAGATAGATCCGTTAGTGTAAAATAGTAAGATGATTGACGCTATACCCATAAGTAAAACGCCATTTTGCATGGTGAGTTGTTCGGAAAGCATTGCAAAACGATGTGGTAGCCAAAAATCGGTCGCCATATTGGCCATAACCCGCGGACCATCGACAAAACCAGCCTGCGCAGCAACCATCAGCAGCCCACCTTCGGAAAGAATTGTGATAAGAGCAATCCACACTCCCAGAGGCCAGTTGCGGAATATTTCATCGGCGAGAATGGCATTGAGTGTTCTGCCTTCCAGCGGCTTTATCTGAAATAGAGCATAGCAGATTAGTAATCCGCTGGCCGTGAAGGCCAGAGATGCCGCCATATAGACCATTGTCCGCTTGCCCGTTTGCACTTTCGGCTCACGCATGATCTGCATACCGTTGGATACAGCTTCTATTCCCGTGTAAGTGCCGCCGCCTAGAGAAAACGCTCTTAAAAAAATTGCCATTATGCCGATTAAACCTATTGTACCAATATCATGTTTGAAGCTACTGTTGAATTGGTTGAAGACCGGACCAATTTGATCGGCATGATAAAATATGCCATAACCGATAAGTAAAATATGGGTTACAACAAATACGACAAAAATAGGGGCAAGAACCAAAATGGAGTCCTTAACGCCACGTAAATTCAAAATAATAAGAAGAAGAACCAGAAAAACAACGAAAATTAGCTTATATTTTTGAAAGGCTAAAGGAAGAAAACTGAAAAGGGCATCTCCACAAGAGACCAAAGAGACGGTAATCGTCAACATATAGTCCACAATCAGAGCGCTTCCTGATATAACACCTGCGCTGTCACTAATAGTTTTTGTTGATACAATATATCCACCGCCGCCTTGAGGAAAATGTTCAATAATACGTGCATAGGCATAAGCAATAATAAAAACTGTAAAGGCTGTTGCTACTCCTATTAGGATAGCGATATAAGTATGGCTGTTAAGAGTACGGAAGGCTTCTTCCGGACCATAGGAAGAAGAAGATAATCCGTCGGCACCCAGACCAATCCAGGCCAGTACGGGAATAAGCGATATTTTGTGAAAGAGAGACGGCTCGTTGATATTGCGCGGCTCGCCAACAAGCTTATACCAGAGCCTGTGCTTCAGGCTTTTTTCGTGCTTTGAATTAAGACTTCCCATTATTTATTAATCTTAAAATATCCCGTGTGACTAGTAATGCTGTTAGTCTTAAGATTAAGGTTTACCTTCATTTATTTCTTCTTCAGAAAACTATTGGTCCTCTTTATTGTTTCCATCTTGCCCCAATATGAAGCCATGCAGACAAGAAGACTCGCGGCATCGTTCATTGAACTGTTCGCAAGTTTTTTGGCCACGGATACCGACTCGCGATATTCGTTTCCAAGGATGCGTAACTCTTCTGCTTTGCCTTGTTTTAGTAATTCTTCATGTCCATGTTGAATTTGCATCATAATGAATTCTTCCAGCAACCAGATATTGGAGGGATTCGCGAGGTGGGCTTTCTCAATTTTTTCAATGTCATCTTTCGATGGTTCAAATATTTTCCACCCGGAGGTTTTGGTTTTTTCATCGGCCCAATCTGCCGGAAGAAAATGATGCTTTACCTCAAATAAATTAAAGCCCGGGGAGATACCTTTAGGTTTGATTAAATGCGGACGATCAAAAATATATGGCGTTCCGTCTAGTAGAGGATATAGTTTATCATATGCGGCTTCGCTCAGACAAATGTGCGTAAAAGCTCCTTCCCGCGAATGGCTTTCGATCTTTTTAGTTAAATTAATTGCATATCCTTCGGGTTGGAATTCATTATTACTCTTTTTATTAATCCAAGCCTGCCCAAAATGAATTCCAACGGCAATATCGAAAGTATGTTTTTCAGTGACGATTCTTTCTTTATTGAATTTGCTTAAAGTCCATCTCCGTTTAAGATCCAGTGAAATACTTATCGCAGTATCAATACCATCTGTCCATAAATCCTGGTTTGATTCTTCCGGAGTTTTCCGGAAGATCATTAAATGGCCTTCATTGCCCCTGACCTGAGATTTAAAATCAATATTGTCATGTGATGCATAGAATTTTTGTTTGTACTTATTGGTTATTTTTTCAAACAGCGATCTGAATTGTCGTAACATCCTGTTGTATTTTTCAAGTGGTTCATTATTGGATATTTCCGGGCATCCAACAATATCCGCAAATAGTATGACGGTTTGTCCTTCCCAACCAACCGGTTCCATAACCGGTTTTCTTTTTATCGCGGTTGTGCTTTCTTCGCTGAGCTCTTTAGGCATATTAATAATCCACTCTTGTCAAGTTCGTTCCTGAATTCAAAATTATAATATTTGCCATTTTATTATTTAAACTAACTCCTTGAATAGCTCCAAAGGATCAGAGGAAAGCAGGTAACGGTTCTGGTCACTTGACAGAAGGAGAATAACAATGCAAACAGAACCGTCACCGGCAGATCCCGGTGTTTCACTATCCATGACTTGCGCGGGATAGCCCCGCGTTCCTACATTCCTGGAATAATTGATTAACGCTTCCTATAGTCAATGAGTCTCAAATCCCGTGTCGCTACGCTCATGGGATAGTTCGACTAACGCCTCAAACTTCGCTTCGTTTGTTTTCAGCGAGTCTCACTAAAAACCCCGGGAGGTTTGGACTAACCTTCCGGGGTTTAAATTAATAGTTAAACAACGCTTCTCCTCTTAGAAAGTAAGAACCAGTTTGTTGATGAGCAAGTAGTCGTCAACCGTTTCATAGTTTTGACCGGTCCTATCGTAACCTTTAAAGAAATCACCGGTGAATAAATAACCAACGCCCAGCATATAAGACAGGTTATCGTTGATTTTGTAAGTGCCGGTAAGATCAATTTCCGTACCGTAGCCGCCGTTAGGATAGGTTATCCCGTTATTTTTTGGAGCCGGTTTCTTGTCGGCTGTCGCGTAAGAAACTGAAAGCAGGGCATCCAATTTGGACGTGAGTTTCATGCCAACTCTGCCTTGGTAGAACCAGGCATTGGACATCTCGCCATTGGCCAGGGAGTCACTGTGACCATAAATAGCAGGTAACCAGTAATTCAAATCCGTGTTGAAGAGAATCAAGCAGGGTTGCCAATCCAAACCAGCGGTATTAATACCACCTTCTACTTTATCTTTAGTGCTGGGATCATCGCCGGAGAGGTAAGCAAAGGAGCCGCCTACATTAAACATACCGAAAGTGGCGGTAGCATCAAGGAAAACGCTCAGGGCGCTTACAGAAACGTTAGTCGCATTTAGAACGTAACCTTCATATTTTGCCGCGTCGCCAAAATAATATTGTGCTTCCGCCTGCAAAGCGACGGGACCAATCTTGGCCTTGACATAAGGATCGATCACGTAAATATTTGACAGGTAAGAGTCACCGTATACGCCGTCAGCTGCCCTGCCTCTGTTGGTTGCGTCACGATTCCAGATCAGGAGAGCGCCAGCTTCGCCGTCCTTGAAATTATAAATACCGCCAAGTCTGTAAGAATCTGAATCTCTGTCGGTTCTCGTTGCATTGATAGTGCCGGCACTGACAGCACTCATACTGTTGTCCTCTTCTTTGGCGTAACCGACAAAAAGAGTGGCTGTGCCGAAGGTTTTCAAATATTGAATCTGGCCGGCGGGAGGTCCACTGCTTCTATCTCCGAAAAATGTTCCAAAGACTAAATCGGGCTGATAACCAACTTTGAACTCACCGATGGGTGAGATATAGTCAACATAAGCCAAATCGAAAGCGATGTTTTCATTTTCCGCTCTGGTTCCTGAGGATGTGCCACTTGCGTTATCAGTACCGGGAGCAGATCTCGCACCGCCCCATATTCTTTCCATTGCATTGAAGCGCGTGGCCAACTTCAGGCTCGGAGATACGATGAATTCCGTCCCGACTTGCAGTTTCTGATAAAAGAAAGCTGTGCTTGGATCTGTGCGATCATAACCCTCTCTCGCGGAATTTAATGTGGTTTTATTTAAATACAATCCACCGACATCAAATTCGCCGCTAACTTTTACATCGACCGCGAAGGCCGATGCACTGAAGGCCATCATCAGGCCCAGTGATAACAAAAATAACCAAATTCTCTTCATTTTTTCCTCCTAGATAAAATAGTAGTCAATCATTTCCGCCTTTAAAAAACGAGCATTTTCTAAAAGCGCTCCAACTTCATCAATTTAGAAAAGTATAACTTAAAAAACTTCGCCATAAAGAATGGTACTATCCCTCAAACTTGAATTGTTCATAGACTATCCCATATTTATGAGCTTTGTAAGTCAGAATACGTTTTGTAGTTCCTAAAAGTCTGGCGGCGGCCGACAGGTTGCCTTTAGCCCTTACCAAAGCATGACTGATGACTGCTTTTTCGCAGTCGAAAACGCAACGTTCCAATATATTTTCTCCGGAATTTAATTTGTCGTTATCCATAAAACAACCTCACCCGATAGCCACATCGCCTCGTTCGGCTGTACGTATCCGCACAGCATCCTCCACGGGATGGATGAATATTTTCCCGTCACCTATTTGGCCGGTATAAGCGGCAGAGGCAATGGCTTTGGTGATTATGTCGGTTTCACTATCCTTCACGATCACTTCCACCCTTGCTTTGGTCAGCAAACTCACTTTATACGATTTGCCATGCACCTTTTGTTCAATGCCCTTTTGATTGCCGTGGCCTTCGATTTCGGTAATCATGACGCCATGGTGACCAATCATTTCCAAAGCGGCGCACACATCGCCGACTTTTCCCGGTCGCACAATCGCTTCTATTCTTTTCATTTTAATCACCTCTATTTTTAAGTTTAATAATTATTATTAAATATGTAATTTATTGTCTCCCTCTTATACTGCTAAGACGCCTTTTTCGCCGGTACTGACCC
>Ga0182027_10006160_pt1 | contig 18045 bp, 16 predicted proteins | sample 712E1DmetaG_FD_121300 | JGI IMG/M metagenome (GOLD analysis project Ga0182027, IMG submission 121300) | Permafrost microbial communities from Stordalen Mire, Sweden - 712E1D metaG (Illumina Assembly) | ecosystem: Environmental > Terrestrial > Soil > Wetlands > Permafrost | place: Sweden... | reverse complement strand
GTCTCGGTGGGCCGCCTGCCGGGGGTGGGACCGGCCGGAATTCCCTATCCTCTGTTTGCATTCGCGGGTCTGGTTCCATGGACTCTGTTTGCGTCGAGCCTCACCGGCGCGTCGAACAGCCTAGTCAACTCCGAAAGCATCATTACCAAGGTCTACTTTCCGCGCCTGCTGCTTCCCTTCGCAGCCGTCGGCTCTTTCCTCATCGACTTCCTGGTGGCGATGGTTGTGCTCGGGGTGTTGATGCTGTATTTCGGCGTCACGCCGTCAATCACCATCGTCTGGCTCCCCCTCTTCACTCTCTTCGCCCTCGTCACCGCCCTTGGGGTGGGCACGTGGTTGGCGGCGATCAACGTCCGCTACCGAGACGTCAAGTACGTTGTTCCTTTTCTCATTCAGACTTGGATGTTCGCTTCGCCCGTCATCTACGCGAGCACTCTGATACCGCAGAAATGGCAGTGGCTCTATGCGTTGAACCCCATGACCGGTGTCCTGGAAGGGTTCCGCTGGGCGTTGATCGGAGGTGAGAGGCCGGATGAACTCATCCTGGTCTCAGCCGGAGCAGCTATGCTGGTCTTCGCGAGCGCCCTGGTTTATTTCCGGCATACCGAGCAGACTTTCGCGGACGTGATTTGATGACCGACATCGCAATCAGTGCACGAGGTCTGGCCAAGAGGTACAAGATCGGCGTCCAGCGAGATCCGTACGGACGACTCACAGAGGTCCTCTGGTCCTCGCTGACGAGCCCCTTCAGGCGCAAGAGCCCGGCTCAGCGTGGCACCGAGTTCTGGGCCCTGCGCGACGTCTCTTTTGACGTTCCGCGCGGATCCGTCGTGGGCGTTATCGGGCGCAACGGGGCAGGCAAGTCGACGCTACTGAAGATCCTCTCCCGGATCACCGAGCCGACCCTCGGCAGGGCGGAGCTCCACGGCCGGGTCGGCTCCCTGCTCGAGGTGGGGACCGGTTTCCACCAGGAACTCTCGGGCCGCGAGAACGTTTTCTTGAGCGGCGCGATCCTCGGGATGAAGCGCGCCGAGATCATCCGCAAGTTCGACGAGATCATCGCCTTCGCCGACATAGGCCAGTTCATCGACACGCCGGTCAAGCGATACTCAAGCGGCATGAAGGTCCGCCTCGGGTTCGCCGTGGCCGCCGTCCTCGAGCCGGAGATCCTCTTCATCGATGAGGTGCTGGCCGTCGGCGACGCCGAATTCCAAAAGAAGTGTCTGGGCAAGATGTCGGAGATCGGGGCGGGCGGCCGGACGATCATCTTCGTCTCTCACAGCATGCCGGCCATCCTGCGGCTGTGCAATCGAGCCATCCTGCTCGACCACGGTCGCGTCGTCACTGCCGGTCCGACCCATGAGGTGGTGCGCGCCTACCTCGAGACCGACCTCGGCCGCACGAGCGAGCGCCACTGGGAGGACCCCGCGACAGCACCGGGAGACGACGAGGTACGCCTGCGCTCGATTCGGGCCATCCCGGCGAAAGGGGGCCGGGCCGACGAGGTTGATGTCACCGAGCCGGTCGACATCGAGATCGAATACTGGAGCGCGGGAAATCTTCGGCCAGCCGTCAACTTCCATTTGTTCAACAGCGAAGGCATTTGTCTCTTTGCCGTCACGGATTTTGTATCTGCGGGATGGCGTAAGATTCCCACTCGGGCTGGCGTGATCCGCTCGACCTGCCGGATCCCAGGGAACTTCCTTGCCGAGGGTCGCATGACCGTGAACGTGGCTATTGACACATTCAACCCTTACGTCGGCCGCGCAGGCGAAGTTGATGCGATCGCCTTCCAGGTTGCCGATCGAACGGCAGGTGATGGAGTTCGGGGCGTGTACACCGGGGAGTGGCCTGGAGTCCTCAGACCCAGGCTCGATTGGACAGTCGAGTGGCTTCCCGAGTCGGGAGGCCGGTGAGTTTCCCGATGCCACGCAGAGCCCGATCGACTCCCGCTCGCGCTGAGGTGGGCTGGAACGGCGAACTCACGCAAAGCCGTCGTGGGATCGGCCATTGAGTCGGATTGGGCGGCTGCGCAGCCGTGGCGTGCGACCGTCTCAGGTGAGCACAAAGGAAGCGATGTGATCTACCTGAACGCCGAGGTCGTCAGCGGCCTCGGCGAGGACACGTTCTGGACGTGGTTTCATCGGCAGTTCCCATCGAGCGTCTTCGCGGAGCCGAGACGCCTGACAAGCGAGGACGCCGTGCTCCGGTACTCGACCCTCGGCTTCCTGCCGATCGCGGGGAAACAGATAGCACTGTGCTGGGAACTCTATCCCGCGATGAAGGATCGATTCGGCGGCTCGCTCTGGGATGACAAGCTGGCGATGGTCCACGAGGCGGCGCGTTATGCGACGTATCGCACAGTCGCCACGGATCTCACGCGTCCCCTCTATGAGCCTTATGGGTCTGTAGACATCATCCCGATTGGAGTCGACACAGACCTGTTCAGACCCCTTCCTGACAAGGAGGGACTCCGGGCCAAGTACGGACTGCCCAAGAACAAGGAGATCGGCGTCTGGGCCGGAACCGCGCATCCGATGAAGGGCTTTGCGCTCCTGCTCGAGTACGCGACTCTCCATCCAGACATCCATTGGGTGACGATCTGCAAGACGGAGCATGAGTCGGTCGCCATGCCCGGCGCGACGCGTTTCGTTCACGTCGGCCAAGAGGTGCTCTGTGAGCTAATCAACGCCGGGGACTTCTTCCTGTCAACGAGCCTCCTGAGGCCCTTCTTCATGGCCGAGTGGGAGGCGATGGCCTGCGACGCTCCGATGAGGCTCATCGGGGAGCGGGCGAAGGAGTTCACTCCATCCACCCACCCGAGGGAGGACGTGCTCCGCGAGGGATGGGACCGTCCATCAGTCAAGAAAAAGTGGGAGCTATTCCTCACAGAGAGAGGAATAGCGTGGTAGGCCGATGGTGAAGGTCTCGATCATCTCACTCATCTACCAATCCTCCAGCCTTGCCGACTGGGTGCATGCTTCCGTTCACAAGTTCACTCCGATGATCGCGCGCGGAGAGGCGGAGTTCTTCTTTGTCGCCAACGATCCGACTCAGGCGCTACTCGATCACCTCCGCAATCGGGGCTTTCCGCACGTGGTCAATGTGAACGAGCGCCTCACCAACGAAGAACTATTCGCTCTGGGGTACGGCAAACCAGAGTACATGAGTAGGGTCTACCGCGGCTACAACGTGGGCGTCAGGCGGGCCAAGGGCGACTACGTGGTGCTGGTCAACAGTGACAACTACTTCTCGCCGGATTGGCTCGAGAACCTTCTCAAGTACTCGGACCGGTCGCGCGTGATCAGCTCGACGCTCGTCGAGCGACTCCATCCAAGGTTCGGAGTGTTTCCAGGCGCGCTCCATGGTGAGTTCGGTAGCTCCGCAACGACGTTCGATGAGGAAGCCTTCCTGGCGTTCGTGACTCGAACGAAGAGAACCGGGCTCGAGTTGGGAGGCGCCTACATGCCGTCCTTGTTTCACAGAGACGTCGCGATCGAGGCCGGCCTCTACCCGTGCGGGAATGTCGCTGGAGGTTCCTTCGAGGAAGTCGCCCGGTACGGAGATGAAGCCTTTTTTGACCGATTAGACTCGCTAGGCGTCAAGCACTTCACCGCACTCGACTCGATCTCGTACCACCTGAAGGAAGGTGAACGCGCCGACAATGCGGATTCCGTTGCCGGCCAGACCGAAGCGCCTGGTCTGACCGATGTCACTCAATCGGCACATACGCCGGTCTGCGCTTTCCCACCTCAACCTGCCATTGAGCGCGTTCGAGACAGCATGGCCCCAAGCAAGCGCCACACTGCGCTGATGGCACTGGTGACGGTCGAAATTGGAGCGGCCCCGGAGACACGCACGCTACGACAGCTTGTAGCCTCTGGACTCCTAACCCCCGAAGAGGAGAAGCGCGCCAAAGCTGACATCGCCGACCCAGGGCAGGCACGACGGGCCGAAGAGGAGGAGCAGGCCCTGCAAGCACAGGGTCGGATGATCCGGAGCTATGTCGAACGCGTGGTCGGCGAGCGAAGGGCCGAAGCTGCCATGGACGTCATCCACTCTGCATCATGGGTGACGAGACCGGTGCGTCGCGCCTTGTTGCGTCTGCGTCGGAGGCGCTAGCGTCGCCCGGCGGCCCGATCGAACTCTCGATCCGTGCGGATACCGGTCGACATCATTAGAGTGCGGACTGGCACGAGTAGTCTTGCACCTTGCGGCGGACGGGACGGGAAACTGGGGATGACGGGCCAGCAGGCTGGACAGGAGGCGTTGGCAATGGTGAGTTTGTTCGAAGGGAAGCGCATCCTCGTAACGGGTGGCACCGGCTCGCTCGGACAGGTGCTCACTCGGCGACTCATGGCGGGCAGCGAGGGTGTCCCGGAGAGTGTCACTATCTTCTCGCGAGACGAAGCCAAGCAGCACTACATGCGCCTGGACTTCATGCACCGGACCTCAGCCACCGACGAAGTAATCTTCGAGAACTCGAGGCAGCGGCTCAAGTTCACGATCGGGGACGTACGCGACTACTCGAGTCTCGCTCGTGCCGTCCGGGACTCCGACATCGTCTTCGGTGCCGCGGCGCTCAAGCAGGTCCCGAGCTGCGAGTACTTCCCGTGGGAGGCTTCCCGAACGAACATCGAGGGCGCGGCGAACCTCGTGCGGGCCATCTCCGAAATGGATCTGCAGGTCGAGACCGTTATAGGCATCTCGACCGACAAGGCGTGCAAGCCGGTCAACGTCATGGGCATGACCAAGGCGATCCAAGAGCGCGTCTTCATCGAAGGCAACCTACAACACCCAGGGACGCGCTTCATCTGTGCCCGCTATGGCAACGTGCTGGCCTCGCGCGGCTCTGTGGTCCCGCTATTCCGGAACCAGATCGCTGCGGGCGGCCCGGTGACCATCACGACCGCCGACATGACGCGATTCCTGCTCACGCTTGAGGATGCTGTCGACACCATCTTCGCCGCAGTGCGTTCCGCGGCCCCCGGCGATACCTACATCCCACGCTGCACCAGCACCAGGATGACCGACCTGGCCGCCTACCTCATCGGGGACCGCGACATCAAGACGGTCGTCACCGGCATCCGTCCCGGGGAGAAGGTCCACGAAATCCTTGTCTCCGAGGAGGAGGCCACGCGCACCGTCCATGGGCCAGAGGGCTACTTCGCGCTGCGACCGATGCTTCCCGAGCTGGCCGCGCCCGTCCGTCAGCCGGCATTCGTCGGTGAGTACAGCTCCGCGGACCACCTGATGGGCGCCGCGGAGCTCGCCGATTTTCTTCGACGCAAGCTCCCCGAGGTCATGGCACAGCAGCCCCTGGCGTAGCGACGTGACAAAGGTCCTCACCCTCCTGGGCACACGGCCGGAGATCATCCGCCTCTCGCGCGTGATCGCTCTGCTCGACGAGTCGTGCGAGCACGTGCTGGTCCACAGCGGGCAGAACTTCGACGACCGCCTCAGTGGGATGTTCTTCCGAGACCTGGGTCTGCGCGAGCCGGACCGGTTCATGGGCGTCCGTGGAGACGGGTTCGGGGATCAGATCGGACAGATACTCGCCAGGTGCGAAGAGATCTTCCGAGCGGAGGCCCCCGACACGGTCCTCGTCCTTGGCGACACCAACACCGGCCTCGGCGCGTTCGTGGCCAAACGCGTGGGCATCCGAGTCGCTCACATGGAGGCCGGCAACCGATGCTTCGACGACCGCGTGCCCGAAGAGGTCAACCGCCGAGTCATCGATCACTCAAGCACGGTCCTCATGCCGTACACTCATCGGAGCGCCGAGAACCTCGTCCGCGAGGGGATCGAGCGCCGACGCATCTACGTGACCGGGAACCCCATCAAGGAGGTGCTTGACCACTACGCCTCCCAGGTCGCTGCGGCGGATCCCTTCACCGCGTTGGACGTGGAGCCGGGAAAGTACTTCCTGGTCACCGCTCATCGGGCCGAGACCGTAGACGACCAGGCGCGGCTCGCCTCACTCGTCGAGGCTCTCAACGAAACGGTCGAGAAGTACCACTTGCCGGTGGTGGCTTCCCTGCATCCACGCACGGCCGACCGGATGCAGCAGTTCGGCGTTGCGGCCGGCAAGGTTCGGTTCGTCCCGCCGCTGGGTCTGTTCGACTTCGTGCGCCTCGAGAAGGAAGCGTTCTGCGTGCTCTCAGACAGCGGTACGGTGCAGGAGGAGTGCTGCATCTTCGGGGTGCCGACGGTGACGATGCGAGACGTGACGGAGCGGCCCGAGACGGTCGAGTGCGGCAGCAACATCCTGGCCGGCGTGGAAGCGGACCGCATCCTGCCTGCCATCGACCTCGCCGTCCGTTCTGCGGGCAAGTGGACGCCGCCGCCGGAGTACCTCGTGGACAACGTCTCGGATGTCGTCGCCAGGATCGTGCTGGGCATCGCGTGAGCTCACCGCGCATCCTCGTGGTCGGCGCCAGCGGGATGCTGGGTCACGAGGCGATCCGCGTATTGGCCCCCGATTTCGAGGTCTGGGGAGCCTGCAGGAGCCCGCAGGACCTTCCCGATCTCGGGGTCCCCCTTGAGCAGTTGCTAGGCGGTCTTGATGCCACGAAGGCCGAATCGGCATACGCCCTGGTGGAGCGGGTGCGGCCCACACTCGTTCTCAACGCGGCCGGCATCGTCAAGCAGCTGAAGGCGGCGAAGGAGGCGATCCCGTCGATTTCCGTCAACAGCCTGTGGCCACACGTCCTCGCCGACGCATGCGCGGCCCACGGGGCGCGCATGGTGCACGTGAGCACGGACTGCGTGTTCAGCGGCGCTCGCGGCCGGTACCTCGAGAGTGACGTGCCAGATGCTTTCGACCTGTACGGGCGCTCCAAGCTGCTCGGCGAGGTCACCGACCAGGATCATGTCGTCACGCTGCGCACCTCCATCGTCGGGTGGCAGCTGGGGGAACCCACCGGTCTAGTGGCCTGGTTCGCGGCTCACCGCAACGAGCAGCTCAAGGGCTTCACGAGAGCCATCTTCAGCGGGCTGACCACGGGCGCACTGACACAGGTAATCCGGGACGTCGTCCTGAAGGACGCGACCCTCTCCGGCCTATGGCACGTATCGGCGGACCCGATCGACAAGTATGCGCTGCTGACTGACCTGGCCAGACACCTCAAGTGGAACGTGGACCTCAGCCCGGTGAACCAGCCGGTGATCGACCGTTCGCTTGACAGCACGCGCTTCCGGCAGCGTACCGGCTGGACCCCACCGAGCTGGGCCGAGATGCTCGAAAGGCTGGCGGGCGAGTGGCATCAGTGCGGGTGAGCACGTCCACCGGGATGCCGACGAGGCCGCGTTTCTCCGTCGTGGTACCTGCCTACGAAGCTGCATCGACGCTGGGCGAGACGCTCGACGCGATCATGGCCCAGGCGTTCAGCGATTGGCAATGCGTCGTGGTCGACGACGGCTCTAGTGACGACACGCTGGTGATCGCCACAGCGTACGCGCAGTGTGATCCCCGCTTCCGAGTCGTCCACCAGAGCAATCAGGGCACGGCGGGCGCATACAACGCAGGCGTCTCCTCGGCCGTCGGCGACTTCGTGGTCATCTGTTCCGCGGATGACATCCTGCTGCCCGAGCATCTTTCCAGGATGTCTGCCTTCATCAATTCCGAGGGTGGGTACGACATCTACTCGTCAAACGGGTACTTCTGGTGGCCCGGCGAATCCCGAGCCCCGGTGTACGAAGACGGTGAGGGCAAGGTGGTCCATTCCCTCGAGCTGGCGGACGTGATCCACCGGTGCTTCTTCAGCGTCGGGGCCACGTACCGGCGCGACCTCTATGCCGCAGTGGGTGGATACCGCTTGGGCGTGTACGGGGAAGACTACGACTTCTGGTTGCGGGCGCTGGCCTCCGGGGCTCGCCACCGGTACCTGCCGGAGCCGCTCTCCCTGTTCAGGGTGAGCGCGACCCAGAAGTCGGCGAAGTTGGAAGCCGCCTTCCGATCGGACATCCGTCTCCTATCCGACCTCAGGCGCGACTTCCATTTGTCGGCGGCGGAGAACGGCGCGGTCGCGGAACGCATAGCCGAACTGGAGAGCATGATCGCAACGGTCCGCCACCCTTGGACGAGAGTGCGTCACCGTGGCCGGCAATTCGTCGATCGGGTGCTCGGTCGTCAACGAGCTGAGCGGATTTCCCGCCAGCTGAAGTCAATGATCGGTCTTCCACACCCGAGGAGCGCTTCGGGCAGGGATCGTGACCCCGTGGGAGGTCGCGATTCAGTCCAGTAGTGCCGCCTGAAGAACGCGCTTCAGTGTGGAGTGCGATGCCTAGAAAGCACCGATCGGTAGAGTTGGGCCATGGCGTCCAGTTAGCGTTCGAATCCGTAGTCCTCGGCGACGATGCTTCTACCCAGGCGCCCCCGACGAGCCGCTTCGGACGGATCCGCGGCGAGGCGGTCCACCGAAGCGCGGAGCGCGGCGGCGTCGCTTGCGGGAACGGCGATCCCGCATTCCGGCGCGTGGGTTACAGCTGGCAGGGCAGTTCCCTCAATGCACACGACAGGCCTTCCGGCTGCCATCGCCTCCACTGCCGTGAGGCCGAACGCCTCCGCTAATGAGGGCATTAGGAAGACGTCGCACGCGGAGCAGACGAGCGGGTACAGCGCTTCGTCGTCGACCCAACGCAGGTCCACAATCCGGTAGTCACGACCGAGCTCGCCTGCCTGCTCTCCCTTCCCAAGAATGAATGTTTCGTGATGTCGTCGGTCTGGGAGGCCTTGCATGGCGATCGTCGAAGCGATGGCGTCGGGAGTCGCGGTTCTGTCCACCGACTGCGCGTACGGGCCAGCGGAGATCCTGGGGGACGACGCGTATGGGCTGATGACCGAACCACGATCGATCCACGGGCTCGGCGATGGCATGGTGCGGCTGATCGAGGATGAGCCATTGCGGCTCGATCTGGTGCAACGGGGAAGGGAATATGCCCGGGATTTCGATCGCTGGCATCACTGGTCAAGATGACTCGCATCTGGCAGAGGGCCGCCGACCTCACGCCCAGAGACACCGTTGTGCGAGAATCCGCTCGTGACTGATCTCGCCACCGCACCCAAGAAGGCCTTCATCACGGGCTCACCGGCCAGGACGGCTCGTACCTGGCAGAGCTCTTGCTCTCCAAGTGCTATGAGATCCACGGCCTCATTCGACGGTCCAGCTCCATCGGCCTGGAGTTGGCGATCGAGCTGCTGTTGGATGAAGGTGAAGGGTTGGGCGGCCCGGGTGCGTTTTTGGGCGGCATGACCGGCGTGTTGAGCCCGGGTGGTTGCTCTGGCGGTAGCGACGCCCCAGGCGGAGGGCCATCCGCTTTGTGACGGTCTCCGTCATCGTGCCCACGTACAACTACGGCCGGTTCCTGCCTGATGCGTTGGAGTCGATCCGCAAACAGACGTATCCGGACTGGGAGTGCATCGTCGTCGACGATGGCTCTACAGACGACACCCTGACGGTTGTGAGTGCCGCAGCAGCGAACGACGGACGCGTGAGATACGTATCCCAGGCCAACAAAGGTCCCAACGCCGCTCGGAACCGAGGTATCGTCGAGTCCGTCGGGGACTATATCCAATTCCTCGACGCGGACGATCTTCTGCCGCCCACAAAGCTCCAAGCGCAGGTGCATGCGATGGAGACGGATCCCTCCATCGGTATCATCTACAGCGACGCGCGCTTCTTTCGGGATTCGGCCACGGATCTTCTTCCCCATCGAGTGCCCGGCCCGCGTCCGACAACGACGACCGATACGGGCTTGCTGGATCCCCTCCTCCGCGCGCTCGTGGAGTACGACAACATCATGGTCGTCGAAGGTCCTCTGATTCGCAGGAGCGCGATCACGGCAGTTGGACCGTTTGAGGAGAGCCTCCTTCGGGGGGAAGACTGGCAGTACTGGCTACGGTGCGCGCTGGCGGGCGTCCGCTTCGTCGCGGACACCGACGAGGAGAGGGCCGTACGCGTCCGCCTGCACCCCGACAGCGCCATGCGGAATGAGCTGGCGATGCATACCAGCGCAATTGCCATCCGTGGATGGCTCGACGGGCGGCTTGATGACCCAAGTCTGCGACGCCTCAACCGCGCTCAGATCCACGACACGCTGGCGCGGATGGGTGTGCTCGAGGGTCGGCAAGGGCATCTGCTGGTCGGCACCCGGCACCTCCTGAGAGCCGGCGTAGCGGAGCGCCGCCTCGACTGGCTGCTTCGCGCTTGCGGGCTCCCGCTTCTGAGATTGCCCGGTCGCGACCGGCTACTGGCCCTTCGCCGAATGATTCTTCGGCAGCCCACGCCTGATGGTCACGTCACGTCGGAGCCGGAGGCCACCAGCCGAGAGGAGCGGGCGGGCCCAGACCGCACCGAGAATTAGCGACTCGCTGCGCGCTGATCACGGGAGCCAGACGCGGCCCGCCTCGCGTCCAACCGTGCAGGGTCAACAGTCTGCTCCGATCAATCGACCGGGGACCATGTCCTCGATTCGGCCGTCCTCAATTCGATGGTGGTCGCCTGTCGGACTCGAAGCAGCGATGCGCAAAGCAAGGCGACTCAGCAGGCAGGAAGGCGTGGTTGTCCGGGGCGTCGGACTTCTTCGCCAATATGACGATGTGGAAGGGCTTCGCGGTCTCCGCGAGCAAGATCTGCAGACCAACGTGATCGATGAGTTGAATCGCCGTTCGCAAATCGAACACGTGGTGGTGCATGCCACGGTTGTTGAAGTTGTCGAGGCATCGTGTGCGAAAAGCTTCCAGGTCTCCGGCGGGCGGGTCTCGAGTCAAGTCGTGCAACTCAAGAATCTCCGGCAGGTGCGTAAGGTCATCCTCGTCAACGTCGTCTTCGTAGTCCTGCATCATGTGGCCCAACGAAGTCGCTGGACGCCGGTGGTCGAATGTGCCGTCTCGGTGCGGGAGCACCAACAGCAAGACGCCCCCTGGGATCACGACCCGGATCCACTCACGTAGTGCCTTGATCGGATTGGCCGTGTGCTCGAGCATGTGAGCAGATATCAGAACTTCGTATTCTCCGGACGCAATGCGAGCGAGATCCGTAGCTTCGAGCAGATACTGATACCCAGGTTGCCTTCCAGCCGAGAACTGATAGTGCTGGCCTTCCTGCAAGGACCCTTCCCACATAGTTCCAGACCGAAAGTTGCAGCCGTCGAGACTCTTGAGCGACCTGTACACCGGGATGTATCGGCCGTCCCGGAAGACACTGCTCGGTCCCCCGATCTCCAGACCCCTTTTTCCGGAGACGTGCTGTATGCAGACTTTCGCATAGCGCAGTCTGGAGAAGATGCCGCGAGACGACATCCTCTGCATAACCGATCCGTTGAGCTTCTGCCACAGTCTGTGAGCAGGGATCTTCATCGTTGGCCGCGCCCGAGTTGGAATGCGAACCGGCCAATACTACTCGACGGGTCACGCTTGACGTCGCCCGCTCGCCGAGACACCCACGGCTGGATGATCGTCGGGACATCAAGCACTTCGGGGCCAGGGATCCCGTTGAGGCTGCAGGTCACTGAACCGGTCGCCCGAGAACTTGCGGATTTCACAGGTTTTCGCCACCTGATTTCACGCGAATTCGCCACCTGATTTCGCCGGAATTGGCCGCGCGTTTCACCGAGCGGTCTGGTCCGGATCGCCGTACGGCAATCGGGGATGACCGAGCTGACGAAGCGAGTGAGACTGTCGCGGACCTGAGGCACAGCGATCGTGAGCGGCCCCTCGGCAGCCTGGACCTGGCGTGGGCGATGGCCGTTGCGCGAGCCGCGGGCCTCCGATGCTCGTTCGAAGCGGGCGCGGCCCAGGAAAGCGGCTACCTCCTCCTCGATCGCCCGCTGGAACACGAGCTGGGCACCCAGGCGGCCCAGCTTGCTCAGTTGATCAAGACCGCCACCGCCGGCCTCGCCTTCGAGACCGTCGAGCAACAGCCGCTAGATCTCGGCCTCGATCTGGACACTCGGGGCTATCCTTGCTTGCACGGCGTAGTCCTCCCTTTGCGAACTTCCTAAGGTCCGCTTCGGAGCCTACGCCGTCTTCACTTTTGCAGCAGTCTCAGGACGCCACCTCGAGGACTCCGACTGTCAAGACGCCGCCGGCGAGGTAGACGAGCCGTGACAGCACGAATTGCCGGACGACGAACCTTATGTCGGCGGCAACGGCAAGCCGCCACAGCCGGCGAAGAGGCTCGACCGGAGATGCCCTGACTGGAGAGACGATCACAGTCGAGGTGTCCTGCGAGTGCCGAAGCGGCGCCCGGAGGCGCTGCCCCGAGTACCTGTAATCCCCCGAATGCCGTCGGTCATGCCCGCGAGCACGGCGCGAAGCTTCCCTACACGGTCCTCTTCGACGAGCAGCAGCTTCGCCAGCTCCTTCTCCGACGCGATGATGTCCTCGGCCACGTAGCGAGGATCGGTGCGCCAGTAGCGGCGCCAGACCAGGAAACGGTTCCGGGTCATGTAGTAGCGCCTGGTTGCCGAGTGGTTGGTGGTTACGACGGCGCGGCGGCCGATCCATCGAACGGTGGGTTGTCCGATGCGATGCGTCAGCGCCAGCTCTCGCGATACCAGGACTCGATACCCCCTGGCGCGAGCGCGCAAGCAGAACTCGATGTCATGGTAGTCGACGAAAAAGTCTTCGCGGAACCCGCCGATGCTACGGAAGGCGGCCAGAGAGACGAAGCTCCCAGCCGTGATGACGGTGCTGGCCTGGATCCAGGGCCGCCCTCGGCTCGCTGGGCCCGTCGATTGGGCCAGGTCTGCGGTAGATGTCGAACCGATGACGGCGATGCGCTGCGGCTGCGGATAAGCCTGGAAGGTGTGACCAGCAATGCGCACGATCTCCGGGCTCGGTGCCGCATCCTGATCCAGTGTTAGTAGCCACTCTGCGCCGACATCCATCGCCGCCTGGGCCCCCTGATTGAGCGCACGCGCAATGCCCGCGTTGACTGGATTGCGAATGAGTTCGATAGACGGCAGTTTGGAGAGAGAGTCGAGAATCGGGCCGGCGCCAGGGTCCGAGCCGTTGTCGATGACCACGATGCGAGCGACCTGGCCGATGAGGGCTTCAGCGTGGTGAATGACATCGCGCTCCGGTTGGAGGGTCACGATCACCGCAACCGCATTATCGGCCGTCGGTCCTCCCATGCCGCTCATTGGGCGAGCCGACTCAGGCCGAGCGTCGCGGCCACGCCGGCGACCAGGCCTCGGGTTTCGGCAATCGGCAGCGGGCCATCTCTCTTGAGCAGACTCCGCGCACACCTGCGCAAAGCCCTGGCGGCAACCCAGAGGGACGCCCGAGCAGCGCCCCTTCCGTGCAGATGCCGATGCGCAACGAGGATGGCGTTTCGGGAGCAGTAGTAGCGCGAGACTTTCGACTGAACGCTCCCGTGGACGAAATGGACGACGCGAGCGGCCGGCACGACTCCCAAGCGCCATCCAGCCCGACGCATCCGGAGAGACAGGTCCACGTCCTCCCAGTACAGGAACAGCGGCTCCCAGAAGAGACCAGTCTGCTCCAGCGCCCGCAAACGAAGGAACATCGCACAGCCGGTGACGAAGCCGGTCGGCACAAGCGCAGCGGACGAGGTGGTCGGGACGACCTGGTGCTTGGTGATCGCCCTGGCTAGGTTCGCCGTGCCACCCGCGTACCAGATCCCAAACGGGGATTCTGGACCGACTGGCGCGTCGATCTGCGGGCTCAGAATGCCGTAGTCCGTCTCTCGCTCCATCGCCTCCACGAGCTCGCGCACCGAGCAGGGGTCGACCTCCGTGTCGTTGTTCAGCACCCAGGCGTAGGTCGCGCCGGCGCGACGTGCCCATTCGAGGCCCAGGTTGGCGCCGCCCCCGTAGCCAAGGTTGCGCTCGGCACTGATGATCTCGACCGAGTTGCCGAGGGCCTCCCGAAGCGCGTTGACTTCGAGCCCGCCCGACGCGTTGTCCACAATCACTATCGAATGGTTCGGGTAGTCCGCCGCCAGGAGCGATGCAACGCAGACACGTGTCTGCTCCAGGCCTCGATAGTTGATCACTATCGACACGACGAGGGACCGCGTATCGGCATTGGGCGAGCCGGTCGCGGACTTACCCCTCAGCGCCCGACCCATTCCCTCTCCTGTTCGTCGCATATTGGCGAAGGCCCGTTGCCACTCCGATGCGCCAAGGGGGCGTCGCGAGAACCCTTCTTGTCGAGATGCGCATGATACCCGAGCCGGCGCCCTCTTAATGAAGAGGTTCCAATGAAGAGGTCGCGTCCGGGATCTGCTGGAAAAGCGGGACGGCGCAGGCTTCTCGGCTCCTACCCGGCCGCCACGACGCGCACGCCAATGAGTCCGACGAGTATCCGCGCTCCTGGGCTGGGCGCACCGCGCTGAGCGCAAGAAATGCGAGGATCCCGATCGGCACCGTCATTGTTGCCGGGCTACCGGCGAGCCGGGCCGCCACCGCCGCTCCCATGCCGAGGGAGTGTGCAACGCAGAAGTGTTACGCGTCACGCGGACGGAGCCTCGAGACCTCGAGTACGAGAGACCCAGCAGCCCACCAGAACAGGAAGGTGACGGAGAAATCGCCCCAGACCTGGCTTGTGAGTACGATGGCCGTCAGGACGAGGCCCCCAACTCCAACGATGGCCGCCAGAGCCGCGGCGCATGGGTCCCGGCGATGTCGCCAAATCTCCCTCAGCCCTACGAGGACGAGGGCTCCGTAGAGACCGCCGAACAGCAACAATCCGAGGACGCCCATCTCGCCGCCGATCGCCAGCAAGGCGCTCTCGCCGGGCACTGTGGCCGCCCCATAACGGTCGACTGAAGAACCTATGCCGGCTCCGAGAGGGTTGGCCCTGATGAAGGCCACGCCATCCTGTACCGCGTGGATGTGCGCCTGAATGGACTCGTCGTCAGCGGAGAGAACCCGCTGCACGATATCGCCGGAGAGGTTTGGTGGGGGCGAGGGCGGGGGCGAGGGCGGGGGCGAAGGCGGGGGCGAGGACGAGGACGAGGACGAGGACGAGGACGAGGACGAGGACGAGGACGATGGCGAGGACGAGGGCGAGGAGCCTCCGCCAGCCCCTCCGTTGGGCGGCTCGCCAGGCTGAACGATAGCTTCTGCGTCGTGGATCAACTGCAGGCCGAGAGGCGGCCGAACGTCCGTGAGATCGAAGGTGACGAGCGGCCCGACATTCGGATACACGAGGAAGGTCGCGCCTACGGCGAGGATGACCCCAAAGGCCGCAATTGCGCCAGCGCGCCGCCAGAATACGAGCGCGATCACCACACTCTCGATGACCAGGCACGCAAGCGCGAGCCTCGTCATGCTCAAAGCGACACCCACGACCACGAGCCCCACGGCGAACCATGCCCAGCGAGCATGCTTATGCGCCGCTAGGGCTGCCGAGAATGCGATCGGTACGACGAGGATGCCGGTGTAAGCAACACCCAACGGGCTGACGTACGTCGACACCATCCGCCGAAGGGCAAAACCAGTTGTTGTGCTCTGGAAGAAGTTCTCAGGCATACCGGCCGGACCCTGGTAGTTGTAGCCGAGCCATGAGTCCAGCCGAAGCACTCCCCAGTCCAGCCATGTCTTGGTCGGGACGAACCAGAGTTCGACCAGGCCGAAGACGGAGACCACGACGGCAGCTATCAGGATGAGCAGAAGCGCGGGTCGGAGGCCGACGGAGATGTTGGGAGGCCATCGCCTCCCGAAGACATACAGCACCGGGATCATGGCGAGCATGCGGAAATCGAGCAGGCGCTGTGTCAGCGTCACATCGTGGTCAGGGAAGAGCGAGGCGGGCAGCACCGCGTACACGACCAGCAAGAGCGCAAACGCCCCAACCCCGGCGTCGAGGAGTCGCACGGCGAGCGGGAGGCGCCGCCAGGCTGCCACGAGCGGCGCGAGGCCGCCCCGGCGGGTGGCACCGATGATGTCCAGCCCGAGCCGCGCACCGAGCACCAGCAGAATGAATTCTTTCCAAGCTTGAATGCCGCGGACCGCGAAGTCGGGGGTTCCCGCATTCAGCAGCGCCATGATCACGAAGTTGTGAACGGCCAATCCTGCCACGAGGACAGGCAGGCCGAGACTGGGCCGTCGCCAGACTGCCACCGCTGCGGCAAGCACGGCAGCGCCCAGGGTCAACACAATAACGAGGGTGATGATCATTCGGTGCGGATTGTAGCTTCGTCCTCAGAGTGGCGAGGGCCCATACCAGTCGCCTCCCTGAGTATCTGAACCATCCCACGAGCGGCGCGCTGCCACGTGAACTCCGCTCCACGGGCCCGACCCGCCTCGATTTGCCGACCTCGCAGCTCGCCGTCGTCGAGGATCCGCCTCACGGCTCCTGCAAGCTCTTCGTCCTGCCCGACTTCGAAGTACAGAGCGGCGTCACCGAGTACCTCTGGGAGAGACGCGGCACGCGCTGCCACGACAGGCACGCCGCGCAACATCGCCTCGAGCGGCGGGTACCCGAAGCCCTCGGTGAGGGACGGGAAGATGAATAGAGCAGCGTTGCGGTACCAGGCCTCGAGCTCTGCGTCGGTCACCCGCCCAACGACGACCACCCGGTGACCGGAGTCCTGCGCCATCGCTTCGACGCGCGCATGATCGCGTCCAGGCTGGCCCACGATGGCCAGAGAAAGGGGTACGTCGTGGAGGTGGCGCCACGCGCGGATGGCAGTGGGCACGTCTTTGTGTGGCTCGGTCGCGCCCACGTAAAGCGCGTACGCAGGCTCGAGCGGTCGTGGCGGAAGGGGGATCGAGGGGGGCGGAATCAGCCCGGGATAGACAACGTCGATGCGCGTCGGGTCGATGCCTAGATGGCGCACGATCTCAGATCGGCTGTGCGATGACGGCGCTGTCACACGGGTCGCCCTTCGAGCAGAGAGGAAGAACTCCCTTTGCGCGTACCGTGCATAGCCGCGATCGTAAGTGCCCGGCTGGGTCAGGAAATTGAAGTCGTGGATCGTCACGACTTGAGGCACAGATGTGCGGCCCGACGTCAGGTTCGCCGGCATTAGAAGCACGTCGCTGTGCGCGCGACTGGCCGCTCTTGGCAGCCCGATGTCGTACCAGGCCCGTTCACGCAGGAGGTTAAGTACCTTGCGCGCCGCTCCCCCTCGGACCGATCTCCTCGGCCCCCTCCACTCAGTCAGCTGCACATCTTGTTCCCGGCGCAATGAGTCGACGAGACCGGTGGCCCAGCGAGCAGTCCCTGCGAAGGGATGCCGGAGAATGGACATATCGACGCCTACGCGCATCTCGCTCCTCATGTCAGCGTGCCACGTCGCACCGTCAGGATCGGAGCTGGGAGGACGAGGCGGCGCTCGTGGAGCCAAGTGTATTGGATGGATGCCGCGACAGATCAGGGATAGTGGCAAGCATCAAGACCGATCACCGATGCGAGCCAGGCTGTCGAGGGCCGCCGCGCTCGGAGTGGAATCGACTCCCGCATAAGGAGAAGTGCCGTCGACCTGCCGCGTCGAGGGCATGTCTGTATCCAACCACTGTCCCCTCTTGTACATCGCCCCAGGTGAACTCGGCGGCAACGCGCCGGGCCCGCTGCGCGAGGGGAAGGCGCTGTCTGAGAGCTTCATCCGTGGCGACCCTGGCCAACCCCGCGGCCATCACCTTTCCGCCCGATGGCGAGACGAACACAAGGTCGCGTCGCATGCCACTTCGGGGAGAACGGTTGTGTCTGCAGACAGAACGACGGCTCCATATGTCATCGCCCGTGTCAACGCCCCGAGCAGAGGCAACCCGAAGCCTTCGTACAGCGGGGGTAGGCCACGACCTGGGCGGCTCAGTGGAGAGCGCGCAACGATCTTCGTGCGACGTGGTCGAACTCTTGCACTCTGCCCCTCATCGCCTCGAGGTCCTCGATCATGACAGGGCCGACAGCCGAGCTCGGCGGCACGCCACCCTCGTTCGCCAGCCCTTTCGGTGAGCCGGTTGTCTGCCAGGGGCCGTAGACCCTGCCGTCGGAGCTCTTGAGGCTGATCGTGCCGGTCGAGGGCAGGCCATCGGGCAGAACGTGGTGATACGTCTTCAACTCGGTGATGC
>Ga0182027_10006159_pt1 | contig 18048 bp, 8 predicted proteins | sample 712E1DmetaG_FD_121300 | JGI IMG/M metagenome (GOLD analysis project Ga0182027, IMG submission 121300) | Permafrost microbial communities from Stordalen Mire, Sweden - 712E1D metaG (Illumina Assembly) | ecosystem: Environmental > Terrestrial > Soil > Wetlands > Permafrost | place: Sweden... | reverse complement strand
GCCGTCAACGCCGGTGCGCTATTACGCGTATACGAGACTTTTAAACGGCACGACGCCCGCGGACGACTACGTGACCCCGTTCGGCATCCGGGACCTGAAGTTTACTCCCGGCACGGGAATGACGATAAACGGCGTTCCCACCAAAATGAAAGGCGTATGCCTGCACTGCACCCTGGTTCCCGCAGGGTCCGCGGTGCCCGACCCGATGTGGGAACGCGCCATTAAGGAAATAAAAAATTCCGGATGCTCTTCCATTCGCACATCGCATGATCCTTATAGCTCCGAATTCCTCGATCTCTGCGACCAATATGGCATGCTGGTCATGGATGAATTCTGCGATAAATGGAGCCAACCCGCGGGCGGCGTATCGTACGAGAATTGGGCCCAGAACTGGCAGCATGACGCAAAGCTGTTCGTGGAACGCGACAGAAACCACCCGTGCGTCGTGGTGTGGAGCATGGGTAATGAGGTTTACTATGGCGCGACGATCCCCACGTACATTACCTCCACCATGAGTCAACTCGTTCCCTTTGTCCATTCGCTCGACTCGGGCAGTTTTCGTCCGGTGCTTCACGCCTGTAACGTGCAGGATGCCGCCGGGTATGTGAACCTCGCCAAGATCCAGGACGATTTCGCGGGAATCAATTACGGCGACGCGATTTACTCTTCGATTCATTCTCAGGACGCGAATGTCCTGATCATGGGCACGGAAAACGACCCCTACACGATTCCGACCACCCTGCTGCCCACCTGGTTTTCCGTAAGGAACACCCCCTATGTGGTTGGCCATCATATTTGGACCGCGTATGATTATCTCGGCGAAAAACCGCCCTTGGGCTCGGCATACGGATATCTCGACAACTGTATCTTTCGTAAATCATATTTTTATTACCAGGTGGCGCAATGGACCGATTCACCCATGGTGCACATCGCGATCGGAAACGGTACGGGAAGCGGGCGCACCATGCCGCCTCTGGCTGAGAACTGGAACCAGTCCGGATCAGTCGATGTGACCACCTACACCAATTGCGATAGCGTCAGTCTTTATGTCAATACGACAAAAATTGGAACGGAAAAGCTGAGTTCCTTCAACAACATGATCATGGTATGGTCGGGGGTGCCCTGGCAAACAGGTGTTATCAAGGCCATTGGCATGAAAGGCGGAGTGCAGGCGGCAACCGACAGTATCAAGACCGTGGGCCCTGAAGCAAAGATCATGCTCAAGCCCGACCACACGACGCTCTATGCCGACGGAGACGACGCCGCAAGCATCGAAGTTTCCGTGGGCGACGCGAACAATAACTTCGTTTATAGCGCCGTGGACCAAGTTTCTTTTGCCATGACCGGCGCCGGACGAAGCCTTGGAATAGCAAGCGGCGATTGGGGAAGCAACGAGCCCTTTAAAGGCACGGCGCGAAAACTCTATCGCGGAAAGGTGCTGATCGTCATCCAATCCACCACGACCCCCGGAACGATCAACCTGACCGTCAGCGCCGCGGGATTGACTCCGGCCACCCTTATACTCACGACAACGGCGCAACCGGTAAGCGCTTTACAGCCGCGCGCTTCGGCGCTGAATGCCACCCGTGGCAGCGTAGGATTAGTGACCTGCTCGCAAAATCCCGGAAGTAAAAATGTCAGGGTCAATTATAGCGTCGGCGTTTCCGGACTTGTGGGCCTTTCGGTGGTTTCTTCGTCGGGTCGAATGGTAAGCGCATTGACAAATAGATACCACAAGGCGGGAAACTACTCGCTCGATTGGAACGCAGTGAATAAGAGCGGGGTATACTTTATCGTTTTGAAAACAAACGGTAACATGAGCGTTCGAAAGGCATTTTTAGTGCAATGAGAACCTCACAGACATCACCCCTCGGAAAACTAAACGCGACCTCACCTCTTCACCCCTGTCCCGCAAGCGGGACTTCCCCTCTTCCCCTCTCCCACGGGGAGAGCGGAAGAGGGGTGGTTTGGTCCCTGAGCGAAGTCGAAGGGAAAGGCCGGGGAGTTGGGGTGAGGTCTGGTCGATTCGATAAACAAACATACTTTTTAAAGAAATAAAAGGTGGAATACTATGCGAATTTTTAAGTTCAATTGTGTTTTAATCGTTTCATTAACGCTCTTTCTTTTAGCGGGCATCGCCTCCGCAAACCTGACCGAACGGCTTGAGGGTAAATATCTTAAGAGCCGAATAAAAACGCGGATCGATGAAGGTTGGCTGGTGCAGTCGGGAAATGTTTCCGGGGCCCAGGCAACAACCTTTAACGACGCGGGGTGGACGACAACGAATGTGCCTCATGATTTAAGCATAACGCTGTATCAGGCGACCACCGCGGCCGCTGCCGATCCAGGGGCGATCGGCTGGTACCGAAAGCATTTCACGCTTCCAACGGGGTTTGCGGGAAAAAAAGTCATCGTACAGTTCGACGGCGTTTACCATGATTCAAAAATCTATATAAACGGCGATTCCGTTGGGGCGCAGAAATATGGCTATGTCAGTTTTTATTGCGATATTACGCCGTACCTGAACGCGACAGGCGATAACGTTATTGCGGTTTTCGTGGACAATGAAACGATCCGCACTTCCCGGTGGTATTCGGGAACGGGTATTTTCAGGCACGTTTGGCTTATCGCGACGGACAAAGTATATGTGAGGAACTGGGGAACCGCGGTGACCACGCCGACGGCGGCAGTGGCGCAATCGCAAATTCGCGTGCAGACCGACATTGTAAACGACTTGACGACCGCGCAATCGCGTACGGTGGAAACCACTATTTACGATGAGGCCGGCAATGCGCTGGTAACGTCTCCTCCTACGTCGGTCACGGTCAATGCGAACGGCATCGACACTTTCGTGCAAACCCTGACTTTGTCGTCATGTAAACTATGGTCGCCGTCGACGCCGGTGCGCTATTATGCGTATACGCAGCTTAGTTCAGGGGCGCCTACGGACGATTATATTACCCCGTTCGGCATACGGCAATTACAATACACGGCGACGCAGGGCTTGCTCATCAATGGCGCGCCTTATAAGATGAAGGGGATATGCATGCATCATATGGCGGTCCCGACCGGCGCGGCGGTCCCCGAAAGAATGTCGGAACGCACCATAAAGGAACTGCTTGCGTCGGGGTGTACGTCCATCCGCACGTCGCATAATCCGGTAACCCCCGAATTTCTTGACCTTTGCGATCAGTACGGGATGCTGGTGCTCGATGAATGGTGTGATAAATGGTCGCAAGCTTCGGGAGGCAATTATTACGAAAATTGGGACCAAACCTGGCCTAAGGACCTTGCGGGCTTTATCGAGCGCGACCGGAACCATCCGAGCGTCGTGATCTGGAGCGTGGGTAATGAAGTCGCTTCCGGGACCCCTATTCCCACATACCTGACAAGCAACCTTAAGATATTGGCGACGTACGTAAAAAATATCGATAAATCGCGCGCCGTGACGAACGCATGCGTGGCGGGATCGGGCGATCCGGCCGGTTTGGCTGCGCTATCGAGTCTCGAAGACGTTGTCGGCTTGAATTACATGGAATCACAATACGCCGGGATCCACGCGAGTAATCCCAATGTCGTGATACTCGGCACTGAGCAAGCGCCGTATTTAGCGGGCAATACGCCCACATGGTTTTCCGTAAAAAACAATCCGTTCGTTATCGGTCATAATCTCTGGGTTGGCGTCGATTTTCTCGGCGAAGGAATCGGTAAAGGCGGGCCGCCGTCGGGGTATCTTGACTATTGCATTTTCCGCAAGGCATGGTTCTATTATCAGAAGAGCCAATGGAGCGACACGCCCGTTGTTCATATCGGAATAGGCGACGCGGTGTCTCCCGCGCCGTCGACGTGGGCCACGCCGTTTTTATCGGAGAGCTGGAACCAGACCGACGCGGTCAACGTGGTCACCTACACCAACTGCGACAGCGTTATCCTGTATGTCAATACCACCAAAATCGGGACGAAGAAACTGAGCGATTTTGCCAATTGGGTCATGCAATGGCCGAACACGCAGTGGCAATCGGGCGTTATTAAAGCCGTAGGCATGAAAAACGGGACCCAGGCCGCGGTCGACAGCATCGTTACCGCGGGCGCTCCTGCAAAGGTCCTGCTCAAACCCGACCGCACTACGCTTTATGCCGATGGAGACGATCTCTGCAACCTTGAGGCCGATATCGTCGACGCCAACAATAATCTTGTTTTCAACGCGGTCAATTCGATAACGCTTGCGCTCAGCGGCCAAGGGCGAAGTTTAGGAATCGGAAACGGCGATTATACGAGCAATGAGTCCTATAAGGCCATGAGCCGCAAGGCCTATAATGGCCGCGTGTACATGCCGATCCAGTCGACAACGACCCCTGGAACGATTACCGTGACGGTCAGCTCAGGGACCTTGACGCCCGCAACGCTTACCTTGACCACAACGGCCCAAACGGTTGGCGTCATTAAATCCGCGCCCTTGTCCCTAAGGGCTCTAGGAAACGGCGCAAGCGTGCTTGCGTTTTCGCAAAACCCCGGCAATAAGAATGTCCGCGTGAATTATCGGGTTGATGCTCCCGGCCGGATAACCCTTTCGGTGGTTTCTTCGTCGGGCAGATTGGTGCAATGCTTGACAAGCGCATATCATGCCGCGGGGAATTATTTCGCAAGCTGGAACGCGATTGGCAAAAGCGGCGTATACTTTTTGGTATTGCGCACGGAGAATGGTAAAATGGCCAGAAAAGCGTTTTTAGTGCAGTGATTGGGAAATTTACCTCACTTCTCCACCCCCTCACGCAAGCGTGATTTCCCCTCCTCCCCTCTCCCCGAGGAGAGGGGAGGACTGGCTAACAGGCAGGCCGGGGAGGTGGGGTAAGGTCGTTTACCTCATTAAAATCTTGCTATTTCCCATAAATTGTTTATATTATACTATTATTCGGTTTGGTTTAGTTTAGTTTATCTAGGCAAACAAAATGATTCCTAAAAGGGTTCTAATTTTTTGGAAGGAGACGGTATGCGAACTGTTTTACGGTTAGTCCCGGTATACTGCGTTTTATTTGGCTTGGTCAATTCGCTGAGCGCCCAGAACGTCAGCGTTACGGTCAATACCGCAACCGTCACGCACACCATCAGCGACAGGCTCTATGGCGTCAACGCGAATATCGGCGATAATGAGCAAAACGGAACAAACACAACTTTCAACAACAAAATGACTTATGCGGGCGTTAAATATTTTCGCTGGCCCGGAGGCTCGACCGGCGACGGGGTTTTGTGGAGCGCCACAACGGGCGTTTTGTATACCCAGACTCTGGCCATGCTCAGCGCAGTGGGCGGCACTATGCAGCCCATCATCAATTTCTCCGGATCATGGAGCGGTTCCACGCACACCGAGCAGCAAACCTTTCAGGCGGCGGCGAACTGGGTGCGGGACTACAATGTCACGCGTAAGCTCAATGCAGAATATTGGGAAATCGGCAATGAATGCTATGGCCCTTGGGAAACGGGAAACACATCGGGTTATAATTACGGCAGAAAGTTTTGCGCTTTTTACGACTCCATGAAGGCCGCTGACCCGACGATTAAGATCGGGGCCGTGGTGACCCCGCCGCTGCCCTTCGATACCTTGTTCGGCCGTTTTTCCATTACCGCCCTCGACACCATCGCAAAGCTGAAACATGTTCCCGATTTTCTGATCGTCCATATTTACCCATACATCCAAATGGACCAATATCCCACGTTTTTTAACAGGAACATGCTTCCGGCAGGGCCCACGCAACTCAAGGACACATTGACAACAGGAATTTGGGTCGACACCATCGCTTCCTCGGTCGACACGCTTAACAAATGGGTAACGACGTATTTCGGCGCGGCAAACCTCGGTAAAATCGAGTATTTCTATACCGAATACAGCACGGGATCCTATGCCACCCAGAACCAGACCCAGGTCATTAGCGCAATGTTTATCGCCCAAGCGCTCATGGAATTCGGCAGGCTGGGCGTCACCGGGTCGAACCCGTGGCAAGCCCAATACTATGTTCCCGATGGGAACCCGACGTGGTATGTTCATCCGATGTTCATTTATCATTACGGCAGGCAAGTGTTAAATGTCACGCAAAGCGCGGGCAATCCGCACATACGCTCATGGGCGGCCAAAGACAGCAGCGGCAATCTGACCATGTTTTTCGCGAACACTTCGGTAGGATCGGCCACGGACACGGCCCAGGTCACCGTTCAGGGCGCCGCGAGTGTTGGGACCTCAGGTGAACGCTGGACCATGGCAAGCTCGGGTTCAGGCGCATGGCCCCCGCAAAGGACGGCCATCAGCATCAACGGGGCCGCTAGTCCCGCCGCGAGTTCAATCAAGACCCTGGCCGGACAAAGTATTTCGACGGGAACGTCTTTTAAAGTCGCCCTTGCGCCGTATTCGATGACGTGGCTGAAAATTCCCTTGTCGTCGGTGGCAATCGCCCCCCGGCAAGTTGAGGCGCTTCAAGGGGCCATTGCCCCTGAAGTCAGGCAAATCGGTCCGCGGGAATTCTCGGTTACCGTAAGCGGAACCTTTGCCGGGGTAGCGCCCTGGAATGTCGGCGTTTTCGACGCATCGGGGAAAAAGATCGGCGCCTGGCATTGCAGCGCTTCTCAAGCAATCATTGGAATTCCCGGCAGCGCTTCGGGCGTTCGCTTATTTGTTGTGAACTATGGGGATAGGACGTTTACCAAAGCGATTGCGCTCAGGTAGCTTAACTTTTGCCTTTTGTGGCGGTACGTGACTTTACACGTTTCCTTCGTCGGGAGAATGGACCCCAAAAATTGACAAAAATAAATAATTATTGACTCAAAAGCTTTTTTTCCTTATATTACATAGTCAGCGGACGCCGTTATAACGGGTTTCTTGCCAAGGTATACCATGGACAGCGTTTTTTCATATTCCGATTATCGTAAATTCATTGCCGATTATTTTGCATGGCGCAAGCAAAACGATAAAAATTATTCCTATGCATTTTTCGCTGAAAAAGCCGGGTTCAGGTCGAGGTCGTTTATCCTTAAAGTGCTTTCCGGTGAAAAAGCCTTATCGGGGGCAAGCATCCTGCGGGTAGCCAAAGCCCTGGAACTTCAAAAAAAAGAACGCGATTATTTCAAGGCCCTGGTCATTTTCAACAATGAAAAGTCGCTCCTTAAAAAGAACCAATTCTTTGAAAATCTCCAGTCAACCCACCAGACCAACAAGGCGGTTTTACTGCGCAGCGATCAGTTTGAATACTTTAATAAATGGTATTTAGCGGTCCTGCGAGAAGTCGCGGTTTTTGCGGATTTCAACAATGATTTCAAGAAACTGGGCGTCATGGTGGACCCGCCGATTTCCGCTAAGGAAGCCAAACAAGGCGTGGAGCTTTTGCTGCGGCTAAATTTATTGAAAGTGCAGGACGGCAAGTATGTTCAGGCCGATGCCGCGGTCACGACCGGCGGCGAAGTCCAAAGCATTGCGGTCGCCAACTTCCAGCGTGCGCTTAGCGACCTTTCCAAGCGCGCAATAACAAGGATGGGAAACCAGCAGGAAATTTCGACCCTTACGTTTGGGACCAATGACGAAGGTTTCAAGGAAATACAAGCGGAAATTCGGGCGTTTCGAAAAAAGCTGATCGCCATTATCGAGCGGCAAAAGCCCCTGGACCGGGTGTATCATGTCAATATGCAATTGTTCCCCCTGACGAAATTGCCCCATCCGCCGAAGGGGACCATTAATGAGGACGGTGTTCGATGAAGTGCAGAATATACGTTACGATAGCGCTCTTTTCGGGTCTTATGGCATGCTCGCATCCCTTGGAAACAACGGGCGTTACGGAAACGGGCACCGTGGTCAGAGGCAAACTTGTTTCGCCATCCGGGACTCCCGTGTCGGCCAGCGTCGTCCAACTCGTGCCCGCCGGCTATGATCCTGTCAAGGACGCCGGGGTCCAAACCTATGCCGACACTACCGGTCCCAGCGGTTCATACGTTTTTAACGGCGTTGTCCAGGGCGCCTATATCGTTCAAGCGGTCAATATGCTGCGCCGAACGAGGATGATGACCGGCATTATTTACTTTTCCGAAGACAGCGCGCAGGTCCCCGACGATTCTTTGCAAATTCCCGGTTCGATCAGCGTGACCGTGCCCGATAATTTCGATACCATCAACGGATACGTCTATGTTCCCGGCACGTTTAATGTCGCGCGACTGCGCGGTGTGGGCCGCACGGCGGTCCTTGATTCGGTTCCCGCCGGGACGGTTTCCTCGGTGCTGTGTAATTCGGCGGGCGCCTCTTCCCAGCCCAAGGTCGTCCGGTACGATGTTATCGTGCCCTCCGGCGGGACGGTCTTTTTATTAAACCCCGCCTGGCAGTATTCAAAAACCGTCAGGCTCAACACCACCGCCTCCGGCGCGCAAATCGCCGGTAACGTCTATGGGTTCCCCGTTCTTGTCCGCTTGACAAGCAGCAATTTCGACTTTACTCAGGCGCAATCGAACGGCGGCGACCTTAGGTTTACAAACCAAGACAATTCGCCGATTGCTTACGAAATCGAGCGGTGGGACGCCGCTGCGGGGGCGGCCGAAGTTTGGGTCAAAATGGACACTATCTTTGGGGGCGACAGCGCCCAAGCCATCACCATGTATTGGGGAAATCCGGGCGCGCCCGGCGCTTCATCGAGCGCTTCGGTGTTCGATACGGCCAACGGCTTTCAGGGCGTCTGGCATTTGGACGGCGCGGCCGGGGCGATTGAGAAGGAAGCGACGGCGCGCAATTTTATGGCTACGCCCATGGGAAAAACGCTTCCCACCGACACTATCGGGATTATCGGGATGGCAAAAAGGTTCGACGGGGCGTCAAGTTATTTCGACATGAAAGGCACTGCCGGGAGCGTTTTGAGCTTTCCTGAAAAATCGCAGTATACACTTTCGGTTTGGGTCAATGCCGACACCCTGGATTCGGCGTTTCAGGCGCTTGTTTACAAGGGGACCTATCAATACGGGCTTCAAATAAGGCCGGAGCATGTTTGGGAGTTCAACGAATATAAGGACAGTTCCTGGTGGGAGGGAGTTCGGTCTCCCGCTGTTGCCCATGTTTGGAAATATATAACCAGCGTCCGGTCCGGCGCGTCGGAATACCTGTATGTCGACGGCGTTCTTACCAGCGATTCGGTGACCATCACCACGCGCGTAAGCGGCATTGTGGCCCGCAGCACGGCCTCGGATTTGCAGTTGTCGCACAGCATCGACGGCGATGAAGGCGGCAGGTACTTTAAAGGCGCGCTGGATGAGGTGAGCGTTTCGAACGTTTCGCGTTCCCCGGATTGGATAAAGCTTTGCTACATGAACCAACGGGCCGACGATAAATTGGTGATTTTTGGAAAGTAGGTTTTTTTATTGTGGGCGAATAGGGGAGAATCTATTTTCTTTGTTCCCTAAAAAGCACTTCAAATAGAAAAATATTCATTGTTTAGTAAATTTTTAAATAGAAAAACATTGAATATTGCCATTGTAACTTATTTAATAATAACCCGTTAAAAATTTTAAATTACTAATATCAAAATAATGTCGTAGCCTGAATGGTTACCAAAAATTGACAAAAATTAATAAATAAATTGTTGACTATTATGTTTTGTTTCTTTATATTATTACCATTAACCAAAAGATGTTGTAAGAAAGAGAGGGATTAATCAAAAGAAAATTGAGAACCAATCCATTCAGTTTGTCGTTCGTATCATTTTAATGGTAAATTTCCTCAACCTCTTTTTGAAAGTGGAGAATATTATGAAAGGTCTTGCACTAGTAAGCTTAATTTCTTTCGCCCTATTATTAGCCTCTTGCGGTGACAAATCCAATCCGACTGCTCCTGCTCAAAATTTTACTCTCGATACAACTCACGTTTCGATTTTTCAAAACAATCCGGGTGAATATTCTACAACAAGTCCTACCAATTGGACTGTAGACGATCCTGTCAATCCTTTCACATGGCTATACCATTTTAATGGAAATCTTGTTGTGATATCGCAAATTACACAAACAGTAACGGTCGATAGCATAATCAATGACACAGCTCTGACATACAAAGGAGTTTTTGTTTTGGATTCGTCGGTAACCCCACATCACATGGATATTCACTTGCTTGCTCCGGCGCAATATCAAGGCCAAACAATTCAGACCCTTTACGCTTTTCAACCGGTCAATGGATCGTTCATTAATTGCTGGGTAATGGAAAATACGCCTGGGGCTGCGCGGCCAACTACTATTGATCAGACAAGCAGCTCTTGGCTAAATCTGCGGTATTTCCAGTAAACTAAATAAATGAAGAAATTATCAGTATTAATATCATAATGTTAACTGATGAAAAATAATAACTCTGTATCGGAATTGTCGCAAAGTAAAAATAGATAATTCCGATACAATTTCTAATGAAAAAGGGAGACGGCAAGAAATGGAAGAACGAATTTCAAAAGTTTTAATAATCTGGATACTATTATTTGCCAAAATTGCTTTGTGCAGCGATACAACCTCGCACATTAAGCCTATATTTTCCGGATACGCTTCATTTCAAGCTGGAGAAGTAGAGAAAGGATACGGAATTGTAGGCAATCTGGATCATTATTGGCTTGAACAAGGTTATGCTGGACTTATGGCCGATGCTGCGATTAACGATCATTTTCGTGTGATTGCGGCTTTGGAGGGGGAGTTGAATTTTTCTTTTAGCGTTGCCGCAGGTACGGTCGATATGAATCGTCCGACCATGTTTCCTCAGACCGGTCTCAATATTAAACATGCTGAAGGAATATATTCATTCGGAGATCCGGAGCAACCATTTTTACAGCTCGAGGGCGGACTATTTCCCTTTAAATATAATCCCGACGCTCGAAATCTTGGAGAGTACTTGTTCAGGTCGTTTACTTATCCGCAGTGTCTGCTTAATGTATTTGATAGACCCTATGCGGATTTGGCCGGGCTTCGCATAGGAAACCAGATCGGAACAATTTTCCACGAGGACTTATTATTAACAAGCGAGATACACAATTATCCATTGATGGATTTTTCGCTTTCGTATATTGCTACATTAAATATAGTAAAATTTCTTGAAGTAGGTGCGGGAATTGACTTTGACCGGCTTTTTCCTGTTCATGGTAATGAAACAACCCCTAAAGGTTACAATAGTCCTGGAACTTTTGATGATGAGTATTATACAGTATCTGGCGATTCCGGTTACTATTCTTTTTCGGGAACCAAAGTTATGGGCAGATTGTCGTTCGACCCGAAAGTGTTTTTGCCTGAAGGGGTTTTCAGCAAAGAGGATTTGAAAATTTATTCAGAACTTTCGATTCTCGGTTTAAAAAATTATGATGTGGATACTAGTCGCAGTAGAGCATATTATACGAATTTGTCACAGAGAATGCCGATCATGGTTGGTTTTAATTTTCCCGTATGCGGTCCTGCATTAAAAAATGCTTTGGGATTTAAGCTACTCGATTTGCTTGCCATGGAGCTTGAATACTGGCAGAACCCTTATCCCAACAGTTACCGGGCCACCTATGACGATTACGTGCCATTGCCTTATGCTACAGCGGGTGTTACCAATGATAACCTCAAGTGGTCGTTTTATGCGAAAAGAGATTGGGGAAACAATTTTTCAGCCATCGTTCAAGTGGCGCATGATCATTTGATTCCCGAATCCTTTTCATACGTTCAAGGCAATTCAGACAGAACGGATGTTTTGCTTTCGCACGGTGATTGGTGGTGGGTGGCAAAAACGCAGTTTAATTTTTAACGATTAATGATAAGGAGATTGCTAATGTCGGGGAAAAAAATAAAGGGAAACTTCTCCCTTCTATTCTGTGCAATACTTTGCATAATTTTCATGCAGATTGGAATCGCCCACGGCGCATTGTACCCCATTGTCGTGGATGTTAATCAGCAATCGGGTCAATGGAACCGTTTTTACGAACAGCTAATTTCAACCGACCATATGCACGATATGCTGAGTTCATTTTATGGCAGAAACATGCAAAATGCCCTGAGGCGCGGCGCGACCGAATGCGGATTTAAGTATTTCCGCGGGCATGGTATTTTCGATAGCGATATCGGTCTTTACTCAGAGGTTAATGGCATTTCTATCTACAACTGGACCAAATTCGATTCAGTGTATGACGCCGCGCAGGCGCTTAATTTAAGACCGATTCTTGAATTCAGCTTTACTCCAACGGCAATGGCGTCCGGAACAAACACCTGTTTATGGTATAACGGCGCCTCAGGCAATACGACAATGCCCAAAGACCTCGATAAATGGAAAACCCTATGTGATTCAGTTGTGACGCATTGTGAAAATCGTTATGGCCAAACGGAAGTGAGACAATGGTTTTTTGAAGTTTTCAATGAACCGAATTTGACTTTTTTCTCCGGGACACAGCAGAATTATTTCCAATTATACGATTACGCTTCCGAGGGAGTACGCAGCGCCGATTCAATGTGTAGAATCGGTGGTCCGGCTACCGCCGGGATAGACACGACTTGGATCAGCGGATTTCTTAAGCATGTTACCAGCGGAACAAATTTTGCAACCGGCGCGACGGGTTCAAAATGTGATTTTGTTTCTTACCATCGTTATGCTTCAGACCAGGCAGCGGAACCAGGTGACGCAACGGGAATTTCGATTCCTCAATCGGAAAGTGATTACCAAAAAGCGATCGTCAGGACCTGCAATAACAATAAATTTACCGGCCTCATCATTAATGATGAGTGGGGACTTTCCGCCTACCCTGTAGTGGACCGCGAATGTGAAAAGAATGCAAGTTATATCGTAAAAACAATCCATGTACTCATGAACAATGGGGCTGCTTACCCAACGCCTTTTATGTATGGGTTTTGGTGTATGTCAGATATTTATGAAGAGTCTAATTTTTGGTCGGCCGGTCGTTTTACCGCCTATGACACTCCAGGTAATTATGGCCTCTGTTTACGGGGCGACGCATCGATTCCTGATTCTTGGGATGTGGGTAAACCGGCATTTAATGCATTTAAGTTGCTTCACCAAATGGGAGACGTCCAGCTTTCCTGCACAGGGGGTATTTTCGGTAATGGTCCCAACGCTTTTGCAACGATATCAAAAGACACTAGTGCGATACAAATCATGATATACACTCACTTGTCCGCTTATAATAGCGATAGCGTTACTCTAACAGTCCATAATATCCCTTTTACCAATGCTCGAATCGAACATTTTATTGTCGATAGCGCTCGAAGCAATTCCTTCCGCGTTTGGCAGGCAATGGGAAGCCCAGCTACGCCTTCCGTCGACCAGTGGTCCCAGCTTAAAGCCTCGGCAGACCTAAAATATTATGATTCGGTCAAAACGGTCGCACTCTCCGGCAATACGTATACCGGTGGGTTTTCGCACCGCCCCTATAGCGTATCGCTTATCAGAATAAGCGACCCGACCAGGTTCTCGGCGGTGAAACAGACCGGCGCCAAAGGAATAGGTTTTGTTGAGAAGATCGGAGCTGAATTTAAAAGCAACAACCTTTTCATTAGTATTCCCATGCAGGGTCAACACCAAATAACGCTTTTTAATCTCAATGGTGCGATGGTATTTAAAACAAATGTCGCCGGACTGAAAACATCCATCATTGCAATGCCATACTTACATAAAGGAACGTATGTGTTGAAATGCGACAATGGGGCGTCTGCACTGACGACTAAAGTGGTTTTTAGTAAATAGAAGGGTATTTTTATTGGTTTTATTTTACCATCACACAATATTTACTTCGTTTAATGGTATCAAGGCGGACGATTGAATGATTCGAATGTGATTGTTAAATCGGTTAACCATTTTTAATATTTAGGAGGTAGGTATGTCTGGAAAAATGAGTCGAGTATTTTTTCAAGTTCTTTTATGGAGCTGTATTGCGGGGATTGGCGGGGCTGCTTTTGGGCAATCCGTGACTATTAACGGCGCCGGAACCGGCAGACTTTTTGAAGGCGTAGGCGCGGTCAGCGGAGGAGGAGCGACGTCGCCTTTGCTCAAGGATTACCCTGAACCTCAACGTACACAAGTTTTAGATTATTTATTTAAACCCAAATTTGGCGCTTCCATGCAAACGCTATTCTTTGAAATCGGCGGGGATGATAACGCTACTCAGGGTGCCGAACCTAGCCACATGCATACAAGAACAGACCTCAATTTTCAAAGAGGCTATGAATGGTGGCTCATGAAAGAAGCCAAAATGCGGGATCCGACGCTGACACTCGACGGTGTGGCATGGGGATGTCCCGGTTGGGTTGGGGGCGGAAATTTTTATTCGACAGATATGCAGCATTATAACATCGAATTTATAAAAGGGTTAAAAAGCACATATCAAATAAATCTGGATGCCCTTGGATGCAGAAATGAAAACGGCGTCAATTATTTATGGGCTGAACAAATGAAGGACTCACTCATTGCTAATGGTCTCACTACTACCAAGCTTCATGGGTTCGATAATTGGGAAGGTAGCGAAACAGGCGGTCATTGGGGCTTTGTTTGTGATGCTACCGGTGCCAACGCCGCATTGACCGCTGCGCTTGACGTTTGCAGCGCGCATACCACGGCCGATCCGAAGGCGAGCAATGTGCCCGCTTGTGGGCTAAGTTCCAACAAATCGTTTTGGGACACTGAAGAACATGCATATTACGCCGGATATCTTTGTGAACAGAGTATCGCTCATGACGTAAACATAAATTACATTAATAACAAAATAACTAAAACAGTGTTTTGGTATTTAATAGAATCATATTATTCGGTTGAACAATTCGCCAATCCGCACCAAACAATGGCAGTCGCGAGCCAACCATGGAGCGGACATTATGAGTTGGAACCCGGCTTATGGGGATATGCTCATTATAATCAATTCGTTGATTTAGGATGGCAATTTATTGATGGTGCTTGCGGACAAGTTCCAAATGATAGTGTAACATATGTCTCCTTGAAATCACCTGGCGATACAGCGTTTAGTGTCATCATAGAATCTAGGGGTGCAACGTCATCGCATTCATTAACATTTAATATTACCGGAGGACTGCCAACAAATAAACAATTATATGTATGGATGAGCAATTCCAGCAATCAATTCGTGCAACAGGCCAATGTAACACCCACGAACGGTTCATTCTCTATTACAGTGGCCGTGAATTCAATTTATACAATATCCACGACTACCGGCCAGCAAAAAGGTACATTTTCAACTGCGATTCCTGCTTCGCAAGCTTTCCCTCTTCCCTATTACGAAAATTATGATCATTATTCGGGGACGGACGCAAAAATGTGGGGATATTTACCATATTATCAATGCGATATTGACGGAATTTTTGAAATCGCGAATAGCCCTACGGGAACTGGAAAATGCTTACGTCAGGTATTAAATACCAAATCCAGCAGTTGGGCGCCTGAATGGGCCCCGTTTACCTTAATAGGAAATGTTGCGGGGACGAACTACGAAGTAAGCGCTGACGTTTATTTTGATGACCCTAGCGGCGGATGGGCCGGTGTGATGGGACGGGTCAATCAAACAGGTACCTATGGTTGCTATCCTCGCGGATACTATTTTAAATTATCTTCAAACGGCGCGTGGGGATTATACTATGTAAATGGAGCGGCGGGAGACGGCACTTCGCTTGCTACCGGGACGGCAACACTTACGGGAACGAATACATGGCATAACGTAAAGCTCCAGCTCAATGGTACGACGTTGACCGGTTTCATTGAAAACAAACAGGTGACCTCAGTGCAAAGCTCTTCATCAACCTATGGAGTTGCTGGGCTCTGTACCGGTAGTACTAACGACACAAGGAATACGGCTTGTTTTGATAATCTTCTTATTAATACGGTCAATGGGGCTGTTCCATCGCCTACGACTTTCGTTCAGGATGCTACTCCACCCTATGCTTTTAGCACGGCTATTTCTTCTTCTCATGTATCACAACCGATTATGGCGCAAACTCCCTCTTCTTATAAGGTCGTTGGCGGCGAATTTATTGTTCCAAAAGAATTTGAGGGAAAAACCTTTTCGGCAAACGTGTATAATGTTGAAGGTAGGCTGATGCAAAAAACGATCACGAGGAATGCCGTTATAAAACTCGGTAACAATTTCGGCAGGACCGATGAGGTGTTTATCGTAAAATTGAAGGCAATTGATTAATTCATATCGAGTCAATTTGTGAGCAAATATGGGGCGGCTTTGGTCGCCCTTTATTTTTTTTAAAAAAAAGTAAATTTTGTGATCGTGGTCACATACGGCCTTTAAAGATTGATTTATATTTTTACATGCAAACTTAGAAAATAAAATTTTAAAATTCAATTTTCGTGACAGCAGTCACAGCATATCGGTTTTTTTAAATTTATATTTCTTAACGTGTTTATAAATATCAATAGGTTACAGAGAAGCCATTGAAATGTGAAAATGTTGTCATTGACTTGGGTTTTAAAATTGATTATTATTCTATGTCCGCTATAATTTTTCAATAAAGGAGTTCGTATGTCACGTTCATTTTGGTTTGGAAGTTTTTCTATACTTTTACTGGCTTCATTGCTTTTTCTCTTCGTTTCATGCTTTGAGCAGCCGGTGTCGCCGTATCAACCTCCCAATACTAAAATATATTTGACGATCAAATCTCCCACGCTTACAACGAAATTAGGACAATACATTGATAGTGTGGGTGACTCCATTAATATCGGGGTTACGAGCAATCTGCCGCAATTCGTGGATTCCGTCTCCGTTGGAATTTTCTCCGATGCTTATGTTGCGGAACAAGGGAAAGTTTTAAAAAATATCAACGCTTTGGATAAAGATCCTACTTGGTATGATACGCTTCTTACGCAGGTTGGAAAAAAATACATTATTGCCCATGCTTTTATTGAGGACCATTTGAGTTATAGCGATACGACCATAATAATTGTTGTTCCGAAATCCATTCCGGCTGTCCCTCGCAGTAAACCCAACATCAGCGTAACCGGCCAGACAACCATAGCCGCAGGTCAACTGTGTTCGCTTTCGGTGACCGTAAATGACAGCACTGTCGGACAGACGCATACTTTCTTTGCCAAGCAAGACACGCAATCACAACTGAGCGTTTTTACCCCTCCCTTCATGTGGACGCCTCCGGCGGGGTTTAGCGGAACTTCCACAGTTTTCTTCAAGGTCGCTGACACTGATAGTCCTTCTTACTATGATACGGCAATGGTGGTGATAACGGTTCTTGCTCCCACGAGCGGCCCGCATTGGGCCAAGGACACTGTTTCACTTACCGGAGCAGCGGGCACCGCCTTAAACCTGACGTTAACGGACAAATGCACGGGCGATTCGCTGACGTTTTCCCTTGCGGATGCTCCGGCGCTTGCAGGCGATACTATTATTAATTCAGTCTATTCGTACACGTTTGCCGCTAATGATACTACTACGTATTGGCCTAAAATCATTGCAACCGATAAAAAAGGCAAAGCCGATACCATGACGCTCCATTTATGGGCAACGCCAAATCCTGCGAGCGCCCCCAAAGCCCTCACGGCTTTTAGCTTTACAAGTCCTTCGGTAATTGGAACGATTAATGAATCCGCGAAAACAGTAGCATTGACCGTGCCCTATGGCACGGATGTGACGGCCCTGGTTGCAACCTTCATCACCACTGGCGCATCGGTCAAAGTCGGCTCTACAGCCCAAACAAGCGGGACGACCGCTAATAATTTCACCAGCCCCATAACGTATATCGTAGTGGCAATTGACGGAAGCACGCAAGCCTACACGGTTACGGTCACTATTGCGGCCAACAGCGGCAAAGCTCTTACCGCTTTCAGTTTCACGACTCCTGCGGTTATGGGAACGATAAACGAATCAGCGAAAACGGTTGCATTAACTGTGCCCTTTGGCACGGATGTGACGGCCTTGGTAGCCACCTTTGCCGTTTCCTCGGGTGCTTCCGTGAAAGTCGGTTCTACGTCGCAAACAAGCGGCACAACCGCCAATAACTTCACCAGCCCCGTTACCTATACGGTTGTTGCCGGCGACGGCAGCACGCAAGCTT